>LNFM01000126.1_pt1 | contig 183383 bp, 165 predicted proteins | sample 596031 | NCBI WGS metagenome assembly LNFM01 (sample SAMN04254537, study PRJNA301005) | activated carbon metagenome | isolation source: dual media filters at the Ann Arbor, Michigan drinking water treatment plant | place: USA: Ann Arbor | reverse complement strand
GGCGAGGCGGGCTTCCTCGGCGAGGCGGGCTTCCTCGGCGAGGCGGGCTTCCTCGGCGAGGCGGGCTTCCTCGGCGAGGCGGGCTTCCTCGGCGAGGCGGGCCTCCTCGCGGCGTCGCGCTTCCTCGGCCTGACGCTGCAGTTCTTCCTCGTGCAATCGCTTCAGCTCGGCCTCGCGACGCTCACGTTCCTCGATCTCCCGTCGCAGACGTTCTTCGAGCTCATGACGCTTGCGGGCTTCCTCCTCCTCGCGACGCCGCATGGCTTCTTCGGCTTCCAGACGCAGCCGCTCACGTTCTTCCTCGAGTCGGCGATCAGCCTCCGCGCGGGCCACGCGCTCGGCCTCATCCCGGGCGCGTCGCGACTCCTCCTCGATGCGGCGCGCGGCCTCCTCCCTCGCCCGCAGTTCGGCTTCCTCGCGAAGCCGGCGCGTTTCGGCTTCCAGCTGGATGCGCGCCCTGTCGGCTGCCTCCCGCTCGGCCTCTTCGCGAAGTCGTCGTGCCTCCTCCTCGACGCGCCGACGGGTTTCCTCCTGCACGCGCTTCTCCGCCTCTTCGCGGAGACGCTTCGTCTCGGCCTCCAGGCGACGCTGGACTTCCTCCTGTGTCTTCCGCTCGGCCTCTTCCCGGACTCGCCGCGCCTCTTCCTCCACCTTGCGCTGAAGCTCCGCCTGAACGCGCCGGGTGGCTTCCTCGCGGGCGGCGCGCTCCGTCTCCTCCTTCAGGAGCTGAGCAGCCGCCGCGAGACGCTTGCGCTCTTCGTCCATGCGGCGCCGTTCCTCCAGCAGCCGCTTCTGGGCTTCCTGCTCGAGGCGCGCGCGGCGCTCGGATTCTTCGCGCGCCTTCCGCTCGGCTTCCTCGCGCGCAATCCGCTCCGCCTCGATACGGGCGGTCGCCTCTTCCGAGAGCCGGGCCCGCATCTCCGCCTCCTGGCGGACCAGCGCATCGGCCTGCTCCCTGGCCTTGCGCTCCGCCTCGGCCCGGGCCCGGATCTGGGCCTCGACCTGGGCGCGACGCTTCGCGTCCTCGTGGGCCCGGATCCGGGCTTCGTCCTGATTCTGGCGTTCGGCTTCCTCGCGGGCCTTGGTTGCCCGGGACTCGGCTTCGCGGCGGGCGGCCTCGTCCCGGGATTTCCGTTCCAGTTCAGAGTTGCTGTAGAAACCGCGCGTGGCTTCGCCCCCCCCGAGCATCGAGGTGAAGTCGAGATCATCGCTGACGGTCATGCCCTTGGAGGAGGCCGGCACCTGGCTGGCAGGTGCGGCCATCTCCTTCACGAATCCGAGGTCGGAGAGCTGCCGGAGTTGGAGGGTGAGATCGCGCTCCGAGATGGGCGCCATCTTCGCGTGCAGGTCGACCATGCTCGACCGGCCATCGACCAGGCTCAACAGGCGAAAGAGGTCCTTGGACAAAGCCCTGGACTTATTCTTGACCTCGAGGAGGCCCTTGCCCGTCTTCGCGTAGAGAATGGTCATGTCCATCAAAGCCTCGAGGAACGGCAAAGTGTCCCGTGGCAGGGCCCTGAGCCGCACGACTCGGCTTCGGGACGCAGGAACGCTTTCCGCCACGCCAGGTGGCGAAATCGACCCCCGACCCTTCGATTATAGGGGCCTGGCCGGCCGGTCTGGCTCTCTCGCGGAGCAGCAACCGGGCCGGGTCGGCTCCCGATCAGTCCAGACCTTTGACGATATCCTCGATGACCTTCTTCGCATCGCCGAAAACCATCATGGTCTTGTCGAGGTAGAAGAGCGGGTTGTCCAGGCCTGCATAGCCTGCCGCCATCGATCGCTTGTTCACGATCACGGTCCGGGCCTTGTGCGCCTCGAGAATCGGCATCCCGTAGATCGGGCTGCCCTTCTCGTGTGCCAGCGGATTCACGACGTCGTTCGCCCCGAGCACCAGCACGACGTCGGTCGTTCCGAAGTCGCTGTTGATGTCCTCCATCTCCAGCACCTGGTCGTAGGGGATCTCTGCTTCCGCCAGCAGCACGTTCATATGCCCTGGCATGCGGCCCGCCACCGGGTGGATGGCATATCGGACCTGGATGCCCTTCGCCGTCAGCTTGTGCGCCATTTCCTTCACAGCGTGCTGGGCGCGCGCCACGGCGAGCCCGTAACCCGGGACGATGATCACGCTGTCGGCATTGCCGAGGACGAACGCGACATCGTCGGCGCTTCCCGAACGCACCGAGCGTTGCTGCTGCGCGCCGCCGGTCGTGGCCGCCTCGCCGCCGAAGCCTCCGAGGATGACGTTGAAGAACGACCGGTTCATCGCCTTGCACATGATGTACGACAGGATCGCGCCGGAGGAACCGACCAGCGACCCGGCGATGATCAGCATCGGGTTGTTGAGCGAAAAACCGATGCCCGCCGCCGCCCACCCGGAATAGGAGTTGAGCATCGACACCACGACGGGCATGTCGGCACCACCGATCGGGATGATGATCAGCACGCCCACCACGAACGACAACGCCAGCATCGCGAGAAAGGCGCCGAAGTTCCCGGCGAAGACGAAGCCCAGGCCGAGGACGATCGTCGCGATCCCCAGAACCAGGTTCAGCATGTGCTGGCCCTGAAACACGACCGGGGCGCCCTGGAAGAGGCGGAACTTGTACTTCCCCGAAAGCTTGCCGAACGCGATCACGGACCCGCTGAAGGTGATCGCACCGATGGCTGCGCCGAGGAACAGTTCCAGACGGTTGCCGTACGGGATCGGGTCGCCCTTCTGCGTGATGCCGAAGGCGTACGGCTCGACGACGGCCGCCACCGCGATGAACACCGCGGCGAGGCCAATCATGCTGTGCATGAAGGCGACCAGCTCGGGCATCTTGGTCATCTCGACGCGCTTCGCCATGATGGCGCCGAGACCACCACCGACGACGAGGCCGCCCAGCACGTAGGCGAGTCCTGCAGCGGGATTCTCGGCGAGCTTGGCGACGAGCGCGGCTGTCGTGACGACCGCGATGGCCATGCCGGCCATGCCGAAACCGTTGCCGATACGCGACGTGGTCGGATGCGACAGCCCCTTCAGCGCCTGGATGAAGCAGATCGACGCGACGAGGTAGAGCAGCGTGACGACGTTGAGACTCATGGCTTGCTCCCTCCCGCAGCCGGCCGATCCTTCTTCTTGAACATCTCGAGCATGCGCCGCGTCACGAGAAAGCCGCCGAAGACGTTGACGGCCGCAAGGGCGACGGCGAGGACGCCCATCGTCTTGCCGAGCGTCGTCTCGGTGAGCGCCGCCGCGAGCATGGCTCCAACGATGACGATCGCCGAGATCGCATTCGTGACGGCCATGAGCGGCGTGTGCAGCGCGGGTGTGACGTTCCACACGACGTGGTAGCCCACGTACACCGCGAGCACGAAGATGATGAGGTTGATGATTGTCGGATTGAGTGTTTCCACCGAATGGTCTCCGTGGCGTACGGTCAGGGGCGAACGAGCGCGCCGTCGATGGCGGCGAGCGTGCCGGCGATGACTTCGTCCTCGCGATCCAGCTTGAACGCACCGGTCTTGGGGTCGAGCATGAGGGCGAGGAAGTTCACGAGGTTGCGGGCGTACAGGGCACTGGCGTCGGCCGGCACGAGGGCCGGGAGATTCGCGATGCCGACCAGATTCACGCCGTGCTTGACGACCGTGCGATCCAGTTCAGACAGCGGACAGTTGCCGCCCTGCTCCACCGCCATGTCGACGATGACGGACCCGGGCTTCATGGTCTTCACCATGTCCTCGGTGACCAGCACCGGGGCGGGCCGTCCGGGGATGAGCGCCGTGGTGATGACGATGTCGGCCTGCTTGATGCGCTCGGCGATCAGGGCAGCCTGCCGCTTCTTGTAGTCCTCGCCCATTTCCTTCGCGTAGCCGCCCTGGCCCTTCGCCAGTTCCTTCTCGGCATCGGTCAACGGGACGTCGATGAACTTGGCGCCGAGCGACTCCACCTGTTCCTTGGTGTCGGGCCGGACGTCCGTGGCTTCCACCACCGCACCGAGCCGCTTGGCCGTCGCGATGGCCTGCAGGCCCGCAACGCCCACACCCATGATCACGACGCGGGCCGCTTTCACCGTGCCGGCGGCCGTCATCATCATCGGCATCAGGCGCCCGTAGGTGTTCGCGGCGATCATCACGGCCTTGTAGCCGGCGAGGTTGGCCTGCGAGGACAGGACGTCCATGCTCTGCGCGCGGGAGATGCGCGGCAACCATTCCATCGCGAACGCCGTGACGCCCTGTGCCGCGATCGCCTCCAGGCCCTCGCGCTTGTGGGGCGCGAGCAGGCCGATCAGCATCTGGCCCTTCCGCATCGAGGCCAGCTCCGCCGGCTCCGGGCCTCGTACCTTCAGTACGAGATCGGCCGTGGAGTACACCTCGGCAGCGGAGCCCACGAGGGTCGCACCGGCCGCAGCATAGTCGGCGTCGGCATAGTTGGAGGCGAGCCCTGCTCCCGCCTGTACGATCAGCTTGTGATGACCGCCAGCGGCCAGTTTCTTCACCGTCTCCGGTGTGGCAGCAACGCGCGTCTCACCCGCACGGGTCTCCGCGGGTATCCCGATCTGCATGCCTAGATCACCTCCAAGATTTGGGTCATGGCCGGGGACGGACTTGCGCCACCGGTCCACTTGTCAGGGACGCCTGCCGCCGGTCGGCACGAAAACATCGACCAGGGCGCGGGTCCCGATGATGCCCGCGTTTTCACCACGAGCCTGAGAAGCCTAGCATTATAGTGGTGCAGTTCGCGGCTCGGATATGCCGCTCCGGCAGTTCTCTCATGCCGATTCCAACATAAAGCCCGCCTCCCGAATGCCTTCGATCCAAGTCCTGCCCGATCACCTCGTCAACCAGATTGCTGCCGGCGAAGTGGTCGAGCGCCCTGCCGCCGCCCTGAAGGAAATGCTCGAGAACAGCCTCGACGCGGGCGCCACCGACATCGCCGTGACGCTGAAGGATGGCGGGATCCGGCAGATCCGCGTGCAGGACGACGGACGGGGCATCGCACGCGACGAACTGCCGCTGGCGCTCGCCCGGCACGCCACCAGCAAGATCGCGTCGTTCGAGGATCTCGAGCGCGTCGGCACGCTGGGCTTCCGGGGCGAGGCGCTCGCCAGCATCGCCTCGGTATCGCATCTCACCCTGACCAGCCGGACTGCGGACGAGAGGCACGGCTGGCAGATCGAAAGCCACGGCGGAACACTCTCGGAAGCCATCCCGGCGCAGTGCGAACCTGGCACGACAATCGACGTGCTCGATCTCTACTACAACACCCCCGCCCGACGGAAATTCCTCCGCACCGAAGCCACCGAGTACGCCCACGCGGACGACTGGTTCACGCGCATCGCCCTCGCCCGCCCCGATGTCTCGATGCGCCTCACGAGTGACGGCAAGGCGCGCTGGCGGCTGCCTTCCCAGTCGCTGGCCGAGCGGGTGGCCGCGGTCCTCGGCGAGGACTTCATGCAGTCCGCCATCGCGTTCGACGAGCAGGCCGGCGCCATGGCGTTGCGCGGCTTCGCCGGGCTTCCCGCCGCGGCCCGCGGCCAGCGCGATGCGCAGTTCGTGTTCGTGAACGGGCGATTCGTCCGCGACCGCCTGCTCGCCCACGCCATCCGGGAAGCCTATCGGGACATCCTCCACCACGACCGGCATCCGGCCTTCGCGATATTCCTCGACATGCCGCCTGAGCTGGTCGACGTGAACGTGCACCCGACGAAGACGGAAGTCCGGTTCCGCGAGAGCCGCAGCATCCATCCGTTCGTGCGGAGCATCCTCGAACGGACGCTCGCCGCGTCCAGGCCAGGTGGCACGACGGCCTCGATGACGACACCGGACCAGGCGGTCCGCGCGCCTTCCGCCATGGCATGGTCGAGCGGCCCGACTGCGGGCTACCCACCGCGGCAATCCGCGATGCCGCTTGCGGCCGGCGAATCGATGGCCTTCTACGACCGACTGTTCGGCCGCGCACCGACGGGCGACGGCACGGATGCGGCCACGACGACGCTCGCCCCGCCGCCGTCCGCCACCCCTTCCGACGGGCCGCCGCTCGGGTTCGCGATCGCGCAGCTGGCCGGCGTGTACGTGCTCGCCCAGAACCATGCGGGCCTCGTCATCGTCGACATGCATGCAGCGCACGAGCGTATCGTCTACGAACGATTGAAGGTCGCGCTCGCGGCGTCCGGCGTGCCGACGCAACCGCTCCTGATCCCCGCCACGCTCGTGGCCAGTGCGCTGGAAGTGGCCACGGTGGAGGAGCACGCGGACCTCCTGTCTCGGCTCGGGTTCGAAATGGCCGTGCTGTCGCCGACGACGGTCGCCGTGCGATCCGTGCCGGTGCTGCTGCGCAACGCCGACGCCGCGGCGCTCGCGCGCGACACGCTGCGCGAGATCGCCGAGGTCGGCGTGAGCCACGTCCTGGAGGACCGCCGCGACGAGATGCTCGCGACGCTCGCCTGCCACGGCGCGGTACGCGCGAACCGGGCGCTCACGCTCCCAGAGATGAATGCACTGTTGCGCGACATGGAGGAGACCGAGCGCTCCGGGCAGTGCAACCATGGCCGCCCCACCTGGACCCAGCTGTCGATGGCGGATCTCGATCGCCTCTTCATGCGCGGCCGCTGAGCAGGTTGCGTCGATGACTGTTCACGACGAGCGCCCGGTCGTCATCGCCCTCATGGGCCCGACGGCCGCGGGCAAGACCCGGGTCGCCCTCGAACTCGCGCGCCGGCTGCCGGTGGAAATCGTCAGCGTGGATTCCGCACTGGTCTACCGCGACATGGATATCGGCACGGCCAAGCCCGACGCCGCGGAGCGCGGGCAGGTCCGGCACCATCTGCTGGACCTCATCGATCCGACGGAGCGCTACTCCGCAGCACGCTTCGCCGAGGACGCCGCGGACTGCATCCGCAGCATTGCCGCCCGCGACCGCATCCCGCTGCTCTGCGGCGGCACCATGCTCTACTTCAAGGCCCTCCGCGAGGGTCTGTCGGACCTGCCCCAGGCAGATCCGGCAACGCGTGCCGTGATCGACGACATGGCGGAAACGCTCGGCTGGCCGGCACTGCACGAGACGCTGGCCGGACTCGACCCCGTGACGGCCGCGCGCCTCGACCCGACGGATTCGCAGCGCATCCAGCGCGCCCTGGAAGTCTGCTGGGTGGCCGGAAGACCCATGTCGGAACTGCTGGAGGAGAGTGCGCGCGAAGCACCTCCCTTCCGATGGGTACAGGTCTCACTGGAACCCGGCGATCGCGCGGTGCTGCACGAGCGCATCGCGACCCGCTTCGAAGTGATGCTGGAGCTGGGCCTGATCGGCGAGGTGGAGAGGCTGCGTCGCGACTACGACCTCGCGCCGGAACTGCCCTCGATGCGATGCGTGGGCTACCGCCAGGTGTGGCAATACCTCGACGGCGAGTTCGGACTGGCGCGCCTGCGGGAGACCGCCGTGATCGCGACGCGACAACTCGCGAAACGGCAACTCACCTGGCTGCGTTCCACGCCCGACGTGGAACGCTTCGACTGCCTGGATCCGGACGTGGCCGAGACGGTCGCAGACGTGGTGGGCGCGCGGCTCGCCGACTGCTGAAGCCGTGGCGCCCGGGCCGGACGCTGCCCGATCGAATCGTCCGACCGGCCCGGAACGTCGTCACTGCCCGCCGAGCGCGTCCACGCCGGCCTTCGCGATCTGACCGTCCTGCTGGGACGTCACGCCCGACACGCCGATCGCGCCGACGATCTGACCACCCACTGCGAGGGGCAGACCGCCTTCCAGCGGCAACGCACCGTCCAGCGCGAGGATTGCATTGCGCCCGCCTGCGACGGCGTCCTCGAAGACCTTCGTGGGCCGCTTGAATGCGGACGACGTGCGGGCCTTCTTGATCGCCACATCGACGCTGCCGTACTGCGTACCGTCCATACGTTGGAGATAGAGGATCTGGCCACCCTCGTCGACCACGGCGATCACGACGTTCCACTTGTTCTTCACCGCCTCGGCTTCGGCCGCCGCCGCGATCTTCTTCGCGCCATCGAGCGTCAGCGCCTTCTTGTCGACCACCTGGGCGTGTGTCCCGAACGACATCACACCGAACGACATCGCGCCGAACATCGCGACGAGCGCGGCCACACTGCGGATTCTCAGGGATCTCATGGTTCGACTCCTCCTGCTTTGGTGGTTGAATTCAGTGCGTGTCCGAGCGGCCAACGATACGCCCTTGATCCCCCGAGATTCAATCGCGGCGCACGTTCGAGACCATGGCGTCGATGCCACCGTCTGCCAGGGCGATGGCGATGGCGTCGCCCGTCGCCACGGACGAGGCCGATCGGAGAACTCCGCCCTGCGCATCCCGCACGATCGCGTAGCCACGGTCCAGCACAGCCGTGGGATCGAGGTGCAGCAGGCTCGCGGCGAGCCGGTCGAGGTTGGCCGTTCGCGACAGCATGCCGGTCACACCAGCCCTGGGCAGACGCTCACCGATGGCTCTCAGCCGCGCGCGCAACCGCCCGAGGTCAGGTGCCGCCGCGGTGAATCGGTCGCCGACACGCGCCACGCGCTGCAGGCGCATGTCCTGGACACGCCCCATCGCATTCGAGAGACGCGCCTGAAGATTCGCGAGACGCTCGCGGCGCAGTGCGATGCGTTCGCCGGGATGCTGCAGTCGCGATGCAAGATGATCGAGCCGCTGGGCACGACGTTCCAGATGCCGCATGGCGCTCCGTGCGATGGCGTTCGCGTGGACGCCGATGCGTCGCAGCAACACGATCCGATCCGGCACGACGGCGGTCGCAGCAGCAGTCGGCGTGGGTGCGCGCATGTCCGAGACAAAGTCGGCGATCGTGAAGTCGGTCTCGTGCCCGACACCGGTCACGACGGGCACAGGCGAGGCCGCGATCGCGCGCGCGACACGCTCGTCGTTGAAGGCCCAGAGATCCTCCGTGCTGCCACCGCCGCGACAGACGATCAACACGTCGACCTCCGCGCGCCGCGACGCCGTCGCGATGGCGTTGGCGATGCGCTCGGGCGCACCGTCCCCCTGCACGAGCGTCGGATAGACGATCGCCCCGACCGACGGCATGCGGCGCTTCAACGTCGTGAGAACGTCGCGCAGCGCGGCCGCCTGGGGCGACGTCACGATCCCGACCACAGTCGGGTACGTCGGCAACGGCCGCTTGCGTTCGGCTGCGAAAAGCCCCTCGGCCTCCAGCTTCCGCTTCGTACGCTCGAACGCCTCGAAGAGCGAGCCGACACCAGCCTGCCTAACGTATTCCACCGTGAGCTGGAACTCGCCCCGCGCCTCGTAGAGCGTGGGCACGGCGCGGACCTCCACGCGGGCACCGTTCGCGAGCGGAGCATCGACCAGTTGGGCGCGATGGCGGAACAGCACGCACCTCACCTGTGCAGACTCATCCTTCAGCGAAAAGTAGCAATGCCCCGAAGCAGCACGCATGAAGTTGGAGATCTCGCCGGTGACCCACCCGACCGCGAGACCGCCCTCGATGAGCATGCGCGCCCGGGCGTTGAACTGGGCAACGGTGAGGACCTGCACATCGGCCGCCGCGCCGAACCCGCCACTCATCGAACACCCCGGAAAACGGGTCGGATCGCGGTCGCGCGCCAGAGGGAGAGTTGCGCCAAGTACATGTTCGTCATATGAATTTTTCGTGACCAAATTTTGAGCGGCAGACCAAAAGCCCTTCCGCGTTCGCCACTTAGCGAAGATTTCGACAAGCTGTTCACACCCTTATCCACAGGGTTTGTGGAAAACAATTCAAGATTCCGGCGCACCTGCCGACCGCGCGATGCTCGGTTGCGCACCCCGCCCGCGCAAGCTACAGTCGCTGGGTTTGCTGACGGAGCGAATCACACGTGCTGGCCATCATCGAAGCGGCAGGCTGGCCCATCTGGCCGATCATCGCAGCATCCATCATCGCCCTGGGCATCATCGGCGAAAGAAGCTGGTCACTGCGCCGCAACCTGGTTGCACCACGCGATCTCCTGTCCCGGGTCACCGAGGAGTTCCGCACGCAGGGCGTGTCGCAGGCGATGCTCGATCGCCTCGCCCAGGACTCCGTGCTCGGGCGCATCTTCGCGGCCGGCCTCGCCAACGTGAAGAACACGCGCGAGGTCACCAAGGAAGCCATCGAGGAAGCCGGGCGCGCGGCAGCGCACGAGCTGGACCGCTTCCTTCCACCCCTGGGCACCATCGCATCCCTCTCGCCGATCATGGGTCTGCTCGGCACGGTCATCGGGATGATCGAGATCTTCGGGTCGCAGGCGCCCGGCGGCAACAGTCCGGCGCAGTTGGCGCACGGGATCTCCGTGGCGCTCTACAACACGGCCTTCGGCCTCATCGTGGCGATCCCCAGCATGATCTTCTACCGCCATTTCCGCAGCCATGCGGACTCCCTGGTGGTCGAGATGGAGCAGCAGGCTGTCAAGCTCGTGGAGATACTCCACGGAGAGCGCCACTGATGAATTTCCGCCGCGGGTCGGTGCGCGAGGAGCCGGAGATGAACCTGGTGCCGCTCATCGACGTGCTGATGGTCATCCTCATCTTCCTGATGGTCACCACCACCTACTCGCGCTACTCCGAACTGCAGATCGACCTGCCCACGGCCGATGCGCCGCCGTCGGCCGACCGTCCGCAACAGATCGATGTTGCGGTGACGCCTGCGGGGCGCTATGTGGTCAACCGGTCCCCCGTCGTCTTCTCCAGCGCCGAGGCCTTCGCCAACGAACTGAAGCGCGCCGCCGGCAGCAACCCCGATCCCATGATCGTGATCAACGCCGATGCCACCGCGAGTCACCAGTCGGTGATCCACGTGCTCGAGGCGGCGCGATTCGCGGGCTTCGGCCGCGTGACCTTCGCGACCCAGCAGACCAAGAAGTAGCCGGCTGCAGGCAACGCGCCCGTCGGCCCGCCCGCAGATCCCACCCCGTGAATGCTCCTGCCCACTGGCGCCGCCGCGGACCGCTGGCCCTGGCGCTGATCCCGCTCGCAGCCGTGTTCGGATTCGCGGCGACGCTGCACCGTTGGCTTTTCCGCCTCGGGATCCTTCGCGTCGAATCGCTATCGGTGCCGGTGGTGGTGGTGGGCAACGTCACTGCGGGTGGGACCGGCAAGACACCGCTAGTGCTCTGGCTGGCCGCAGAACTCCGACGGCGCGGACGGCACCCGGGCATCGTGACGCGCGGCTACGGGGGCACAGGTCCGGAGCCCGCACCCGTGACGGCAGACAGTGACCCCGCACTTTGTGGCGATGAACCCGTATTGCTTGCGCGGCGCGCGGGTTGCCCCGTGTGGCGGGGTCGCGATCGCGCCGCCGCAGCGCGCGCACTGCTCGCCACGCATCCGCAGTGCGACGTGATCGTGAGCGACGACGGGCTGCAGCACCATCGTCTCGCCCGCAACGTGGAGATCGCAGTCGTGGACGGCACCCGCGGCTTCGGCAACGGATTGCTCCTGCCCGCCGGTCCGCTGCGCGAGCCCGTGTCGCGGCTCGCGCGATGCGACGTCGTCGTCGTGAAGGCCCCGCGTGACGCGAGGTTGGACGTACCCGCGGATGCCGTGACGATGCGCCTGGCGCCCGGACGCTGGCAGCGCCTGGACGACCCCACGGTGACACTTGACGGCGCTGCGTTCGCCGGGCGGCGCGTGCATGCAGTCGCGGGGATCGGCGTCCCGGAGCAGTTCTTCGCGACACTGATCGCGCTGGGCGTCGACGTCGTCCCGCATGCGTTCCCGGACCATCACGTCTACCAGTCTGACGACCTGGCATTCGCGGACGATGCGCCGATCGCGATGACGGAGAAGGATGCCGTAAAATGCGCGGCCTTCGCGACGGCTCGCATGTGGGTCCTGCCGGTCGACGCCATCCTCGATGCATCGATCGCCGATCGCATCCTCCAGACACTGCGGACATCGCACCATGGCCCTTGACTCCAAGCTTCTGGACATCCTCGTCGACCCTCTCACGAAGGCGCCGCTGCTCTACGACCGCGAGCGTTCCGAACTCATCTCCGTCGAGAGCGGACTCGCCTACCCCGTGCGGGACGACATCCCCGTGATGCTCGAGGACGAGGCCCGTCGGTTGACCGACGAAGAGCTCGACGCCTGGCGCAAGCGCCGCTGATCCGTGGCAGCCTCCATCCACACCGGCGCCGGCTTCGTCGCCGTCGTTCCCGCCCGCTTCGCGTCCACACGCCTCCCCGGCAAACCACTGGCAGACATCGCGGGCAAGCCGATGGTCGTACGTGTGGCCGAGCGCGCATTGGAAAGCGGTGCTCGCGAGGTCTGGATCGCAACGGATCATCCGGACGTCGAGGCCGCGGCACGCAAGCACGGATTCCACGCATTGATGACCCGACCCGACCACCCGAGCGGCACCGACCGCATCGCGGAGGTCGCCGATGCCCGCGGATGGTCCGATGACACGGTGGTGGTGAACGTGCAGGGCGACGAGCCGCGGATCGCCCCGTCGCTCATCCGCGACATGGCCGATCTCCTCGAGACCCATCCTGCAGCCGCCATCGCCACGGCCTGTCATCCCATCGAGCGCGACGAGGATCTCTTCGATCCGAACATCGTGAAGGTCGTCTCCGATCGCGCCGGCTACGCGCTCTACTTCAGTCGCGCCACGATCCCGTACGCGCGGGACTGGTTCCGCGAGTCGCGCACCCTGCCCCCCGGCATGCCCGTCTTCCGCCACATCGGCATCTACGCGTACCGCCGCGGGTTCCTGCGTGCTTATGCTTCGCTCGAACCCGCACCCATCGAACAGTACGAGGCGCTCGAGCAACTGCGCGCGCTCTGGCACGGACACCGTATTGCGGTGGGGGTGACACCGCACGCGCCCGAGGCCGGCGTCGACACGCCCGAGGACCTCGAACGCGTGCGCGCACTGTTTGCCTCGGGAACGGGAACCGCATCGCTATAATCCCCCCCCGTCCGCGGAGCGCCGGACAGGCTGCCGTCGGAGCCGCCATCGACGCCCGCATCCGCATCTCTCTCAAACTATCGGACACGTCATGCGATTGATCCTTTTGGGCGCCCCGGGCGCTGGCAAGGGCACCCAGGCTGCCTTCATCGTCGAGAAGTTCGGCATTCCCCAGATCTCCACCGGCGACATGCTGCGCGCTGCGGTGAAGGCCGGCACGCCGCTCGGCGTCGAGGCGAAGAAGCACATGGATGCCGGCGCGCTCGTGCCCGACGAGGTGATCATCGGCCTGGTCGCGGAACGGATCCGGCAGGGTGACTGTGCGAACGGATTCCTGTTCGACGGCTTCCCGCGCACCATTCCCCAGGCGGACGCCATGAAGGCGGCCGGCGTCGTCCTCGATCACGTGGTCGAGATCGATGTCGACAACGCGGAAATCATCGGCCGCATGTCGGGGCGCCGGGTCCATCCCGCGTCGGGCCGCACGTATCACCTCGTGTTCAACCCCCCGAAGGTGGCCGGCAAGGACGACATCACGGGCGAGGATCTCGTGCAGCGCGACGACGATCGCGAGGAGGTCGTGAGGAAGCGGCTCGAGGTGTATCAGAACCAGACGCGCCCGCTGGTGGATTACTACCTGAACTGGGCAAGAAGCGGCATCGCCGGTGCGCCGAAGTACGCGCGCGTCGCGGGGGTCGGCACCGTCGACCAGATCCGCGAGAAGGTGTTCGCGGCCCTGGCCTGACCGCGCGAAGGCCCGTGGTGTCCCCGCCGCCCAACGCGCTCTACTGTCAGGCGGGCGGCGTCACCGCGGTGATCAACGCCACCGCTGCGGCGGTCATCGAGACCTGCCGCGGCCATCCGGACCGCATCGGCAAGGTCTTCGCCGGATCGAACGGCATCCTCGGCGTGCTCGCCGAGGATCTCATCGACACCTCGTACGAAACGGCGGAGACGCTGCGCGCCCTGCGCCACACGCCCGGTGGCGCGTTCGGCTCCGCACGATTCCGTCTGGGCAGCTTCGAGGCGGATCGCCGCACGTGGGATCGCCTGCATGCAGTCTTCGCCGCCCACGACATCCGGTACGTGTTCTACAACGGCGGGAACGGCTCGGCCGACACGGCGCGCAGCCTCGCGCAGTTCCGCGAGCGATTCGACTATCCGATCACCTGCGTGCACGTACCCAAGACCGTGGACAACGATCTCGCGGTGACCGACTGCTCACCCGGATTCGGATCGGCGGCGAAGTACCTCGCCGTGAGCCTGCGCGAGGCTGCGGCCGATGTCGCATCGATGGTGGCTTCGTCGACGAAGGTGTTCATTCTCGAAGCCATGGGCAGGCACGCAGGGTGGATGGTGGCTGCCATGGGCCTCGCTGCGGATGCCGATCACCATCCCCCGCACCTTCTGCTCTTCGCGGAGATCCCGTTCGACCCAGCGGACTTCCTCGCCCGCGTCCACGCGAGCGTCGAGCGCTTCGGCTACTGCGTGATCGGCGCCTCGGAGGGACTCTCCGATGGGTCCGGCAGACCGGTGTCGGCGCTCCCGGGCCCGCATCCAGGGGAGGAACAGTTCGGCGGCGTTGCGCCCTACCTCGCACACCTCGTGCACGACCGACTGGGCTACAAGTGCCACTGGGCCACGGCCGACTATCTGCAACGGGCGGCGCGCCACCTCGCCTCCGCCACCGACCTCGCCCACGCCGAGGCAGTCGGTCGGGCCGCGGTGGATTTCGCACTCGACGGCCACAACGGCACCATGCCGGTGATCGTGCGCGAATCGGACAACCCCTATCGATGGCGCATCGGCATGGCCGACCTCGACTCGGTGGCGACTCTCGAGCGACGGCTTCCGCACGAGTTCATCGCCGCAGACCGCTGTCACATCACGCCTGCCTGCCGCACCTATCTGCGTCCGCTCGTCACCGGCGAGTCATGGCCGCCCTTTCGCGATGGTCTTCCCATCCACGCGCACCTGACCAACCATCGCACGCCAAGACGGCTTCCCCCATGGCACTCGCCGTAAATTCGGGTTGCCCATGACAAAAATCCACCGCTAGAATCGCGAGTTAGGTGAGCACCCACCGCCATCGTGGTCTCGCCATTTTTCACGTCTCGAGCCTTGCATCGTGATTGGAAGGGGAATTCCAAGAAGAGGCGGAACCAGGGTGTCTCGACCGTGCGCCGTGTCGGCACGGGACAGGCGATGCCGGGTTCGGCCGGCAGTGTTCGAGTCGCAGGTTGAAGGCAGCAGCTCGATATCGGAGGGTCCGGCGACGTCAGCCTTCGGGGCTTCGGGTGAGGAGGATTCCTCGCCATTCGAACTCCGAGTGCGGTGCAGAGCAGGCGCGACCGACATCACGTTCAACAGGGTACTCAGGCTCGCCAGCACTTGGTGGCGGCCTTCGGCAAGGCGTTCGTGCAGTCCAGAAGATGCCCGTCAAGAGGCTTCGGAGTAGTCAAGCCCGCCACATTTTCGATGGCGGATCATTCGTCGTACTTCATCTGGCAACTATTGGGGGACTCATGTCTTCAGGTCTCATCCTGGCTCTTGCGTGCGGAGCCGCCGCCGTGCTCTACGGGATCATCTCGATCCAGTGGATCCTCGCGCGGCCCGCGGGCAACGCCCGCATGCAGGAAATCGCCCTCGCGGTGCAACAGGGCGCACAAGCCTATCTGTCGCGCCAGTACAAGACGATCGCCATCGTGGGCGTCGTCCTGTTCATTCTCATAGCCGTCGTACCGGGTCTCGGACTCTCCACTGCGATCGGTTTCGCGATCGGCGCGATCCTGTCCGGGCTTGCGGGCTTCATCGGCATGAACGTGTCCGTGCGAGCCAACGTCCGCACGGCTCAGGCAGCGACCATAGGCCTGAACGAGGCACTGGACGTGGCCTTCCGCGGAGGCGCCATCACCGGGATGCTCGTCGTCGGCCTGGGCATGCTGGGCGTCGCCGGCTACTACGTGATCCTGAAGGCGATGGGCGGTGACACCAGCCTGATCGATCTCCTGCACCCGATGGTGGGCCTCGCATTCGGCTCCTCCTTGATCTCGATCTTTGCGCGCCTCGGCGGCGGCATCTTCACCAAGGGTGCCGACGTCGGCGCCGACCTGGTGGGCAAGGTGGAAGCCGGCATCCCCGAAGACGATCCGCGGAATCCCGCCGTGATCGCCGACAACGTCGGTGACAACGTCGGCGACTGCGCAGGCATGGCCGCCGACCTCTTCGAGACCTACGCGGTCACCATCATCGCGACGATGCTGGTGGGCGCGCTGATGTTCGCGAACATGGGCGACGCTGCTGTCGTGTATCCCCTGGTGCTGGGCGGCGTGTCGATCATCGCCTCCATCGTCGGGTGCTACTTCGTGAAGGCGCGCCCGGGCGGCAAGATCATGAATGCGCTCTACCGCGGCCTCGCGGTCTCGGCCCTGATCTCGCTCGTCGCCTTCTTCTTCGTGACCAACTGGATCATGGGCGGCGTGGCCGAAGCCACGGATGGGAAGATCACGACGATGGCGCTCTTCGGCTCCTCCGTCGTCGGCATCGTCCTGACCGGCGCCCTCGTGTACATCACCGAGTACTACACGGGCACCGATTTCGCCCCGGTGAAACACGTGGCGCAGGCGTCCACGACAGGCCACGCGACCAACATCATCGCGGGCATTGGCGTGTCGATGAAGTCATGTGCCTGGCCGGTGCTGGCAGTGTGCGCGGCCATCCTTGCCTCGCACGCTCTCGCAGGCCTGTACGGCATCGCGATCGCCGCCACCGCCATGCTGTCGATGGCCGGCATCGTCGTGGCGCTCGACGCCTACGGCCCGATCACGGACAACGCCGGCGGCATCGCCGAGATGGCCGAGATGCCTCCCAGCGTTCGCGCGATCACCGATCCGCTCGACGCCGTGGGCAACACGACCAAGGCGGTGACGAAGGGCTACGCGATCGGTTCCGCCGGCCTCGCAGCCCTCGTGCTCTTCGCCGATTACACGCATGCGCTGGAAGCCGCCGGCAAGAGCATCGTGTTCGATCTCTCCAACCCGCTCGTGATCGTCGGTCTCTTCATCGGCGGTCTGATCCCCTACCTCTTCGGCGCCATGGCGATGGAAGCGGTCGGGCGCGCAGCCGGCGCGGTGGTCGAGGAAGTGCGCCGCCAGTTCCGCGACATCAAGGGCATCATGGAAGGCACGGCGAAGCCGGAGTACGGTCGCGCCGTCGACATGCTGACGACGGCGGCGATCAAGGAAATGATGATCCCGTCGCTGCTTCCTGTGCTCGTGCCGATCATCGTTGGCCTGGTCCTCGGACCTGCAGCCCTCGGCGGCCTCCTCATGGGGACGATCGTCACCGGTCTCTTCGTCGCGATCTCCATGACCACCGGTGGTGGCGCGTGGGACAACGCGAAGAAGTACATCGAGGACGGCCATCACGGTGGCAAGGGTTCGGACGCCCACAAGGCGGCTGTGACCGGCGACACCGTGGGTGACCCCTACAAGGACACCGCGGGCCCGGCGGTGAACCCGCTCATCAAGATCATCAACATCGTCGCCCTACTGATCGTGCCGCTCCTCTGATCGACACGCTTCACCGGCAACACCGACAACGGCTCCTTCGGGAGCCGTTGTCGTTTCGGCAAGCCTTCCGTGATGGGTGGTCAGCGCCGGGGACGTGCCGTCCCGTGTGTCGCGGGCGCGGGCGCGGTGCGCATGCCCCTTCACGATCGAGTCTCCCGCACACGCTGCCCTGGACCGCGTTTCGCTAGGTGTTCTCACGCGACTCTGCGGGATCAACCGGTCCCGTCGATCGCAGCCCCTGCCACTCTGCGGACGTGCCGTCGTGAACGCGCCGATGACTCTCGATTTCGATACCTACCCCCTCGGCGACGTGCGTCTGCGTAGCGGGGACACGCTGCCCGATGCGCACCTCACGTTCCGCACGTGGGGCAAACTCAACGCCGCGGGCGACAACTGCATCCTCTTCCCCACGTACTACACCGGCACGCATCGCTCCAACGCCCGGATGATCGGGCCCGGGCGTGCGCTCGACCCGTCGGACTGGTTCATCGTCGTCCCGGACATGTTCGGCAACGGAATGTCGTCGTCGCCCAGCAACACCCGCGGACTTCGAGGGCGCGCGCGGTTCCCGCGCGTCACCATCTTCGACAACGTACTCTGCCAGTACCGTCTGCTCACCCGGCACATGGGAGTGAAGCGCATTGCGCTCGCCACCGGTTGGTCAATGGGAGCGATGCAGGCCTATCACTGGGCGGCGCTGTTCCCCGACATGGTGGAGCGCCTGCTCCCGTTCTGCGGCGCGGCGCGCTGCTCGCCGATCAATCACGTCTTTCTCGAAGGCGTGAAGGCAGCGCTGAAGGCCGATTCGATGTTCCGTGACGGTGCGTACGTGACGCCGCCCGTGGCAGGTCTGCGCGCATTCGGACGCGCCTATGCGGGGTGGGCCTACTCCGCCGATTTCTATCGGAACCGCCTGTACCAGGCACTTGGATTCGGGACGCTGGAAGAATTCCTGGTTTCGTGGGAGGAGGATCACCTCGCCTGCGACGCCAACGACCTGCTGGCGATGCTGTGGACGTGGCAGCACGGAGACGCATCCGCCAACGACATGTACCGGGGCAACTTCGACCGCGCGCTGTCCAGCATCCGCGCGAAGACGATCGTGATGCCCTGCGACCAGGACATGTACTTCACGCTCGAGGAAAGTCTCCGCGAAATGGCCTTGATTCCGGACGCCGAACTGCGCCCGTTCCGGTCGGCATTCGGGCACTGCGCAGGCGCGCCGGGGCGCTTTCCGGAAGAGATGTCCTACCTCGACTCCGCCCTGCGGGACCTGCTCGCCCGCTGAGAGATCGAAAGCGCCCTCCTCCTGTGAGGCGGTGCCCTCAGAGGCGGAAGCGCTCGACGGATCGACGCAGATCGCCAGCGACACTGTCGAGCTGACCCGCCGCGCGCACTCCCTCGTCCGCATGGGCGACCGTATCGTCGGCCAATGACGACAGACGCGATGCATTGGTCGATATCTCGGCGATCGCGTGCCGCTGCGCCTCCAGCGCCGACGCGATGCTGTCGACCCCTTCCGCGGCCTGGACGGCTGCATCGCGGGCACCGTCCAAGACGGCGGTGACCGACCGCACGTGCTGCTGCGAGGCGTCGAGCGCGTCGACTCCCGACCGGATCCCGACTTCGACGGCACCGGATTCCTGTCCGAGTTTCTGGGTGACGAGGTCGATCTCCCGGGCGGCCACTGCCGACTTCTCGGCGAGTTTCCGCACCTCGTCTGCGACCACAGCGAATCCTCGACCCTGCTCGCCGGCGCGGGCCGCCTCGATCGCCGCGTTCAACGCCAGCAGGTTCGTCTGCTCCGCGATGTCCTGCACCTGCCGGGTCATGCCCGAGATCGCCTGGGTGCTTTCCATGAAGCGGGCCACGAGGGAACCGATGTCGTGGATCGTGCCGCGCAGGTGGATGATCTGGTCGGAGAGTCGCGCACCGTCCTCGGTGCCGCGGTTCGAATGCGCAAGGCTCTCCCTGGAAAGCGCACGCACCGCTTCGGCGGCGGCCGCGACCTGCGAAGCGCCCAGCGTGACGGTGTCGACTGCCTCGACGACCGTTGCCGCGGACATCGACTGCGTCCGCGCGCCATCGTGGGCGGCATGGGCCGAGCGCCCCAGTTCGCGGGATTCCGCTTCGAGCGCGCGCGCGTTCTCCTGCACCCCGCCGACGAGACGGCGCAGGCCTTCGTTCATGTCCTTCAATGCGGCCTTCAATTGACCAGCTTCATCCAGTCGCTTCGCATCGGGACCGCCAACCTCGATGCGGCTGGTGAGGTCGCCACTTGCCACGGATCGCGCAATGGCGACGGCGTCGCGGATCGGCTCGAGGATGCGCCGCACGAGGACTCGGGCACCCAGCACGAGGATCGCCGACACCGCGATGAAGGCCCCCGCCGTGCGCCAGACGGCCAGCATGGTGGCACTGCGCAAGTCATCGACGTAGATCCCCGACCCGATGATCCATTTCCAGGGCTCGAACCCCTTCACGTAGGTGAGCTTCTCGACGGGCTTCGCGTGTCCGGGCTTCGGCCAGAGGTACGACACGAACCCCGTGCCGTTCTCGCGCACGGTACCTGCGAACTCGACAAACAGCGCCGTACCGTTCGGATCGCGCACGCCACTCAGGTCCTTGCCGTCGAGTTCAGGCTTGATCGGATGCATGACGCCGCGGACGTCGTAGTCGCTGACGAAGACGTAATCGTCATGACCGTAGCGGACGGCACGGAGGGCCTCGAGCGCTCGCGCCTTCGCTTCCGCCTCGTCGAGTTGACCGTCGGCACGAAGTCGCTCGAAGCGGGCGACGATGGCATGGGCAGATTCCACGATGTGACGGGTCGCATCGCGCCGCTCCTGCTCGATGGCGCGGATGTCGAAGACCAGCGTCACGGAGGCCACCAGGGCGAATCCGCCGAGCGTGACGCCGATCAGCCACCAGATGCGGCTCGCCAGTCCTGCCGTTGCGTGTAAGCGCATGTTCAATGGTTCTCCTGTCGATTCGTGTCTTGTGCGAAGGCGAGGTCTTCGGCCTTCAGCTTGATGCACTGAACAGGGGCGTTTACGGACGCACCACAACAGTGCTTTAGATCGGAGATGAGCCGCGTTCGGTGCGCAACGACGTCTCTTCGCAAGGCGGCATGGTTGTTAATCAACCAGTTAATTTTCTGCCGCCAATGGCATGTGCCGTGCAATCCCGTGGGCAGTGGGATCGCGCAGCCGACCTGGCGTGCACCCCGTCCCAGGAGCCCATTCATGTCATTCCTCCGCAGCGTCTCCCGGCTCGCCCGCGTCGTGCTGGTGACCGCAATCGCGGCTTCGTCCGTCCCGGCTTCTGCCGAGGTGCCGACCCGCGTCCGGCTCGGCACCGTCGCATGGATCGGCTATGCGCCCTTCTACGTTGCCGTGGAGAAGAACCTCTTCAAGAAGTACGGGGTGAAGGTGGAACTGCAGGACTTTCCGGATCCGGCACTCATGCCGTCGGCCCTGAAGAGCGGCGGACTGCAGGGCGCCATGTACACCTACGACCTCGTGATCAATGCAGCAGCCCGCGGACAGGGCCTCAAGGTCGTGATGCCGATCGACTACTCGAACGGCGCCGATGCCCTGGTGGCGGACAAGTCGATCCGCACGGTGGCCGATCTCAAGGGACGCAAGGTCGCGTACCCGTTCTCGACCTGCGACAACCTGCTGGTGGCCTATGCGCTGGAGAAGGCAGGGCTGAAGGAGTCGGACATCCAGGGGATCGACACGACCCCCGAGAACGTCGCGGCGGCGTTGACTGCAGGCGCCGTCGCGGGCGCCACCTACGAACCCAACATCACGCAGATCCTGAAGCTCGGCGGCGGCGGCAAGTTCCACGTGCTCTTCGATTCGAGCAAGGCGCCGGGCCTGATCACTGACGTGCTCTTCTTCGACGCGGCGTACATCGAGAAGAATCCGAAGGTGGTCGATGCGGTGATGCGCGGCTACCTGGACGGCCTCGCCTACCTCAAGGCCAGACCGGACGAGGCCCGCAAGATCGTCGCGAAGGTCATGAGCGTCACCGCCGCCGAAGTGACGGAGCAACAGAAAGGCGTGTACAACATCCCGCCCGCGGAGATGTCCGGCTACTTCGTGAAGCGCGACGACTCGAAATCGCTGTATCACGTGGGGGCCGGCATCGGCGACATCCTCGTTAAGCGCGGTCAGATACCGGCGACTCCTGCCATCGAGAACACCTTCGACCTCCGTTTCGTCTCCGCCCTGCCCGGCGCCAAGTGACCAGCGAGCACCAGACATGACTCATGACTCCAACCCTGTACCTGCACTCGATCGCGCCGAACTCGTCCGACGCGGCGTGAAGTTCCTGATGGCGAGCTACGTGGACATCCACGGCGTTGCCAAGTGCAAGATGGTCCCGATCGACCACTACGACCAGATGATGCGCGGCTCGGAACTGTTCACCGGCGCCGCGCTCGATGGCGTCCCGCAGGATGTGAGCGAAGAGGAGGTGGCGGCGCATCCGGACCCGGCGTCGTGTCGCATCCTCCCCTGGGCACCGGATGTCGCGTGGTTCGCGTCCGACCTCTGGAATCGCGGCAAGCCTTTCGAAGCGGGCGCACGCAACATCCTCAATCGTCAACTCGCGCGGCTGGCACCCCACGGCTACCGGATGAACCTCGGCATGGAGGCCGAGTTCTTCGTGCTGCGCGACACCCCCGACGGCGGGTATGCGCCGCTGTCCGACCGCCCGCATCTCGAGAAGCCTGCCTACGACGCCGCGCGACTGCTCGACAACAAGGGCTGGATCGGAGAGCTCGTCAACGCGATGAACCAACTCGGCTGGGGCGTGTACTCGTTCGACCACGAAGACGGCATCGGGCAGTTCGAGATCGACTTCGACTACTTCGACGCGCTCACGATGGCCGACAACTTCGTGTTCTTCCGGATGATGGCGAACGAGATCGCCCGGAAGCACGGCGGCTTCGCGACGTTCATGCCGAAGCCCTACGCGGATCGCGCAGGGAGCGGCGCGCATTTCAACGTGTCACTCGCCGATCGCACGACCGGCGCCAACCTCTTCGTCGACGATGCGGATCCCCGCGGCTGCAAGCTCTCGAAGCTCGGCTACCAGTTCGTGGCCGGCGTGCTGCAGCACCTGCCGGCGATCTGCGCCGTGGTGGCGCCCACGGTCAACAGCTACAAGCGGCTGGTGAAGCAAGGCAGCATGTCGGGCTTCACATGGGCACCGGTGTTCTGCTGCTACGGCAACAACAACCGGACGAACACCATCCGCATCCCGCTCGCTGGCGGGCGCATGGAACTGCGGGCGGCAGACAGTGCGTGCAATCCATACCTGGGCGCTGCGATGGTGCTGGCAGCCGGACTGGAAGGCATCGAGGAAGGATTGGACCCGGGCGATCCCAAGACGGACAACATGTATCGCAAGACACCGGAGGAACTCGCAGCGCTCGGCATCGAGACCCTGCCACGGACGCTCGAGGAGGCGACCGAGGCGTTCGCCGCCGACCCGCTCTCGAAGCGCGTGTTCGGCGATGCGATGTACGAGACGTGGATCGACTACAAGACAGACGAGTGGCGTCGCTATCTGAACCACGTCTCCGATTGGGAGAAGGCGCGCTATCTGAAGTTCTTCTGAGGGAACCCGGCCGGACTCACCGCTGGTAGTCGAGCTGGGCCCACACGAGCGCCTGGAGATCGGCCACCGCACCGGCGAGATCCACGTCCGGGAAGATCGCAGAGCGCACCATGATGCCGTCGAGGTGCGTCGAGATGAAGGCGGTGAGCTTCGACGGGTCCACGGGCCGGAACAGGCCCTGGTCGATGCCAGCCAGGATGGCATCGCTCACGGCCGCCGCCTCGTCGTCGTAGAAGCGGCGGATGCTGCGGTCGATGCTCGCCACACGCCTGCCGTTGCTCGCGTAGTCGAGGCTGATCTTCACGAGCTTGCGGATGAGGTCGCCCAGCCGCACATGATTCTCGAGCCAGCCCGCGATGATCTCCGGCGGATTCGTCAGCGCTTCACGGTGCGCTCGGAACTGCTGGAAGGCGCGATCCACCGCATACTCGATCGTCGCGCGGAACAACTCCTCCTTGCTGCCGAAGTAGTAGTAGATCAGCGCGGTGTTCACGCCGATGGCCGCCGCGATGTCCTTGATCGTCACCGATGCGAAGTTGCGTTCGGCGAAGAGTGCGAACGCTGCCACGACGAGTGCTTCCGCCCGATCGGTGGGAGCCTCGGAAAGATCCGCGGCGCCGGGGCCCCGTACGCTGCGTTGTGTGGCGGTGGCTCGGACCTTCGTACTCCGCAGCTTGCGGATGCCTGCCGCGCCCTCGGGCTTGGCCGCTGCCCGGGCCATGCTCAGTGCAACGGCCCGCTGGCGGGATCCTCGACTTCGGAGTCGTCGTCATCGTCTTCAACCTCTTCGTCGATGTCGTCGTCCAGGTCGTCGTCCTCGTCGTCCGGACCGCTGCCGGATTCCGGTTCCGACAGCCAGAGTTCGTAACCATCGGGGTCGGTGGCGAAGCACTCGCGCGCGCCGTAGCTGGTCTCGGCGATGTCGGTGACTTCGACATCCGCCGCACGCAACGCGCTGTGGGTTTCCTCGAGATTCGCGGGCCTCAGGTAGAGCACCCAGCTCTGTCCGAGGGCGGGCTCCAGCGCGATCTGCTGGTCGGTCGAGAGTTGCTGCAGCATCAGTTCGGCCAGTCCGGAGCGAAGCCAGCACCAGACGGGCGCGCCAGCTTCGTCCTCGTACGCATCGACGAGCGTGAAACCGAAGAAATCGCGATAGAACGCAATGGAGCGGCGGAGGTCGGCTACGCCGAGGCTGGGGACGAGCTTCTTCAGGCGATTCGGGGAGGCTGCGGGCACGATGTTCCGTTCAGTAGCTCAGGTCACCCAGGACGCAGCGCCCGTTGATGCAGGCGAGCTTGGGTGCCCTGACGGGTTTGCAGTCGGCGGGCTTCGGCTTGCCCCGCATTCGATCTTCCTCGACGAAGGTGACTTCGGAGGCCTTCGTCTCGAGGATCTCCTTGATGTCCGGCGCGTTGTTGTAGGCGATCCACGCGCTCGGATTTCCGCAGGCATCGTACCCCATGGGCAGGATGCGACAGAACGACACGTTGCCGCAGCGCCCGTCACCGACGACCTGCGTGATCTCCGCCTTCAGGCGGGCGAGTGCCTCCGCATCGTCCTCCGCCCGGACAGTGGTCGGGAGGGCCGTGGCGGAGAGAAGTATGAGCAGCATTCGAAGCATCGAAGGGCGCATGGGGTGAAGCTCCGGGAAGATGGGCTCGACCCCGCCGATTCTCGCTCACTCTCCGCCCGGTGCGACACCTTCGTTTGCTTGCGACGCGACCTTGTTCGGCGTCAGCGCGCACACCCGATCAGGGGCGACGACGAAGCGATGCAAGGCGCGCTGCTGTCCGGAGAAGTTTCCGTGGCACCCGCGGCCTGGGGCTCAGCGAGTGCCACGGCACCACGGCCGATCGATCAGGCGATCGTGACGTCCTTCGCCAGGTAGACGTCCTGGATGGCATTCAGGATCTCGACGCCGTCGCGGATCGGCTTCTGGAACGCCTTGCGGCCCGAGATGAGTCCCATCCCGCCGGCGCGCTTGTTGATGACTGCGGTCCGGACGGCATCCGCGAGGTCGTTGTCGCCGGAGGCACCGCCCGAGTTGATCAGGCCCGCACGCCCCATGTAGCAGTTCGCGATCTGATAGCGCGTGAGGTCGATCGGGTGGTCGGTGGCAAGGTCGGAGTACATCCGCTTGTCGGACTTGCCGTACGGGTTGTCCTTCGAGTTGAGTGCAAGGAAGCCGCCGTTGTTCTCGGGCAGCTTCTGCTTGATGATGTCCGCCTCGATCGTCACGCCGAGATGGTTGGCCTGACCGGTCAGGTCGGCGGCCACGTGGTAGTCCTTGTCGCGCTTGAAGTCCGGATTGCGCAGATAGCACCACAGGATGGTCGCGAGCCCGAGTTCATGGGCCATCTGGAACGCCTCGCTCACCTCGACGATCTGCCGCGACGATTCTGCGGAACCGAAGTAGATCGTGGCCCCCACCGACACCGCCCCCATGTCCTTCGCCTGCTTGATCCGCGCGAAGCAGATCTGATCGAACTTGTTGGGGTAGGTCAGGAATTCGTTGTGGTTGAACTTCAGCATGAACGGGATGCGGTGGGCGTACTTCCGCGACACCGCCCCCAGCACCCCCAGCGTCGAGGCCACGGCATTGCAGCCCCCCTCCATCGCGAGCTTCACGATGTTCTCGGGGTCGAAGTAGATGGGGTTCTTCGCGAAGGACGCGCCGGCGCTGTGCTCGATGCCCTGATCCACCGGAAGGATCGACAGGTAGCCCGTGCCACCGAGACGGCCGTGGTCGAACATCTGCTGGAGGCTGCGCATGACGGCTGGCGAGCGGTCGCTCGACGCCACCACGCGGTCCACGAAATCGGGGCCTGGCAGATGCAGGCTCTCTTTCGGGATGGCCTTGGACACGTGGTTCAAAAGGCTTTCGGCGTGGGCGCCCAACAGGCCGGCGATGTCAGTCATGCTGCGATCCTCCAGGAATCTAGGTCTTCGAAAATGGCGGCCGTCATTATCGTGTGGCACCACGCCACGGACAACGGCGGAACGTCCGGCTGGATAAAGCGATCCCGGGCCGCACGATGCGCCCGGGCACGAGGGTCCCGCCTATAATCCGGCCCCTTCGCCGGCATCGGCCGGCAATGGCCGACACTGGCCCACAACGAGGACCGCCCATGAAATTCAGTCTCGGCGACAAGCACGTGCAGTGCCGCAGTTCCGCGTACGTGGCGCCCAACGCCGCGGTGATCGGCGACGTCGTCCTCGAGGACCAGGCGAGTGTCTGGTTCAACGCGGTGCTGCGCGGAGACAACGACCGCATCACCATCGGCGCCCGCAGCAACGTCCAGGACGGTGCCGTCCTGCACACCGACGACGGTCTCGCGCTCACCCTCGGCGAGGATGTCACGGTGGGGCACTTGGTGATGCTCCACGGCTGTAGCGTCGGCGACTGCACCCTGGTGGGCATCAAGAGCGTCATCATGAATCGGGCGAAGATCGGGCGGCATTGCATTATCGGTGCCAATTCCCTGATCACCGAAGGGAAGGAGATTCCCGACCGGTCCCTCGTGATGGGGGCGCCGGGGAAGATCATCCGTGAGGTCACCGACGAAGAGATCGCGATGATCCGGTGGAACGCCGACAACTACGTGAAGAAGATCGCGCTGTACCGGGAGCAACTCAGGGCCGCGGACTGACCGTGCCCGCGGTCTGCCGTCGGGAATCCCCGACGGCGGATTCGTCGGGTGCTATCTCCGCCCCCATCGCACGGAGTATCCTCGGGCGCACTTGCGGGAGGGGGCGATGATCAAGTACCAGTTCAAGATCCGCACGAAGAACGGTCTCACGGTCGAGGCGCTGTTCATTCAGGGCCGGGATCGCGCGGACGCCGAGCGCAAGCTCTTCCAGATGTACGTGGGATGCACGGTGCTCGAATGCAGCGAGTCCACCCCGGGCACCGGTCGCGAGGAGAACCTCGACCTCGGCGGGATCATCTCGCTCATCTCGCGGCAGGACTGACCAGCGGCGGTCCTCGGTAGACGAATCAGGAGAGGAAACCGGTCGACTCCAGTTCGGAGATCAGCGCCTCGTAGTCGTTGGCCCCCCGGCTGCCCGGCGCGTGGCTGAAGACATCCTGATTCGCTGCCGGGCTCTCGGCGACGCTCACCGATTCGCTGATGCGGGTCTCGCAGAGTTCGTCGCCGAAGCGTTCCGTGATGCTGTTGTAGATCTCCCACGACATCTTCCGGCGCCCGTCGAAGCGGGTCATCACGTAGCGGCGCGGCAGCCGCTTCCGCAATACGTGTTCGAGGGCCTTCAACGTCCGCTCGACCTGCATCACGCCCTTCACTGCGAGATAGTCGGCCGAGACCGGCACCAGAATACGGTCGGCGGCGAAGATCGCGTTGAGGGACAGCACGCCAAGCAGTGGACAGCAGTCGATGACGATGGGGCGCCCGGTGTTCAACTGCTCCTTGAGGATCCCCGAGTTCAACCGGTTGAGGACGTTGTGTCCCTTCCCGTACTGGGAATCCACCTTCGACAACTCCACATGGGCCGGGATGACCTCCCAGCCACCGTTGCCGACACGGATCAGTTCTCCGAGTGGGCGGGCGCGTTCGTAGAAAGAGAAGATGCTCTGGTCCGCGGCGTCGGCCGCCGTGCCGCAGATCTGCGACAGGTGCGACTGCGGATCGAGGTCGATGCTCAGCGGTCGGAAGCCGCGACGGGCGAGCGCCGCCGAAACATTGAGGGATGTCGTGGTCTTCCCGACGCCCCCCTTCTGGTTGAAGACCGCGATCTTGGCCATGGCCGGCAGCCCCTCCGCAAGTCACCCGCACCCCGAGAGGTCGAATGTTCATTGCGCTGTCAATAGGTTGTCAATGAATTTTCGTCTGAAACCTCACGCGTAACGGCATGGGAACGGGGATCTGAACACCGCAGGGGTCGGGATCAGTCGAGCGGGATCGGCCAGTTGAGGCCCGCACTGACGCCGCCGTCGACCCGGATCACCTGCCCGGTCACGTACGACGCCGCCTTCGAGGCGAGGAAGAGAGCGGCACCCACGAGTTCCTCCGTGTCACCCAGCCGTCGCAGCGGCGTGACCTGGTCGGCCCACTCCTTCATGCGCGGCTCTGCCCACAGCTTCTTGGAGAGATCGGTCGGGAAGAAACCAGGGGCGATCGCGTTCACCCGCACGCCCCGCGGCCCCCACTCCTGCGCCATGCCGCGGGTCATCATCGACAGCCCCGCCTTGCTCATCGCGTAGGGTGTGACGCCCGTGAGCGGTGCGTAGGTGTTCAGGGAATCGATGTTCACGATCGAGCCGCCGCCCTGGCCCAGCATGCACCGCCCCACAGCCTGGGCCGCCATGAAGAGGCCGCGCAGATTGGTGTCGATGATGCGGTCGTACTCTTCCATCGTGTAGTTCTCGACCCGCTTGCGGATGTTCATGCCGGCCACGTTCAGCAATGTGTCGACGCGACCGTGGTCGGCCATCACGCGCTGCACGAGGGCCGTGACGTCCCCGGCCTTGGAGACGTCGCACACCCGCGCCTCGGCCACGCCGCGCTTGGACAGTTCGCGTGCCGTCGCATCGATGGTGCCCTGCTCGCGCCCGGCGATGACGACGCGCGCACCGCGGGCGGCGAAGCCGGCAGCGAGCGCCTTGCCGATACCCCGGCTCGCCCCGATGGCGAGCACGACCTGGCCTTCGACGGAAAACAGCGGGTCCTGGGTCATGCGATCTGCTCCTCTCTCTGGTTGTCGTCTGGTCGGACGTCGCGCGAGCGGCCCACCGGGCTTGCCCTGCCGTCGACCGATTCGTCCATATCCGTCGGGACCTTACCCGCTCCACGGTTATGCGTCGAGGCTGGATCGGCCACGCATGCGCAGCCGCGGCGCTGGGGCACCGCTCTATAATCCGCGCCCGTTCCGCCCGTCTGGTCCCCATGCTGCTCGTCCCATCCGTCCCGCCCCGGGGCCAACGTCACGTCGCCGATCCCCTGCCCGGCTCGGCCGACGCCCTCGCCATCGCCGGTCTCGCCGCCACCCACAAGCCGGTGGCCGTGATCACCGCCACCGCCACCGATGCGCAGCGCCTCCTCGCCGAGGTCCGCTGGTTCGCCCCCACGCTCCGCGTGCACCTGCTGCCGGACTGGGAGACGCTGCCCTACGACCACTTCTCGCCGCACCAGGACCTCGTGTCGGAGCGGCTCGAGACGTTGCACCTCATGAGCCACGATGGCGTCGACGTCGTGATCGTCCCGGTGACCACGGCACTCATGCGGCTCCCACCGCGCAGCTACTTGTCGGCATACACGTTCTTCTTCAGGCAAGGCGAGAAGCTCGATCCCGAGACCTTCCGCGAGCAGCTCACGATGGCGGGCTACACGAACGTCTCGCAGGTCGTGGCCCCAGGCGAATACAGCTATCGCGGCGGCCTGATCGACCTCTTCCCGATGGGCTCCGTCGTGCCCTACCGGATCGATCTCTTCGACGACGAGATCGAATCGATCCGCACGTTCGACGTCGATACCCAGCGGAGCATCTACAAGGTCCCCGAGGTCCGGCTCCTCCCGGCACGGGAGTTCCCCGTCGACGAAGCCGGCCGCACCCAGTTCCGTCGACGATTCCGCGAGGAGTTCGAGGGGGACCCTTCCAAGCGGCGCGTCTACAAGGACATGGGCAACGGCGTGATCCCGGCGGGCGTCGAGTACTACCTGCCGCTCTTCTTCGACGACACTGCCGTCCTGTCGGACTACCTGCCCGAGAGCGCCCTCGTGGTCATGCACGACGGCGTGGCGGAGGCGACCGCGCAGTTCTGGCGCGACACGCAGTCGCGCTACGACCTGCTGCGCGGCGACGCGAACCAGCCGCTGCTTCCGCCCGCCGACCTGTACCTCCGCGAGGACGAGTTCTTCGGTGCCGTGAAGCCGTTCTCGCGGATCGAACTGGTCCGCGCCGGCAACGGCCGGCCGACCGGGAAGACGGCCATCGCGCTGCCGCCGCTTGCCGTCGACCGCCGCGCGACCGACCCGGTCGATGCGCTGCGCCGCTTCGTCGCGACGTTCGACGGCCGCGTGCTGCTGGCGGCGGAGAGCCTCGGCCGGCGCGAGACGATGATGGAGTTCCTGACCGACTACGAACTCGCGCCGACGCCGGTCGACGACTTCGCGCAGTTCGTCGCCGGTGACGCGAAGCTGTCCCTCGCCGTGGCGCCGATGTACGACGGGTTCCTGCTGCCGGACACCGGCGTGGCGATCATCACCGAGACCGAGCTGTACGCCGCGACGCCACGCGCGCGCCACGGCCGCGACCGCGAACGGCGCACCTCCGCCGAGAACGTGCTGCGCGATCTGTCCGAGGTGAAGGTCGGCGATCCGGTCGTGCACGAGGCCCATGGCATCGGTCGCTATCTCGGGCTCGTGTCGATGGATCTCGGCGACGGCCCCGCGGAGTTCCTGCATCTCGAGTACGACGGCGGGGACAAGCTGTACGTCCCGGTCTCGCAGCTGCAGGCCATCAGCCGGTACGCAGGCGCCTCGCCGGAGTCCGTGGGCCTCCACAAGCTCGGCAGCGGCGACTGGCAGAAGGCCCGCAAGCGCGCCGCGAAGCAGGTGCGCGACACGGCCGCCGAGCTCCTCCACCTCTACGCGAAGCGTGCTGCCCGACAGGGCCACGCGTTCACGCTGAAGCACCACGACTACGAAGCGTTCCGCGCCGGTTTCGCCTTCGAGGAAACCGCGGATCAGGCGCTCGCCATCCAGTCGGTGATCGAGGATCTGCAGTCCGGAAAGCCGATGGATCGCCTCATCTGCGGCGATGTGGGCTTCGGCAAGACCGAGGTCGCACTTCGCGCCGCGTTCGTGGCGGTCGCCGACGGCAAGCAGGTGGCCGTGCTCGTGCCCACGACGCTGCTCGCGGAACAGCACTTCCACAACTTCTCGGACCGATTCGCCGAGTGGCCCGTGCGGCTCGTGGAGCTGTCGCGGTTCCGCACGTCGAAGGAGACCGTCGCGGCGCTGAAGGGCATCGAGGAAGGCTCGGTCGACATCGCGATCGGCACACACAAGCTGCTGTCGAAGGATGTCCGCTTCAAGAACCTCGGCCTCGTCATCATCGACGAGGAGCATCGGTTCGGCGTGCGGCAGAAAGAACTGCTGAAGCAGCTGCGCGCCGAGGTCGACGTCCTCACGCTCACCGCGACGCCGATCCCGCGAACGCTCGCGATGTCGCTCGAAGGCCTGCGCGATTTCTCGGTGATCGCGACGGCCCCGCAGAAGCGTCTCGCGATCAAGACGTTCGTCTCACGCTACTCCGAAGGGCTGGTGCGCGAGGCCGTGCTCCGCGAACTGAAGCGCGGCGGCCAGGTGTACTTCCTCCACAACGAGGTCGAGACGATCGGCAACTGGGAAGCGAAGCTCGCGGCCCTGCTGCCCGAGGCGCGCATCCGCGTCGCGCACGGGCAGATGCCGGAGCGCGAACTGGAACTCGCCATGCGCGACTTCTACCAGGCGCGGTTCAACGTGCTCCTGTGCACGACGATCATCGAGACGGGCATCGACGTGCCCACCGCCAACACGATCATCATCAACCGCGCCGACCGCTTCGGCCTCGCGCAGCTGCACCAGCTGCGCGGTCGCGTCGGTCGTTCGCACCACCAGGCCTACGCATACCTGCTGACCCCCGACACCGACGCGCTGACCGCCCAGGCCCGCAAGCGCCTCGAAGCGATCCAGATGATGGAAGAGCTGGGCGCCGGCTTCTACCTCGCGATGCACGATCTCGAGATCCGCGGTGCGGGCGAGGTCCTCGGCGAATCGCAGAGCGGCGAGCTGCAGGAGATCGGCTTCAGTCTCTACATCGACCTGCTGAACCACGCGGTGCGTTCGCTGAAGGCCGGCAAGGAACCCGATCTCGAAGGGCCGCTCAACGCGACGATCGAGATCAACCTGCACACCTCCGCGCTGCTGCCCGAGGACTACTGCCCCGACATCCACGAACGGCTGGTGCTGTACAAGCGGCTCGCGAGCTGCGAGACGGCCGATCACCTAGAGAAGATGACCGAGGAACTGGTCGATCGCTTCGGTCGCCTGCCCGATGCCGCGCGCGCGATGGTCGAGACCCATCGTCTGCGGATCCTCTCGGCGCCGCTCGGGATCATCCGCATCGATGCGTCGCCCGAAGCCATCGTGCTCGGCTTCAAGCCGAATCCGCCCGTCGAACCCGCACGCATCATCCAGCTCGTGCAGACTCGCAAGGGTTGGAAACTCGCCGGGCCGGAGAAACTGCGCATCGAGACGAAGCTCTCCGAGGTCGCGATGCGTGTGGTGCGCGTGCGCGAGATCCTCAAGGACCTCGCCGCACCGGTGGAAGCCCGGCCGCCAACCCCCGCTGTCCCGAACCGCCGTTGAACAGGAGTCCACCGTGAGCGATCCGCACTACGACTTCACCTCCCCCGTCGATCGCCACGGCACGTGGAGCCTCAAGTGGGACCGATTCGCCGGCCGCGACGTGATCCCGATGTGGGTGGCCGACATGGACTACCGCACGGCGCCCGAGGTGATCGCGAACCTGCACGAAGGCGTCGAGCACGGCATCTTCGGCTACGTCGAACCGGGGCCCGAGGTGATCGAGGCGATCGTCGCGCGACTCGACGCTTCGTACGGCTGGGCACCGCTGCCGGAGTGGTTCGTCTGGATGCCGGGTCTGGTGTCAGGTCTCAACATCGTGTGCCGCGCGGTGGGTGAACCCGGGGACGACGTGCTGACCGGCGTGCCGATCTACCCGCCCTTCCTGTCGGCACCGGTGAATGCGGAACGCCGATGCGTCCGGGTGCCGCTGACGGAGACCGGCGGCTACTGGACCTTCCCGGCCGAGCCACTCGATGCCGCCGTCGGGCCGCGCAGCCGGCTCTTCCTGCTGTGCAATCCGCACAACCCGGTCGGACGCGTCTACACGCGCGAGGAACTGACTGCGCTCGCCGAGGTGTGCGAGCGGCGCGATCTCGTCGTGTGCTCGGACGAGATCCATTGCGGGCTCGTCCTCGACCCGGCCCGTCGCCACGTACCGTTCGCCTCGTTGAGCGAGGATGCCGCACGCCGCACCATCACGCTGATGGCCGCCTCGAAGACTTTCAACCTTCCAGGGCTCGGCACGGCCTTCGCGATCGTGGCCGACCCCGAGTTGCGGCGACGGATCCACCGCGTGATGAAGGGCGTGATCCATCGGCCCACCGGATTCGGCATCCGCGCCACGTACGCGGCGTACCGGGACGGGGAACCCTGGCGCCTCGCGCTCGTGGAGGCACTGCGGACCAACCTGCAGACGGTGCAGACGCGTATCGCAGCCATGCCGGGCCTGCGCATGGCGACCCTGGAAGCCACGTATCTCGCCTGGATCGACTGCCGCGGCAGCGGACTCGCGAACCCGCTTGCCGCGTTCGAAGCGGCCGGCGTCGGGCTCTATGACGGCGCGGACTTCGGAGCGCCCGGATTCGTGCGCCTCAACTTCGCCTGCCCGCCCGCGATGCTCGACGAGGCGCTCACGCGCATGGCGCGGGCGCTCGCCCACCGCTGAACATCGCGCCGATCAGAAGCGCCCGATCAACGACACCCGGAGCTGGCGCGACTCCACCGGGTGGAAATGGCGATCGTTCACACCATCACCGCCGGAGCATTCCGGCACCACGCCCACCTCGTTCCGCATGCACGAAGCGTAGTAGTACGTGATGTCGTCGCGCCGGCTGTTGAGCAGGTTCAGGATGTCGAGGTGCACGCGCAGGTTCTTGTCGATCTGGTAGCCGGTGCGCAGGTTCGCGACCGTGGTGGACTGCGATCGCACCGAGTTGTCCTCGATGAGCGGGCGAGGTCCGAAATGGCGGAACTGCAGCGCACCGAACCATGGGCCGAGACCGTCGACCGTGAAGCCCAGCGTGGCCACGCGATCCACCGCGCCGGGGATGCGGTTGCCCGCCGGATCATCGTTCGAGAACCGCGCCCGCGTGACGGACAGTTCGGCATCGATCAGCAGCCATTCCGTCGGGCGTGCGTAGTTGATCCACTCGATCCCGGAGCGCTGGCTGGGGCGGCTCGCTTCCGTCGTGCCGGCGTCGCCGATGAACAGCAGTTCGGAATCCTGCTTCAGGGTCCAGAAGGCGATCGAACTCTGGATGTTGTCGATGATCTCCGTACGCATTCCAAGCTCAGCGCCACGGGTCCGCACGAGCGGATTCACGCGATCGACCGGGAGCGCCGTGTTCGTGGGGTCGACGCGAATGGTGGTGCCGCGGGCATCGTTGCTGTGGAATCCCCGGCCGGCATTCACGAAGAATTCCGTCTTCGCCCACGGACCGAAGATGAGCGACATCTTGGGTGACACCATGGTGTCAGTGCGCTTGCCCGAGTTGTCCACGATGTTGCTGTTCACGTCGAAGCGATAGTGGTCGGTGCGCGCACCCAGCAATGTGCGGAACCAGGGCAGCCACTGCGTCGAGTTCTGCACGTAGAGCCCGATGCTGGTCTGGCTGACCTTGTCCTGGCGGGTGGTCGATAGCACCTGTCGCGCCTCGGTGCTGTAGAGGCCCACCCGATCGATGGCGTCGTGGCGCGTCTGCATGCCGACCGTCGTGATGCTGTCGAGCCCGGCGAATGGCGTCGCGAAGGCGTAGCTCGGGTTGAAGCCGTAGACCGTGCGCCGATCGGACTGCTGGAACTGATCGCCGTTGACGGGGTTGTCGAGGAAGTAGGTGAAATTGGACCAGAGGTCGAGCGCGTACCGGATCATGTAGACATCGGCCTGCAGCCCGCCACTGCGCCACGGTGTGCGCCCCGAGAACGAGAGGCTGTATCGGGAGGTCTTGCCGCCATTCGTCGGATCGAGATTCCCATAGCGACCGATCAGTCCCTGGTCGACGGCACGCTGCGGAATCTGGTCGGTGGCGTTCCACTGCGAGTCGTAGCCCATCAGCGCGACGTTGAAGCCTTCCCGTTCGGTGCCCTGTGTGTAGCGAAGTACACCGTTCAGCTTCTTCAGCTTCTGTTCGAGATCCCATGGGCCATTCGCCGTCGCCGCCTCGAGCGCATACAGCAGGGTCCCGGACCCGAGATCGGAGGAGTTCGCGAATACGCCGCGCTTGAAGTTGTTCGAACCGAGCGTGACGTTCGCGATGCTCGCCGGCAGCTTGTCGAAATAGCGGATCCGCGCAACGCCTGCCGACGAGAAGTCACCCTCCTCCGCGTAGTACGGCCCCTTGCGGAAGCCCAGCTTCGAGATCAGCTCCGGGATCATGAAGTTGATGTCGGCATAGCCCTGGCCGTGGCCGTGGGTGGGCATGTTGACCGGCATGCCGTCGACCCAGATCGCGAAGTCGGTGCCGTGGTCGAGGTTGTAGCCGCGCAGGAAGTACTGATTGGCCTTCCCGTCGCCGCTGTGCTGCGTGACGATCATCCCCGGCACCAGCTCGATCACCTCACCGGTGCGCAGCAGCGGCCGGGTCTCGATCCGTTTCGAGGTGACGCCCCCCTCGCTCGCGGCATCGGAACTGCCGACCGCCGTCTCGTAGTGGCCGATCACGTTGACGGCGGGGGCCTCCACGTCCTGGTGCGCCTGGAGCGTTGGCGCCACCAGCAACGACACGAGTGCGACGGTGCGGCGCCGCGGCAGCGGCCAGCAGGGTCGATGCATTTTCAGGCTCCTGGTGTCGGCGCTTGCCGGCTCGAAGGCGCGCCGTCGTTCATGTTCTTTCGGAATCGTGATCGTCGACATCGCCTCGCGCCCTGCGCATCCGGCCGGAATGCACGGCGCGATGGCAGATCGATGGCGTCGTCGGCCAACATGCGCGTATGATGAAATGTCTTTTTCGTAAGATATCCAAGAACCCGACCGGCACGCAATGGTGATGTGGTGTTTCGGCGGCTCGACCATGGATCGCCGAGGCGGCACACTATCGACCTTTCCAACGAGACGCCGGCGCCGCGGCGCCAGAGGACACCGTGGAGCGCTTCACCATCTCCCTCAGCGAGGACCTAGCCCAGGCCTTCGACGAACTCATCCACCGCAAGGGCTACCAGAATCGGTCGGAAGCCGTGCGCGACATCCTCCGCAGCATGCTGAGCGCCGAGTCGGTGGACCGTCAGGAGGCTCCCTTCTGCGTTGCGAGTTTGTCGTACGTTTATGACCATCATGCGAGGGATCTCGCCGAGCGGCTCACCACGCTGCAACACGAGCACCACGACCTGGTGCTGTCATCGATGCATGTCCATCTGGATCACGACAACTGCCTCGAGACCGTCATGCTGCGCGGCCCCACGCGAGACGTGCAGGCCTTCGCGAATGCGCTCATGGCGGAGCCGCAGGTGCGGCACGGGCGGCTCAACCTCGTTCCGGTGGAGTTCGTACGGCATGACGGACACCACCATCATGTGCACAGCCGTCCGCGTACGTAGCGCGACCTGACCCCTCTCCTGACCCAAACCCACGGGCGCACGCCGCCCGCGACTTCCTCCGGATCCATCGATGACCCAACCGCTGCTCTTCACGCCCTTCCAGCTCCGCGGCCTCACGCTGCGCAACCGCATCATCGTGTCGCCGATGTGCCAGTACTCTGCGCACGAGGGCATCGCCAACGACTGGCACATGGTTCACCTGGGCAGCCTTGCCCGCGGCGGCGCCGGCATGGTCTTCATCGAGGCGGCGGCCGTCGCGCGCGAGGGCCGCATCACGCACGGCGATGTGGGCCTCTGGTCCGAGGCGCACGTGGAGCCGCTCGCGCGGATCAACCGCTTCATGAAGTCACAGGGGGCCATTCCCGCGGTCCAACTCGCGCATGCCGGACGCAAGGCGTCGATGCAGCGCCCGTGGCATGGCAACGGTCCGCTAGACGACACCGACCGCGCCCGCGGAGAAGATGTCTGGCCGGTGTCCGCCCCCAGCGCGATTCCGATGGACCAGGGCTGGCTCGAACCGAAGGCGATGACCCTCGCGGACATCGCGAAGCTTCGTGCCGATTTCCGGTCGGCGGCGAAGCGTGCCCTCGATGCGGGCTTCGAAGCGGCAGAGGTCCACGGCGCCCATGGCTACCTGCTGCACGAGTTCCTGTCCCCGCTCTCGAACAAGCGCGAGGACGCTTACGGCGGCAGCTTCGACAATCGCATCCGTCTCGCCCTGGAGATTGCCGGGGACGTCCGCGCGGTGTGGCCTGACGAGCTGCCGCTCTTCTTCCGGATCTCGTCCGTGGATGGCGTCGATGGCGGCTGGACCCTCGACGACTCCATCGCGCTCGCTAAGCACCTGAAGGATGCCGGCGTCGACGTGATGGATTGCTCCTCGGGCGGACTCATGGGTTCCGCCACGGCAGCGCGGGTGAAGCGGTATCCAGGCTTCCAGGTGCCGTACGCGGCCGCGGTCAAACGCGAGACCGGTATGACGACGATGACGGTCGGGCTGATCCTGGAAGCGCATCAGGCCGAGGAGATTCTTCAGAAGGGCGAGGCCGACCTCATCGCCATCGGACGTGAAGTCCTCTCGGATCCCCACTGGCCGCTGCACGCCGAGGCCGCGCTCGGCATCGACAACGAGTTCGCGTCGTGGCCGGTGCAGTACGGCTGGTGGCTCGACAAGCGCAAGAAGAGTCTCGCCCCGCCCGCCTCTGGGCATCGCTGAGCGGTCGAGCGTTCCGTCAGGACGGACGAGTCCGATTGACGAGGTCTTTCGTGGGTCGGGCTGCAGCTCGACGCGTCGATGACCTGGTCGCAGCAGTGAATCCGGGAACGCAGGCGTCGAGCCATGGCTCGACCCACGGGGGTGTTCTCAGCGCTGCGGCTTCGATGGGCAAAGGTTCTGCGTGGGTCGAGCTGCAGCTCGACGCTGCGCGGGCTTGGGCACCTCTGCGAATCCAGGAACGCATGGATCGAGCAGAGCTCGACCCACCACAGGCGTTGCTCCAAGCGCAGACGAATCCCTACTTCCCCGACACTGCCGCAGGCGCCCTGAACGAAGCAGCGACCCGGGCTTCGAGAGCCGCCTTTCTGAGCCGGGCCTCGCGCTCCGCGATGCGGGCTCGCAGCTTGGGGATCGCGGCCAGCGCGGCCTTCTCTCCTTCGAGGATCGCCAGATGCCGGCTCTCGAAGCTGGCCGTGGTGAGTTCGTGCGTGGCAGGGAGGATCACCACGTCCGCGGCGAGCAGTTCCTGGGCCGCGATGGCGCGCCCCATGATCAGGAACGTCTGCAGCAGGATGTCGATGGTGTCGCTCACTTTCGCCCGCTGCGGTTCCTTCGCGATATCGACTGCGATCACGAGATCCGCGCCCATGTCGCGCGCAGCCTTCACGGGGACCGGGCTGGTGAGGCCACCATCGACGAACTCCCGGCCATCGATGGTCACGGGGCGGAACACGCCAGGCACGCTGCTGGAGGCACGCACGGCCATGCCGGTGTTGCCGCGCCGGAAGACCATCTGCTCGCCGGAATGCAGATCGGTCGCGACGATGCCGAGCGGCTTCGACAGCCGTTCGATCGGCAGCTGCTTCACCGCCTCGTTGATGTAGTTCTGCAGGGACTCGCCCTTGATGAAGCCGCGATTCGGCAGCGCCCAGTCGCTCATCGCTTTCTCGTCGAGCGCGAGCGCACGTCGCTGCAGTTCGAACCCAGTACTGCCGCCCGCGTAGAGGGCACCCACCACGCTGCCGGCACTGGTCCCCACGATGATGTCGGGAAAGAACCCCTGTGCCTCCAACACCTTGATGACGCCCACGTGCGCGAACCCGCGTGCCGCGCCACCGCCCAGCACGAGGGCAATCCGGGGCGGCGGAATCACGATCTCCGGAAGGGGGGGAACGACCACCGGCTCCGGCCGGACCACTTCGGGACCACGGATCGGAACTTCCGGCGACGTCGCGGCGGGCTTCGGGGTGGTGCAACCGCCGAGGACGACAGCGAGCGCAAGAGACAGGAATGATGTGGCGACACGCATGGCGACCAGCTTTCGGAGAGTGAAGCGGATGAAGGGGAAGCAGGGAAGCAGGGAAGCAGGGAAGCGGGAAAGCGGGAAAGCGCGACACCGGAGGTTAGCGCCGCGGCGGCCGAAATGAAAACGGGCCGCTGTCGCGGCCCGTCGTTGCTGCCCTGCCGGAGGGGATGCCGGTCAGGACGCGGAACCCATCTGGCTCTGCAGGTAGTTCTGGATGCCGATCTTGCCGATCAGCTCGATCTGGGTCTCGATCCAGTCGATGTGCTCTTCTTCACTCTCGAGGATGTCCTCGAACACCTCGCGGGAAACGTAGTCGCCGACGCTCTCGCAGTAGGCAACCCCGGCCTTCAGGTCGGGCAGCGCAAGCATCTCGAGTTGCAGATCGCACTTCAGGCATTCCTCGACGTTCTCGCCGATGAGCAGCTTGCCGAGATCCTGCATGTTGGGCAGTCCCTCGAGAAAGAGGATGCGCTCGATGAGCTTGTCCGCGTGCTTCATCTCGTCGATGGACTCGTGGTACTCGTACTTCTCCAGCTTCTCCAGACCCCAGTTACCGAACATCCGGGAGTGCAGGAAATACTGGTTGATCGCGGTGAGTTCATTCAGCAGCACCTTGTTGAGGAGCTGGATGACTTTCTTGTCGCCTTTCATCGTGGACCTCGCGTACTCAGGGAAGCACGAAGTATAGGCACGCGTTGCGCGTCGGAGCGTCGGACTTTCCGAGGGTGTGGAACAAGAATGGGAATGAAAACGCGGTGTGTGAGCGCCTCGCGCGCCCGCGCGATCGCAGCGCGCGAAATGCTGGTGGATTGCGGAGCGAAGTACTGGGGTGCTGGGGGAAATGCGGAGGAAATGCGGGAAGCGCGCGCCAGCGTCAGGCGCACGCAGCCGACATCGAGACAGCCCGGCTTTCCTGCCGAGCTTCGTCGAGCAGGGCCTTGGCGTGCGGAGCGCAACGCCCGCAGCACGCCGCCACGCCGAGGTCCTTGCGGAGATGGCGCATGGTCGATGCCCCTTCTTCCACCGCCTGGCGGATCTGGCGATCGGTCACTTCCTGGCAGATGCAGACGTACATCTCTTCGCCTCCTCTCGATCTGACGGAAGCATTCGACTACGAATGAGAATGATTGTCAATCTTGCAACGCGGCACGATTTGCATCCCTCCACGAGCCAGCACACCCTCCCCAGCCCGAAGCCATGAAGTTAACACATTGTTTTAATGCGGCTTCAACTGGTGCTCGTGCGATCTATCGCCAAGATCGCACGCCGCGCTTTTACTAATGAGAATAATTCGTGTTAACTTTCCGGTCGTTCAGGCGCATCCAGCGCGTGACGTCCCGAAACCACAAAACGCCGCTCCAGCGGCCAGACCATGGAGACAGACTTCATGTCCGACCTCGCCCCCTCCCGCCTGTCGTGGTGCGCCATCGCCTGCCTGGCGATGATCGGCAGCACCGCCCACGCGCAGAAGGCGCCGTCCATGACCGCCCCACGGGTGGACATCATCGGGAAGCGCGACAACCTCGAAAAGATTTCCGGGTCGGGCGACATCATCGATCGCGATGCCCTCGAGTCGACCCGCGTCTTCACCGTGAACGAGGCCCTGCGCAAGGTGCCGGGCATCAACGTCCGCGACGAGGAAGGCTTCGGACTCCGGCCCAACATCGGCATCCGTGGACTCAACCCGACCCGCAGCACGAAGGTCACGCTGCTCGAGGACGGCATCCCCCTCGCCTACGCCCCCTACGGCGACAATGCCAGCTACTACCATCCGCCCATCGAACGCTTCGAACGCGTCGAAGTGCTGCGAGGCGCCGGCCAGACGCTCTATGGTCCCCAGACCATCGGTGGCGTGATCAACTACATCACCCCGAATCCGACGGAAGAGTTCAGCGGCGGCATTTCCATCGCCGGTGGCAATCGCGACTACCTGAACGCCCATGCCCGACTGTCCGGCGGCGGGTTTCTCCTCGACGTGATGCAGAAGCAGGGTCTCGGCGCACGCGACAACACGCGCTCCGAGATCGGCGACATCAACCTGAAGAAGGTCTTCAAGATCGACGATCGGCAGGGCTTCACCCTGCGCGCGAACTACTTCACCGAAGATTCTCTGGTCACCTACTCCGGCCTGACCAATGCCGAGTTCCGTAACTTCGGCGCCCGCTACAACCCCTTCAAGAACGACACCTTCGAGACGCGGCGCATGGGGCTGTCCGGCACCCACGAGATCGCACTGTCCGGCGACACCAGCCTCATCACCAACGTGTACTGGTCGTCGTTCAACCGGGATTGGTGGCGTCAGACCAGCACCACGACGGATACCCAGTGCGGCACAGGCTTCCGTGATGCCCGTCTTGCCGGGCAGGCCGTGAACCCGGACAGCTGCAACTCCGCCCAGGGCCGCCTGCGCGACTACTACCAGTTCGGCATCGAACCGCGACTGCGCACGACGCACTCGTGGTTCGGCACCACGTCCGAACTGGAAACCGGTCTGCGGCTCCATCACGAGAAACAGGAACGCCGGCAGATCAACGCCTCGTCCCCCCTCGGGCGCGTGGGCACGGTCGCCGAGGACAACGAACGCGACACCAGTGCGATCGCTGCCTTTGCGCAGAACCGGCTGCTGTATGGAGATTTCACCATCACGCCTGGCCTTCGCTATGAGTACATCGACGTGAGCCGCACCGATCGCCGGGCCGGTGGCAACAGCGGTTCCGAGGCGCTCAGCGCGTTCATCCCGAGTCTGGCTGCCACCTACAAGGTTCAGGAAGGAACGACCGTGTTCGCCGGCGTGCATCGGGGCTTCGCACCGCCACGGGTGGAGGACATCATCCAGACCGGCATCGGCCCGGTGGCCACGTTCACCAACGTCGGCGCCGAGCGCAGCTGGAACTTCGAACTGGGTACGCGCAGCCAGGTGACGAAGGAACTGGGCATCCAGGCCACGTACTTCCGCAACGATTTCCAGCGGCTCATCGCAGTGGGCAGCATCGCGGGCGGCAGCATCAATCTGTCGCAGGGCGAAGCGCTCTTCCAGGGGATCGAACTGGGTGGCCGCTACGGTAACGCTTCGGGGCTGTACTCCACTGCCGCGATCACTTGGCTGCCGACGGCAGAGCAGACGACCCCATTCGTCCGGGTAGACAATGGCGCGGCCCTCGCGGGTTCGGTCGGAGGGAATCGCATGCCCTACGCACCGAAGACGACGGCCACGATCGGCGTCGGCTACGCGACCGCCGAGGGGCTGGACGTGAATCTGGAGGCGGTGCACGTCGGGGCGCAGTACGCCGACTTCGCGAACGTCCAGGATCCGAACTCGGACACGAGCGGTCAGTTCGGCAGGATCGACGCGTTCACGATCTTCAACGCGACGGCGAACTACCAGATCCGCCAGTACGGCGTGACGGTGTTCCTGGCGGTGAAGAACCTCACCGACAAGGTCTACATCGTCGACCGCACGCGCGGCATCCTGCCGGGTGCGCCGCGACTCATCCAGGCCGGCCTGCGCTGGGACTTCTGACCATCGGGACCAGATCGGACCGCTGCGATCAGCGGTCCGATCGGCGACCCGCGGGACATTCGACGCACCGGTCCGCCTCCCGCAGCCCCATGCAGCGACCCAGCTCCTCCTCCAGGCAGCTCGCCGACCGGCGGCATGCCACCACCCGCACGCCCTCCGACTGCGCCTGCGCTCGGAAGCTCTTCATGACGTTGTGCCCGAGGAAATCCGTGAAGAGGATGAGCAGCTGCACGTTGGCGGGCAACGCTGGCAGTCGGCGCTGATGGCTGACGTTCCGACCCGACACGTGCCGCACGATCTGGATGCCGAGTGCTGCCAGACGCTCCGGGATGTTGCCAAGGCGATCCGCCCCGATGAGAACCGCGTTCATGGGCATTCCTTGTCTGATGGGATATGCAAATGATAATGATTCGCATCTTCATCCACAAGCATGCTTGAACGAACCGTACTGAGGCACTTCGGAACGTGCGACCCTCCAGCCATTGTTCTGCGCTTGCATGGACCGGAGGTGAGGTCCGGAACCAACCAGCATCTCCAATGCCCGAACGGCCCGCAGCAGACGTGTCATCCACCCCACAGCAGGGGCGCTCCCATGCGTCCCGCCCCAAAAACCACGAGGAGTCTCTCCATGCGTCAGACCACCCGCGCCCTGATAGGCGCCTCGATGCTGCTGCTCTGCGGCGCGACCCAGGCCCAGGAAAAGGTGCTGAACCTCTATTCGTCCCGCCACTACGACACGGACGAGGCGCTCTACACCAACTTCACCAAGACCACCGGCATCCGGGTGAACCGGATCGAGATGGCTGACGAAGCGCTCCTCGAGCGGCTGCGCAACGAGGGCGCCAACAGCCCGGCCGATGTGCTGCTCATCGTCGATGCCGCGCGCCTCCACGCGGCGGAACAGGGTGGTCTCTTCGCACCGGTCAAATCCACCTATCTCGACAAGCGGATCCCGACCGAACTGCGAAGCCCCGCGGGCAACTGGTACGCGTTCTCCAGCCGCGCCCGGATCATCGTGGTGGCGAAGGATTCGGTGCCTGTGAAGGATGTCCAGACCTACGAGGACCTCGCCGCACCGCGGAACCGCGGACGCGTCTGCACCCGGCCCGGCAGCCACCCCTACATGCTGTCGCTGGTGGCCGCCGTTGCCGCCCACGATGGCGAAGCACAGGCCGAAGCGTGGGCCCGCGCCACCGTCGCCAACATGGCGCGCCCGCCGCGTGGTGGCGACACCGACCAGATCCGGGCCGTCGCCTCGGGGGAATGCGCCATCGCGCTGACGAACTCGTACTACTTCGTCCGGCTGATGCGCTCGAAGAAGCCCGAGGACCGCGAGGTCGTCGACAAGGTGGTCGCCATCTGGCCGAACCAGGCCACGTGGGGCACGCACGTGAACATCTCGGGCGGCGGCATGGTGCGCACGGCGCCCAACAAGGAATCCGCGGTGAAGTTCCTGGAGTACCTCGCGAGCGACGAGGCGCAGGCCTACTTCGCAAACGGCAACAACGAGTGGCCCGTGGTGAAGTCCGCGGTCGCGAAGAATCCTGAACTGGAATCGCTCGGCACGTTCAAGGCGGACCGCCTCCCGATCATGGAGATCGCGACCCGCACACCCCTCGCGCAGAAGATCGTCGATCGCGCCGGCTGGCGTTGAACGACTGGCGTCCTGCCTCTAACGCCGCCCGAGCGTCCTGCTCGCGAGCAGCGCGGGCAGGATCGCCACCGCGACGATCGCGAGCGACGGGACGGCGGCCTCCCCGAGACGCTCGTCCCGGGCCAGGTCGTAGGCCTGGGTGGCGAGGGTGTGGAAATTGAAGGGCCGCAGGGCGATCGTGGCCGGGAGTTCCTTCAGCGCGTCGACGAACACGAGCAGCGCCCCGACCAGCATCGGTCCGCGCAGCAGTGGCGCATGAACCCGCCAGGCCAGACGCCAGCCACCGACGCCGAGCGCCCGCGCTGCATCGTCCATCGATGGCGTGATGCGCTGGTAGCCGGCCTCCGAGAGGTTCAAGCCGATCGCGAGGAACCGCACGAGATACGCGTACAGCAGCGCCGTCACGCTGCCCGTCAGGAGCAGGCCGAGGTCGATGCCGAAGGCGCGCTCCGTCCAAGCGTCCAGCCAGTTGTCGAAGCGCGCGAGCGGAATCAGGATGCCGATGGCGAGCACCGCACCCGGCACCGCATAGCCCAGCGCTGCGAATCGCACCAGCCGTTGAATCCACCGCCCGCCGGCAAGCCGGGCCGACGCCGCGAGCGCAAGAGCCACGACCATCACGATCAACGCGGCGGCTGCGCTCGTGGCGAAGGTCGTCATGGCAGCGTCGACGTATCGCCCCCATGCATGCACCTCGCCCTCCCGCCAGGCGAGGCGGATCAGGACGCCGACCGGGAGCACGAATCCGAGCAGCACCGGTGTCGCGCACACCAGCGACGCGCCCCACGCGGCGGCGCCGCGCAGCGGCACGGGATCGCGTGGCGTCGCACGCTCGTTGCGCGTCGCGAACCGCCTGCGCCCGCGCAATGCCCGCTCGCCCGCCAGCACCACCATGACCAGCACCAGGAGCACGAGGGCCAGTTGCACCGCTGCGGACCGGTCGCCGTAACCGAGCCACGCCTTGTAGATGCCGACGGTGAAGGTATCGACGGCGAAGTGCGACACGGCGCCGAAATCCGCCATGGTCTCCATGACCGTGAGCAGCGCGCCGGCAGCGATGGCCGGCCACGCGAGCGGCAGCACCACGCGGCGGAACACCGAGACGGGTGTCGCCCCGGACGATCGAGCTGCCTCGACGAGGCTGCGCGGCAGATTGCCAAATGCCGCGCGCGCCGGCAGATACACGTAGGGAAACAGCACCATCACGAAGACGAACGCCGCGCCGCCCACGCTGCGGATCTCCGGGAACCAGTACTGCCGCGGACGCAGCCCCCATTCGGTCCGGAGCCAGGTCTGCACGGGGCCGGAGAACTGCAGCAGGTCGGTGTAGGCGTAGGCGATCACATAGCTCGGCATCGCGAGCGGCAGCACGAGAAGGAAACCGAAGGCACGGCTCCCGGGAAAGCGATACCCGGCGATCAGCCAGCCGCAGGTGGCCCCCACGAGCACGACACCGACGACCACGTAGAGCGCGAGCCAGCCGCTGGTCGCTGCATAAGTGCCGAGCCCCGTCCCGACCAGATGCGCCCACGTGACGCCGGCATCGCCGCCGAACAGATGCGTGAAGAGTCCGGCAATCGGGATCGCCACCAGCGCCGCGACGATCACGGGCAACAGGGTGGCGGGCCGGAGGGTAAAGCGCATGCGGATGATGTCCGGGAACGAAGCGCCCGATTCTACCGGCCGCGCCACCTATAATCCCGCCCCGTGTCGACCCTCTCTCCTCCCCTGCTGCGCGTCGAGCGCGTGTCCCATGCCTTCGGCACGCACCGCGTCCTCGACGCCGTGGATCTCACCCTGGCCACGGGTGAGGCTGCCGCCCTGCTCGGCCCCTCCGGTTGTGGCAAGACCACGCTCCTGCGCCTGATCGCGGGCTTCGAATCCGTGCAGCAGGGCACGATCCGGCTGAACGATCGCGTCGTGTCGGATGCTGCGCACCACCTGCCCCCCGAGCGCCGGCAGCTCGGGATGGTGTTCCAGGACTTCGCGCTCTTTCCGCATCTCACGGTCGCCGGCAACATCGCCTTCGGACTCGGCGCCATGGCGCGATCCGATCGCGCGGCCCGCGTCGATGCGCTCCTGGACCTCGTCGGATTGCCGGGCGCGGGCAGGCGGTATCCGCACGAACTCTCCGGCGGACAGCAGCAGCGCGTGGCCCTGGCGCGCGCGCTCGCGCCGCGCCCGCCGCTCGTCCTGCTCGACGAACCGTTCTCGAGTCTCGACGTGGGCCTGCGCGAACAGCTGGCGGCCGAGGTCCGCGACGTGCTCCGCCACGAGGGTGCGGGCGCCATCCTCGTCACCCACGACCAGCACGAGGCCTTCGCCTTCGCCGATCGCGTTGGCGTCATGGACGGGGGCCGCCTCGCCCAGTGGGACACGCCCCATGCCCTCTTCCACCATCCAGCGACCCGGTTCGTCGCCGGCTTCGTGGGCGAAGGAACGTTCTTGCGCGGCATCGCAGGACCGGACGGCGTCCGCACCGCCCTCGGCGTCGCGCGCGGCGATCCCGCACCGCCGGATGGCGAAGTCGAAGTTCTCGTACGTCCCGAAGACCTGATCGTCGATGCCTCGGCCCCATGCCGCGGCAGGCTGACGGCCCGCCGGTTCCGCGGCGCCGTGCAGCTCTGCACGGTGGATCTCCCGGGTGGTGAACAGGTGCTCGTGCACGTCCCCGCGGATCACCCGACCGCCATCGGCCAGGAACTCGGCGTGCATCTGGCGGCCGCGCGGCTTTGCACGTTCACAGTCTGAATTCGACTATCTGCGTCTCATACGCAGCATCCTCTCCCAGGGCCACTAGGAATAATTCCTGTTCTTTGCGGGACCCCTCCTGACATCAGGGTCACGGACTACTATCCGTCGCCCGCCGCGCCCCCACGCCGGAGGCCGGCCATGGTCAACAGGATTCCGGGAGAGAGTTCCATGAGACTGCCAACGCCACGCCACCTGGTGGCGCTCAGCGCTGCACTGCTGCCTGCCAGCGTGCTCGCCGAAAACGCCGCCACCGCCCTCGAAGCCCCCAAGGTCGAAGTCGTCGGCACCACGCCACTGCCGAGTCTCGGGCTGCCGAAGTCCAAGGTGCCGGCCAACATCCAGATCCTGCGCGGATCCGAGATGAATCCGCAGCGGTCCGCGGACCTCACGGAGTTCTTCGACAACAACACAGGCAGCGTCACGCTCAACTCGGCGCAGGGCAACACCTTCCAGCCGGACGTGAGCTTCCGCGGCTTCACTGCCTCGCACCTGCTCGGGCTGCCCCAGGGACTCTCCGTCTTCGTCGACGGCGTACGCGTGAACGAATCGTTCGGCGACACCGTGAACTGGGATCTCATCCCGCAGTCGGCCATCTCCAGCATCACCGTGATGCCGGGCTCGAACCCGCAGTTCGGTCTCAACACGCTGGGCGGGTCGCTGGCCGTCATGACCAAGTCCGGCTTCCAGCATCCCGGCTTCTCGGCAACCGTGACGGGCGGCTCGTTCGGACGCCGCACGGGTTCGTTCGAGTGGGGCGGCCACGGCGAGAAGTGGGACTGGTTCCTCACGGGCAACGCGCTGCAGGAAGACGGATGGCGCGACTACTCGCCGAGCAAGCTGCGGAACCTCTTCGGGAAGGTCGGCTACCAGGACGGCGCCACCGACTTCGATCTGTCGTTCTCGCTCGCCGACAACCGCCTGGAGGGCACCCAGGCACTGCCGCGATCGTTCCTCGGGAACCGCCGGCAGCCGTACAGCTGGCCCGATCGCACGAAGAACGAGCTGGCGATGATCAACGCGCGGCTCAGCCACTTCTTCACGGACACGATGCTCTTCTCGGGGAACGTGTACTACCGGCAGAGGAAGCAGGACACCTTCGCGAGCAACGTGAACGACGAGTGCGCGGATTCCCCGACCGATGTCGCCTGCCTGCAGGCACCCGGCACCGGCGGCAAGGAGGCGCAGGGTTCGAACGAGACGTCCAACCTGAAGCAGAACTCCTACGGCACGACGGCACAGATGTCCTTCCTCGGCGATCTCGCCGGGCTGCGCAACCAGCTTGCGGTGGGCGCGAGTGCCGACCTCTCCGGCATCACCTTCCGCCAGGAGGAGCAGGAAGCCGACTTCGACATCACGCGCGGCACGAACATCCCGCTGGACGTGTTCGAAGCCGAGACGACCATCAAGGGCTCCACGCGCACGCTGGGTCTCTACGCGACCGACACCCTCTCGTTGACCGACCAGATCGCGATCACCGCGTCGGGACGCTTCAATCGTGCCTCGGTGAAGGTGGAGGACCGCCTCGGCAACAAGCCCGCGGTGAACGGCGACCACACGTTCATCCGCTTCAATCCGGCCATCGGTGCCACGTACAGCCCGAACGCGGGCTACACGAGCTACGTGAACTACAGCGAAGGGATGCGTGCGCCCACGCCGGTCGAACTCACGTGTGCGGACGAGAACGCCCCGTGCCCGCTGCCCAACGCGTTCCTCGCGGATCCTCCGCTGAAGCCTGTCGTGAGCCGCACGTACGAGATCGGCGCGCGCGGTGGCGACAACGCGGCGTTCTCGTGGAACGCGGCACTGTTCCGCACGGATCTGCGCGACGACATCCAGTTCATCTCGTCGCAGAACATCCAGCGCGGCTACTTCGACAACGTCGGCAACACGCGGCGACAGGGTCTGGAGATGGGCGGGCGGTATCGCTTCGGCAACCTCCAGCTGGGCGCCTTCTACACGTACCTGAAAGCGACGTTCGAGACGCCCTTCGTGGTCAACAGCCCGAACAACTCGTCGGCCGCCGACCTGAACGGAGACACGGTCGCGGGTGAGATCCAGGTGAACCGCGGCAACCGCATCCCGAACATCCCGGAGCATTCGGTGAAGCTTCGGGTCGACTACGCGGTGAGCGATGCCTTCTCCGTCGGCAGCAACGTCATCCTGAATTCCGGTGTGTATGCCAGGGGCGACGAAAACAACCAGGACGTCAACGGGAAGCTGAAGGGCTACATGCTCGTGAACCTCGACGCGCGGTACCAGATCGACAGCCAGTGGCAGGTGTTCTTGCGCGTGAACAACGCGCTCAATCGCAAGTTCGAGAACTTCGGGATCCTGGGTGAGAACTTCTTCCCGGGCGGCGTTTACACGCCAGGGTCGGCTTTCTCGGAACCCTTCTACGGCGTCGGCGCACCGCGCGGTGTGTGGGTGGGCGTGCGCTACGAGATCGGACGCACGCCGAAGCGAACACCAGGCTGACCGTCTGGTGGCACCAACGAAAAACGGGAGCGCATGCGCTCCCGTTTTGCTTTGTCGACAGCGTGATCGGTCAGAACTTCATCGAGGCGGAGACGCCAGCGAGGTAGTTGCGCTCGGGGGCGGGGGCGTAGAACTGTCCATTGGCGCCGTTGACTGCGACTGCGCCGATGTACTCCTCGCTGAAGATGTTGTTGACGCGCGCGAACAGTTGCACGACGAACGGATCGAGATTGCGATTCACGCCGACACGCAGGTCGGTCACCTTGTACCCGGCAGCGAAGTCGGCATTGATATCGTTGGCGTAGACCTTGGTCGCGCGACGATGCTCCACGCCAGCGAAGAGGCCTGAATCGTTCTGCGCGCGCCAGGTGAAGTCGAAGTAGACGAAGCTCCTCGGAACGCCGGGGATCTGCGAACCGGAAGCAACATTGCCTGAACCACCGGTGAACGCCTCCGCGAACGTGGCCTTCAGATAGGTGTAGGCACCGTGCAGACCGAAGCCGAGACCGAGGTCACCGGTCGCGGACAGTTCGAGACCCTGGCGTTCGGTACGGCCAGCGTTCTTGAAGGTGTTCCGGCCGATCGCTGGCGTGCCGTCGACGACGATCTCGTCCTTCGTGTAGATCTGGAAGATCGCGGCGTTCACCCGGATGTTGTCGGTGACCAGACTCTTCACGCCGATCTCGTAGTGATTGCTGGTCGACGGACGGATGTCCAGGTTGAGGCCGCTGCCCACATTGCGATACGCGACCTCGATGAGCGTCGGGGTCTCGAAACTGCGCCCCGCGTTCATGTAGATGTTGGTGAGCGGCGTCACGCGCACCAGTGCACCGATCACCGGCGTCCAGGCCGAGAAGCGTGTAGCCCCGCTGTCGTTCGGGTTCTGAGAAGTGATGAAGAAGTCGGACGACTGGAAGCTGACCTGGGTGTAGCGAAGCCCCACAAAACCCGTGACGGTCTGAATGGGCGTCCACTCGGCCTGTCCATACGTACCCCAACTCATGGCGCGATTGAACTCGTTGCGCTTCAAGACCCCGATGTTGCCGTTCACGTTCTCGTACCCCTTACGGTCCTCGAGAGCCGCGTCGTAGTCAGCGCCCGCAGTCACAGTGAGCGGTTGGTTGCCGAAAACTGTCGTGTTCCGAGTCCAGCGACCTCCCAGGCCAGCGTAGTCGCGTGACAGTGCAGATACCCCGCCAGAGCTGGTAGGCGGTGTGCCCTGCAACCCGAGGAAACCCAGATTGTTCCGCTGCCCGCCGTAGGCCAGCACACGGATCGAATCCTCGCCCGTCAATTGCCGCTCGTAAACGACGCCCGCCTGCTTGTTGTCGAGGCTCCGACGGGTATTGAAGGTCGCAGCGTTGGGGTTCGCCTGCCGACGGTTCTGCGCCACCTGCGCTGCGGTCAGCGTGAGCGGATCCTGGTCGAGCGGCTGATCGAGGAAGCTGGCCGTGATCGTCAGCGTGGCGCGGTCGTCGAGCTTGATCCCGAACTTCGAGTTGAAGAGATACCGCTCGGACGAGCTGCGATCGCGATAGCCGTCGGTCGTGAGATAGCTGCCGCTGGCCACTGCGTTCACCGCTCCATATTGCCCCCCGAACTTGAGGCCGTAGCGCTGCGTGCCGTAGCTACCGATCGAGAAGCTGCCGCTGGCGGTCGGGGTCTGCGGGCCATCTTCCGTGAGAATCTGGACGACGCCGCCGGAGTGGTTGCCGTAGAGCGCGGAGAAGGGACCGCGCAGCACTTCGATGCTCTTCGCGGAGCTGTAGTCGAAGAGGCCGCTGCCGCCCTGCCCGTCCGGCGTGCTGGCCGGGATCCCGTCCACGTACAGCCGCACGCCGCGCGTGCCGAACTGAGAGCGCGCCCCGAAGCCACGGACGGTGATCTGCTGTTCCTGGGCGTAGGTTTCACGACTCTGCACGTACGTCCCGGGAACACGTTGCATCGTCTCGGAGATGTTCGCCTGCAGGCGGGCCTCGGTGAGATCGCGGCTGTCGATCGAATCGATGGCGGCGGGCACGTCCAGGCTGGATTGCTCCACCCGCGTCGCAGTGATGACGACGGGTGCAGTGCGGACCGTGTCAGCCGCGGCTGCGAAATCTGCGCAGACACAGGCGACGGCAGCAGCAACGCAGTGCAGCGGGAAGCGAGCAAGGGGCGGGAGGGCGCGAGGGGCCTGCATGGTCCTGATCTCCGGTGAGCGGCTTTCTCTGGGGAAGGCGCAGTTGGACGTCGTGAAGGATCAACGAGAAAAGGCCGATGCGCTCGCGCATCGGCCTGTGCACCGCAGTGCCCCGACCATGGCCGGGACTGCTTGCGGGCTAAAAATGCCGAAGGCCGCCCTAAGCGGCCTTCGACTCGCGACGTCGCTTTCGCGGCGCCGCGCTACCACCAGCCGCGATTAGCGGTTGGCGATGTACATCGTGACTTCAAAACCAAAACGCATTTCGGTGTAAGCGGGCTTCGTCCACATGATTCGTTTCCTTTTCGGTTGAACAACTGGTAAAGCGTTTCAGGTGAGGTACGACCGCGTCCGGTCAGATGCGTATTCTCCGCATCCAGCCGCCCGGCACCATCGCAAAACACTGAAAGGCGCCTCATGATTTTCATGAGACTCATCCCTCATCACCGCCACTGGGGATCCATGAGGCCGTGTCGCATGGCGATGATCGCCAGTTCGGCAGAGTTGGAGGCACCCAGCTTCTGCTTGATGTTGTAGAGGTGCGTTCCGATCGTCCGGGGGCTCAGGCTCATCACCTCCGCGATGTCGGCGACGCTCTGCCCCTTGGCGAGCGCCAGGAACACCTTGAATTCCTTCTCGGACAGCATGTCGACGGGGGTGCGCTCGCCCGTCACCTGCTGCACGGCGAGTTCCTGCGCGATGGCGGGCTCCAGGAAGGTTCGCCCCTGCATGACCTGCCGGATCGCCTGGATCAGCGCCTCGGGCGCGCTGCGCTTGGACAGATAGCCGAGCGCTCCGGCCTTCAGCACGCGCTTGGCGTGCATGGCGTCCTCGTGGGCCGTCAGCACCAGGATCTTCGCGGCCGGATCGCGGGCGAGGATGCGGGAGAGCGCCTCCAACCCGCCTATCCCCGGCATCGAGAGATCCATCACCACGACCTGCGGCTTCACTTCCTGCACGCGACGTACCGCATCCTCGCCGCTCTCGGCCTCGGCCACGACCCGGATGTCCGGCGAGCCTTCCAGCAGGAGACGGAACCCCATGCGGACGACGGCGTGGTCATCGACCAGCATCACTGAAATCGGCTCGCTCATGGATGCTCCCTGTACCCGTTCACGCTGTGGCCTCGCCCGGTGGAGCGACCGCTGGGTTCAAGGGTAGCTCGACACAGACCCGCAGACCTTGCCCCGGCGCACCATCGAGCGTGAACTGGCCACCCAGTGCCTCTGCCCGCTCGCGCATGCCGAGGAGTCCGAACCGCGTCGCGCGCTGGGCCTCGGGTTCGGTGAGGCCGCGGCCATCGTCCCGCACCTCCACCAGCAGCCGGCGATCGACGCGGCGGACCTGGACTTCGGCGCGGCGCGCACGGGCATGTTTGACGATGTTGGTGAGGCATTCCTGGACGATGCGATACACGGTGATGTTGACGGTCTCTCCCAGTGCCGAGACGTCGCCCTGGACGTCGAGCGTGAAGATCATGTCGGGGTGCAGTTCGCGCCATCGACCCACGGCCTCCTCCAGTGCATCGCTCAGGCCGAGATGGTCGAGCGCACTGGGACGAAGCTGGCGGATGATGCCATGCACGGTGTCGTAGATGTGCCCGGCCACCTCGACGATGGTGCGCGCGCTTCGATGGATGTCGGGGTCGGTGGCCTCGGTGCGCTGGGCGATGACGGTACCGATCGTGCGCACGGCGGTCACGCATTGGCCGAGTTCGTCGTGCAGTTCGCGCGCGATGACCCGGCGTTCCTCTTCCAGGCTGGCCTGGATGATCTGGGTCAGGCGGCGGTTCTGCGCAAGCTCGGCCTCGGCCTCGCGCGCGCGCTTCAGCTGGGTGATGTCGCGCATCGTGGAGATCTCGCCGATGACTTCGCCCGAGACGGGATCCACGAGCGGTGCGGCAGCGAGAGCGATGTCCAGCTCGCGACCATCGCGGGTGCGGCGGCGGGTCTCGAGATGGTCGATGACACCCCGCGCCTGCAGGCGCTCGGACTGCAGCGCCAGCTCGTGCTCGCGCTCCGGCGGCGTGATGAGCCGCACGGACTGCCCGACGATGTCGGCTGCGGGGAAACCGAAGAGTCGCTCGGCCGCCGGGTTCCAGTACGAGACCCGCCCGTCGACGTCGTGGATCATGATCGCGTCGCTCGACTGCTGGGCGATGAGCGCGAGGCGACGGTTCTCGGCCTGACTCTGCTCCAGCGCGTCGGCCATGCCATTGAAGGTGTGGCTGATGGACTGGAACTCCGGCACGGGAAAGCGCGGCAGGCGGACGTGCAGTTCACCGCGCTCCATGCGCTGCAGACCGTCCAGCACCGCGCCGACTGGCCGCAGGGACCGTCCGATCAGGAAGAACACCAGGACATTGGTCGCGACGAGGAAGGTGGCCACCGCAGCCACGAGGTTCTTCAGGTCGTCCCAGGCATCGAGGACCGCCCGGGAGGGATCCACGGCGACCGTGAGATTGCTGCCGCGCACCGGCAGGTTGATCACGGGGAGTTGCGGTCGCACCAGCGCCACGAACCAGGCGGGCGCCTCGCGCCCGATCTTGTAGATCGACGGCGGGGAGGCGTAGAGCAGCTTGTCGTCGCTGTCGAAGAATTGAATGTCGTGTGCGCGCACCCGACCAAGTTCGCGAAGGAACTCGAGGAGCAGATCGTCGGCATCCCCTTCGCGGGCGATGGTGCCGGAGTCACGCACGACCGTGGTGAGGAGCTGCATCGTGACGCGGTTGGCGCCTTCCATCTCCTCGCGGATGGCGCGACGCGTGTCGTCGATGACGATCTTCACGACGGTCAAGGTGAACAGCACCGTGAAGACGGTGAGCAGCAGGTTGATGCGGAAACGCAGGCTCACAGGGCGCCGTCCGGAGGCTCAGCCGGTTGCGCGCGCAGCATCGGCTGCCTCGACCAACGCGCGCTCCAGCGCCGGATGCGAGGACGCGTGCTTCGCCGACTCGACGTACGTGAGGCGAGCAGCTGGCCATCGACTGGCAAGCTCCCAGGCAGTGATGGGCGGGCACACGAAATCCATGCGCCCGTGCAGGAGCGTCGCAGGCAGATGGGCGATGCGGTGAAGGTTGTCGAGCAGTTCGCGGTCACGCAGAAAGCAGTCGTGCGCGAGATAGTGCACCTGGACCCGGGCACGGGCGATGGCACCGGGCGCATCGGTGGTCGCCGGTGCCATCGGCTGCGTCTCGCCGATCGACATGATGGCGGTCTCGTAGGCATTCCACCGGGCGGCAGCGGCTGCGGCGACGGCGGCGTCCGGATGATTCAGCGCCGACTCGTAGATCCGGACGAGCGCCGGCCATGAAGCGTCCGGAGCGACTTCGTAGAGACGCTCCCACGCCTCCGGGATGAACTGGCGCAGGCCGACGAAGTACCACTCGAGTTCGCTGTGCGAGGCGAGGAAGATGCCGCGCAGCACGAGTCTCGACACCCGCGCAGGATGCGTCTCGGCGTACGCGAGCGCGAGCGTGCTGCCCCAGGAACCACCGAAGAGCATCCAGCGCTCGACGCCCAGCTGCTCGCGCAGGGCCTCGATGTCACCGATGAGTTGCGCAGTGGAGTTCTCAGCCAGGCCACCGAGCGGCAGGCTGCGTCCGCAACCACGCTGATCGAACAGCACGATGCGATAGTGGGCGGGGTCGAAATAGCGCCGATGGTCCGGCTTGGTGCTGCTGCCCGGGCCACCGTGCAGGAAGAGCACCGGAGCGCCATCGCGTCGGCCGCTCTCCTCGAAGTACACACGATGACCACCCGGACGATCGAGATGCCCTTCGAAGTTCGCTGCGAGCGGCGGGTACAGCGGGGAGGCCTGCGTGTCGGGCATGGTCAGCGGTCTTCGATCTTGAAGTTGTAGGGGATGGACAGCTCGGGCGTGCGCTCCGGCGCGCGCCCCATCCGGCTCATGGCAGCGACGGCAGCCTCGAGCGCTGCATCGTCGAGGGACTTGTGCCCGCTGGATTTCCGCACCCGGGCTTCGACGAACTTGCCGCGCGCATCGTACGTGAGCACGAGTTCCACCGTCCCCTGCAGACCGGCGCGCTCGGCCATGCGCGGATAGCGGATGCGTTTCTGGATCTCTGTGGCCACGCTCTGGGCGTACTTCACCGCAGCCGCGCGATCGTAGCCGTCGCCACGGGGCACGCCACCCAGCGTCGGCCGCGCTCCTGCAACGACGGCACCCTGCGGCCCGCCGATGCGCGGCGCCGCATCCCGCTTCGGGTCGATGGCCGGGCCCGAGACACTCGGCGCCGGCGTAGTACGTGCAAGCGAGGGTGCCGTCGACAGCGGCGCCGGGGCGACCGTCGGACGGTCCGTGGGCGGCCTCGGTGCGGGTGGCGGCTCCCGACGGATCTCAGCCACCGCAGGCGCTGCGGCGAGCGACGGCCGCGGGGCACTTGCGTCATCGCGAATGACCGGGGAACTCGCCGCCTCGGGGCCGTCCGGCAGGCGCGGTCGCGAGGCCGCCGCCGGATCCGGGCGAGGGTCGGCCCTCGGCTCGGGGCGCGCAGTCGCGGCTCGAACGGGGGCCGTGGACGGTAGGGCAGCGGACTCCACCTTGACCTCGGAACCGACCGGACCACCCTGAATCGGAGGCGGCGGACTTTGCATGGCAACGTCCCGGCGGGGTTCGGTGGCCGGCTCCGGACGCGGCGTCGGTGTGGCGGGACGGACCGAGGCGGGCTGGGGAATCGTGTCACCCGCAACGTCGCCTCGGACGGTGGCCGCGGGAGGCGGTGCGACCTGCGGACGAACACCGAGGTCGGGGCGCGGGACGGCGGCAATCACTTCCCGCCGCGGCTCGGCCGGCACGTCGCGGCGCGTGATCGGCTGCACATCGGAAGAGCCGGGCGTCCTGGCCTCCAGTTTCGGGACCTCTGCGCGGGTCTCCGCGCGCACCGCGGGCGCAAGGTCGGGGCGCGGCACGGTCACGTCGCGCCTCGGCTCAGCCGGCACGTCGCGACGCGTGATCGGTTGAACATCGGTGGCGCCGGACGTCCTCGCCTCGAGCTTCGGCACCTCGACACGGGTCTCGGCGCGCGCGACGGGAGCGACGTCGGGGCGCGGTGCCGCTTCGACGCGGGGTCTCGAGTCGACGCGCGGCGACGGGAGCTCTGCAATCGGTCGCGGCGCGATGTCTGCACGCGCCTCGATCCGTGGCATCACCGGAGCGTCCGCACGGGCGGCGACAGGCACATCGGCCTGCACCCGTGTCTGGGGCTGCTCTCGCTGGTCCCTCTGCACGGCAGGGAGCGGCTGGGACGGTGGCGCGACCTCCGCGGCGAGGCGCGGCACGACGGCCACGCGACTCTTCGCGGCGACGGGCTTCGCACCCGTCGGACGGGCGCTCTTCACCGGGACCGGTTTCGGTGGATCGGGCTCCACGACCGGAGGAGGCGGCGGTGGTGGCTTGCGCTGCGCTTCGATCAGCTTCACCTCGAGCACGGGTCGAGGCGCTGGCACGGGTACCTTCACCGTCGGTCCGAAAACGAAGAAGAGCACGTGCGCCACGAGGGATATGGCGAGGGCGAGCAGGAACGGATGCTCATCCGACCATCGCGAAACACCCGACGAAGACGCCACGCCAGCGGCGCGATCGGACGCCGCCGTGGGGGCGCCACGCGTGAGGTCACTCACGGCGTTCCGATCTCATGAAAATCATGAGCGCAGTTTGATGATTTTTTCGTGTGAACGGGAGAGCGCATCCAAGACACTAACGACCAGTGATGCAGCGATGGCGCGCTGTCGGGATTCGAAGGGAGGGCTGGGTAAGACCCGTCCTCCAAGAATTGCGGCATACAGCGATAAGCGATGCATCCGAATTGACCCGCACTAGAGGATCAGAGGTTGTCCCCACCGGGGAATACTCCTGTGCGAATTCGAAGAACTCTATCATCTGGAGGTTGCCATGTGGAGCAAGCCCGCGTACACGGAAATGCGTTTCGGTTTCGAAGTGACGATGTACATCGCGAACCGCTGAAAGCGGATTGACGAGATGCAAAGGCCCCGCGCGTCGGGGCCTTTGCGTATCGGGAACCTGCCCATGACGCCGCCCGTGCCGAGCGGCGTCATGGAGAGGTCCCGGATGTAATCCCTACGGCCCGGCAGGCGACCTTCGCCTCGGCCCTTCCCTCCTCCCGTCCTTCCGCTATCGTTCTGACCCGCACCATCCTACGGACCCATCCATCACGATGAAGATTCGCGTACTCGGAGCCGCCGCCGGCGGAGGTTTCCCGCAATGGAATTGCAACTGCCCGAACTGCGATGGGTTGCGCAAAGGCACGATGAATGCGCGTGCTCGCACGCAGTCCTCGATCGCGGTGAGCGGTAACGGCGTCGACTGGGTACTGTTCAACGCATCCCCGGACATCCTCGCGCAGATCCGCGGATTTCCGGCCCTTCAGCCTGCGCGTGCGCTTCGCGACACGGGGATCCGGTCGGTGGTCCTCATGGACGGCCAGATCGACCACACGACCGGGCTTCTGATGCTTAGGGAGGGCAAACCGCTCGAGTTGTTCTGCACGGACATGGTCCGCGAAGACATGACGACGGGAAACCCGCTTTTCAACATCCTGGGCCACTACTGCGGCGTGAACTGGCACCGGCTGCCCATCGAGCCCGACAACCGGTTCTCCGTGGTCGGTGGCGAGCATCTCGAATTCACGTCCGTCCCGCTGAAGAGCAAGGCGCCGCCCTACTCCCCGCACCGCCACAACCCGCACATCGGCGACAACATCGGCATGCGCATCCGTGACACGCGGACGGGCAAGGTGCTGTTCTACTCACCGGGTCTGGGCGAAATCGAACCGCACGTGGTGGCGTATCTCGAGGAAGCCGATTGCGTAATGGTCGACGGCACGTTCTGGACGAACGAGGAGATGGTGACGTTGGGGATCTCCAGCAAACGCGCCCGGGACATCGGCCATCTGCCGCAGTCGGGTCCCGGCGGAATGATCGAAGTGCTTAAGCCGCTGCGCGCATCGCGCAAGGTACTCATCCACATCAACAACACCAACCCGATCCTGAACGAGGACTCGCCCGAGCGCGCCGAACTGGCCCGAGTCGGCATCGAGGTCGCGTTCGACGGGATGGACATCGAACTGTAGGCACGGAGGCACACCACATGGGCATCGCCGAGAATCTCCCGTGGAATCGCGAAGAGTTCGAGCAACAGCTTCGTGCGAAGGGCGACCGATACCACATCTACCACCCGTACCACGTCGCAATGAACAGCGGAAAGCTGACGCAGGCGCAGATCCGCGGCTGGGTCTGCAATCGCTTCTACTACCAGTTGGCGATTCCCGTGAAGGACGCCGCAGTGATGTCGAACATGCCCGACCGGGATCATCGGCGTCTCTGGATCCAACGGATCATCGATCACGACGGCACCCAGGGCGACGAGGGCGGTATCGAGGCGTGGCTCACGCTGGCCGACGCCGTCGGGCTGGATCGCACCGAGGTGACGTCGCTCAAGCACGTGCTCCCCGGCGTACGGTTCGCGGTCGACGCCTACATCAACTTCGCACGCACCCGTCCCTGGCAGGAGGCGGTCTGCTCGTCGCTCACCGAGCTGTTCGCGCCGGAGATCCACAAGGAACGCCTGGCGAACTGGCCGCAGCACTATCCGTGGATCGATCAGGCGGGTTACGCCTACTTCCGCAAGCGCCTGTCGGAGGCCCGCCGCGACGTGGATCACGGCCTGCGCGTGACACTCGAACATTTCCGCACGCCGGAGCAGCAGCAGCGCGCTCTGGAGATCCTGCAGTTCAAGCTCGACGTGCTGTGGACCATGTGCGACGCGATGATGGTGAACTACGGCATCGGCGAAACGAAGGTCGGCTGACGATGGCTACCCCGAAGCGCATTCCATTCGATCACGACACGCCCATCGCCATTGCAAAGTACTACCGGTTCCAGTGGGAGCCGGCGCAGGAGTGTCACGTACTCCTGTTTCCCGAGGGCATGGTGCAACTGCCCGGCAGTGGGGGCGAGATCTTCAAGCGGATCGACGGCGCGCGCAGCCTGAACGCGATCGTTGCCGAACTCGAACAAGCGTATCCCGAGGCGGGCAGCCTGCGGGCGGACGTGGTGGACTTTCTGGAGGTGGCTCATGGAAACGGCTGGATCCGTACGAGCGCCGGTGCCTAAGCCGCACTGGCTCAATGCCGAACTCACATACAAGTGCCCACTGCACTGTGTGTTTTGCTACAACCCGATCGACTACGCGAAGTTCGGCCCGGAGCTCTCGACCGACGACTGGATCCGGGTGCTGCAGCAGGGACGCGAACTGGGGCTGGTCCAACTGGGACTGTCGGGCGGCGAACCGCTCATGCGCGATGACCTCGAGATCATCATCGCGGAGGCCGGCAGGCTCGGGTACTACACGAACCTGATCACGTCGGGCATCGGCCTCACCGAGAAGCGCATCGCCGCGTTCAAGGAAGGTGGGCTGAACCACATCCAGCTGTCGTTCCAGGACTCCACGCGGGAGATGAACGACTGGCTGTCGAGCACGAAGACGTTCGAGCTGAAGAAGCGTGCCGCCGAACTCATCCAGAAGTACGACTACCCGATGGTGTTCAACTGCGTGATGCATCGCCACAACCTGGATCACACGAAGGAGATCCTGGAGATGGCGGAGACGCTCGGCGCCGAGTACGTCGAACTCGCGAACACGCAGTTCTACGCGTGGGCGATGAAGAACCGCGAGCAGCTGATGCCCACGCGCGAGCAGCTGCAGCGGGCGGAAGCCGTGACCAATGCGTTCCGCGAACGCGTCGGCGACAAGATGAAGATCTACTTCGTGAATCCGGACTATTACGAGACGCGGCCGAAGGCCTGCATGAATGGCTGGGGATCCATCTTCCTGAACGTCGCCGCCGATGGCGTTGCACTACCGTGTCACGAAGCCCGGATGCTGCCTGGCATCGACTTCCCGAACGTGCGCGACCACGATCTGAAGTGGATCTGGAACGACTCTCCCGCCTTCGGAACGTATCGCGGCGACACCTGGATGCAGGAGCCTTGCCGCAGTTGCCCCGAGAAGGAGAAGGACTTCGGCGGCTGCCGTTGCCAGGCGTTCATGCTCACAGGCGACGCCACGAACGCGGATCCGGTGTGCGATCTCTCGCCTCACCACCATCTCATTACGGAACAGGTTGAAAAGGCCCAGCGGCCGCAGTTGCCCGCCAACACCAAACCGATCGTGTTCCGCGACGACCGCAACTCCCGCGCGCTCGCGGCGGGTCAGCAGCCGCCCGTGACGACCGCCTGAAACGACACCGGGGACGGCGGGCCGGGCCCGCCGTCCCCGGCGCGTGAGGCAGCAACGTCGCAAGGTCAGTGGTGGTGACCACCTGCGCCGTGGACGTGACCGTGGGTCACCTCCTCCGGCGTGGCTTTGCGCACTTCGGTGACGGTGCACGAGAACTTCACGGTCTTGCCGGCGAGCGGATGATTGGCGTCGACGACCACGCTTTCAGTGCCCACCTCGGTCACCGTGTATACCGCGATGTGATCGGAACCTTGGGCCGTGCCCTGGAACTGCATCCCGACCGCGACGTTCTTCGGGAACAGGTTGCGCGGCTCCGAGCGGATCAACTCCTTGTCGTGGTCTCCGAAGGCTTCCTCGGGCTTCAGTGGAATCACGCACGCGTGACCGGACTGCTTGCCGTTCAACTCGGCCTCGACGCGCGGGAAGATGCCGTCGTAGCCGCCGTGCAGATAAGTGATGGGAGTGTCGGTCTTCTCGATGAGCGTGCCTGCCTCGTCGAACAATTCGTACTGCAGCGACACCACGGTGTTCTTCTCGATCGTCAAGCTCATGCCATCCCCTTCACCAGATTGAGTATCTCGGCCGCATGCCCCTTGGGGGCCACACCGTACATCACGCGCGCGAGGGACCCCGTGCGATCGATGATGAAGGTGGAGCGCTGCACACACCGCCTGCGCCGACCTTCGTATTCCTTCTCGTTGAGAACCCCGTACTTCGCGCAGACCTCGCCGTCCTCGTCGGACAGCAGCACGATGGCCAACCCGTGCTTGTCGCGGAAGTCACCATGCGAGAGGCAATCGTCCATGCTGACACCCACAACGACCGCGCCCGCCTTGCGGAACTGATCGTCGAGATCGCTGAAATCGATGGCCTCGATGGTGCAGCCCGGGGTGTCGTCCTTCGGGTAGAAGTACAGCACCACGTTGTACTTGCCGAGGAATTCGTCGAGGCTCACCATTTCCATCTCTGCATCGGGCAGATCGAAACGTGGCGCGGCATCTCCTACGTTCAGCATGGAATCGAACCCCCTCTACACCTTCGACTTCCCCGGCACTGCGCGGCCGATTCTAACTGAATTCACCTGCGCGACCGCCGTTCCCACCACCCCAGTCGCAGTCACGGAACAAGCCACTTCATGACCACCCCTTCCCCCCTGGGTGCACTGTCGCCCGCACGCTTCATGCGCGAGTCGTGGCATCGGGAAGCGCGGCTGATCCGCCAGGCCATCCCCGAGTTCGCGGGCCTGTTCGACCGGAATGGGATCCTGGGACTTGCCTGCGATCCGGACGTGGAGTCACGACTCGTGGTTCGCGAAGGTCGTCGTTGGCACCTCGAACACGGGCCGTTCTCGATGAAGGATTTCGCCCGGCTGCCAGCGAGCAACTGGACCGTGCTGGTCCAGGGCGTGAACCTTCACCTCGACGCCGCCGATCGACTCCTGCATCGATTCGATTTCGTGCCTGCCGCGCGGCTCGACGATCTCATGGTCAGCTACGCCGTACCGGGAGGAGGCGTCGGGGCGCACTTCGACTCGTACGATGTCTTCCTGCTGCAAGGTCCGGGGCGACGCCGGTGGCGTGTCGGTCGCCAGCCCTCCCATGACCTGCGCCCCGGCGTGCCACTGAAGATTCTCAAACGCTTCGCGCACGAACACGAGTGGGTGCTGGACCCGGGCGACATGCTCTATCTGCCGCCCGACTACGCGCACGACGGGGTCGCCATCGATGAATGCTTCACGTACTCGATCGGTTTCCGTGCGCCGTCGCGTACGGAGTTGGCTGGCGAGTTCTTCTCGGATCTGTCCTCACGCATAGACCTTCCGGGGCGCTATGCCGACCCTGGACAGCCCGCAGTCCGCGCGGCTGGGCGTATTCCCACCCCGATGATCGATGCGACCTTGGAAGCGATAGCCGCCGTGCGCTGGAATCGCTCCGACGTCGCAGACTTCCTCGGCGTGTATTTGTCGGAACCGAAGGCTCACGTCTTCTTCGATCCGCCCGAGAAGGTGCCAGCACCTGCAGCCTTCGCAAAGCTGCTCGCGCGTCGCGGCGTTGCTCTCGATCGCAGGAGCATCCTCCTCTATGGGCCCAAGGCTGTGTACCTGAACGGCGAGTGCGTGCGATTTCCCCGCGGGGTCCCCGCTGCGCTCATGCAACTCGCCGATCGCCGAACGCTCACCACGAGCGATGTTCCAGGGGCCGTGGTTCGGCTGCTGCACACGTGGTTCGCCGATGGCTTCCTGACAGCGCGGTCCGCCGCCGAGGAGGATGACGATGCATGAAGAGGATGAGGCGACGCCGGCAATCCGTCGCCCACTCGCATCCGACAGCGACCACCAGCTGGCGCTGGACGAAGTTCTACTACGTGCGCGCCGCCAGGTTTTCATCTTCGACCGGGCACTCGACGCACGCTGGGACAAACCGGAACGTGTGGCGTGTCTTCGGCGCCTCTGTCTCGGTAGCCCCCGACATCTTGTCCGCATCGCACTTCATGATCCCGAGTCCATGGTCAGAAACACGCCGAGACTTCGCGCGCTGCTCGAGCCATGTGCGCACGTGATGGCAGTCCACAGGACCCGCGACGAAGCCCGGCGCGCCGAAGATCCGTTGGTGATCGTGGACGGACGGCATTTCGTCCACCGATTTCACGCCGATCTGCCACGGGGTCTGCTGGCGATCGACGATCCGGAGAGTGCCCAGAGCCGGATTCAGCGCTTCGATCAGATCTGGGCCGCGTCCGACCCCGGCCTGTCGGGAACGACCCTGGGGCTTTGAAAGAAAACGGTTTTCACTGCTGGCAATACTTTGTAAGAGTCTGTTACAATCCCGGCCATCGTTTGGGTTGAGTGCCGTAAGTCCTTGCTCGAACGAAAGATTTTGCAGCCCACAACCGTCCATTTCAAGGAACTACCATGACTCGTGCCCTCATCGCAGCCGCTGTTTTTGCCCTGACCCTTGCTGCTTGCGGCAAGACGGAAGAACCCGCACCCGCTCCGGCGCCGGCCGCCGAACCCGCTCCGGCGCCCGCCCCCGAAGCCCCGGCACCGGCTGATGCCGCTGCCCCGGCCGACGGTGCCGCACCTGCCGACGGTGCTGCCCCTGCCGCTGATGCAGCCCCGGCCGATGCCGCGAAGGAAGAAGAGAAGAAGTAATCCATCGCTGGCGTTCAGCCAGTTTGGAGCGAAGCCGACCCCCAGGGGTCGGCTTTTTTTTCGACTTCGGAATTGCGTGAGGCGCGGAGGTCAGACCCCTGGCGCACCCGTCAATCTGATCCGATCTCCCGCCAGTCGAGACCAGCGAACTGATCCGCAACCCCGATCCACGCGGGCTCGCAGCCGACGACGCGAGCGAGCGCCTCGCGGGCGAGGTCGACGGTATTGTTCTTCAGTGACAGGTGCACGGCGATGAGATGCTTGAGGCGGGAGCGATCGAGGCTCGCGAGCAGATCTGCCGCTGCGGCGTTCGAGAGATGCCCGAAGTCGCCGGCGACCCGGCGCTTCAGTCCGGGTGGATAGGGCCCGTTCCGAAGCATCTCGACGTCGTGGTTGCATTCCAGAGCGAGCGCGTCGCAACTGGTCAGCATCGAACGGATGTGTGAGGTTGCAGACCCGACGTCGGTCAGTACCCCGAAGCGTGCACACCCGTCCGTGAACACGTACTGAACGGGCTCTCCAGCGTCGTGCGGCACCGGATAGGGTTCGACATTCACCTCCCCGACCGAGAAAGTCTTGAAGCCCTGCAGGACCTCGACACGCACGCCGCGGAAATCGAGACCCGTGCCGCGAAGCGTGCCGTGGGAGAGCCAGACCGGCAGCGAGAACCTTCGCGCGAAAGCAGGCACGCCGCCGATGTGATCGGAGTGCTCGTGAGTGACGAGGATTCCCGACAGGTCACCGGGCGCCAGCCCCAGTCTCGCCAGGCGACGCACGGTGTCGGCCGCCGGGAAGCCGCAGTCGAGGAGAAGCGTGGTGGCCCCAACCTGAACCACCAGGCCATTTCCCTGGCTTCCACTGCCCAGATACGCAAACCGCACTCGAGAACTGACCGTTTGGCAATCCGCCGGCAGGTGGACCGACGACTACTTCAACTGCTCGACGAGAAGGCCGAGGATGCGCTTCGCCGTTTCGGACTTCTCCGGCGCACCATCCTTGCCCAGCACCCTCACTTCCGTTCCGCTACCAGGCTGACCAGCAACGCGCACGCGGTACTGGACTGGACCCGGCTTTTCGTCGCTTCGCCAGAAAGCGAGCTTGGACACACCAGTACGCTTGATCGGCGCCGCGTCGGGATCCTGGTACTTCACGAAGTAGACACCATCGGCCCGATTGCGGTCCTCGACCATGAAGCCGACGCGATCGAGCGCCAGGCCGACGCGACGCCAGGCCCGGTCGAACGCATCCGGCAAGGCCACTGACGTGCCATCGCCGGAAGTCACGAGCGAGGCCTGGGGCGGCGTCAAGTCGGCCGCGCGAGCAACAGCCTTGGCCTGGGGTTCATCGAGTCCCATGCGCTGCGCAAGCCGCGAAAGCATGAGGGCTTCGAGCTCGGTATCCGTCGGGCGAACCTGCCAGCGCGTATTGTTGTCGTGTTCACGTACATGGACCTCTGCCATGCCCTTGTGGCTCACGTAGACCTCGGTCGCCCCATCGGGAGCGCGCTCCAGACGGGTCCGGAACTTGTCCCTCTCGGGCAATGAGACCACCCCATCGAGGGCCCTGTTGATGATCCCCGTGAGTCCTCCAACGGGAATCTTCGCGCGATTCTCGGCCCAGTCGGTTTCCATCCAGCCAGCCCGGACGTCCTCGGTGTCGATGAGGAACCCGTTCTCCTGCCAGAAATCCCTCACGAGCGGCCACACGGCGTCGGGGGGCGCCTTGACCACCAGCCATCGCTGAATGCCTCCCCGTTGCATCTGGACTTGCTCGATCGGCGGCAGGACCGCAACCGGCGCCCCGGTCGCCGCGGGCGTGCCCCGGCTCTGTTCGTACTGTGAGAACGTGTTCTTCTGCTCCGCATCGGGAACCGCATAGCGCGAACCCGTGGGCGGTGACGCGAGGTCAGGCGGCACTTCCAACGGGGGCAGCTTGCCTGCGGACTTGTAGTCGATCTTCTTGCCCTCGAAGACGCTGCCGCATCCGGAGAGGACTGACACGGCCACCAGCGCTGCGATCATTCCCGCGCCAAGACCGCTCCCTGCCATCGACTTGCTTTCACCGATCGTCACATGTGCTCCGTTGTTCAAGCTGCCTGTACCGCGCGCGCGATGCCTGCCTGTTCCATCGCGCCGAGCAGGACGTCAAAGTGCTGAGAGGAAAGCGGGGTCAGAGGAAGGCGGATCGCCTCTCCAACGAGCCCCATCTGCGCAAGGACCCACTTCACGGGAATCGGGTTCGCTTCCACGAACAGATGACGGTGCAGCCCCTGCAGTCGATCGTTGATGCTGCGGGCGCGGACGTTGTCTCCCGCGAACGCTGCATCGCACATCTCGCGCATGAGGCGGGGAGCCACGTTTGCGGTGACGGAGATCACACCATGCCCTCCCATCAACATGAGGGCGAGGCCGGACCCATCGTCGCCGCTGTACACGGCGAAGTCCCGAGGCAGGCGCTTCAGGAGATCCGCCCCGCGCTCGAGGCTGCCGGTAGCGTCCTTGATGCCGACGATGTTCGGCACCGACGCGAGCCGGAGCACGGTGTCGTTGTGCAGATCGGCGACCGTACGTCCGGGCACGTTGTAGAGGATGGTGGGCAGCGGCGATGCACCGGCGATGGCAGCGAAATGGCGGTAGAGCCCTTCCTGACTGGGCTTGTTGTAGTACGGAACCACCGAGAGCGCCATGTCGGCGCCCGCCTCGTGCGCAAAGCGCTGCAACTGAATGGCCTCACGAGTGGAGTTAGCACCCGTCCCGGCGATGATCGGGACCCGACCGCGGTTGTGCTCGATGGCCGTGCGAATGAGTGCGCAGTGCTCGTCGTAGTCAACCGTGGGCGACTCGCCGGTGGTGCCGACGACCACGATGCCGGACGTCCCCTCGGCGATGTGGAAATCGATGAGCTGACGGAAGCGTTCGAGATCCAGACTGCCGTCGTCGTGCATGGGCGTCGCGATGGCGACGAAACTCCCAGTGAGCATCATGCGTCCCCCGTGAAAGGCGGAATTCTAACCGAACGACCTGGCAGACGCCCTCTGCAGCGGACAGGTCACCAGCCCGGAACCCTGCCCCGGACGGCGGCAATCCGCTGGACCAACGCCGGGGCAGGACGATCGACCCGGCGATCCTCGTAGGCAACCACGTGCAGTTGACCGGCCACTGCCTCCAGCAGTTCTGCGGGCCGCAGGAGAAAATCCGGATTGGACGGACGGCCGAAACGCTCGTTGCCGGCGGCGAAGGTTTCGTAGAACAACCATCCGCCGTGCGCGACAGCAGCGACGATATGCGGGAACAGCGGTCGATGCAGGTAATTCGTGACGACGACCGCACCGAAGGTGCGTTGACCGAGCGGCCAGGCTCCGGCTTCCAGATCAGCGATCTGCGGCGTCACGAGCGCTTCCATCTCCGCCCACGCCGTGATCGCGACGTCTCGATCCACCGCTGTCACCGGATGTCCACGGGATGCAAACCAGCGACTGTGCCGCCCGCCGCCGCAGGCAAGATCGAGGACGTCGGCGCCTGGCGCCACGAGTCGCGACCAGCGTCGGATCCAGGGAGACACCGCGGCCCGCATCGGGCCTGAACTCGAGGCACTCATGGCACGGGACGCATCTGTTCGAGCGCCCGCATCATCACGGCGACACCTTGCTGAGAGAGACTCTCGATCATGGGAACGAGGAGCGGGACGGACAAGTAGAACATCATGAAGCCCAGGGCGAGGGTGACGGGGAAACCGACGGCGAAGATGTTGAGCTGCGGCGCTGCGCGGGTCAGGACACCGAGCGCCACGTTCGCCACCAGGAGGGCTCCGACGACGGGGAGCGACATCATCAGCCCCGCCCGGAAGATCTCGCTCCCCCACGTGACGACCACACGCAGACCAGGCGCACCCACGGGTTCGAGCGACACGGGCAACGTCCGGAAGCTCTCTGCGAGCGCCGTGAGGAGCAGATGGTGCCCGTCCATCGCCAGCAACGTCAGGATCGCGATCAGGCCGTAGAACTGCGCGACGATGGGGGTCTGCCCGGATCCCTGGGGATCGAAGAAGACCGCGAAACCGAGGCCGACCTGAAGACCTGCCAGTTGACCCGCCATCTCCGCAGCCGCCACGACGATCCGCGCCGTGAATCCCATTGCCACGCCGATGATGACCTGCTGCGCGAGGATCAGGAGTCCCGCTGCTGAGCCGGGATCCACAGCCGGCGGAGGCGGCAGCGTGGGCGAGATGACCAAGGCGAGCATCAGCGCGAGCAGGACTTTCACCCGCATCGGCACGGTTCGGTTGCCCAGAACCGGTTCGGCCGCGATGAAGGAAAGGATCCGAACGAACGGCCAACCGACCACTGCCAGCAGTTCGGCGAAGCGCGCGACGGAAAGCTCGATCAAGGCCGCGCCCCCTGCGCCTGGATCAGCCGATGATCTGCGGAATCGACGAGAAGAGCTGCCGGGTGAAATCGATCAGGGTGCCGAGCATCCAGGGGCCTGCCAGCAGAAACACGGCGAACATCGCGAGGAGCTTCGGGATGAACGACAGGGTCATCTCGTTGATCTGCGTGGCTGCCTGGAAAATGCTGACGATCAGGCCCACGACGAGGGCAGTGAGCAGCAACGGCGCCGAGATGAGCACGAGCATCTGGAGAGCCTGCTGGATCAGCGTGATGACTGACTGCGGCGTCATGGGGAAGCCTCCGGCTAGACGTAGAAGCTGCGGACTAGGGACCCGATGAGCAGGTTCCAGCCATCCACCAGCACGAACAGCATGATCTTGAACGGCAGCGAGATGATCACTGGCGACAGCATCATCATGCCCATCGACATGAGCACGCTCGACACCACGAGGTCGATGATGAGGAACGGGATGAACACGACGAACCCGATCTGGAACGCCGTCTTCAACTCCGAGATCACGTAGGCCGGCACCAGCACTTTCATGGGCACCTCCTCGGGCGTCTTCACGGCAGGCGTTTCCGAGAGCTTCATGAAGAGCGCCAGATCGGCCTCGCGGGTCTGGCGGAGCATGAACGTACGCAGCGGCACAGCGCCCTTCTCCAGCGCTTCGTCGAACTTCATCTTCTCCTCGGAAAGCGGCTTGTACGCCTCCGTGTAGATGCGGTCGAAGACCGGCGCCATGACGAAGAAAGTGAGGAAGATCGAAAGCCCGACGAGCACCTGATTGGGTGGGGTCTGGATGGTGCCGAGCGCCTGCCGCAGCAGCGACAGCACGATGATGATGCGCGTGAAGCTCGTCATCATCAGCAGCAGCGCGGGCAGGAACGACAGCGCCGTCAGGAAGATCAACGCCTGCAGCGACAGCGAGTAGGTCTGGGTGCCGCCGGGGCCGGGAGCCGACGTGATCGCGGGCAGGCCCGCCTGCGCCGCGGCACTCGACGCGACGACCAACAGGACGATGAGCGCGAGCGCGCGGGATGCGAATTTCATGCGGCGGATTATACGGGCGGGGGCCCGCAATCCGTGCTCAGTGACCCTGTCCCTTGAGCGCCTTGGCGAGCCAGGTGGAGAAGTTCCGATCCGCCGGGACGATGCCCGAGACATCCCCCCGATCGTGCGGCGGACGAGGCATCGTGCACAACGCATTCACGTTCTGGCTCGTGACCCCGGCGATGATCCACGTGTCTGCAACCTCGACGACGACCACCCGCTCCTTCGGTCCGACCATGACGCCACCAACGATGCGCACCGGCCCCCCGCCGGCGCCGGCGGCCGGCAGATAGCGGCGCGCCAGCCATGCGGCTGCGGCGATGACCAGAAGCACGACGCCAAGTCCGAACACGACTTGCAGGAGTGTCGATGTCGCGCTGGAGGTGGGTTGCGCAGGCACATCGGCCGCACGGACCAAGGCAGCCGCGCAGACCAACAGCAGGCTGACGGGAATGCGCAGTCTCATCGGTTGAGGCCGCGCAGCCTCTCTTCAGGCGTGATGATGTCCGTGAGGCGGATGCCGAACTTGTCGTTGACCACCACGACCTCGCCCTGGGCGATCAGGCAGCCATTCACCAGCACATCCATGGGCTCGCCCGCGAGGGCATCGAGTTCGACGACCGATCCCTGCGCGAGCTGCAGCAGGTTCCGGATCGCGATCTTCGTGCGGCCGAGTTCGACGGTCAGAGTGACGGGGATGTCGAGGATCATGTCGATACGCTGTGTCGACACTCCCGCGAGCGCATCGGCCTTCAATTCCTGGAAGACTCCCGAGGAGCGGACTGCTGGTGCCTCGGCGAGCGCCGCAGGCTCGGGCGCAGTGGCTTGTTGTTCTGCCAGTGCCGCCGCCCAGTCGTCGGCGGAGATATCGTCCTTGTCCTCGTCAGCCATTCGGTCCTCCTTGATCGGGCGGCGGGGGTACGCGAACCCGCTCCACCTTCAATGCGTACTGTCCGTTGGAAACCCCGTACTTGCAGTCGAGGACCGGGATTCCGTTCACGGTGGCCTCCAGGGTTTCGGGCACCGCCAGGGAGATGACGTCCCCCACCTTAAGTTCGGTGAGGTCACGGAGCGTCACGCTTGCCTCGGCCAGCTTCGCCACGAGTTCGAGCTTGGCGTCCTGCACCTGCTCGGTCATGAGCCTCACCCATCGGAGATCCGACTCGGCACGATCCGCCTGGAAGCTGCTGTAGATGGTGTCGCGGATCGGCTCCAGCAGCGAATACGGCAGGCAAACGTGGATGTCACCGCCGCCGCTTCCGAGATCGACGGTGAAACTCGCCGTGACCACGACCTCGGTGGGCGTGCAGATGTTCGCGAACTGAGTGTTCATCTCCGACCGGACGTACTCGTATTTGAGCGGATACACAGTCGCCCAGGCCTTCTCGAATTCTGCAAACACGACATCCAGGATGCGCATGATCACGCGCTGCTCCGTGGGCGTGAAATCACGGCCCTCGATGCGCGTGTGGATCTGACCGTTGCCGCCGAACAAATGGTCTACAACCTGAAACACCAGCGTCGGCTCGATGATGATGAGGCCGGACCCGCGCAGCGGGTTCGCGTGCACCACGTTCAGGTTCGTGGGAACGACAAGATTTCGGATGAAGTCGCTGTACTTCTGGACCTTGATGGGATTGATCGAGATCTCGGCCGACCGTCGCATGAAGTTGTACAGCCCGATCCGGAACAAACGCGCGAAACGCTCGTGAATGAGTTCGAGCGTGGGCATGCGCCCGCGGACGATCCTCTCCTGCCGGCCGATGTCGTACGAGCGAATGCCGCCCGTATCCTGTTGTGTGGAGGCTTCCTCGGTTTCACCCGTGACGCCACGCAGGAGCGCATCGACTTCTTCCTGGGAGAGGATGTCTTCTGCCATCCGCCTATTGGATTACAAAGGAGGTAAGTAGCACGTCCACAGCCCCTTTCTTGGGCTTCCACTTGAGCACATCGGCATGCTCGGGAGGTGACTTGTAGACTCCGATGGGCTTGTTCACCGCGTCGCGGATCTCGACGCGCAAGCGATTTTTCCCTTCGACCTTGTTCAACTCGTCCACTTTCTTGCTGGTGAGGATGAGCAGGATGCCGTTGCGGATCTCCGGCAGATGCATCTTGATCTTGTCGGCGATATCCGGCGTCGCCACCTTCAGGTCGATGCCGACCTGAAGATAACGATCCGACGCTTCCGACGAAAGATTCACCGTGAACGGCTCCAGAGACACGAACACCGGGGGCTTCTTCTTGCTGTCGTCCTCGGCGTCTTCATCGTCATCGTGCCCACCACCCCCGTCTTCAGCCTGCTCGGCGTGCTCATCTGCCGGTTTCGCGTGCCCCTTGCCCTTCTTCTTGCCGCCCAGAAGGAACCAAGCGGCGCCGCCACCCGCCAGCGCAAGCACCACCACGAGGGCGATGACGATGATCAGGACCTTCTTTTTCTTTCCACCACCGCCCTCGCCTTCTGCGGGAGCTGCTGCTGCCTTTCCGGACATGTTTTGCCTCTATCGTTGACACATTGGGACGCACATGTCATCGGCTTGCCGCCGCCATTATCGAGACCAGTGCCCCGAGAACTGTACGAAAAAGGCAAAAAACAGCATCTTTCTATTTATAAACAAGGGATTTGCGGTGAAACTTTAGGTGCTTTGTAACTCGCAGCGGGGAAAAATGCAAGAAAAACTGCGAGTTGCACCGCTTCGAGCCCAAAAAAATGCCCGCGGCAGCGGGCGCTGGCGCGGGCGATGGAGCCGACAGCGTCGGCCCGGGGAGGAGAAGATTCGGCGGGCGGTCAGGCAAACAGGTCCACGGCGCGCATCCCGCCTACAACGCCGGTCCAGCGCCCTGTTGGAGCAGCTACGGCGGCGATGGACGAGTCCTGGTCCGACGCTCGTCGCGAGCGACCCTGCTCCTGGCCACGGTTGTCGCGTCCGGAGTTGGAGTCCGCACCGACGGAGACATTGCCCAGCGAGAGACCCGCCGCGGCGAAGGCTTCGGAGAGTCGTGGCGCCGCAGCCTGCAGCGCTTCGCGGACGGGCGCGTGTGCAGAGAAGAACGACACCGTCGCCTGCTCGCCCTGCATGGTGACGTGGACCTCCACCGGACCGAGATTCGGCGGGTTGAGGTGAAGCTCCGCGGACGGTTGGCGCGCCTGCCCGAGCCAGGTGACGCGGTCGGCCACCGCTTCGCTCCAGCCACTCGCACCCAGCGGCTGCGAGACGGTCAAGCGCAGCGCTGACGGTTCGGACGCACGTCTCGACTCTGCGATTCCGGACGTCGGTACGGCGGAGGTCGGCACCTCGGTCACTGACATGCCTGCCGTGCCCTTCTCCGCGGACGCGACGTCGTCGCGCTGAACCCTGTGAAGTCCACCGCTTCGGCGAGCGGCACCGGGTCCGTCTACCTGGAACTGCGTGGCGGCTTCCGTCAGATCGTCAGACTTGTCGGACCGCGCAGCCGCAGCGGCGCTGCGGTCCGCAGTGTTCAATGCCGCGCGCCCTGTGGACGCGCCCGTCGGGCGAAGTGGCGCGGCATCTGCCATGTCCTGGCCGGCCGGGCCTGCACCGATCGACCTGGCTGCCAGGGAGGCCAGATCGAGTGGCGTTTGCTGACGGACGTCCTGTCTGGCTGCAAGCAAGCCGATGGGATCGGACACTGACGGCGTGGCAACCGTCGACGCATCGGCCGGCGTGCTTTCGGTGTCCCCGGCGCTCGATTCCGGGCTCGCCGGTTTTTCCTGGCCGGACTTGTCCATTTGCGACTTCAGCACCTGACCGAAGCTCGGTGCGCCATCGGCCCCGTCCATGTCGGCAGCGGCTGCGGACTCCTGGGTCTTTGGGGCGGCAATTTCAGCCGGCTTGGGCGTGGAGGGCGGCAAGATGGTGCTGGTCGTCATGACAAAACTCCGGCTTGTGATCGGTGTAGGGACTCAATGGCAATCGCCATGCCATCCATGGGATGACGTTGTCCCGCAACCGGTCAGCTGGACTGCTGTGCCTTGATGGCAGAGACCCGCACCGAGAACTCGTCCTCGCGCTTTCGCTCGGCCGTGGCCTCGCGCGCCTGTTCGGCCTCCGCGTGCCGTTGCGCCAGCGCGTCCATGGCCTGCACGCGGCTGTAGGCCGCCACCCAGGCCTCGCGCGCGCTCTCCCATATCGCCCGCTGGCGACCGCAGTCCACCCGCTGGGCATCGATCGCCTGGGAGAGCCGCCCGAGGAACGCTTCGAATCCGCGCAGCTTTCCCGCCTCGATGCCACTGGCCAGCTCCGCGTTCCGCTGCGTTTCGTACTCGCCGCGGAACCCCTCGAGTTCGGTGAGTTTCACTTCGGCGTTGCGCAGCCTTCCTGCATGCCCCCGGAGCGCGGCCGCCGCATCATCGAGCCGCCGTTTCGCCAGCTCACGAGCCGCCTGCAAAGGGAACGGGCGCGCCATGCTCAGCCCTCTCCGCGCACCACGGCAGCAAGCGCGAGTCGCGAGGCGGCGTAGTCGGCGCGCTCCCCGACGTCCTGCCGGAGGAATGCCAGGAACGGCTCGCGCAAACGCAGTGCCTCGTCGATGTCGGGATCGGCGCCGCGGACGTAGGCGCCAACGTTGATGAGATCCCGACTGCGGCGATACGCGGAATAGAGTTGCTTGAAGCGTCTCGCGATCCGCATATCCTCGGGCGAGACAATGTCGTTCATGGCGCGGCTGATGGAAGCCTCGATGTCGATCGCCGGATAGTGCCCCTGCTCCGCGAGATCTCGCGCCAGCACGATGTGCCCGTCGAGAATCGCCCGTGCGCTGTCGGCCACGGGATCCTGCTGGTCGTCACCCTCGGTGAGCACGGTATAGAAGGCTGTGATCGAGCCACCACCGCTATCGCCGTTGCCGGCACGCTCGACCAGCTGCGGAAGTTTCGCGAAGACCGATGGCGTATAGCCCTTCGTTGCCGGCGGCTCACCGATCGCCAGCGCGATCTCGCGCTGCGCCATCGCATACCGCGTGAGCGAATCCATGATGAGCAGCACGTTGCGCCCTTCCTCCCGGAAGTGCTCGGCAAGCGCGGTTGCGTAGGCCGCGCCGTGGATCCGCAACAGCGGAGGACTGTCCGCCGGCGCCGCCACCACGACAGACCGCGAAAGCCCTTCAGGGCCGAGGATGTTCTCGATGAACTCCTTCACCTCGCGCCCGCGTTCCCCGATGAGGCCCACCACCACGACATCGGCCTCCGTGTAGCGCGCCATCATCCCGAGAAGAACGCTCTTGCCAACACCGCTTCCTGCGAACAGGCCGAGGCGCTGGCCGCGTCCGACCGTCAGCAGCGCGTTGATCGCGCGAACGCCAACGTCGAGCGGCTCGCGGATGGGCGCCCGGGACATCGGATTCAGTGGCCTGCTGTACAAGGGAACCTGGCGGTCGAAGGTGATCGGGCCACGGTTGTCGAGCGGACGCCCGGTGCCGTCCAGCACGCGGCCGAGCAGGGACCATCCGACGCCCACCTGGCGGGCCCGGTCCTCGGCACGGCGGCGCGGGATGAAGTCGACGCCCAGCCGAGGCGTGCGCACAGCACCGGCTTCCACCGGCAGCACGAGGGCGCCGGGTTCGAGACCGTACACATCCGTGGCTGGCATCAGGTAGAGACGATCTCCCGAGAACCCGACCACCTCGGCATCGACGCGCTGTCCGGAGGGCGCAATCACGTAGCAGGAGTTGCCGACCGGCAGCTTGAGCCCGACGGCCTCCATCACGAGGCCCGCGACCCGGGTCAGGCGACCGCTCACCGTCCACGGCGCCACGTTGGCCGCGGCCGCGTGACAGTCCTGGAAATACTTCTGCCAGCGGCGGATGCGACTCATCTCGCACCACGATGGGTGCGGTGCCGACGGGCAGGTATCAGAGGTTCAGATCGAGCCATGCATCGTCCCGCCCCAGACTCGCCACCACGCGCCGCCAGCGCGTTTCCAGCGTCGCATCGACCTCGCTCGCGCCCGTCTGGAACTTGCAGCCACCGCGCTCGATGGCGCCGTCCTCGAGGATGACCCAGGGCCATTCTCCGGCCTGGTCGGCCTCGACGGCCTGCCTGACCAGCGAAGCATCGGCTGGGTGCAGGATGAGCTTCGGCGATTCACCCAGTCCCTGGAACCCCTTGGATACTTCGCGGATGACCGCCATCACGAGGTCCGGCCGGACCCGGAGAGACGTCCGAACGATCTGCTTGGCCAGTTCGAGCGCGAGCGACAGCACATCGTTGGCGATGCCTTGCTCGAGATCTTCCACCAGGTCGCGGAGGTGACCAACCAGGAGGCGGAGGGAGGCAGCCTCGGCCTCCCCGGTGGCGTAGCCCACCTGTCGACCCGCCTCGAAACCGGCCTCGCGGGCTTCGGCCCGGGCAGCCTCCAGTTCAGCGAGAAGCGCTGCCTCCCGATCCGCAACCGGCAGTGCCGGCACCAGCGTGGCGTCGACTTCCGGCTCTGTACGGGACGCTGGCGACGGAACCTCATCCAGCACGATCGCAGGCTCGGGTGCCCCGTCTCTCATGAGCGGGGATGCCGGCGCGGCAAAATCCCCGAGCGCCCAGCCGCTGAGGCCGGATGCCCGATCGGCCGGGATGATCCGGCTACGAGACAAGCCCCTCGTCCCCCTTGCCGCCGAGCTGGATCTGGCCTTCGTCGGCCAGACGACGGACGACCTTCAGGATCTCCTTCTGCTCGGACTCCACCTCGGAGAGCCGGACCGGGCCCTTCGACTCGAGGTCTTCGCGCAGCATCTCGGACGCCCGCGACGACATGTTCTTGAAGATCTTCTCCTTGAGAGGCTCGGACGTGCCCTTCAGCGCGACGACCAGCGTCTCGGACTGCACTTCGCGGAGCAGCAACTGGATGCTGCGATCGTCGAGGTCGAGCAGATTCTCGAAGACGAACATCTTGTCCTGGATCTTCTGGGCCAGCTCGGCGTCGCTCTCCTTGATGAACTCGGTGATGGACGCCTCGAACGTCCCGCCCATGAAGTTGAGGATCTCCGCGGCAACATCGACCCCGCCCAACGAACCCTTCTTCACGCGCTCGCCGCCCGAGAGCAACTGCGAGAGGACGTCGTTGAGGTCGCGCAGGGCCGTGGGCTGCACGCCCTCCAGCGTTGCGATACGCAGCATCACGTCGTTGCGCGAACGCTCGGTGAAGTTGCGGAGGATCTCGCTCGCCTGATCCGGATCGAGGTGAACGAGGATGGTGGCGATGATCTGCGGGTGCTCGTTCTTGATCAGCTCGGCCACCGACACGGCATCCATCCACTTCAGGCTTTCGATGCCCGCGTTGTCGTTCACCTGGAGGATCCGGTCGATCAGCGCGCCGGCCTTCTCATTGCCGAGCGCCTTCGTCAGCACGCTGCGCAGGTATTCGTCGGAGTCGGTGGACATCCCGGCCTGCGATTCCGCCTCGGCGAGAAAGTCGCGGCACACGTCGCTGATGCGTTCGTGCCCGATCGTCGTGATCTTCGCCATCTCGCTGCCGAGCTTCTGGACCTCCTTCGGACCCAGAAACTTGAAGACCTCGACGGCGGCCTCTTCGCCCATCGACATGAGCAGAACAGCGGCTCGATTGATCCCATCGTCAGCCATCGCCGGTCACCCAGTTCTTGATGATCTGTGCTGCAAGGCGCGGATTCTCCTTGGCGATCGCGCGCATGAGGCGGAGTTGGCGCTCCTGCTCGGTCTCCTCGCGAGGTGGCTCCGGGGCAGCGTCTGCTTCCCCACCACCGTCGCGAACGGCGCCACCGCCCCCCTCACCGTCGGCCTGCACCAATCCGCCGCCCCCGTCGGCCCCCGCGCCTTCCGCAAGGGGTTCTGGCGGCTGGGCAAGCTTTACGACATCCCGGAATCCGGATCGAACGATCAGGAGAAAGATCAGCCCGAGACCGAAGAGGCCCAGCACTTTCCCGGCCTCGATTGCGATCGGGATGTTGGCCGGATCCTTCCAGAAGGGCACATCGTCCTCCTCGACACCGACCCGGAACGGCGCATTCACGACGTTCACCGTGTCGCCGCGCTCCTTCGTGTAGCCCATGGCCTCGCGGACCAGGTTCGTGATCTGCGCCATCTCGGCGTCCGAGAAGGGTTGCAGCTTCGACTTTCCATCCTCGACGAGCTTCTTGTGGTTGACCACGACTGCGACGGAGAGCCGCTTCACGGCGCCCACTTCGCCCTTGGTGTGGCGGATCGTCTTGTCCAACTCGAAATTGATCGTGCTGTCCTTCTGGGCAGTTGTCGCCATGGGCATGGGTGTGCCTGGAGGCTGTGCACCAGCCTGCGGCGCGACCAACGGCGCAGCCGCGGCGCCTGGCGGCGTGTTCGACAAGGCACCGGGAACACCCTGCGGCGGCTGAGGCGTGCTGCTCTGATTGTCGGTCGACTGCTGACTGCGGATCGCCTGGTCCTTCGCATCGCTGTTCGGCTTGAACGATTCGGATGTCTGCTCGACCTCGGAGAAGTCGAGCGTTGCAGCCACCTGCGCGCGCACATTGTCTGGACCGGTGATCGGCTTCAGGATGCTTTCGATGCGCCGGACGATGCCGTTCTCGACCTGATGGAGGTACTCGAGCTGCTTGCGATCGAGCCCGGCCACACCGGTCTCGTCAGCCGCCCCGGACAGAAGGTTGCCCCGCTGATCCACCACAGTGACCTGGCGAGGGGAAAGCTCCGGGATCGCCGAGGACACGAGATGAACGACTCCGGCCACCTGCCCCGGGTCGAGCACCCGACCGGGACGAAGCTGCACGAGGATGGCAGCGCTGGGCTTCTGGGACTCCCTGACGAACACGGAGGGCCGCGGAATCGCGAGGTGGACACGCGCTTCCTCGATCTCCGGCATCGCCTGGATCGTCCGGGCGAGGTGCCCTTCCAGCGCACGCTGGTAATTCACCTGTTCGACGAACTGGCTCACGCCGAATTTCTGGGACTCCATCAGTTCGAAGCCCACGCCACCGCTCTTCGGAAGGCCCTGTGCCGCCAGCTGCAGCCGGACCTTGTAGACCATGTCGGACGGCACCAGGATCGCGCCGCCACCCTCCGCGATGCGGTAGGGAACGTTCATCTGGGAAAGCTGGGAGATGATGGCACCGCCGTCTTTCTCGGCGATGTTGGCGAACAGGACCTTGTATTCCTGCCGGCCCGCGGTGATCAGTAGAACCACCACCATGGCGATCACGCCGGCGACACCGGCGATCAGGCCGATCTTGCGGCCGTTGCTAAGCTGATTGAAGCCCCGCGTCAGGGCGAGCAGGGTTTCGCGGGGAGTCTGTGCCATGAGCGCAACGAGCCGTCAGCTCAGACTTGCATGCTCATGATTTCCTGATACGCGGAGACGAGGCGGTTGCGAACCTGCACCATGGTCTGGAAGGAGAGACTCGCCTTCTGGAGTTGGACCATGACGTCCTGCAGGTTGACGTTCGGGTCGTTGGCGTCGAAGGCCTGCTGCATCTGCGTGCCTTCCTGCTGTACCGCGTTCACCTGATCGAGCGAGGATTTCAACAGGTCGGCAAAATTTGCCGCCCCGGCGGAAGAAGCTGCCGGCTCCTGGCCGGATGCCTTCGCTGCCGCCTGGCGCAATTCCCCGAGAAGTTGATCGATGCCTTGCGTGTTCATGTGAGTCCGGATAGCCGCCCTGGGTGAAGAAACTTCGGTGTACCGCGCAGCGCTTCGCGAAACGTATCGGGTACTTGCGGCAGGGTGGCGCCGTTCGCTTCGTCATCCGAAGCCACTGCACACCACGCCGCCCATCCTGCCGACCCGCTGAATCCCACCCTGTCCTGATCGTGTAGGCAAACTGCGTGCCGTGCCGATCGCCTTCGTCATGCTCGCCCAGCACAACCACCTCGAGTACGGTCAGTCGGAGAGGTCGTCACCCCCGCCCACTGCCGGCACCGGATAGCCTTCCCGGCGGTACTGCTGAAGCTTGTGTCGAAGCGTGCGTTCGCTCATGCCGAGCGTGCCTGCCGCTGCCCGCCGCACTCCGTGGGCCGCCGCGAGCGTGTCGAGAATGTGCCGCCGCTCGAGGCTCCGGATGTCGGTGGGTTCGGCTTCCTTCGCGCCGACATCGATCCCGGCCTGCGTTGTCGGGGTTGCGAGAGGTGCCTCGTTCTGCGCCTTCGGAAGCACCGCTTTCGGAAGCACAAGATGCTTCGCCTCGATCGATGGTCCTGATGCGAGGATCATCGCGCGTTGCATGACATTTTCCAGTTCGCGGATGTTACCGGGCCACCTATAGGCGGTCAACGAAGCCTCTGCCTCGGGTGACAGCGAATACGAGGCCTGACCACCACCGATGCCACGTGCAAGGATTCGACGCGCGAGGGGAACGATATCCCCGCGGCGCTCGCGCAGCGGCGGGTTGTGGAGCGGGAACACGTTCAGACGGTAGTAGAGGTCCTCGCGGAAGCGGCCGGCCGCCGCCTCGGCAGCCATGTCGCGGTTCGACGTCGCGAGCACTCGGATGTCGACGGGGACGGGCTTCCGACCACCGACCCGCTCGACCTCGCGCTCCTGCAGCACGCGCAGCAGTTTCGCTTGCAGGGCGAGCGGCATCTCGGAGATCTCGTCGAGGAGCAGCGTCCCGCCTTCGGCTTGTTCGAACTTGCCAGTGGCTGCGGTCACAGCGCCGGTGAAAGCCCCCTTCTCGTGCCCGAAGAGGGTCGATTCGAGGAGATTCTCCGGAATCGCGGCGCAGTTGATCGCGACGAACGGTTTCGCGGACCGGTGCGACAGCCGGTGCAAGGTCCGGGCGAGCACCTCCTTGCCCGTACCGCTCTCACCCGTGATCAACACCGTGGCGTCCGTCACCGCGACGCGCCGCACCAGTTCGAGCACTTCCTGCGTCACGGGATCGGCCGCGACGACCTGATCATCCTCGCCGTACGCCGCCGGCAGCATGTGCCGAACGATCTGCTGGAGCAGGACATCCGGCTCGAAGGGCTTGGTGATGTAGTCGCAGGCGCCGAGGCGTATCGCGGCCACGGCGCGATCGATGACGCCGTACGCGGTCATGAGGAGGACCGGCACGTACGGCTGGCGCCGCTTCACTTCCGCGAGCAGCGTGTGGCCATCCATCGGTTTCATCTGGACGTCGCTCACCACCATGCCGACCCGCGTCTTCTCCAGGATCGCCAGGGCGTCCTCGCCATCGACGGCCTCGAGCACCTCATAGCGGGCGAGGCGCACCGTGTCGACGAGCGCCTCCCGCAATGCTGCGTCATCCTCGACGATGAGGATGGGCAATGGCCGCGCCCCGGACTTCGCGGCGCCGCTCACGCCGCCACCGCGTCGAGCGCGACCGGAAGACTCACGGTGAACACGCTGCCAGCGCCCGGTGAGGAGACCACGGACACCTCGCCGCCATGCGCCTCCACGACATTCCGGACGATGGCGAGCCCGAGTCCGGTGCCCTCCTGCCGGGTGGTGAAGAAGGGCTCGAACAGGCGCTCCTGTATGCCGGGGTCGATGCCGCGTCCGGTGTCGTGCACGGCGATGGTCGCCGCCAGCCCGGCGGCGGCCGCGCTGAGCATGACACTGCCGCCCGACTCGGTGGCCTGCATTGCGTTCTCCAGAAGATTCACGAGCACGCCCGTGACGGCCTTGCGACTGCCCCGCAGGCGCGCGTCGATGTCGCCGCCTTCGAGGACGAAATCCAGACCCCGCCCGGCCATCTGCGGTTCGAGGATCTGGGCCACTTCCCGCAGGACGGCGTCGAGCGGGAAGACCTCGTCACCCAGGGGCTGGCTGCGCACGAACATCAGCATGTCCTGGATCATCCGTTCGAGATGCTTGAGACGTTCGCGGACGCGCTCGCTGAAACGTGTCCGGTCGGCTTCGTCGAGGTCGGGCCGCGACAGGTTCGCCGCATGGAGCAGCGCCGACGCGAGCGGCGTACGCAGCTGATGCGCGAGCCCGGCCGCCATCTCGCCCATGGCCGACAGCCGCTTGTGGTGCTCCAACTGCTGTTGAAGCCGCGTGGATTCGGTGACATCGTTCAGAAGCAGGATGCGCCCACCCGACGCGTCGAACGGACTCTCCGAGAGCGCGAGCCAGCGCTGGCCATCGGACGTCTGGAACGACGCCTCCCGTGCGCCGGGCGGTGCGACCAGGCGGGACGCCATCAGGGCAGGCCATTCGGCGCCCACCGGATCCCCACCCAGCCAGTGCCGCGCCGCCGGATTCGCCTTGACGATCCGGGAGTCGCCGTCCAGCACCAGCACCCCGCCGGGCAACGCGTCGAGCAGGAGTTCCAGGCGCTCGGACAGCGCTTCCTTCTCGAGGTACTGGCGCTTCAGCTCCCCGTTGGCCACGGCGAGTTCGGCTGCGAGGCGGTCGACCCGACCCTGCAGATCCTGGTACGCGGTGGCGAGCTGGGTCGAGGCCTCGTTGAAGAGGGAGAACGCCGCTTCCAGTTCCCGCGGATCGATCGCTCTGGCGCTGTCTGTCACTGGAGATGTCGATGCATGCACACCCCCGAATTATGCGCGTCCGCCTTTGGGCAGGCGAGCCGAACCGCACGCCATGGACGGCTGCGGGCATGGCGATGGCGCCGAACCCAAAAACCATTGTCCGACCCTCGTCGGTTGCGATACCTTGCGATGTCCGAAGCTTCGAGATCCCGATGAAAACGCTGCCCCTCGCCCTCGCATGCCTGCTGCTGGCGTCACCGGGATGCGCGCCAGTGCAGAAGATCGTCAGCGGTCCCGCGGCCACGGTGACCCTGATTCCGACGAGGGGCAGCGAGGTCCGTGGCACCGTGACGTTCACTCCCGCGCGTCGAGGCAAGGTCGTGGCGGTCGCCGGCCGCATCACCGGCCTGACGCCAGGCCCCCACGGCATGCACGTTCACGTGAAGGGGGATTGCACGGCAACCGATGCTTCCAGCGCGGGGGCGCACTTCAATCCGGGCGGGCATCCCCACTCCAGTCCGGACGAGCCCATCCGCCACGCTGGGGATCTCGGCAACGTGACCGCCGACGCCGACGGAATCGCCGACTTCAACTTCGACGTGGAAGGGCTGTCCCTCGGGGCGGACCCCTCCAGCATCATCGGCCGCGCGCTGATCATCCACGCGGACGCTGACGACCTCCGCTCGCAGCCCGCGGGAAACTCCGGCAAGCGTCTCGCCTGCGGCCTCGTCAGCAAGGGGCGCTGACCATGCATCGACGGCGGCCCCCGTCGGGCGAAGGCTCGGAAACGCCCCCCTTCTCCGCGCGTTCCACTTGATCCCCTGGCTCGGTCCGGAGACCCCGTTCCCGCCGGTTTCCAGGGCTCTGCGCTCCCCGAACGGTCTGCTCGCCGCCGGCGCGGATCTCTCTCCGAAACGGCTCCTCGCCGCCTACCGCCTCGGCATCTATCCATGGTTTTCCGAAGGCGACCCCATCCTCTGGTGGTCGCCGGACCCGCGCATGGTGCTCGTGCCAGGCGAGTTCCGCGTGACCCGGTCGTTCGCCAAGACCCTACGCAACACGCGGTACGAAATCCGAGTCGACACATGCTTCCGTAGCGTCATGGAAGCCTGTGCAGCGCCCCGCGACGGACAGGACGGCACCTGGATCACGACATCGATGATCGACGCCTACGTCCGGATGCACGAACTCGGTCATGCCCACAGTTTCGAGACCTGGATCGACGGTGAACTGGCCGGCGGCCTCTACGGCATGGCCGTCGGGCGCGTCATCTTCGGCGAATCGATGTTCACCCGCGTCCGCGACGCATCGAAGATCGCCCTCGCGCATCTCGTGCGCCATGCGCAGGCGTACGGGTTCGAACTGATCGACTGCCAGATGGAGACCAGTCACCTGGCGTCGCTCGGCGCGCGCCCGATTCCGCGCGAGGAGTTCTCGGCGCGCATTGCGGAATTGGTAAACTCCGGCCCGGAGCCGCAGCGCTGGGAGACACCGGCAGCGGCGTTCGAGGCGAGCCCATGACCCAGCTGAACGATCTGCCCTTCTCGGTGCTGCAGTTCTACGCCACGGCGCCGTATCCGTGCAGCTATCTCGCCGACCGGCTCGCGCGCTCCCAGGTCGCCACGCCCAGCCACGCCATCGACGCCCACGTCTACAGCGAGCTGGTCCGCGCCGGGTTCCGCCGCAGCGGAGCCTTCACGTACCGTCCCTATTGCGACAGCTGCCGTGCCTGCGTCCCGGTCCGGATCCTCGTCGACGAGTTCGCCTCCACGCGCTCGCAACGCCGGGCCCGCCAGCGCCACGCCGGCCTCGATGCCCGCATCCTCGATCTCAAGTACAGTGCTGAGCACTACGCCCTGTACCTCCGGTACCAGTCGGCGCGGCACTTCGGTGGCGGCATGGACCACGACTCCCGCGAGCAATACCGCCACTTCCTCCTGCAGAGCAACGTGCGGTCGAACCTGGTGGAATTCCGCGACCAGGGCGAGTTGTGCATGGTGAGCATCATCGACCGGCTCGAGGACGGCATCTCGTCGGTGTACACGTTCTTCGAACCGGACCGCCCCGGTGCCAGCCTCGGCACATACAACGTGCTCTGGCAGATCGAACTCTGCCGGCAGCTCGGCCTGCCGCACCTGTACCTCGGCTACTGGATCGCCGAGAGTCGCAAGATGGCCTACAAGGTGAATTTCCGCCCCATCGAAGGCCTGGTGGGCGGCGCGTGGCAACGCCTCGACGCGACCACAACCTGAGACGCGCCACCCCTGACCGCAGACCCATGAACGGAAATGTCTCCACGGAACGCCGCGACGGCGTCCTGATGATCGGCCTCGACCGGGTCGCCAAGCGCAACGCCGTCGACGTCGACATGTACCTGGCGCTGTCCACCGCCCTGGGCGAACTCCAGCGCGATCCCGAACTCCGCTGCGGCGTGCTCTTCGCCCATGGCGACCACTTCACCGGCGGCATCGACCTCCCGCAGTGGACGCCCCACTTCGCCGAGAACCGGCGTCCGCCGCTCCCCGAGGGCGGCATCGACCCCCTGGGCCTCGACGCAGGCCGCATCCTCACGAAGCCGCTGGTGATGGCGGTCCAGGGGCATTGCCTGACGATCGGCATCGAATTGCTGCTCGCGGCGGACATCCGCATCGCCGCCGCCAGCACGCGCTTCGCCCAGATCGAGATCCTGCGCGGCATCTATCCGATCGGTGGCGCGACGATCCGGTTCGTCCAGGAAGCGGGATGGGGCAACGCCATGCGCTGGCTCCTGACGGGCGACCCCTTCGATGCTGCCGAGGCCCAGCGCATCGGGCTCGTACAGGAGATCGTCCCTGACGGCACCCAGCTCGATCGGGCGATGGCGATCGCGACGAACATTGCGCGCCAGGCACCCCAGGGGGTTGCCGCCACGCTGTCGTCCGCGCGGAAGGCCCGCGCCGAAGGCGAGCTCGCCGAGATTCCTCGCCTCATGCCCGAAATGCAGCGACTACTCCGCACCGAGGACGCTTCAGAGGGCATGCGCGCCTTCATCGAACGCCGCCCCGGCCGGTTCACGGGCCGATGAGCGCGCTGTACCCGTGGCTGCGCCCGCTGCTTTTCCGGCTCGATGGCGAGACGGCCCACGACCTGACCTTCCGCCTGCTCGACACCGCCGCGCGCCTCGGTCTCACCCGCGCGCCGGAAGCGCTTCCGGGTCGCACCGTCGAATGCATGGGACTCGCGTTTCCGAACCCCGTGGGGCTCGCCGCCGGTCTCGACAAGAACGCCGCCCACGTCGACGGCCTCGCGAGCTTCGGTTTCGGATTCCTCGAGGTGGGCACCGTGACACCGCGCCCGCAGCCAGGCAATCCGCGCCCGCGCCTGTTCCGGCTGCCCGAGGCCCGCGCCATCATCAACCGCATGGGTTTCAACAACGGCGGTGTCGACGGGCTCCTCGCCAATGCCGCCGCGATCCGCTATCGCGGCATCCTCGGCATCAACATCGGGAAGAACTTCGACACTCCCATCGAACGGGCTGCGGACGACTACCTCGCCTGTCTTCGCAAGGTCTACGCGCGCGCCGACTACGTGACGGTGAACATCTCGTCGCCGAACACGAAGAATCTCCGTTCGCTGCAGGAAGGCGACGCGCTGCTCGGCCTGCTGCGTTCGCTCAAGGAAGAACAGAGCGCACTCGCCGCGACGCACAGCAAGCGCGTACCGCTCGCCGTGAAGATCGCACCCGACCTCGACGAATCGCAGCTGGATGCGATCGCCGACGTCCTCGTCTCGACCGGTATGGATGCAGTGATCGCCACCAACACGACGCTCTCGCGCGATGGCGTCGCAGGTCTTCCGCACGGAGACGAAGCCGGCGGACTCAGCGGCGCGCCGGTACGGGAGCGATCGACCGCCGTGGTGCGCGGGCTTTCGAAGCGACTGGGCGGACGCCTCCCGATCATCGCCGCCGGCGGCATCCTGAGCGGCACCGACGCCCGCGAAAAAATCGATGCGGGGGCCACCCTCGTGCAGATCTACTCCGGCCTCATCTACCGCGGACCGGCCCTCGTCCGCGAAGCAATCCACGCACTTAGCTGACCACCGCGTCTATCGGTGCTTCGGTTCGCCGGCGCGCCACGCCCGCTCGGCATCGTCCCACGCCGCGAGCGGCTGCAGATCCGGCACCCACGCGAGCCCGGACTTCCCGTCGGAAGACCTCGCCTCCGGCGACACCACGACATCCAGGAGCGCCGGGCGATTCGCCAGCGCACGTTCGATCGCGCCGGGGAGATCCTCGACCCGCTCGACCCGTTCGCCGTGCATGCCGAACGCCCGCGCCATCGCGGCATGATCGGAGAACTGCAACCGCGTTCCGACCACCTTGCCGTGCGTGTCGGTCTGGTCGTGGACCTCGATCTGCCACGCCCCGTTGTTCGCCACGACCACGAGCAGTGGCGCCTTGTGGCGAACTGCGGTGTCGATCTCCATCGCGTTGAAGCCGAACGCGCCGTCGCCCGTGGCCACCACCACTTGCTTCTCGGGGAAGGCCAGACTCGCCGCGATTCCGAAGGGCGTGCCGATGCCGATGCAGCCGAGCGATCCCGGATCCAGATACGTCGCGCTCGACAGCCCCACGCGCGCGAAGCTGAGGAAGTCACCGCCATCGGCCACCACCACGGCATCCGGGCGCAACTGCTTTTGCAGTTCGGCGAGCACGCGGTTCGGATGGATGCGACCGTCGGCATCGGACGGCGCGTTCTGCATCGAGGTGCGGAGCTTCTGCGCGCGCTCCTCGTGCTTCCGGCGCATGCCGTCGGCCCATTCGCGATCCACCGATGACGCACGGTCACCGGCCTGAGCAACGATGGCTGCCAGCGTCGCCGCAGGCTGGGCGAATATCTCGACCTCGCCACGACGGTTGTCCCGGAGTTCCGAGGGCGCATCGCCGATGCGCAGAAAACGGGCAGCACCGAACACCGCCGGCGATCCGTAGGCGAGCTGGAAGTCGAGGCGACGACCGACCGTCACGACGACGTCGGCCTCGCCCATGATCGCGCCGCGCATGGCCGCCACGACCGACGGATGATCGTCGGGCAGCACGCCCCGACTCTCGCCGGTGTCGAGGCAAGGTGCCCCGAGCCGATCGAGGAACGCGCGCAGTTCAGTGCCCGCCCCGCGCACGCCGCGTCCGGTGATCACCAGCGGACGCTTCGCCGACCAGAGCAACTCCACGGCGGCGGCGACATCGGCCGCGGCGGGCTGCAGCACGGGCCGCGGCTTGGCGCGGAAGTGCTCGTCGAGTTGCACGGCCCGCGGCACGTCGCCACGCAGCGTGTCGGTGGGGAAATCGAGATAGACGGGTCCGGGCTCGCCGCCCTGCCCCATCGCGCGGGACACCGCCTCGTCCAGTTCCTGCAGCACGAGCGCCGGCTCGCGCACCGTGCGCGCATAGCGCGTGATCGGCCGCACGAGGTCGGTATGCGGCAGATCCTGCAAGCCGCCCCGATTCTCCTGCGCGCGCGGCGGACCGCCCGACAGCACGAGGACGGACGCGCGCGCGATGTGCGCGTTCGCGATGCCCGTCATCGCATTGGTGAGGCCGGGGCCGGCCGTGACCAGCGCCACGCCCAGTCCGCCGGTCAGTTCGCTGTGCGCGTGCGCCATGTAGACCGCGGCACGCTCATCGCGCACGTCGATGATCCGGATGCCTTCGGCGTCGGCGCGCATCCAGATCGGCATGATGTGGCCGCCGCAGAGCGCGAAGATGCGATCGACGCCGCGGGCCTTGAGAAAGCGCGCGATGACACCTGCAGCGCAGTCGGCGGTGAGTGGGGGTGGGGTCATGATCGGGATCCTCGTGCGGGATTCAGCGCGGCGCGCCGGGCTTCTGTTTCTTGGATTTGCGCAGGTCGATGGCACCGGGCGTGGCGCGCGGATCGACCCCGGGCGGAAAGATGTGGATCTTCTGGACCTTCGCCGACGTGCCCATCGGCAGACTGTCGACGAAGAGGATCCAACCCGGCGCCTTGAAGTAGGCCATGCGTTCGTGGCACCACGCGAAGATGTCCTTCGCGAGCGCTTCGCGCGCGGCCGCGTCTGCGACGTCTACGCCGGGTTTCACGATCACGCAGGCCATGATCTCCTCCTCGCGCACTTCGTCGGGCGCCGCGATCACCGCCACCTGCTTCACGCGGTCGTGCGCGGTGATGCACGCCTCGACCTCGGCGGCCGCGATGTTCTCGCCCGACCGGCGGATGATGTTCTTCTTGCGATCGACGAACGCGAAGAGACCGGAGGCGTCGCGCACGACGACGTCGCCCGTGTGGAACCAGCCATCGCGCCACGCGTCGTCGGTCGCTTCGTCGTTCTTGAGATAGCCCGAGAAGAAGCCCTTCCGCGGCGTCGCCTCGCTGTGGCGTATCACGAACTCGCCCGGGACACCGGGCGGCTGCTCGACGCCGTTGTCGTCGACGGCCCGCGCCTCGACCCAGGCGTTCGTCCGACCGAAGGCGCGCGTGTGGATGGATCGCGGTTCGTGGTTGTCGCTGATGAGCCGACCGGTCTCCGTCATCGCCCACATCTCGACGACGGGGAAGCCGAAGCGCTTCTCGAAGACCTCGTGCTGGCTGGGCTCCACGCCGGCGCACAGCGAGAAGCGGACGTTGTGCGCGGTTTCCTCGGGGCACGGCGGCAGCTTCAGCAGGATGTTCGGGATGATCCCCTGGAACTGCGCGATGGTGGCGCGCGTCGCCACGAGATCGCGCCACCACGTGCCCGCGTGGAAGCGGTCGGGGAAGATCAGGCAGCCGCCGGACAGCAGCATCGCCGGCGCCGACACCGAGAGGCAGTTGGCGTGGTGCAGCGGCAGCGGGTTGTACATGCGTTCCTCGCCGGGACGCATCGTGAGGCGACCGCCGAGTTCGAGATAGCAGGTCCCGAAGGTGTGGAAGTACTCGTTGGTGAGGATGCAGCCCTTCGGGCGCCCGGTGGTCCCCGACGTGTAGAGCAATCCGGCCTCGGTCGCGCCGTCAGGCGTGCCGGTACGCGCTGCGGTCGACGGCCGGGGAAGCACGTCGGGAAAGCGATCGAACGAGACCAGCGAGAGCCCGCCACCGATCTCGTCCACCACCGCCTGCATGTCCTCGCGCCGGCTGTCGACGCCGACCAGCAGGCTGGATTCCGAGTGCTCGACGACGTAGCGGATCTCGTCGCGGCGATAGTCGGGATTGATCGTGACGACGCTCACGCCGAGCGCATTCAGTGCGTACCAGTGGAAGAAGAACTCGGGCCGCTGCGCGAACAGGATCGAGATGCGGTGACCGAGTCCATAGCCCGCGCGCGCGTAGATCTCCCGCATGCGCTCGACGCCTTCCAGCGTCTGGTGCCAGGTGATCTCCCAGCCATCGGGGTGGTAGTCGCGTCCGGGCATGGGCGGGACGGCATAGGCGGGGCGGTCGCCGTACTGGCGCACGGTGCGCAGGAGGGTGTCGTGAAGCGTGCCGAGCTCGAGCAGGTCCATGGTCCAGGTGGGGTGCGTTCAGGAATGAGGGTCGTCGCGTCTTCGCGCGAGATTTCAGCGTCGTGCTTTCGCGCGACGGGTGGATGACTTCGGGGCGCTTTCGGACGCCGGCTGGTCGACGAGCCGCCCGACGAGTGCGTCGGACGCGTGCGAGATGTGCGCACGCGCGAGCCTCTCGGCCTCGGCGGGATCTGCCGCGCACACGGCAGCGAGGATGGCCTCGTGCTGATCCCAGATCTGCCCCGGCGTCTCGCCGCGCAGCAGCACCTCGCCCATGACCCGTCGCAGGTAGCTCCAGTGCGCCGCGGACGATTCCGCCACGAGCGGATTGCCGGACAGGCCATAGAGGAAGAAATGGAAATCCATGTCCGTCGTGATCATGCGGGCGATGGAGCGGCTCGCGACCGCCGCGCGACCGCGGGCGATGAACCCGGCGCCCTCCTTGCGGGCCGTCTCGCTGCCACGCTCGGCCGCCTTGGCGCTGCCGAGACCGTCGAGCACTGCGCGTACCTCGTAGAGATTGCGAACGTATTCGGTGTCGAGCGGCGCCACCATCAGACCGCGGCCGGGCGCATCGCAGAGCAGGCCATGACTGCGAAGGAGCAGAAGCGCCTGTTGAACAGGCTGCCGCGACACCCCGAGCGACTCCGCCAGTTCCTCCTGGATGAGGCGCTGATCCGGTCCGAGTTTTCCGGCCGAGATCTCGGAGAGGATCGCCTCGTAGACCTGTTCGACGAGCGTGCGCTGGGGAGAGAGGGTTCGCATTGCCTGGGAGCTGGCGCTGGGTGGTGAAGAGACCGGGTGCGAGCGCGAGCTCGCGGTTCGAGCGGGCCTGGGGTGCCCACACCGGACCGCCGAAACCAGGCTTCCGCCCAAACGTCCGAGCAGCGAATATTAGCATTCTGAATTCAGAATTCACAATATCGACGCCGCTCGACGGATGGCCATGTTCCGAGGTGGGAATGGCGCCGACACCCATGACGAGCGACGCGTCCGGCATGCCCGGCGCCGACGGCCACCGCTATAATCCGACGTCCCGCTCAGCGACCTGCCCGGCGCGCCTGCCCTCACCCGGTTGCGAACACGCCAGGCCCCATCCTTCCAGCCTCGTCCATGCCCGCCACCCAGACTCTCGCCCCCGCCTTCGGACTCTCCTTCGCCGACCTGCATCGCCGCGACGGCCTCGAACAACTCGACCAGACGTTCGTCCAGCGCGTCGCCCGCGACGACCCGGCACTGGCCTTCCGGCTGGCAGAAGCCCGGCTCGACCCCGACAGTCTCGACCGCAAGGCGGAAGCCGCCCTCTTGCTGGAAGTGGCGCCGTATCTGGAACACTTCCTCGCCGACCTCTTCGGCATCGCCGACGAAGCCGAGGCACTGGCGGGGAGGCACCACGATCTCGCCCCGCTGTTCGCGGTGAAGCGGCTCTTCGTGCAACGCAAGGCGATGAACAAGCACAAGGCCGACGAAGCAGCGGGGTTCGATGGCGACGCGCTGCGCGCCGACCTCACGAATCGCATGGCTGAGCCGTTCTCGGAACTCGCGTTCGCCCGGGCCGTGCAGCGATGGCAGCAGGACGAAGCCGGCAACGCCGCAGCCCTCGAGATCGCTCTGAAGTACGCCGCCTGGGGCGCACACACGGCTGCGGGTCAGGCATTCCACGCGGATGGCGTCATGTTCAAGGCGCCGAAAAAGCTCGACTTCGAGCGCCTCGTGCCACTCGACACGCGCGACGATAACGGCGTGACGGTGCACCGCCTGCATCACCTGCGCCGCCGCGAAGGCTTCGGCCTCACCGACAAGGGCATGGATCTCACCGGTGCCCTCGACCAGACCAACTACTGCATCTGGTGCCATGAACAGGGCAAGGACTCCTGCTCGCGCGGACTCGCCGAGAAGGCACCGACGCCGGGCTTCAAGAAGTCCCCCTTCGGCGTGTCGCTCGCCGGCTGCCCGCTGGAGGAACGCATCTCCGAGTTCCAGAAGCTGAAGAGCGAAGGGTTCCCGATTGCGGCCCTGGCCATGATCGTGGTGGACAACCCGATGGCGGCAGCGACCGGGCACCGGATCTGTAACGACTGCATGAAGTCGTGCATCTACCAGAAGCAGAACCCCGTCGACATTCCGCAGGCCGAGACGCGCACGCTGAAGGATGTCCTCGAACTCCCGTGGGGCTTCGAGGTGTACTCGCTGCTCACGCGCTGGAATCCGTTGAATCTGCGCCGCCCCCTGCCCCGCGAACGGACCGGCCGTCGGGTGCTGGTGGTGGGTACCGGCCCGGCCGGGTTCACGCTGTCGCACCATCTCGTCAACGATGGCCATCTCGTGGTCGCCATCGACGGTCTCAAGATCGAACCGCTGCCACCGGCGCTTTCCGGCATCGACATCTCGGGCGAACGCGTGCCGTTCACACCGGTGCGTGACGTGACGACCCTGCAGGAGCCCCTCGGCGAACGCGTCATGGCGGGCTTCGGCGGCGTGGCCGAGTACGGCATCACGGTGCGCTGGGACAAGAACTTCCTGAAGCTGATCCGAATGCTGCTGGAACGCCGCGGAGAGTTCTCGCTGTACGGCGGCGTGCGCTTCGGCGGCACGATCACCGTCGACGACGCGTTCGCGATGGGCTTCGACCACATCGCGCTCTGCGCGGGCGCGGGCAAGCCCACGATCCTCGACATGCCGAACGGACTCGCCCGCGGTGTGCGCACGGCGTCGGACTTCCTGATGGCATTGCAACTGACTGGTGCCGCGAAGCCCGACTCGGTGGCGAACATGCAGATCCGCCTGCCGGTGGTGGTCGTGGGTGGCGGACTCACCGCCATCGACACCGGAACGGAGTCGATGGCGTACTACCCGCTGCAGGTGGAGAAGTTCCTGCGCCGCTACGAGACGCTCGTGGCGGAGAACGGCGAGAGCGCCGTGCGGGCGCGCTGGAACCCGGAAGAGACGGAGATCGGCGAAGAGTTTCTCGCGCACGCCCGGGCCATCCGCGCGGAGCGGGTCGCCGCAGCCGCCGAAGGTCGCGATGCGCGCATCGCCGAGTTGCTGCAGTCTTGGGGTGGCGTGACGATCGCCTATCGTCGGCGGCTCGCCGAGAGCCCGGCCTACACGCTGAACCACGAAGAGGTCGAGAAGGCCCTCGAGGAAGGCATCTCGTTCGCGGAGAACCTCACGCCGGTGGCGGTCGAGGTCGATGGCTTCGGGCACGCGCGGTCGCTCGTCGTGAAGTCGAAGCGCACCGCAGCCGACGGCACCGAGACGACGGCGACGGTCGAACTGCCGGCCCGCACGATCCTGGTCGCCGCGGGCACGCAACCCAACACGGTGGCCGCCCGCGAAGACCCGGATCACTTCCAGCTGGACGGCAAGTACTTCCGTGCGGTGAACGATGCCGGCGAACCAGTGAAGCCGGAGCGCAGCGCGAAGCCGGGCGAGACCTACGTCCTCCTCGCCCGCGAAGCGGACGGTCGCGCCATCAGCTTCTTCGGCGACCTGCACCCCTCGTTCTTCGGCAACGTCGTGAAAGCCATGGGCAGCGCCAAGCGCGGCTACCCCGTGGTGAGCCGAGCACTGGCGTCCGTCGCGCCCGCCTCACCACTCGACGACGCCGCGTTCGTGGCGCGCCTCGACGACGGCCTGCGTGCCACGGTGCACGAGGTCATCCGCCTAACGCCGAACATCATCGAGATCGTGCTGCACGCGCCCTTTGCCGCACGGCGCTTCGAGCCAGGGCAGTTCTATCGCCTGCAGAACTACGAGACGCGCGCCCAGGTCGTCGACGACACCCGACTCGCCATGGAAGGGCTCGCGCTGACGGGGGCGTGGGTGGATCCCGGGCGCGGTCTCGTCTCGACTATCGTCCTCGAGATGGGTGGTTCGTCGGATCTCTGCGCGGTGCTGAAGCCCGGTGAACCCGTGGTGCTCATGGGCCCGACGGGGGCGCCGACCGAGATCGTCGGCGGTGAGACCGTCACGCTCGTCGGCGGCGGTCTCGGAAACGCGGTGCTCTTCTCCATCGGGCAGGGGCTGCGCCGCGCCGGATCGAAGGTCCTGTACTTCGCGGGCTACAAGAAGATCATCGACCGCTACAAGGTGGCGGAGATCGAGGCTGCGGCCGACGTCGTGATCTGGTGTTGCGACGAGGCGCCCGGCTTCGCGCCGACGCGCCCGCAGGACCGCACCTACGTCGGCAACATCGTGCAGGCGATGCGGGCCTACGCCGAGGGCGAACTCGGCGAGGCCGTGATCGACTTCGCCGACACCGACCGCGTCGTCGCGATCGGGTCGGACCGCATGATGGCTGCCGTGGCGGCAGCGCGTCACGGCGTGCTGGCGGCGCACCTCAAGCCGCACCACTTCGCGATCGGATCCATCAACTCGCCGATGCAATGCATGATGAAGGAGATCTGCGCGCAGTGTCTCCAGCCGCAGATCGACCCCGTCACCGGCGAGAAGAGTGTCGTGTTCTCGTGCTTCAACCAGGACCAGCCGCTGGACCGCGTGGACTGGGCAGGGCTCAACGCACGCCTTGGACAGAACTCGCTCGCCGAGAAGGTGACGGCCCAGTGGATCGCCCGTGCGATGGTGAAGAGCGGCCTGCGCACGCCGACGGTCTGATCCATCGACCAGCCGCCACGAGCCCCATGCCGACGGCCGACGAATTCGACGCGCTGCTGCCGCAGACCCAGTGCACGCAGTGCGGTTTCGCCGGCTGTCGCCCGTACGCGGAGGCGCTCGCCCGCGGGGAAGCGGAGATCAACCGCTGCCCGCCCGGCGGCACTGCAGGTGTGGTGCGCCTCGCGAAGCTTGCCGGCCGTCCAGTGGTCCCGCTCGATCCGTCGTACGGTGCCGAAGGTCCACTGCGGCTCGCCGTCATCGATGAAGCCGCCTGCATCGGATGCACGCTCTGCCTGCAGGCCTGCCCGGTGGATGCGATCGTGGGGGCGGGAAAGCGCATGCACACCGTGCTGCTCGACGAATGCACGGGGTGCGAACTGTGCGTGCCGCCCTGCCCTGTGGATTGCATCGAGATGATTCCGCTCGCCACGCTCCGCGCCGACGGCTTCGATGTCCCGGATCGTCCCGCCGAGGCATGGCAGGCAAGGTCGGATCGGGCGCGCGACAGACTCCACGCACGGACACGTCGCCTCGCGCGCGCGAAATCGGAACTCGCGACCCGGCTGGAGATGAAGGCCATCGAGAAACTTGCAGCGGTCAATGCCGGGGACGCATCGATCTTCACGACGCCTCCGGACGGCGTCGAGATCGATCGCAAGCGCGCGATCATCGAAGCGGCGCTTGCCCGGGCCCGGGCCCGTCGCAGCCCCGACACGGCGGGGGAGAACCCGTGAACGCCGCGAAACGTCATGAGATCTTCCGACGTCTGCAGGCAGCGAATCCGGAACCCCGATCGGATCTGCAGTACTCGTCGCCCTTCGAGTTGCTCGTGGCCGTGGTGCTTTCCGCCCAGGCGACCGACCGGGGCGTGAATCAGGCCACCGCGAAACTGTTTCCCGTCGCCAACACCCCTGCGTCGATCGCTGCGCTCGGGGTGGAAGGGCTGGAGAAATACATCCGCACGATCGGCCTGTATCGCACGAAGGCGAAGAACGTGATTGCGCTGTGCGGACTGCTGCTGGAGCACCATGGCGGGGAAGTGCCGCGCGATCGCGAATCCCTGCAGGCGCTACCGGGTGTCGGTCGCAAGACGGCGAACGTGGTGATGAACATCGCGTTCGGCGAACCGACCATCGCCGTCGACACACACATCTTCCGCGTTTCGAACCGGACCGGCCTGGCCCCGGGGCGGACACCCGACGCGGTGGAGCAGAAGCTCCTGAAGGTGGTGCCTGCCGAGTTCCGGATGCACGCCCATCACTGGCTGATCCTGCATGGGCGGTATACCTGCATCGCACGCAAGCCTGACTGCCCCGCGTGCAGCATCCGCGATCTCTGCGACTACCGCGACAAGACCGAGGCACCGCTTCCGGCACCCTCGAAGCTGCCGCGCGGTCGCGGGCCCGCGATCAAGCGAGAGGGCTGATCCGTGTTCGAACCCACCCGTGATGAAGCGCGCCTCTTCTTCTTCGAAACCTGGCGCAAGCACCGGGCGGGAGAACCACTCGCCGGCCTGGAACAGACCGTGATCGGCATCCTGCTGCTGCATCCCGAATACCACGCGATGCTCGGCGCCCCGGATCGATTCATCGAGCAGGACTTCTCGCCGGGGGACGGCGGGACGAATCCGTTCCTGCACCTGTCGCTTCACCTCGCGGTGGAGGAGCAGGTGTCGATCGACCAGCCCCCGGGAATCCGCGCGGCCGCCGCAGGGCTCGTCCGACGCCACGGGTCGGTCCACGAGGGTCGGCATGCGGTCATGCAGTGCCTCGCAGAGATGATCTGGCAGGTCCAGCATCAGCGGACGTCGTTCGACGTCGTCGCCTATCTCGATTGCCTGAAGCACGGCCCGGGCGGGCCCATGGGCCGTTAGAAGCCTGTCGAACGACGAGGGACGCACGATCGTGGCCCGTCAAAAAGAAACGGCACCCGATGTCGGATGCCGTTTCGTGAATCAGGAGCCCGGGCGCGGTGCCTGGACCACGTACCGCATCAGTACTTGTATTCGAGGCCTTTCTGCTTCGAGAAGTAGGCCGCGAGGTCGGCGATCTCCTGCTTCGAAAGTGCCGCCGCCATGCCGGACATGATGGCGTTCTTGCGCTTGCCGGACTTGTAGGACTTCAGCGTGTGCTCGAGGTAATCCTGCGGCTGGCCGGCCAGGATCGGGTAATCGGGCGTCGCGGGCTTCGCGCCACCTTCACCGTGACAGGCGGCGCACGCTTCCGCAGCCTTCTTCGCGCCTGCCGCGGCATCGCCGCGCGCCCATGCGCTGCCGGCGGAAAGTACCAGCACCGCCATTGCCAATGCGATCGTCTTCTTCATGTGCATCCTTGCGTCCGCTGCCCGGGCCTACTGGCCGACGGTGGAGTAGTAGGCGGCGAGGTCGGCCATGTCCTGGTCGGACAGGCTGCCAGCGATTCCGCGCATCGAGGGGTGGTTGCGGTCCCCGCTCTTGTAGGCCTTCAGCGCGGCCACGATGTAGTTCGCGCTCTGACCACCCAGCTTGGGAACGCTGTAGACCACTGGGTAGGCAGTGCGGAAACCTTCGAGACCGTGACAACCCGCACACATCTGGGTTTTCTTCTTGCCAGCCTCAGCGCTGCCGTCCGCTGCCCAGGCTTGCGTGCCCGCAGCGCCGAGGACGGCCACGAATGCGATGGCTACAAAGCGCATGTTTTTCATTGGAATGGAGTTCTTGGTGCGGGTTGAGAAACCCCGCAATTGTGCGGGAGGCGCTGCCTGCCGGTCAACGCCCGCTGGGCCGCACGACAGATCAACTCCCAGGTAGGGGTACGCCCTCGGTGATCGTCATGCGATGCATGTATCGCTTGTCGTGGGTGTCCTCGACCACCGCCTGGAGCTCACCCTCGCCTTCAGGAACGAAGAAGAACCGGAAGCTCGGGTTGTCGGAAAGCGAGAAATCCACCTCGGCGGAGAGCACGGGCTTGCCCGCGTAGGTCACGGAAACGCTCCGAACGAACTGGGGCACCTTGTCGGCATCGAAGTCCGAGGAAAGCGCAGATTCGTTGGGATGTCGAATCATCAACTGGACGAGCGCGGGCTTCTTGTACTCGAGAGTGTCGTCAGCGAACCGGAATTTCATCTGGCCCACGAGATGCGCAGGGATCCGGTTGGCACCGCCTGGTGCCGAACAACCGCCCGCGGCCTTCACCCACTTCGTTCCCATGTACAACTTGCCGTCACTCATCTCGGCCACGGCACGGACGAAAGAGTATTCCTCGAATCGCAGGCGCGTCTCGACCTGGGCGCGACCGCTCTCCGGACTGAACTGAAAGACGCCGGCTGCAGGCGAGGGATTGCGCTCGACGATCAGATAGACCGTCTTGATGTAGCGCTCGGGCGTCTGGTCGATCTGCGCCTTCACCGACACGGGAACGGTCGAGGCGTCATCCGCGCGCGTGTTCAGGTAGACCTTCAGGATGTCCTTGCCGTCGAGGATCTCGCGATCGCCGAACATCATCTGGCGGATGGGGGTCCAGTACTGGCTCTTCTGGGGATCGGGCTCGGCCTTCTCGTTGGCGCCAGCGCTCTTCACAGCCATGCCCGTCACTGCCAGCAGGGCGATCATTGCCACGGCGAACCGTGATGTCCACTTCGTCATCATTTCGACTCCTGGATGATTTTGATTTCCCATCGCGGCTCCCCCGCCGCACCGCTCTCCGGATGGTAACCCCGGCCGGCTCACTCTTCCCACTCGAGTTCGGTATAGGTCGTCGTGACGTTCCGACGATGAAACGCCTCGAAGTTGACCCAGCGGGATGCCTCGGTCGTTCCCACTTCGTCGACAGCCTGTTCGATCGTGCGCTTGCGCTTCAGGGCTGCGCGCGTCTCGTCAAGAACGAGCTTCAAATAGTCGCGTTCCGGGATGAGCCCGTCGGGCCAGGGTGCGTCGGTGCGGCCATGGCCGGGGACGTATACCCGCGCCGGCAGGCGGGCGAGTTCGTCCAGCACTTCCAGGAAACCGCGTATGGACCCGTCGACCACGGGCGTGTGATCCACGAAAAGCAGATCGCCCAGCCAGAGCGTGCCGGTGGACGCATCGAAGACCGTGAGATCGTGGTCGGTGTGGGCGACGCTCCAGGCGCGCAGCTCCAGCGACCGGCCACCGAGATCGAGGGTGGCCACCTTGTCGACGAACATCGTCGGCGCGATGACCTCGCTGCCGTCTGCTGCTGCCCCGAGATCCCGGCGCAGCGCATTCAGGTAGGGACGCGAGCGCACGGCCATCGTGCGCGCGTAGCCCGCGTGGGCCACGAACTGGACGCCGGACTCGCGGAACGCCGCCGCGCCGAAGAAATGGTCAGGGTGGAAGTGCGTGATGACCACATGGCACACGGGCTTGTCGGTGACCTTGCGCATCGCGGCCTTCAACGCCTTCCCGACGGCGAGCGAGCCACCCGGATCGACAACCGCGACGCAGCGTTCGCCCACCACGAAACCGATGTTGGCCTGATCCCCGAGGTTCTCGGCGCTGCGTTCTTCCATCGTGCCGCGATGCACGAAGTGCCCTGGCGCCACCTCTTCCAGCTCGATCTCCACGGCCAAGGCAGCCGAGGCCACGAACCATGCCGCGAGCCACCCCACTGCCCATCCAGTGCTTCTCACCGATTCGTCCCCCTGTTCGACACCTGATCCTCACGATGATACGGCCGGGGCGCCAAACCGGATGACGGTCATTCTTGCCGGCCCGCACAGGCACCCGGTATCGTCCCGACGATGATGCAACGTCTCCTGATTCTGTGGCTGTGCCTCGCCGCCTCGCTGGCCCACGCCGACGCACTCCGTCCGGTTCGTGTTGCAGATCGCGTCTACGCCTTCGTCGGTCCACCCGGCGACATCTCGCCCGAGAACCGCGGCCGGATCGGCAACTCGGGATTCATCATCGGCGATACCGGGATCATCGTCGTCGACACGGGTGTTTCCCACCGGCACGGGCTCGAGCTGCGCGCCGCGATCCGGGAGGTGAGTGATCTGCCGGTGGCATTGGTGATCATCACCCATGCCGTGCAGGAGTTCCTGTACGGCACGACCGTGTTCGTTGCGGAGTCCGTGCCTCTGCTCTGCCACGAGAAGAGTGTGGCTCTCATGCGGGAACGGTGCGAACACTGTCTCGAGAACCTGCGAGTCATCCTCGGCGACGACGAGATGGCCGGGACGCAGCTCGTCGTGCCGACGGAGACGGTGCCCGCAACCACGGAGATCCAGGTCGCCGGCCGCCAGTTGTCGCTCATCCATCCGGGCTGGGCAAGCACCCCCGGGGACCTCATGGTGCTCGATCGCGCCACGGGCGTGATGTTCACGGGGGGCGTCGTCGTGAACGGGCGGATCCCCGAGCTGCGCGACGGCCGGTTCGACGACTGGATCGCGGCGCTGGAAGCCTTCGACACGATAGGTGCATCCGTCCTCGTGCCGGGCTATGGACCGCCGCTGCCCCCGGCGGAAGCGAGGATCACCCGCGACTATCTCCTCGCGCTGGACCGCCGCGTGCGCGAGCTCTTCGACGGCGGTGCGAGCCTGATGGAAGCCGTCGAGCAGGGCACGCTGCCCGGTTATTCAGGGTGGTCGGGCTACGAGACCGTGCATCGAAAGAACGTCCTCGGCCGCTATCTCCAGCTCGAGCTGGAAGATCTGGCGCGCTGAGGACGACCCGCCGCCTATAATCGGCGCCTCCCCTCACCGGACACCTCGCCTTGGGCAATCGTCTCTCCAAGATCTACACGCGCACCGGCGACGACGGTACGACCGGCCTCGGCGACGGCAGCCGCACCAGCAAGGTCGCCCCACGCATCGAGGCCATCGGGGACGTCGACGAACTGAACAGCTCGATCGGCGTGCTGCTCGCCGAAACCCTGCCCGACGACATCCGCTCACTCCTCACCGACGTCCAGCACGATCTCTTCGATCTGGGCGGCGAATTGAGCATTCCCGGCTACCTCGCGCTGAAGGAGTCGCACGTCGCCTCACTGGAGGCAGCGCTCGAGCGATACAACGGAACGCTGCCTCCGCTCAAGGAATTCATCCTCCCCGGGGGAGCCCGCACATCGGCGCTGGCACATGTTTCCCGCACCGTCTGCCGCCGCGCCGAGCGCCGTGTGGTGCAGTTGGGCGTCGAGGAGACCGTGTCGCCCCTGCCCCGGCAGTACCTCAACCGCCTGTCCGATCTGATGTTCGTGCTCTCCAGGGTGCTGAACCGTGCCGCGGGCCGGGAGGATGTGCATTGGGACAAGGAACGGCGCGCGGCGTCCGCGGACACTGCATCCGAATGATCGCGCCTCCCGTATCAATCGGCGGGAGACTGCATGGACGCCCTTGACGATCTGATGGCCCGGTGCGCGATGCGCGACCAGCGCGCCTTCGCAGAACTGTATCGACAGACCTCGGGAAGGCTGCTCGCGGTCGCACTGCGGGTGGTCCGCCGGCGCGACTGGGCCGAGGAGATCCTGCAGGAGAGCTTCGTCAATATCTGGAATCACGTGTCCCACTTCGATCGCGTCAGGAGCGCCCCGATGACCTGGATGACCACCATCGTGCGGAACCGGGCGCTCGACTGGGTGCGCCGGCCGAAGCACGAGACCTCCGACGAGGAACTGGACGGGATCGTCGAGAACTGGGCTGACGAAGCCCCGGGACCGCTCGACCGGCTTCGCAACGCCGCCGACAGCAGCGCACTGGCGGAATGCCTCGGGACGCTCTCGGGGCAGCAGCGCCAGTCGATCGCACTCGCGTACCTGCACGGTCTGTCGCACAGCGAGATGGCGGAGCATCTCGGCCAGCCGCTCGGCACGATCAAGACCTGGGTACGTCGCGGCCTGGAACGTCTGCGCGGGTGCATGGACGCCACCTCGGCCTGAACCAGAACATCGCGATGAAACCGCAGAACCCCGACACCCGATCCATCCTGGCCGCCGAGTACGTGCTCGGCACCCTCCACGGCCAGGCGCGGCGCCGCTTCGAGCACTGGATGAAAAGTGATCCCGCGCTCCGCCGCGAGGTGGGCCGTTGGGAGGCCCGGCTGAACCCGCTTTGCGACACGCTCCCTGCGGAGCAACCGGGCCCTGCCGTTTGGAAGAACATCGAGGCACGGATCAATCCGCCACGGGAAGCGGCAAGGGCGGAAAAGACTTCCTGGCTCGGCAGCCTTGCCTTCTGGCGCTGGACGTCCTTCGCCTCCGCAGGTCTCGCAAGCGTGCTCCTAGCGTTCGTTGTGGTGAGCACAGGGCCATCGGACGTCGCAGGCCCAGAGGAAGCGATGGTGGTCGTGATGGAAGACTCGGAGACGCGGAATCCTTCGATAAGCGTCGCATGGTCTCCGGAGGGTCGGGGCAAGCCCAAGCTTCGGATCCGGGTGATCGGACACGCAGAGATGGCGCCCGGCACGGCTTGGGAACTGTGGGCCCTCCCGGAGGGCAACCAGCCACCACGCTCGCTCGGCTTCATCAACACGCACGAGACCCAGTGGGTGGAGGTGCCGGAGGAACTGCGTCATCAGCTCAACAAGGCCAGGGGCATGGCCATGAGCCTGGAACCGGAGGGAGGTTCGCCGACCGGGCGTCCGTCAGGCCCGGTGCTCGCCTCGGGGAGATGCCTGAAGATCTGATGGCCGCAGGGCTGGCCGGCAGATCGGTAGCCTGATTCGCGAGTTCGTGCCGCCCGGGCTCAGCGCTGCTCCATGTAGTGCAGCAGATTGTGGCTGGTCTGACGCAGGCGTGCGGAGAGCAGCGTCACGAGCTTGATGAGAATCTTGGCCCCGAGGCTGGGTTCCTCCAGGATCAGCTTCACCATGCCGTCTCGGGAGAGTGCTGCGAACGTCGTCGGCACCACCGCCGTACACGTGGCGAAGCGCGGTTCGCCGTCGATCATCGACATCTCGCCCAGCGTTGCGCCAGGCCCCACGCGCGTCATCGGTTGCAGCATGTCGCGACGATCCCGCTTCACGATCTCCACCTGCCCCTCGATGATGAGCAGCATGTAGTCATCGATCTCGCCTTCCCGGATCAGCGCCTGCCCGACCTCGGCCCGGTAGATCTGCATTCCGCGCGCGAGCAACTCGATGTCGCTGCGGGTGAAATCCGAGAAGAAACGCGAGTGGCCGATCATCTCGAAGATCTGCTGCGACACACCGTGCCCGGACCCGAGATGTGAAAGCGCTCTCAGCGACTGATTGTGCTGCGGCGGTTCCACGGTGTTCTGTTCCACGGTCGGCGCGGTCTGCACGAGCGGCACTCCCTTCATCGAGTACGAAGCGCCCATCGGGCGGCCAGCCGCGATTATGAAACATTCATGCGGGCCGCAGGCAAGCCCGCGACCCACCGATCGTTGCGTTTCAGGCAGTCCCGCCGACCGTGAGCCCATCGACGCGCAGCGTGGGCTGCCCGACGCCCACGGGAACGCTCTGACCATCCTTGCCGCACGTCCCCACACCGGGATCGAGGCGCATGTCGTTACCGATCATCGAGACACGCTTCAGGACGTCCGGCCCGTTGCCGATCAGCGTCGCGCCCTTGACCGGATACGTGACCTTGCCGTCCTCGATCATGAAGGCCTCGGCTGCGCTGAACACGAACTTGCCGCTCACGATGTCCACCTGTCCGCCACCGAAGTTCACGGCATAGAGGCCGTGCTTCACCGAACGGATGATCTCCTCGGGATCGCGATCGCCGTTCAGCATGCAGGTGTTCGTCATCCGCGGCATCGGAACGTGCGCGTAGGACTCCCGCCGTCCGTTGCCGGTCAGCGCCGTGCCCATGAGGCGCGCATTGAGGCTGTCCTGCAGATAGCCCTTCAGGATGCCGTCCTCGATCAGCACGGTCCGGCGCGTGGCATTGCCCTCGTCGTCGACGTTGAGGGATCCGCGGCGCAACGGGATCGTGCCGTCGTCGACCACGGTCACACCCGGCGCACCGACGCGCTCACCGATGCGCCCGCTGAAGGCCGACGTGCCCTTCCGGTTGAAGTCTCCCTCGAGTCCATGGCCGATCGCCTCGTGGAGCAGGATGCCCGGCCAGCCTGCTCCGAGCACGACGGTCATGGTCCCCGCCGGTGCCGGGCGCGCGGCGAGGTTCACCACGGCCTGGTGCACGGCCTTCTCCGCGTACTCCTTCAGGATGGCATCCGTGAAATACGCGAAATCGAAGCGCCCGCCCCCGCCGGCCGAACCCTGCTCGCGCCGCCCGTCCTCCTCGGCGATCACCTGCAGCGAGAGGCGAACCAGCGGACGCACATCGGCGGCGGACAACCCGTCGCTCCGCGCGACGAGGATCACCTCGTACTCCCCCGCCAGGCTCGCCATCACCTGCATCACGCGGGGATCCACTGCGCGGGCGTAGCGCTCGAGCCGTTCGAGCAGCGCGACCTTGTCGCGGTCAGCCAGGCTCTTCAACGGATCCATCGGCGCGTAGAGACTCAGTACATCGCCCGTGCGCGCGATCGGCGTCGAAGCATCACCCCCCTGCCGCGCGATGGCGCGCGTGGCGTTCGCCGCAGCCTCCAGGGCCGGGAGGCTGATGTCGTCGGAGTACGCGAAGGCCGTCTTCTCGCCGCTCACCACGCGGACACCGACGCCCTGGTCGATCGAGAAGCTCCCTGCCTTCACCTGGCCTTCCTCGAGACTCCAGCCTTCGCTGCGGGTGTACTGGAAGTAGAGATCGGCGTGGTCGGCGGCACGCGTCATGATCCGCCCGAAGACGCCGTCGAGGGCGCCCCGATCGAGTCCGTAGGGTGCGAGCAGGGTCTCGGTGGCGAGCGCCATGGGAGCGGCGACGGAGGATTCGAGGACGGATACGGTCATGGATGGGCTCGCGATAAGAATGGGTGACGAACTTCGTTGACCAGGTCAGACGCCGCGGAGCGTCCGATGTTCCAGGGCAGGCAGACTGCGACGCACCGACTCGGTGGCTGCAGGATCGATATCGGCGAGAACCACGCCCGGGCCATCGTTCGCGCGCTCGGCGAGAACACGGCCCCACGCATCGACCACCATGCTGTGCCCGTGGGTCCGCCGGCCGCTCGGGTGCACGCCACCCTGGGCAGGCGCCAGCACGCAGGTCTGATTCTCAATGGCGCGCGCCCGGAGCAGCACCTCCCAGTGGGCATCCCCGGTCGTCGCAGTGAACGCGGATGGCACGAGGATGAGATCGACAGTCCCCATGGCGCGGTACAACTCGGGAAACCGCAGGTCGTAGCAGACCGACAGGCCCAGGCGGCCGAATGGCGTGTCGACCGTGGTGATCGTGGCACCGGGCAGGATGGTGCGGGCCTCGCTGAACTTCTCGGCGCCGAGTTCGAGACCGAAGAGGTGGATCTTGTCGTAGCGCGCCGCGAGCCGACCCTGAGGATCGTAGACGAGACTGCTGTTGTACACGCGGTCGTCGCGCCCCGCGTCGAGAGGCACCGAACCACCCACGAGCCACAATCCCAGCCGGTGCGCCGTGTTCGCCAGGAAGTCCTGGATCGGCCCCGCCCCCGGCCGCTCGCGCGCGGCCAGCTTGTCGGTGTCGCGCAGACCCATGATCCCGAAGTACTCAGGGAGGGCGACGATCTTCGCACCCGCCGCAGCCGCCTCCTCGGCCAGCGCGCCGGCAGTGACGAGATTGGCAGCAACATCGGGACCGGAGACCGTTTGCAGGGCGGCAACGCGGAAGGAGGCGCGGGGGACTTCGGTCAAGGCGGTGTCTCGAAGAGGGATGGTGGGCGGATTCTATCTGCGTGCGGGGGGTGTCTGGGGCGCCGGACGGTTGCCCTTGCTGACGACGGGGTCCGTCCAGGTGCCGGTCACGCGGTACTCGAAGGCGATGATCCGATCGATCGGATTGTTCAGTGCCTTGCCGAGCAGCAGAGCGGCGAGCCCGGCCACGGGGTTCACGATCGCCGCGCCGATCGCAAGGCTGTCGGTGATCGACGGCACGATCGTGACCTCGAGGTTCTGCTTCTCGCGGGCGAGGTCGATGTCGCCCTTCATGAGCACGCTCGCGCTGGAGCCGAGCATGCGCAGGTTGTCGGTATGCAACACGCCGGTCTGGATGGCGCCCTCGCCCGTGATCTCGTCGAACACGAACCCCTGGCTGAAGACGTCCCGGAAGTCGAGCGTCACCCGGCGCGGAAGTGCCTGGAGACTGAGGATGCCGAAGAGCTTGCCGATGCCGGGGTCCAGCTGGGTGAACCGGCCGCGTTTCGCTTCGAGCGAGATGCGGCCCGACAGGCTCGGAAGATCGGGGCGCTGTGGACTTCCGTCCCACTCGACGGATCCCCAGAGGGTCGCGGTGCCGCCCGACACCCCTTCGGGCCGGTTGAACCGCTTCAACACCTTGCCGATGTCCGAGGCCTCGATGCGAAAGTCGAGATTCGTGCGCGGCCGGCCCCGCACCGACGTCCATCCGCCCTGGGCCTCGAGACGTCCGTCCGGACTGCTCAGCGCCAGCTTCTCGATCTCCCAATTGCGCCCCTCGGGCATCGCGCGGAGCACGAGGGCACCGAGGTCCAGCGTTCCGAAACGGAAACTGTCCGCGGTGATGTCGAGTCCGGGCAGATCGTGGCCGGTCATGGCCTCGCCCGGCGTCACAGCGGCCGATGGCGCGGCGTCCGGCAGGTGCAATCGCTCGAGTCGGGCCACCAGCCGTCCGCGGTTGGCCGGCAACCAGTCGAGACGCCCCTTCACCTCGCGGCTCGCCACTGTCCCGTCCCAGAGCGTGCCGGTGCCGCGACGCTGGAGGCGAAGCGTCACTTCGTGGAACTCGCGCTCCAATATCGAGAGCGTCCCGAACTGGATATCCGTCGCAACGGCGATCGGCACGGTCTCGGCCGGCTTGCCGGCGGGCGCAGGCGGGAGGGAGTCGATCAGTGCCAACCAGGGATCCACGTCGAAGCGCGGCAGCCCGCCGGTGACCAGGACCCCGGGGCGGTCGGGCAGCCGCGGCGTGCCTCCCCCGATGTCGATGCCGGCACGGCGGAAGGCCCCGGGGGCATCCCCCTCGCTGCCTGCCGTGGACACCGCGACGCGGTCCGCCACGGTCAGTGTCTGGAACAGGTTGCCGTCCCGCCAGCGCCGCTGATAGCGGGCGACCACCGCGTCCGGAGCGGCTTTCCCGAGCGGCTTGGGGAAGTCGGTTGCGACACCGCGCAGATCGCTGTCGACCGTGACCTCCCCGCGGTCCCCCTTCACCGATGCCAGTGCGCGCCAGTCGGCTTCACCAGTCACGCGCACGGCGAGTGGATGCGGAAACTGCTCGCGGAGTCGGTCGATACGCGCCCGGCCGCGCGCGTCGACGACCACGGCACCGTCGGCCTTCACATCGACGCCGAAGCGCACCGGCATGCCGAGGAACTCGGCCGTCGCTGCGGGCATGCGCGCGCCGCGCTCGGTGAAATCGAGGGATCCCGTGACGCGTCCGAGCGGCGGCAGGCCGACGAGCCCCTCGACCTGGTTACCCTGGAACTGATAGTTCCCCGACACCCGGGTGTCGCGGCCGTGGGTGATCGGGACCGCCAGTGCCAGCCGCAGGCGCCCCGCACCGTCCATCGTCACCCCACGCTGGATCTGCCCGATCATCTCGCCGAGAGGACTCTTCTCGATGAACTGCAGGAAAGCGGGGGCGGGTCCCTGGGCCTCACCCTTGACCTCCAACACGGCATCGCTAGCGGCGAGGTCGTCGATGCGGACGACGGCACTGGTCACCCGCGCACCGCTGGTGTCGGCCGTCGCATCGACGCGCATCGCGGCGCCATCGAGTGCCACGGTACCCGCGACATTGGTGAGGGTCGGCCAGTCGTCGCCATAGCGCAGTTCCACCCCGCTCACGGGCACGCGCACCTCGAAGCGCCCCTCCACCCCCTTCGGGAAGGGAAACGCCCGCAGCGGTCCGGCGACGCGCACGGTGGCATCCCGAACCGCGCCCGCGACGAGCGCGCCGCGGAGCCATCCGGTCGTGGCCTCGCCGAGCAGCACAGGCAGATAACCGGGCACTGCCGGCACGGATGCCCGGACGATGCCCCCCTGGAGGTCGATCACGCCGCCCAGCGCAGGATCGAATCGAAGGGTTCCCTGTGCGCCGCCTGAGAGGTCGGTGTTCTCGAAGGCCAGGCGGTGCAGGCGGAAATTCGGACGCCCGCCGTCCATGCGCCATTCGAGCAGGCCGCGCAGCGCATCGAAACGCAACGGCGCTGCGAACACGCCGGGAGCGTTGATGACGACGGCTGCGGAATCGAGTTCTACCTGCCCGCTCGCCTGGTCCGCGCGGATGCTCCCGGAGATTCCCGACACGCCGGGAATGCCGTCGCCACCCACGATGGACAATTTCTCGAACCGCGTCGCGACCTCGTAGCGCTGGTGGCCGTCGGCGCCGGGTTCGACGGTCAGCGCGAAGAGCGCGACCCGGCCGGCGGGAGCGTGCCGTTGCAGGGCCTCGCGCAGCGGTGGCGGCAGCGGCATGCGCCCGGCCACGTACATGAGTGGCGCGATGTCGACGCGATCGGACTCCACCTGCCAGCGCGCCGTCCGCCCCGGTGCCGCCGTCCGTCTGCGCACCACCACATCCGCGGGCGGCAGCACCGCCCCGGTGGCCATCCCGATCGTGAGGCGCCGCGCCGACGCCTCGAAGCCATCCGGCGTGCGCAGCCAGGTGAGACGCCCCTGCACCGCCGGCAGATCGAGGGGCTCGATCTCCGGATCGAACCGTGCCACCGCACCGGCCACGCGGACATCGAGCGTCGCGCTCTGCGCACCACCGTTCGCAAACTCGAGCCAGCCCTCCACGGCACCGGCTCCGGACTCGAGCGTCACCGGGAGATCCACCCATTGGCGGATGGCGCCCAGATTGAAGTAAGGCGTGCTGAGGTACACCCGGCCCCGGGCGGTGGCCAGACCGCTGGCGCGCCTCGCACGGAAGTCGCCGCGCGCGTCGATCAGGGTGCCGACCTCGCTGGAGGGCCGGGCCCGCAGCGCGAACCGGTGCTGGGCACGCCGGTTCTCCAGTTGCAGGACCACGTCGGTCAGGACGAGCGGCGGCGCGCCGCGCTGCTCATCGATCCAGACGAGCCGTGCGTCGCGAATCTGGATGAGGGCCTGGGCGAGCACCCAATCGCCCACGCCGCTGTCGGGTCCGTCCGTCCGGACGGGGATGCCGGCCACGAAGATCTGGCCGGCGCGATCCTGGCGCACCACGAGGTCAGGCCGCTCGATGACGAGGGATTTCAGGCGCACGGCTCCGACCAGCACGGAGCGCCACCCCAGCACGGCGTCGACGCTCGACAGCCGAAGCGCCGGTCGCTTCTGCGCGTCGTGCACGGTCACGTCGGTCAGGGTGAGGCGGGGATGCAGGCCGGACCAATGCCCCTCCATGCGGCCGATCGTCACGGGCTGCCCCAACGAGCGGGTGACAGCAGCCTCCACCGAGTCGCGGAAGCCGTCGATGCGCGGGAGCACCAGGTAACGCAGCGCCAGCACCAGCAGAGCGAAGGCGATTGCCGCCACGACCGCGAGCCGGCCGAGCAGGCGCAGGCCGCGACGCATCAGGCGCCAGAGGGACCGGAGGTGAACTACTCGCAGCACGCTGGGATCGTTGGAGAAACGGTGAGGAGGGGCGGTGACGCGAACGCTTTCACCACGGACGGCACCACGGAAGTCGACGGGATCGGCGCGATGGTCGGTGCGCATGCGAGGATGGCGCGGCTCCTCGACGACGAGGCGGGAGACCGCCCCGGTGGAGCCGCCGTGACGAGGCCCGTGCGGCCATGTTCCGCGCTACGCTTCGTCTGCCTTGCCATCGCACTTTCCGTCACGAACCAGTGTACCTTGCCATGATCCCCACCGCAGCCTTCGAAGGCGCAGCCCGCCTCTCGCGTTACGCCCGCCGGCTGCTCGACCGGAATCCGGATCTGCTCTCGCCGGACCTCCTCACGCAGACGTTCGATGCGGCGCGGATGCGGTCCGAGCTCGAAGCGGCCTCCCCCACCGACGAAGTCACCATGAAGCGGGCCCTCCGGCGGCTGCGCAGCCGGGTGATGCTGCACACGATCGCCCGCGACCTGACGGGCCCCGGTCACCTCGACGACGTCGTCGGTGCAATGACCACGCTGGCGGAAACCACGATCGCCTTCGCGCTCGACCGACTCGACGACTGGCAGGCCGCCACCTACGGCGTCCCGGTCGATCGCGACGGCAACCGCCAGCGCCTGATGGTGATCGGCATGGGCAAGCTGGGAGGCGGCGAACTCAACGTGTCGTCCGACGTGGATCTCATCTACGTCTACCCGGAGGACGGCGAGACCCAGGGTGGCCGCGTCATCTCGACCCATGAGTACTTCACCCGCCTCGGCCGGAAGCTGATCGGCGCCCTGAGCGAGGTCACCGAGGACGGTTTCGTGTTCCGGGTGGACATGCGCCTGCGCCCGTACGGCGAGAGCGGGCCGCTCGCCGTGAGCCTGGACATGCTCGAGGAGTACTTCACGGCGCAGGGTCGCGCCTGGGAGCGCTACGCGTGGGTGAAGGCTCGGGCACTCACGGGCGACCGGATCGCGGAACTCGACGGGCTCGTCCGCCCCTTCGTCTACCGGCGGCACCTGGACTTCAGTGCGATCCAGTCGATGCGCGAACTGCACGGCCAGGTGGCGGCGGAGGTCCGGCGGCGCGACATCGCCGACAACATCAAGCTGGGGCCCGGCGGCATCCGCGAGATCGAGTTCACGGCGCAGGTGTTCCAGCTGATCCGCGGTGGCCGGGACGCCGGGCTGCGGGTGCGACCCACCCGGACAGCGCTGCGCGCCCTGGCGGAGCGCGGCCTGCTTCCGGTCGATGCCGTGGAGGAGTTGCTCGATGCCTACCGATTCCTGCGGGATCTCGAGCACCGGCTCCAGTACCTGGACGACCAGCAGACCCAGGCACTCCCCGCGGACCACGGGGACCGCGCCCGCGTCGCCGAGTCGATGGGATGCGTGGACTACGCGGCCCTCCTTGCGCGTCTGGACGAGTTCCGTGCGCGGGTCTCGCGGCACTTCGGCGCCATCTTCGCCGGGGCGGATCAGGGCGAGGGGGATCCCCTGGACGTCGCGATCCGGGGCGACGGCAACGGCGAAGCCGAAACCGTCATGGCGGGTCTCGGCTATCGGGACGGCGGCGAATCCCTCGATCGCATCCGTTCGCTGCGTGGCGGCGTGCGGTTCCAGCGCATGGGCGGGCAGGCGCAGTCGCGTGTCGACCAGCTCCTGCCGCGCATGGTGCGCGCCGCGGCCCGGCATCCGTCCCCGGACGAGACGCTGGAACGCCTGCTGCGTATCGTGGAGAGCATCGGGCGCCGCGAGTCGTACATCGCCCTGCTGGTCGAGTACCCGCAGGCGCTCACCTCGGTGGCGCGACTGGTGTCGCAGTCGCCGTGGGCCTGCGACTACCTCGCGCGACATCCGATGCTGCTCGACGAGCTGATCGACGTGCAGCAGTTGCAGGAGCCCGACTGGGCCGCCGTCGAGGACAAGCTCATCGAGGACCTCGCCGCCGCCGACGGCAACCACGAGGTGCAGTTGGACCTCCTCCGGCATTGCCGCCACACCCAGACCTTCCGCCTGCTCGCGCTCGACCTCGCCGGCAGCCTTACGCTGGAACGCCTTTCCGATCACCTTTCGGACCTGGCGACGATGCTGCTGCGGCAGGTGCTCCGGATCACCTGGGGGCGCATGCCGAGCCGGCATCGGGAGGCCCCCCGGTTCGCCGTGGTGGCCTACGGCAAGCTGGGCGGCAAGGAGCTGGGCTACGACAGCGATCTCGACATCATCTTCCTGTACGACGACGAGGCCCCGGAGGCGTCCGAGAACTACGCACGCCTTGCCCAACGGATGAACGGCGCGCTGACCAGCCACACGGGGGCCGGCCTGTTGTACGAGACCGACCTCCGCCTGCGGCCGGACGGGGCGAGCGGCCTGCTCGTCAGCCGCATCGAGGCCTTCGAGACCTACCAGCGAACCGCGGCCTGGCCCTGGGAACATCAGGCGCTGACGCGCGCGAGATTCGTCGCCGGCGATGCCACGCTCGGACAACGGTTCGAGGCGCTCCGGACGGAGATCCTGCGGCTGCCGAGGCAGGAGGAGACGCTGCGTGCCGAGGTCAGCGCGATGCGGCAGAAGATGCGCGACGGACACCCGAACACCAGCGGCCTCTTCGACGTGAAGCATGATCCCGGCGGCATCGTGGACGTGGAGTTCGCCGTGCAGTTCCTGGTACTTGCGCACTCGGCCGACCACGATGTGCTCACCGGCAACGTCGGGAACATTGCCCTGCTGCGCATCACCGAGTCGCTCGGACTTCTGCCACCTGGCGTCGGGAGTGCCGCGGCGGATGCCTACCGTGCCTATCGGCGGCGACAGCATGCGCTGCGGCTGCGGGGCGAGCGCTACGCGCGGGTGGCGCCGGAGGAACTCGCAGAGGAACGATCGGCGGTCCTGGCGCTCTGGACGACTGTGCTCGGCGCCTGATCGGTGCGTTGCCGCCCGACGAGGCGGAACACGAGCGTGCGTCCCTTGCCCTTGTAGATGGCCTCCCGCGGTTCGTCGAACCGGAAATCCTCGGCAAGGCGCACGTACGTCGTCCGATCGACGAGAACGGCACCCGGGGCACAGTCCTCGGTGATCCGGGCAGCCAGGTTCACGGTATCGCCCCAGACATCGAAGCTGCGCCGGGTGGTCCCGATGACGCCGGCCACCGCCGGCCCGGTGGCGATCCCGACGTGAAACCGGATGTCGTACTCCCGCATCAGGGCGTCGGTCTCGACCAGCGCCTGGAGTTGGAGCGCCATGTCGGCCACCGCTTCCACGTAGCGCGGATTCCCGGCACCCATGCCACCCACGACCATGTAGGCGTCGCCGACCGTCTTGATCTTCTCCAGGCCGTACTGATGGCAGAGATCGTCGAGGAGGGTGAAGACATGGTTGAGGAAGCCCACCACCCGCCGGGGCTCCAGGCGACCGGACAGCCGCGTGAAGTCCACGATGTCGGCGAACATCACACAGCAGTCGGCGTGCCCCTCGGCGATCGTGGACGGGTCGCGCTTCAGGCGCTCGGCCACCCAGAGGGGCAGCATCGAGGCGAGCAGCGCCTCGGATTTCTCGCGCTCCTCGCCCAGCAGCTCGTGCTCCCTCGCCAGGGCCACCTGGACCCGTTCCCGCTGGAGCAGGAAGTACCTCAGGAGGAGGTAGACGATCGCTGACAGCATCGTCACGTTGAGCGCGAAGAAGACCGCCACCGTCTGCGACGGCACCCCCGGCGCGGCATCGGCCAGGACGAAGTCGACCATCCCCGAGACCACCGTCAGCACGAGGAAAGCGACGAACCACGGCATGGAATCACGCGCCCCGCAGGCCACCAGCGCCCCGATGGGGGCCAGCAGCGCGAACAGCACGATTCCGGACGACACGACGAAGCTCCCCATCGACCATTGGACGGCGAAGGGCACGAAGAGGAAGAGCGCCAGTTGGGCGAACCGGTATCGGGCGAAGTCCCGGGACCGGAGGAAATAGACGAACAGGGCGGCCGATGCGATCTGGTACCCGAGGGGCAGCGTGCTCGGCAGCCGGATCCCGAGGATCCAGTAGAGCGCCAGCCACGCGGCGGCCGCGACATTGGTGATCGCGGCCGTGAGGAGGAGAAACGACTTGCGCAGGCGCGCGTCGGCGTCGTCTTCGGGCTGGAACGCAGCCAGTGCCACACGCTGCCGCCACGAAACGGGTGGGGCTTCGTCGGGCCGGGTGGAGGAACTGGGGGACGGTGGCATCCGTGCGGGCGGGACGATGGGTACCGGAAACTCGGCACGCGCCGAGGGTAGGTGAAAGCTCCGAGGACGGGCAAGCAACTTCGACGCCCACGATGACGCTGTACTGCCACGCCTTTGCACCTGCTGTACCTTCGGCCGGCCGGGGGTCTTCGGCTACAATCCCGCCTTTATCAAAGGAGAGATTCAGCATGTCCATGGCCGACCGCGACGGGTTCATCTGGTACGACGGCAAGCTCGTGCCCTGGCGGGACGCCAATACCCACGTGCTGACCCACTCGCTCCACTACGGCCTCGCCGTGTTCGAGGGGCTGCGGGCCTACAACACGGTCAAGGGCACGGCGATCTTCCGCCTGGAAGAGCACATCGACCGCATGTTCAACTCGGCACACATCTACATGATGAAGATGCCGTATGACCGCCAGACGCTCATGGAAGCCAGCCGCGAGGTGGTGCGCGCCAACAAGCTCGAATCCTGCTACGTCCGGCCGATCGCCTTCTACGGTTCCGAGAAGATGGGGGTCTCCCCCCGCGGGGCCACGGTGCACGTGGCGATCGCAGCGTGGCCCTGGGGTGCCTATCTCGGCGCCGACGGCATCGAAAAGGGCATCCGGGTGAAGACCTCCTCGTTCGCCCGGCACCACATCAACGTCACGATGGCGCGCGCGAAGTTCGCCGCCACGTACGCCAACTCCATTCTTGCCAATCTCGAAGCCACCCAGGACGGTTACGACGAGGCCCTCCTCCTCGACGTGGACGGATACGTGGCGGAAGGCGCGGGCGAGAACCTGTTCGTGATCAAGAACGGAAAGCTCTACGAACCGGAGCTGACCTCCGCCCTGATCGGGATCACCCGCGACACCGTGATCCAGCTGGCGAGCGACATCGGCCTGGAAGTGACGTCGAAGCGCATGACGCGGGACGACATCTACATCGCGGACGAGGCGTTCTTCACCGGGACGGCAGCCGAGGTGACCCCCATCCGCGAACTCGACAACCGCACGATCGGCAGCGGCACCCGCGGCGAGATCACCGCCAAGCTCCAGTCGATGTTCTTCGACGTGGTCAACGCCCGGGACGAGAAACGCCTGTCCTGGCTCTCCTTCGTCTGACGAGGTTTCCCATGCAACCCGGCAAGCCGGACCCGAAATCGCGGCGCGTGGAGGTGGTGGCCGCGGATCTGCCGCTGCATTGCCCCACGCCTGCGATGGCGCTCTGGAACTCCCACCCGCGCGTCTTCCTGCCGATCGAGACCACGGGCGAGGCGCTCTGCCCCTACTGCGGGACGCACTACACGCTGACGGGCCCGGCACCGAAGGGCCACTGACGCATCTGCCGCGGACCGGATCGTGACCGACCGGATCCTGGTGGTGGGCCCGAGCTGGGTGGGCGACATGGTGATGGCGCAACCGCTGATCGCACGCCTGCAGTCGAGTACGGCAGGTGCGGTGGTGGATGTCTTCGCGCCGGGCTGGGTTCTCCCGATCGTCCGCCGCATGCCCGGGGTGCAAGCGGCCATCGACAGTCCGTTCGCCCACGGTGAGCTTGCCCTCGGCAAGCGTTGGGGCACCGCCCGCAGCCTGCGATCCCGCGGCTATCGGCAGGCGGTGGTGCTCCCGAACTCCCTCAAGTCGGCACTCGTCCCCTGGTTCGCAGGCATTCCCCGGCGGACGGGATTCCTCGGTGAACAGCGCCGTGGCCTCCTGAACGATATCCGGTCGTTCGATCCCGCCGCTGTCCCGCGACTCGTCGACCGCTTCCTGCTGCTCGGAGACGGCCCCGTCGTGGCACCGAGGCCGCACCTGGAAAGTGCGGCCGGCGCCCGGACGGCGCTCGCGGCGCGCCTGGGCCTGGCACTCGACAAGCCGGTGGCCTGCTTGTGTCCGGGCGCGGAGTACGGCCCCGCCAAGCGCTGGCCGGTCCGGCACTTCGCATCCCTCGCACGCCAGCTTGCGGACCGCGGATTCGCCGTGTGGCTGCTCGGCTCTGCAAAGGACGCCCCGGTGGCCGAAGCCATCCGCGTGGCCTCGGATGGCGCCTGCGAATCCGTCGCGGGACGCACCGATCTCGGAGACGCCACCGACCTCCTGGCATGCGCCGCGGTGGTGGTCAGCAACGATTCCGGACTCATGCACGTCGCGGCCGCAGTCGGCGTCCCGGTGGTGGCCCTGTTCGGGTCGAGTTCCCCCGACTACACGCCACCGCTTTCCGACGTGGCCCGCATCGTGCGCCATCCGGTACCCTGCAGTCCCTGTTTCCGCCGCGAGTGCCCGCTGGGTCACTTCGCCTGCATGGAGGATCTGTCCGTGGAGTCCGTTCTCGCCGAAACGCTGGCCGCCGTGGGGTCATCGCCTTGAGCCTGCCAGAATTCGCCAGCCCCGCAGACGCGGAGGACGCCTTCTACCGCGCCTTCGAGCAGGCTGATCTCGAGGCCCTCATGGCCACCTGGGCCGACGCCGACGACATCGTGTGCATCCACCCTGGCAGTGACCGGCTCGTGGGGCCCGTCGACGTGCGGGAATCCTGGCGCCGGATCTTCGGCGGTGGTGTGAAGCTCACCTTCCGGCGGACCGAAGGCATCGTCCTCGACCGGCCGGACATCCGCGTGCACAGCGTGATGGAAGAGATCTCGGTGGCCGGCGCCAAACGCATGACGGCCCGGGTCTGCGTCACGAACGTATTCGTCCGGACCGCGGCCGGCTGGCGGATGTGGATGCATCACGGGAGCAACCCCGGCAGCGAACTCGCTCCCGAATCGATCGACACTCCGACACCGACCCTCCACTGAGGACCCACGATCCCGTGTCGTACCGAGCCCCCTGGTGGCTGCCCGGACGTCATCTGCAGACGGTCTACCCGGCACTCGTACTTCGGCCGCGCCCTCCCCGGTACCGTCGCGAACACTGGAACACACCGGACGGCGACCGCATCGACGTCGACCGCATCGACGGCCCGGACGACGCGCCGTTCGTCGTCCTCTTTCATGGACTGGAGGGCAATTCCGGCAGCCCATACGCCGCCGCGCTGATGTCCGAGGTCGCGAACCTGGGCTGGAGGGGCGCCGTCCCCCACTTCCGCGGCTGCGGCGGAACCCCCAACCTCGCGCCCCGCGCCTATCACTCCGGCGACGCCGACGAGATCGGCTGGATCCTGGAGCGCTTCCGCGGGATCGCCGGGCAGACGCTCTTCACGGCCGGGGTCTCCCTCGGGGGCAACGCCCTGCTCAAGTGGCTCGCCCGGGAGGGTCCTGCCGCCCGCGTTCAAGTGGCTGCCGCCGCCGCGGTGAGCGTGCCCCTCGATCTCATGGCAGCGGGCACGGTGCTCGGACGTGGCTTCAATCGGGTCTACACCGCCGAGTTCCTGCGCACTCTTCGGCCGAAGGCGCTGGCGCAGATCGACCGGTTCCCGGGCCTCGCCGATAGAACCCGCGTGGCCGGTGCCCGCGATTTCCACGAGTTCGACGACGCCTTCACTGCCCCACTCCATGGGTATCGCGATGTCACCGACTACTGGACGCGCGCGAGCAGCCTGCCCGACCTTCCGCGCATCCAGGTGCCGACCCTCGTCCTCAACGCGCGGAACGACCCCTTCCTTCCAGCACGCCATCTCCCGGATCCGACTGCAATCTCGCCGTTCGTCACGCTGGAGCAGCCGCGCTCGGGTGGCCACGTGGGGTTCGTGAGCGGTCCGTTTCCGGGAAACGTGCGCTGGCTTCCCAGGCGCCTCTGCCGCTTCTTCACCGAGTCCGGTCGATCGGGTCCACGCTAGGGAGGCGCGCTGGCGTTCCACGGATGACTTCAAGTCAGCGCGTGACGTGTCGAAGGCTTCACATGCGGCACCCGATCGACCAACTGCCCGGCAAATCTGGCAACTGAATTGCATCAACAATCGGCCGCGAGGCTGGAATGCCTCGGTACAGGCGGCGATAATCGACCGATTCACATCATCCTCCCAGGACCATGCCTTCCATCGCTCCAGAAATCTTCAAGGCCTACGACATCCGCGGCATCGTCCAGACCGCCCTCACACCAGCCGCCGTGGAAGCCATCGGTCGCGCCTTCGGCAGCGAGGCGCTGGCCCGTGGCACCCCGCGCGTGGCCATCGGCCGCGACGGGCGGCTGTCGGGGCCGATGCTGGCCGACGCCCTGGCCACGGGGCTCCGGGCAGCGGGCTGCGACGTGGTCGACGTGGGTCTCGTCACCACACCCATGCTCTATTTCGCCGCCCACCATCTCGGCACGCGGTCCGGGATCATGGTCACCGGCAGCCACAACCCGCCGGAGTACAACGGGCTGAAGATGGTCATGGCCGATGAGGCGATCGCGGGCGAGGCGATCCAGGACCTCCGCCGGCGGATCGAGAAGAACGACTTCACGACGGGGAACGGCGGCTACACGAGCGCAGACGTCGCCGAGGCCTACATCGCCCGCGTCGTCGGCGACGTGAAGCTCTCGCGTCCGATCGACCTCGTCGTGGACGCCGGCAACGGCGTCGCCGGCGGCTTCGCCCCGGAGCTGTATCGCCGCCTCGGTTGCCGCGTCACCGAACTGTTCTGCGATGTGGACGGCACGTTCCCGAATCACCATCCCGACCCGTCCCAGCCCGAGAATCTCGAGGATCTCATCGAGGCACTGCGAGAGGGCGGCGAACTGGGCTTCGCCTTCGACGGCGACGGCGACCGGCTCGGGGTCGTGACGAAGCGCGGCCGCATCATCTATCCCGATCGGCAACTCATGCTGTTCGCCGAGGACGTCCTCACCCGCAATCCCGGCGCCGAAATCATCTTCGACGTGAAGTGCACCCGGGCGCTCTTCCCGTGGATCCGCGAGCGCGGCGGCCGCCCGCTCATGTGGAAGACAGGGCACTCGCTCATCAAGGCGAAGCTTCGCGAGACCGGTTCGCCGCTCGCGGGCGAGATGAGCGGCCACGTCTTCTTCAAGGAGCGCTGGTACGGCTTCGACGATGGCGTGTATGCCGGGGCCCGCCTGCTGGAGATCCTCTCGCGGGTGGCGGACGTCAGCGTCCCGCTCGAATCCCTGCCCGATTCCGTGAACACGCCGGAGCTGCAGATCAAGCTCGCCGAAGGCGAGAACTTCGCGCTCATGGACAAGCTGCAGCGGGAAGCGCGTTTCGAAGGCGCCACCGACATCCTGACCATCGACGGCGTGCGCGCGGAGTATCCGGACGGCTTCGGTCTCGCGCGGTCCTCCAACACCACGCCCGTGGTGGTGCTCAGATTCGAGGGCGACAACGCCGCGGCGCTCGCCCGTATCCAGGAAGCCTTCCGCCGCGCCATCCTCGCTGTCGCACCGCACGTGACCCTTCCCTTCTGAACGGCGTCGTGGACGCGAACAATCTGTTCCTCGGCCGCCAGCCCATCCTGGACCGGCAGGGCAACCTCGTCGCATTCGAACTGCTCTTCCGGTCCAGTCAGGCGAATGGTGCCCACATCGACGACGACCTGCTGGCCACGGCCACGGTCATCAACCACGCCTTCACTGAGCTGGGCGTCGAGGCGGTGCTCGGGCACTTCACGGGCTACATCAACCTGTCGGCGTCGCTCCTGATGAGCGAGGTCATCGAGCTGCTGCCGAAGGAGCGGGTGGTGCTCGAGGTGCTGGAAACCGTGGAGATCAACGACGCCCTGGTCGCACGGCTGCGCGAGCTTCGCGCAGCGGGCTTTCGTCTCGCGCTCGACGACTTCGCGGGCGACACGGAGCGCTACGCGCGGATCCTGGACCTCATCGATGTCGTGAAGGTCGAGATCCCGGGGCACAGCGACGCGGAGCTTGCCGAGACGACCGCGCGACTCCGACGCTGGCCGGTCCGCCTGCTGGCGGAGAAAGTGGACACCCGCGAGCAGGTGGACCGCTGCCTGGCACTCGGCTACGAACTCTTCCAGGGCTACTACTTCGCGAAGCCCACCGTGCTCGAGGGCAAGCGGTTGTCCCACACGGAGTCCGCGATCATGCAGCTGGTCGGCCTCGTGGTCTCCGATGCGGATACCACCGAGATCGAGAAGATCTTCAAGCAGAACCCCGACCTCACGATCAATCTGCTGCGGCTGGTGAATTCGGTGTCGACGGGCGCCAAGTCACGGATTCAGTCGCTCAAGGAGGCGATCGCTGTCCTCGGTCGACGTCAGCTGCAGCGATGGCTGCAGCTGCTGATGTTCGCGACGGCCGCGGCACCCGGCGCGCAGTTCCCGACACCGCTCCTGATGCTGGCCGCCACCCGCGGCAAGCTCATGGAACTGATGTCCGCCGCCACGGGCAGCGCCCGTGAGTCGGACGACGCGTTCCTGGCGGGCATCCTGTCACTGGTGGGCGCCCTGCTCGGGCGCCCCATCGAGGAGATCCTCGCCTCGCTCGCCGTCCCGGAGCAGGTGCGTGCCGCAGTGCTGAGGCGCGAGGGCCGGCTCGGCGATCTTCTCAACCTTGCCGAGCAGGTGGAGTTGTCCGACGTTCCCGGCATCGAGCGGCAGATCGAACGCATCGATGGCCTGAATGCCATGCGGGTCGGCGAGGCCTATGTGGGTGCGATCGAGTGGGCCAACAGCATCGCCGACGCGGCACCCTGACCACAGGCACCGCGCCCGCGAACAGACCGAGGATCAGGGCGCTTCGACTGCCGTCTTCAGCGCACCCAGACCGGCCTTGTAGGCATTGGTGAAGAACGTCCGCAGGGAATCGTCGTCCTGACCGGCGGGGGGCGGATCCTGCCAATAGGCGAGCCGCGTGAAGCGGCCGCTCCACACGACCTCCGTCTCGCCGTTGCCGACATCCTTCACCTGGATCGTCGCGAAATAGTCGCTCGCCATCACGGCACCGTCGGCGTACGTGTACGTGATCCGCATGTTGGTCGGGTCGTACTCGGTGAGCTTCTCCGTGACGCGCGTCCCGTTCCGGCGCAGCAGTTCGCGGATCGCGCCTTCCTCGCTCCGCGACTTCAGCACGAGCCGGCTCGATTCCGCCGACGGAAACCACTTCGCGAGCCCGCCGAAATCGCCCACGTAGGTCCAGACTTCCTCGGGGGACCCCTTGATGCGGATCGACTGCGTCGTCGTCACTTCCTTCGCCTGCGCGAAGCCCAGGGCCGGCACCGCCGTCATCACCATCCCGGCCAGCCACATCGTCGTGCGTTTCATCGCCTTCTCCTCGTGTCCTGGCGACCGGTCTCCGGCACGCCGATGATGAAGCCGGCCCCCAGGGTTCTGGTGTCCAGGGGCCGACCGGTTCAAACCTTGGCGTCGACCCAGCCCAAGACCGAAGCGAGCGCCGCATCGAGACCGGCGACGTTGGTGCCGCCGCCCTGTGCGAGGTCGGGTTTGCCGCCACCCTTGCCGCCCACCTGCCCCGCCACGAAGCCGACCAGTTCTCCGGCCTTCACCTTGCCGGTGAGGTCCTTCGACACGCCCGCGATCAGCGTGAGCTTGTCGGCGCCCTCCGCACTGCCCAGCACCACGACCGACGACCCGAGCTTGTCGCGCAGCTTGTCGATGGTCTCGCGCAGTGCCTTGGCGTCCGCCCCCTCCATCTTTGCAGCGAGGACCTTGATGCCCTTCACGTCGGTGGCCGTTCCGGCGAGATCATCGCCCTGCGAAGAGGCGAGCTTGCCTTTCAGGCGGGCGAGTTCCTTCTCGAGCGACTTCACCGTGTCGAGGGTCTGCGCGAGCTTCGTGCCGATCTCCTGGGCGGGCGCGCGCAGCATGCCGGCGATGTCGGCGAGTTGGCGTTCCTGGCTGCGGGCATAGGCCAGGGCACCGTCGGCCGTGACGGCCTCGATGCGGCGGATGCCGGCAGCGACACCGGTCTCCCCGACGATCTTGAAGAATCCGATGTCGCCGCTGCGCTTCACGTGGGTGCCGCCGCAGAGTTCCGTCGAGAAGTCACCCATGCCGATGACGCGCACCTCGTCGCCGTACTTCTCGCCGAAAAGGGCCATGGCACCGGCCTTCAACGCCTCGTCGTACTTCATGACCCGCGCCTCCACGGGCACGTTGCGGCGGATCTCGCGATTCACGAGGTCCTCGACGTGCGCCAGTTCGTCGGCGGTGACGGGCTGCGAATGGCTGAAGTCGAAACGCGTGTGGTGCGCATCGACCAGGGAACCCTTCTGGGTGACGTGCGAGCCCAGCACCTTGCGGAGCGCCGCGTGCATCAGGTGGGTGGCGGAGTGGTTGAATGCGGCGCGATGGCGCTGCGTGCCGTCGACCCGTGCGGTGACGGTGTCCCCCACGGACAGGCGCCCGGTGGCCATCTTGCCGTGGTGTCCGAAGACGGTGGCCTGGATCTTCAGGGTGTCGGCCACGGTGAAGGTGCCGGACCCCGCGACGAGTTCGCCGGCATCGCCCGCCTGGCCGCCGGACTCGGCGTAGAAAGGTGTCCGGTCGAGCACCACCACGGCGCTCTCGCCCGCCTCCACCTGCGTGACCGAACTGCCGTCGCGATAGAGCGCGAGCACCTCGGCATCGTCCTCAAGGGTCTCGTACCCGCGGAACTCGGTCGGCTGGCCGGTGTACTCGACGCCCGTCTGCACCTGGAAGCGGGAGGCGGCACGGGCACGGCTGCGCTGCTGCTCCATCTCGGCCTCGAAACCGGCGAAGTCGACGGTGAAGCCGCGCTCGCGGGCGATGTCAGCCGTGAGGTCGAGGGGGAATCCGAAAGTGTCGTACAGCTTGAACACCGTGGACCCGTCGAGCATGCGGTCCTCCTTCTGCATCGCGCCTTCCAGGACGGCCATGCCGTGCTCGAGGGTCTCGGCGAAGCGCTCCTCCTCCTGCTTCAGCACCTGCTCGACCTTCGCCTGTGCCGCGACCAGTTCGGGATACGCCTCGCCCATTGCGCGGGACAACGCAGCCACGAGCGTGTGGAAGAACGGACGCTTGCAGCCGAGCTTGTAGCCGTGACGGATGGCCCGCCGGATGATCCGGCGCAGGACGTAGCCGCGACCTTCGTTGCCCGGGATCACGCCGTCGGTGATGAGGAAGCTGCAGGCGCGGATGTGGTCCGCGATCACCTTCAGCGAGTTGTTCTCGAGGTCTTCCGAACCCGTGGCGCGCGCGGCGGCGACGATGAGTTCCTGGAAGAGATCGATGTCGTAGTTGGAATGGACGCCCTGCATGACGGCGCTCACGCGCTCGAGGCCCATCCCGGTGTCGACCGAGGGCTTGGGCAGCGGATGCAGCACGCCCTTGTCGTCCCGGTTGAACTGCATGAACACGAGGTTCCAGATCTCGATGTAGCGATCGCCGTCGGCATCCGGGGATCCCGGCGGACCGCCCGCCACACCCGGGCCGTGATCGAAGAAGATCTCGGTGCAATAGCCGCAGGGGCCGGTGTCGCCCATCTGCCAGAAGTTGTCGTTCGTCGCGATGCGAACCACCCGGTCCGCCGGGACCTGCATGTCCTCCAGCCAGATCTTCTCGGCGCCGTCGTCGTCGGCGTGCACCGTCACCCAGAGCTTGCTCTTCGGGAGGCCCAGTTCCTCGGTGAGGAAACCCCAGGCGAGCTGGATGGCCTCGCGCTTGAAGTAGTCGCCGAAGCTGAAGTTGCCCAGCATCTCGAAGAACGTGTGGTGCCGGGCCGTGTAGCCCACGTTCTCCAGGTCGTTGTGCTTGCCGCCGGCACGCACGCAACGTTGCGAGGTCGTCGCCCGGGAGTACGGGCGCCGATCCTGACCGAGAAAGACATCCTTGAACTGCACCATGCCGGCATTCGTGAACAGCAGCGTCGGGTCATTGCCGGGCACGAGCGGCGAGGAAGACACGACGGTGTGGCCGTTCCGGCGGAAGTACTCGAGGAATCGATGGCGGATTTCGCTGCTTTTCATGGTCGGTCTGGGAGGCGGGACATTCTAGGGAGCCCGAAGCATAGCGCCTGGGAGGGGATTTTCGGCAACCGGTTGCGCCGGAACGCAGGTGTGTGAGCAGGTCCTAGTCCTCGGGATCGCGGCGCGTCCGCAGCACGCGTCGGATGACCTCGGGAGAGAAGCCGCGGTTGGCGAGATAGCGCCCCTGACGGGCATAGCTGGTCGCGTCTTCGGGCGGTTCGGGGAATTTCCGGCGCAGGACCTGGAGCGCCTGTGCCGGTTCGGCTTCGCGCGCCGCCGACACCACGGTCTCGATGTCTGCCGCGCGGACCCCGCGCGCTTCGAGGTCCCGGGCGACCCGGAGCGGGCCGTGCCGCCCCGCATGCCGGCGCGCGATCTGCTCGGCGACACGCTCGTCGGAGAGGTACCCCGATCGTTCGAGGTCGTCGAGCAGCGCGGGGATGTCGTCCGCCTCGTCGGCATGGCGGGCGAGCTTGCGTCCCAGTTCCACCCGTCCGTGGTCACGCCGGGCCAGCATGGCGAAGGCGCGGGCCCGGAGCGACGGGCCTTCAGCCAAGAGCGGCCCTCCGGGAAAGGAATCCGGCGGTCAATCTTCCTCGGCCACCTCGGGCAGCGGCGTGACACCGACGGCCGCCCGGATCTTCTGCTCGATCTCGCGTGCCATCTCGGGATGCTCCTTCAGGAACTCCCGGGCGTTGTCCTTGCCCTGGCCGATCTTCTCGCCGTTGTACGCATACCAGGCGCCGGACTTGTCGACGATGTTGTTCGCCACACCCAGCTCGATGACCTCGCCCTCGCGGGAGATGCCTTCGCCGTAGAGGATGTCGAACTCGGCGTTGCGGAAGGGCGGCGCGGTCTTGTTCTTCACGACCTTGACGCGGGTCTCGCTGCCGATGACCTCTTCGCCTTTCTTGATGGAACCGATCCGGCGGATGTCGATGCGGACGGAGGCGTAGAACTTCAGCGCATTTCCGCCCGTGGTGGTTTCCGGGTTGCCGAACATCACGCCGATCTTCATGCGGATCTGGTTGATGAAGATGACCAGCGTGTTGGAGCGCTTGATGTTCGCCGTCAGCTTTCGCAGCGCCTGGCTCATGAGTCGGGCCTGCAGGCCGGGGAGCTGGTCGCCCATCTCACCCTCGATCTCGGCCTTGGGCGTGAGCGCCGCCACGGAGTCGACCACCACGACATCGACCGAACCGGACCGCACGAGCATGTCGGCGATCTCGAGGGCCTGCTCACCGTTGTCGGGCTGGGAGATCAGGAGGTCCTCGGTACGCACACCGAGCTTCCTGGCGTACTGCGGATCGAGCGCGTGTTCGGCGTCGATGAAGGCCGCGATGCCGCCGAGGGCCTGGGCTTCTGCGATGACCTGAAGCGTGAGCGTGGTCTTGCCGGACGATTCCGGGCCGTAGATCTCGACGATCCGCCCGCGGGGCAGACCACCGATGCCGAGGGCGAGATCGAGGCCGAGGGAACCGGTGGAAACCACCTGGATGTCCTGGCTCACGTCGTTCTCGCCGAGCCGCATGATCGAACCCTTGCCGAACTGCTTCTCGATCTGGGATAGGGCCGCCGCCAGTGCCTTCGTCTTGTTGTCGTCCATGGTGCTCTGTGTAGGAATCCGCGTCTCGGAAGGCCCGGATTATGGCATACGCACCTCTCCGACCATGACTACGCAATTCCCCTTTTTTTCAAGCACCTGGACCCACCCGCCAGGCTTGCGCAGCGGCCCGCCAAAAGATAAAGAAGCGCCGCCGTTTGCCGTAGGAGCAGCCATGGCATCCCTTCCCCAGACCGTACAGCGCATCGGCCGATTCGAGGTCGTGAAACCCCTCGGCAAGGGCACCCAGGGCAGCGTATGGCTCGCCCACGATCCGGACCTCCAGCGCGACGTAGCGATCAAGACGATCGACGTCGACGCCCGGTCGAACCCTGCCGCCGTCCGCACCCTGCTCGACGAAGCCGTGATGGCGAGCCGCCTGGTCCACCCGAATGTCGTGACCCTATTCGACGCCGGACGGGATCAGGATCGCCCCTATCTGGTCTTCGAGTTCGTTCCCGGCACGACCCTGGCGGCGGCCCTGCGCGACAGCGGGGCGATGGCGCCGGTCCAGGCGGTCGAGTACGCGCTCCAGATGTTGAAGGGCATCGACTTCGCCCATCAGAAGGGTGTCGTTCACCGGGACATCAAGCCCGGGAACATCATGATCACCACCGACGGCATGGCGCGGGTCATGGATTTCGGGATCGCGTCGCTCATGTCGGGCGCGGACCCGTCCGACACCGGATTCCACGGCACCCCGGCGTACACCGCCCCCGAGTACGTCACCAACCGCGAGTTCTCGCCGCGGTCGGACGTCTTCTCCGTCGGAATGGTGCTCTACGAGATGCTCACCGGCGAGCCGGCCGTCACCGGCAGCACCGTGTTCGAGGTCCTGCACAAGATCGCGAACGTGCCGTTCCAGCCTGCCTCGAAGCTCGCCCAGGGGATCGACGAGGCGCTGGACGGCATCGTGATGCGCGCGCTCACGAAGGAACCCGAGAACCGCTACGCCTCCGCCGCCGAAATGGCGGAAGCGCTCGAGCGCTATCTGCGCCCGGACGATTCCGGCGAGGCCATCGAGCCCGTCAGCGACGCGACCATGGAGTTCCTGCTCCGGCGGATCCGTCTGCGCAGCGACTTCCCCGCGCTCACCGACACGATCACCACGGTCACTAAGGCCATGGGATCGGACAAGCAGGGGGTTGCAACGCTGGCGGCCGCGATCCTCAAGGACTTCGCCGTCACCAACAAGCTGATGAAGCTCGTGAACTCCGCGCACTATGGCTCCGTGGGGCGCGGCGTCACGACGGTTTCGCGGGCCATCATGGTCATCGGCTTCGATCAGGTCCGCTCCATCGCCGTGGGCCTGCTGCTGTTCGAGCACCTCCAGAACAAGTCCCAGGCCGTCGCCCTGCGCGAAGAGATCATCGCCACGTACTTCAACGGGCTGCTCGCCCGATCGATGCTCGCCGCCAGCGGACTGCGCGACGCCGAGGAAGCGTTCATCTGCGCGATGTTCCACAACCTCGGGCGGCTGCTGACGGCGTTCTACTTCCACGAGGAGTACGCCGAGATCCAGAAGCTCGTCCGCACGGGGCAGGACGAGCGCAAGGTCGCGGCATCCACCCTCGGGGCACCGATGGACGAACTCGGGATGGGAATCGCCAAGACCTGGAAGTTTCCCGACCGGGTCGTGGCCACCATGCGCCCGGTCCTCGATCTGCAACCCCTGCCGCCGACCTCCGACACCGACAGCATGCGACTCGTCGCCACCCTCGCGCGCGGGGTCACCGACGTGATCCGCTACGCGTCCGACGAAGAACGCGCGCCGCGGCTGCTCAAGATCGAGAAGCGCCTCGGCGAGCCCCTCGCGATCTCGCAGGGACAGATCCTGGCGGCGGTCAACAAGGCCGTGACCAACCTCGCCTCCGATGCGGAGGCGCTCGGCCTCAGCACGGCAACCAGTCCGTTCTTCGCCCGCGCGGTGTCGTGGTCGGAGGAGTTCTCCGGCGAGAAGATCACCGATGCGCTGCACGAGACGCTGGCGGGCACGAGCGTCCCGACGGTGAAGACCGAAAGCAGCGCCAGCAGCGGCCCGACCACCGACGAACGCAAAGCCGTGCTGACGGCCGGCATCCAGGACATCACGAACGCTCTCGTGACCACCTTCCAGCTGAACGACGTCCTGCGGATGATCGTCGAGGCCATGTATCGCGGGATCGGCTTCGGTCGGGTCCTGCTGCTCGTCCGTGACCCGGCGAACAATGCCCTGAAGGCGCGTCTGGGCTTCGGCAAGGGCGTGGACGACCTTCTGCGGCGTGGCTTCTCGATCAGCCTGACGCCCGCGAAGGACGTATTCCACGCGGCGCTCTCGCAGGGTGTCGACATCCATATCGAGAACGTCGATGGCGAGAACATCCGCAATACCATCCCCGACTGGTACCGGAAGGCGCTGCCGTCGCGATCGCTGGCACTGTTCCCAGTGATGCTGAACAAGAAACCCGTCGCCCTCTTCTACGGCGACAGCTCGGATGCCCGCGGCCTGCGGTTCACCTCCGAGGAACTGTCGATGCTGAAGACCCTGCGCAACCAGGCCGTGCTCGCGATCCGCTCCCAGAATGCATGACTCGGAAGTCCGCCCCAACCACACGAACGCCATGAGTGAAGCGACGAACCTGACTGTCCTGTTCGCCGACGTGGCCGGCAGCACGCGTCTGTACGAGCGCTGCGGCGACAAGGAAGCGTTGCGTCGCGTTGGCGAGTGCCTCGCCGTCGCGAAGGAGGCCGTCCTCGCGAACGACGGCGAAGTGATCAAGACCATCGGCGACGAGTTGATGTGCCTGTTCCCGAACAGCGGGGCAGCCACTCTCGCAGCTTGCGCCATGCAGTCGGGCGTGCACGGGCTGCCGCAGGCAGGCGACGCGCCCATGGCGCTGCGGATCGGCTATCAGTCCGGCCCCGTGCTGCGACGCGACGGCGACGTCTTCGGCGACACGGTGAACGTCGCTGCGCGCATCGTCGGCATGGCTTCCTCGGGGCAGATCCTGCTCGGCGACACCGCGAGCGAATCCCTGCCCTCCTACCTCCGGTTCGGGCTGCGGACACTCGGTCATGCCGCCGTGCGGGGCCGCGCAACGGAAGTCCGTCTGCACGAGATCGTCTGGGACCTCGCCGCGGACCTCACCGTCGTCGGGGGCACGGTCGCGCTGAAATCGATGCCGGCCTCGCCCGTGCTGGAGCTGCGCATGGGCACGCTGTCGTGGCGTGTGGAACGCGGGGCGATCACGATCGGTCGCGACGCCGCGAACCAGGTGGTCCTCGGTACGAAGCGCGCGTCCCGCAGCCATGCGCGGATCGAATCCCGCGATGGCCGTTTCGTGCTCTGCGACCTCAGCGCGAACGGCACCTACATCCAGAACGGATCGGACACCTTCACGCGGCTCTGCGGCGAGGAGGCGACCCTCACCGGCACCGGGACGCTCACGTTCGGCGACCGCCCCGACATGGAAGGCGCGATCGAGATGCGGTATACCGTCACGACATCGAGCCGGACCGGCTGATCCCCTCTTCGCGGGAGACGACGATGCTGACGCTGCTGAGAGACTTCCTGTGGTGGTGCGGTGCCCGCGGCTGGCGCGCGCTGCGGGTGATGAGTGGCGACGACGCCTTCGAGCGACATCTGACGCTCGAACCACCGTCCGCAAACGATTCGCCTGCGCCCTCACGGCAGGTACGGCGCGCGATCTACGACCGGGAACTCGACCGGAAGTGGGGCCGCTACACCGCCTGCGGCCGCTGCTTCGAGCGCTGAACGCCGCAGCGCTCCACGACGATCACGCCGACGCCGGCCCCTCGTTCAAGCGGATGACACCGGCGAGGGCCTCGAGAATCGTCTGTCGTCGCACCGCCTCGCGATCGCCCGAGAATCGATACGTGCGCGCCTCGCGAATTCCGTCCGCAAGCCCCCAGGCGATGCACACCATGCCCACCGGCTTCGTCAGCGTCCCGCCCCCTGGGCCCGCGACACCACTCACCGCGACGGCTATGCCTGCCGCCGTGCGCAGGAGCGCGCCGTCCACCATGGCGACGACCGTCGCCTCCGACACGGCACCGTGCCGCAACAGCGTCTCGGGCGGGACACCCAGCAGGGCCTGCTTCGCCGCGTTGCTGTAGGTCACGAAACCGCCTTCGTACCAGCGGGAACTGCCGGCGACCATCGTCACCGTGGCACCGATGCCGCCCCCCGTGCAGGACTCCGCCGTGACGAGCATCCGACCCGTCTGTGCGAGGGCCTCGCCGGTGCGCAGGGAAAGTTCGTGGAGTTCCTCGTCCATGTCAGAAGATCGCCTTCCAGGTTGCCAGCACGAGCAGCGTGTAGAACGCCGCCACGAGATCGTCGACCATGATGCCGAAGCCGCCCTTGACCGTCCGGTCGAGGATGCGGATGTGGAGCGGCTTCATGATGTCGAAGAGACGGAACAGCAGGAAGCCGAATGCCTGCCACAGGGGCTCGCGCGGAATCACGAAGAGCACGATCATGAACGCGACGATCTCGTCGATGACGATGCCGCCGTGGTCGTGCACGCCGAGCGCGCGGCTCGTACGCTCGGCCGTGATGATTCCGATGAGGTAGAGCGCGACCAGCAGCAGCGCGAACCAGCCGTCCGACAGGCGCGGATCTAGATACGCGAAGAGCGGCAGGGCCACGAGCGTGCCCATGGTGCCGGGCGCCACGCGGGACAGTCCGGACCCGAATCCGAGCGCGATGAAGTGGGCCGGATGCGCGACGAGAAAGCGCAGGTCCGGGCGCCGGGGGCGTTGTTCAGCCGAAATGATCGAATCCTCCGCCGGCGGGTGCGATGTCGAGCCCAATCGGGTCGAGTACGCGTACGACCGCTGGCCCGGCCACCGTCGCTCCGATGCGTGTCACGACTACGCCGGCCGCCTGCGCCGCGGCCCGCACGGCGTCGCGGTTCGTCGGTGATGCGGTGAACGCCAGCTCGTAGTCGTCGCCCCCTGCGAGGATCGCCGCAGCACGGCGCTTCCCGTCGACGCCCGCGAGCGCCGACGACTGCGGCAACCGCGCCCAGTGAACGTCGATGCCGCACGCGGACCGGTTGGCGAGGTGCCCGAGATCGGCCACGAGGCCATCCGAAACGTCGATCGCTGCCGAGGCGAGACCGGCGAGCGCCACGCCCAGACCGACGCGCGGTTGCGGCTGTTCGAGACGCGCGCGGCAGCGGGCTTCGTCGATCGCGTCGACGGCAGCGGTTCCACGTAGCGCGGCGAGTCCGATCGCCGCCTCGCCGGTGCAACCGGACAACCACACATCGTCGCCCGGCACCGCGCCGTCGCGACGCAATGCATTCCCGGCCAGCACTTCGCCGATCACGGTGACGCAAAGATTGAGCGGCCCGCGCGTGGTGTCACCGCCCGCCAGATCGACCCCGTGGACGGCCGCCAGCGCCAGGAATCCCGCCGAGAAGGCCCCGAGCCATGCCTCGTCCACCCGCGGCAGTGCAAGCGCCAGGAAGGCCCAGCGCGGACGTGCGCCCATCGCGGCGAGATCCGAGAGGTTCACGGCGAGCGTCTTGTGCCCCAGGCGGCGCGGGTCGGTACCCGGCAGGAAGTGCGTGCCCTCGACGAGCATGTCGGTGGAGACGGCGGTCACATGCCCCGGCGTGGGGACGAGGAGCGCCGCGTCGTCGCCGCCAGCGAGCAGCGTGCGCGGCGTGGGGGGCGTGAAATGACGCCGGATGAGATCGAACTCGGTTGGCATCGCCCGATTCTATCCGGCCCGGGGTCTCCGACGGACCGCGGCGAGGATCAGAAGGCGATCTGGCCCGACAGGTAGAAGGCGCGCTGCTCCCGTCGATCGGCGATCTGGCCGAGGTCGAGCCATGCGGCGGTGACCGATACGCGCTTCGACGGGAACCACGCCACGAAGACATCCTTGAACGTCTCTTCGCGGAACACCGAGAGGTTGTCCGGCTTGCGACGCACCTCTGCGCCCAGCACGAGCCGGTCGGTGAGGAAGAGGCCCACGGAAACCTCCGGCAGGTAGCGATACGCGTCGCGGCGATCGCCACCGAAGCCGAGCAACCCCATCTGGTTCGCCTTGGTGGCCCGTACCGTGCCGTTCAGCAACAGGTTGCGGCCCAACACGGCGCCGAGCCAGACCTTGGTGGCCGCGAGGTAGAAATCGACTCCGTCGTCGTGCCGTGCCCCCAGGGCCCTGGGCACGGTCATGTCGTCGTTGCGCTTGTACTGGAGCCCGAAGGCCAGTTGCGGCATCCAGCGGTCCTGGTCGAAGACGGCGTCCCCGGAGAGCTTCACCTTGAGTCCGAAGATGTCCTGCGAGATCGACTGGCCCGGCACCGTGCTGCCGAGCCCCAGCCGCTGACGCGCGTACGACAACTCGACCCGATCCCGGATGCCCACGGCCACACCGGTCGCGCTCAGGCTGAAGTCGGTCGGATCGGCACGCGTGTGGAAGGCGGTGAAACCCACCTGGTCGCGACTGCCGTAGCCGGTGATGAGCGCCCACGGGGTGAGGCCTCCGCCACCGGCGCCTTCGATCTGGGACACCCCGCCGGTGGCATGAAGGCGGGAACCGGGCTCCGGCAGCCCGGCGGCGGATACCGTGCCGCCAAGCGCGGCGAGTAGGGTGAGCAGGGCGATCTTCATGACTGGGCGTATCGACGTCCGGGACGGCCCCTTGAGAGGGTCAAGTTGCCCGACTCGAGGTCGTTAGCCTCCGGACCCCGGTCCACCGCCCGCGCCATGATGTCGAACCCACGCACGCCCGTCCGTCACCGATGCTCGCAACACTTCACCGCCATCGGACTGGTGCTCGCGATGTGGTGCCTGCCGGTGCACGCCGATTCCAGCCTGTACGCCCGCCTGGGCGGGGAACCCGGCGTCGCGACATTCGTGTCGCAGCTCGTGGAGATCATGCGCACCGACCCGGTGTCGGGCCACATCTTCCGGAAGGTGAACCACAAGCGCCTGAAGGCGAAGATCGCCGAACAGATCTGCACGCTCACCGGCGGGCCCTGCGCGTTCGACGGCGACGACATGAAGACGACGCATGCGGGCATCCCGATCACGGAGACTGACTTCCATCGCCTCGTCGAGCACCTGGTGGTCATCCTCGACCGGAACGGCATCGCCACCCGCGAGAAGAACGAACTGCTCGCGATCCTCGCGCCGTTCAAGCGCGACGTGGTGACGCAATGACCTGCCGGCATCGACCTACGATGTGGCAGCGCATCGTCCGCTGGACCGCGATGCTGCTCCCGGCGCTCGCCTGCATCGGAAGTCCGCAGGCCACCACGCTCGTGGCGACGGTGATCGGCCCGGACGGGGCACCCGTCCCGCAGGTCGTCATCCACGCCATGCCCGTGAGCGGCAAGCTGCCGGCGACGCCGCCGAAGGCAGCGCAGATGGATCAGGTCGACAAGGAGTTTGTGCCATTCGTGCAGCCGGTGCAGATGGGCGCCGCCGTCACGTTCCCGAACAAGGACAACATCCGGCACCACGTCTACTCCTTCTCGCCGGCGAAGACGTTCGAACTGAAGCTCTACTCCGGGACGTCGGCGAAGCCCGTCGTCTTCGACAAGCCGGGCCCGGTGACGCTCGGCTGCAACATCCACGACTGGATGGTGGGCCACCTCTATGTCGTCGAGGGCCCGTGGTTCACGAAGACGGGCAAGGACGGCAAGGGCGGCATCGACCTTCCGCCGGGCGAGTACCTCGTCAAGGTCTGGCATCCGTGGCTCAAGGACGAGCCGGCGCCGGTCAGGGTCAAGGCCGAACCGACGGGCGACCTCCAGGCCGCGTTCCGCATCGTGCTGACGCGGCCGCCCGCCACCACCCACGACAAGCGCTGATCGCCCGACAGTGTCCCGCCACGTTCACATCGCCGCATCGGGTCGCCCGTGAAGATCCACAGCCTCCGTGCGCGGATCATCGTGTTCTTCGTGATGCTGCTCGTGACCGTGCAGGCGGTCCTGTTCGTGCTCGTCAGCGTGAGCGGGCGTCGCATCGCCGAGCAGGTGATCGGCGACGAGCTGGTCACCGGCGAGCGGATCTTCGGGCGCCTGGTCGTCCAGAGCACGAACCGGCTCGCCGACGCGGCGCGACTCCTCGCCGCGGACTTCGGGTTCCGCACCGCCGTGGCGACGCGCGACGTGGCAACCATCGCGTCCGCGCTCGCGAATCACGGGCAGCGGATCGATGCGAGCCTCGTGATGCTGGCCTCCCTCGACGGTCGTCTCATCGCCGACACGCTCTCGGGCGATCCGATCCGGGACGCCGTCTTCCCTCTGCCTTCCATGCTGGACGCGGCCCGCGCCACAGGCCGCGCGTCCGGCATCGTGCTGCTGGACGGACGCCCGTATCAGGTGGTGGTCGTGCCGGTGCTCGCACCGACGCCGATCGCCTGGGTCGCGATGGGGTTCGCGATCGACGACCGCACCGCCGCGGACCTGCAGTCGGTGGCTGCGCTCGAGGTCTCGTTCCTGTCGCGCACCGCCGATGGCCGCTGGACGCTGCACGCGTCGACGCTCCCGCCGCAGATCCGCGGTCGCCTCGCGTCGCGACGCGGGGAGCTGGAGGGCATGTCTCGGCTGTCGTCGATGACACTGGTCGACGAGGAGTACCAGACGCTGGTCCCCGTGCTGGGCGAGAGTCCGGAGGGGCGGGTCGTCGCGCTGCTGCAGCGCTCGAAGCGCGAGGCGCTGGAACCGTTCGAGCGCGTGCGGGCGATCCTCTACGTGCTGGGTCTCGCGAGCCTCGTGTTCACGGTGTTGGGCAGCGTGGTCATCGCGCGCGGCATCAGCCGGCCGGTGAGCCGGCTCGCCGAAGCGGCCCGCGGAATCCGTGACGGGGACTACACGCAGAAAGTGCGGGTCGAGACCCAGGACGAGATCGGTGGCCTCGCCGACAGCTTCAACCACATGCTGGACGGCATCGTCGGGCGCGAGAGCAAGATCCTGCGCCTCGCCTACGAGGATTCCCTGACCGGACTGCCGAACCGCGCGCGCTTCCGAGAGGCCGTGCGCGACGGGCTGCTCACTGCGCGGCGGACCGACGCGGCGCTGAGCGTGCTGATTCTCGACCTCGACCGGTTCAAGGCCATCAACGATTCGCTCGGCCACCCGGCTGGCGACGACGTGCTGCGCATCGTTGCGTGCCGGCTGCGGGAGACCATCGCCGGGACGGACATGGTCGCCCGGTTGGGCGGCGACGAGTTCGCGATCCTGCTCCACGGTGGGATGGGGGACTACGTGAAAGAGGTGACCGAACGCATCTTCGCGCGGCTGCGGGAACCCATCGACCTCGACGGACAGCCGGTGGACGTGGGCGCCAGCATCGGCATCGCGTGCTACCCGACGCACGGGGAGGATCCCGATCTTCTGATGCTGCGCGCGGATGTTGCGATGTACGACGCCAAACGCGGACACGCCGGCTGCGCCACCTACGACGTCCGCAACGAGGACGGCCGGCGTCACCACCTCTCCCTGCTCGGCGAACTGCGCCGCGCGGTGGAACGCGACGAGCTGTCGGTCCACTACCAGCCCAAGCTGGACCTGCGCACCGGCGGCATCCACCACGCCGAGGCCCTCGTGCGATGGATGCACCCGGAACGCGGGTTCGTGTCACCGGGGGAGTTCATCCCCTTCGCCGAACAGACCGGCTACATCCGTGAACTCACGCGTTGGGTCGTGGCGCGGGTGATCCGCCAGGTGGACGAATGGCGCGCGCGCGGCCTCGAGATCCGGGTGTCGGTGAACATCTCGACGCGCGATCTGATGAGCGACGACCTGGTCCCCGACGTCGAGCGGGAGATGGCCCGTGGGGGGACGCCGCCCGGACTGCTCTGTTTCGAAGTCACGGAGAGCGGCGTGATGGAGGACCCCGCACGGGCGCTCGCGACGCTCGACCGCATCCACGCCCTCGGCATCCGGCTCTCGGTGGACGACTTCGGCACCGGGTACTCGTCTCTCGCGTACCTGAAGAAGCTGCCCGTGCAGGAACTGAAGATCGACCGCTCGTTCGTGATGCACATGGCGGAGGACGCGAACGACGCCACACTCGTTCGCACGACCATCGAACTCGGGCACAACCTCGGGCTGGAGGTGGTGGCCGAGGGCATCGAGGACGAGCCCTCGCTCGCGCTGCTCAGGGCCTTCGGTTGCGATCAGGTGCAGGGCTACCTGATCGCGAAGCCGATGCCGGCGGACCGATTCGAGGCCTGGATGCTCGAGCGCACCGCGACCGCGGCGCCGCCACCCGCCCTGCCCGACCTCTCGTTGCCGCGGACCCGTCTCAGCGCCTGACAGCCTCGTCGGGTCGCACCTGCTGCGCAAGGCGGTCGAGCACGCCGTTGATGTAGCGGTGGCCATCCGTGCCGCCGAACACCTTCGCAATCTCCACGGCCTCGTTGATGATCACGCGATACGGCGTCTCCACGTGCGCGGTGAGTTCGAGCGCGCCCATCAGCAGGATCGCGTGCTCGACCGGGGAAAGCTCCTCGACCTTGCGATCGATGAGCGGCGCGATGCGCGCGCGGAGCGCGGTGGCATCGGCGGTGACACCGTCCACCAGCCGGTCGAAGAGCTTGGCGTCGAGCTTGGGGAAATCCTCTTCCATCCTGGCATCGCGCTTGATGTCGCGGGCTTCGCCCGGATTGAGCAGCCAGGTGTAGATCGTCTGCACCGCGCGCTCCCGCGCGAGGCGCCGGGCATTCTTGGGCCGCGGCTTCTCTGCCGGCGGCGGTGTCTCAGTCTCGCTCATCTTCTATCGCCTGGAAGAGGTTGGCCATCTCGACGGCAACGCGCGCGGCTTCGGCGCCTTTCACGTGCATGCGGGCCTCGGCCTGCTCGTCGTTCTCGGTGGTGAGGACGCCATTCGCGATGGGCACACCGCTGTCGAGCTGCACGCGCATGATGCCTTCGGCCGACTGGTCGGACACCACCTCGAAGTGGTACGTCTCGCCCCGGATCACCGCGCCCAGCGCTACGAGCGCGCGGAACAGTCCGGTGCCGGCCAGCTTGCGCAGTGCAGGTGGAATCTCCAGCGCGCCCGGCACGCTCACGACAGTCATGTCGTCCCGCGAGACGCCCAGGCGCTCCAGTTCCGCCAGGCAGGCCGCGAGAAGTGCCTCGCACACCGGCTGGTTGAACCGGCTCACCACCACGCCCACGGTCAGGCCCTCCCCCGACAGGTCGGGTTCGATCTCGTAAATGTCATCCACGTGCGCCATGGGCACCCTCATCGAATCGTGACACCGGGCACCTGGCCCGGCTCCAGATGGCCCGCGACCTCGAGGTCGAAGCCAGCCATGCTCGGCAGACGCAGCGGCAATGCCATCAGCAGCATCCGCGCGACACCGAGGTCGCGCAGGATCTGGGCACCGATGCCGTAGGTCCGCAAATCCCATTTGCGCCGCGACGTCGCGGCATCCGGCGCACCGAGCCGCGCAAGGAGATCGGCGCCGGTCTCGGTGCGGTGCAGGAGCACCGCCACCCCGCGCCCCGCCTGCGCGATGGTCGCGAGGGCATCGTTCAGATTCCAGGAATGGCTCCGGTCGCCGGCATCGAGCGCATCGAGCACCGACAACGGCTCGTGCACCCGGACGAGGACCGGCGCGTCTCCGGAGACATCGCCGCGCACCAGGGCAAGGTGGGTCTCGTGGTTCGTGTCGTCGACGTAGGCGACGAGGCGGAAGACGCCGTGGGCGGTGGTGATCTCGCGCTCGTGGGCGCGGCGGACCAGCGACTCGGTCCGGCTGCGGTGATGGATGAGATCGGCGATGGTGCCGATGGCGAGGCCATGTTCCTTCGCGAAGATCTCGAGGTCGGGCAGGCGCGCCATCTCGCCGTCGTCCTTCAGGATCTCGCAGATCACGGAGGCGGGCTCCAGCCCGGCCAGCTTCGCGAGATCGCAACCGGCCTCGGTGTGGCCGGCGCGCACCAGGACGCCACCCGCCTGCGCCATCAGCGGGAAAATGTGGCCCGGCTGCACGATGTCGGCGGGGCGCGCGTCGCGACGCACCGCAGCCTGCACGGTACGCGCGCGGTCGGCTGCCGAGATGCCGGTGGTGACGCCCTCCGCCGCCTCGATCGAGACCGTGAAGTTGGTCCCCATCGACGAGCGGTTAGCCGTGACCATCGGCCCGAGATTGAGCTGCCGGCAACGGGCCTCGGTGAGCGTGAGGCAGATGAGCCCGCGCCCGAACCGCGCCATGAAGTTGATGGCCTCGGGCGTGACGAACTCGGCCGCCATCACGAGATCGCCCTCGTTCTCGCGGTCTTCCTCGTCCACCAGCACGACCATCCGCCCGGCGCGGATCTCGTCGATGATCTTCGGTGTGGAACTGATGGTCATCGCGGCAGCTCCTGCGGATCTCCGGTCAGCATGCGTTCGACGTAGCGGGCGATCAGATCGACCTCCAGGTTGACGCGATCCCCGGCACGCAGCGCGCCGAGATTCGTGACCGAGAGCGTGTGCGGGATCAGGTTCACCTGGAAGCGGTCGGGCCCGGTCGCATTCACGGTGAGGCTCACGCCGTTGACCGTCACCGAGCCCTTCCGCGCGACGTACTTCGCCAGCGCCAGCGGCAACCGGAACTCGAATCGCTGGCTGTCGCCGTCCGGCGTGATCGACACGACGTCACCGACACCGTCGACGTGACCCGTGACGAGATGCCCGCCAAGTCGGTCTCCGGCCCGCAACGCCTTCTCGAGATTGACGCGGGCACCGGCCGTGAAGCCGGCGGTGCAATCGAACGTTTCGCGCGACACGTCGGCCGCGAAGCCCGCGGCGTCGAACGCGACGACCGTGAGGCAGCAGCCGTCGACGGCGATGCTGTCGCCGAGGGCGACATCGCCCATGTCGAGGCCCCCCGCGTCGATGCGCAGGCGCGCGCCGAGAGCATTGCCGTCGAGGGCGGCGACGCGTCCCAGCGCCTGAACGATTCCGGTGAACATTCGCTTCTCCGAAAGGGGATGAGGCGCCGTGCGCCTCAGAGAGTCTGTCGCGGCAGCGGCCGCGCGAGGATCCGCAGGTCCGGACCGAACCGGCGCAGATCGGTGATCTCGAGCTGCACGGCTTCGTCGACCGTCTCGAAGCCGGGCAGTTGCAGCATGCCGCGCGACGACGCCCCGAGAAGCTTCGGCGCGAGATAGACGAGCAGTTCGTCCACGACGCCGGCCGCGAGCAGTGCGCTGTGCAGGTTGATCCCGGCCTCGGCCAGGACCTCGTTGAACTCATGGGCGGCGAGCTTCCGTGCCAGCGCCGGGAGGTCCACCTTGCCCTCGGCGTCGGGCAGGTGCCAGACCTCCGCACCGCGATCGGCGAGCGCGGCGGTCTTCGCGGCGTCTTCGCGGGCGGAGGCAACGATCACCCGGCCGCCGTCGAGGATGCGGGCATCCACGGGGATGCGCAACCTGCTGTCCACCACGACGCGCACGGGCTGGCGTTCCGATGGGACGTCGCGCACGGTGAGGCGCGGATCGTCGTCCTTCAGCGTGCCGATGCCGGTCATCACGATGCACGACCGCGCACGCCAGCGATGGCCGTCGCGGCGGGCATCGGGCCCGGTGATCCACTGGCTCGCCCCGTTGGGCAGGCCGGTCCGGCCGTCCAGCGTCGCGGCGATCTTCACGCGGAGCCATGGCCGACCACGCGTGAGGCGCGAGACGAAACCGGTGTTGAGTTCGCGGGCCTGGGCTTCCATGAGCCCCGTGTCCACCGGAACGCCGGCCGCCCGAAGTCGCGACACGCCCTGGCCGGCAGTCCGGGGATCTGGGTCTTCCATCGCCGCGACGACGCGACCCACCCCGGCAGCGAGGAGGGCGTCGACGCAGGGGGGCGTCCGACCGTGATGATTGCAGGGTTCGAGCGTGACGTAGGCGGTGGCGCCGGCAGCGGCATCGCCTGCGGCGCGCAAGGCGTTCACCTCGGCGTGGGGTTCTCCGGCGCGCTCGTGCCAGCCCTCGCCGACCACCTTGCCATCGCGCACCAGCACGCAACCGACGCGCGGATTGGGTGTCGTGGTCGCGAGGCCGCGCGCCGCAAGCCGAAGCGCCCGCGCCATCCAGCGGTGGTCATCGGCGTCGAAGGTCATCAGCGCGCCGCCGTGCGTCCGCGGCGGGGTGCCGGCTTGGCGACCTCGTCGATCACGTCGCGGAAATCTTCGACATCCTTGAAGTCGCGGTACACCGAGGCGAAGCGGATGTAGGCGACCTTGTCGAGCTTGTACAACTCCTTCATCACCATCTGCCCGAGAGCGCGGGACGCCACCTCGCGCTCGCCCAGCGCGAGCAGGCGCTGCGTGATGCGCTGGATCGCGGCATCGACCAGTTCCGTGGGAACCGGTCGCTTGTGCAGGGCCCGGGTGAAACTGATCCGCAGCTTGGCCTCATCGAACTCCGCACGACTGCCGCTCGTCTTCACGATCTGCGGCATGCGCAGCTCCACCGTCTCGTAGGTGGTGAAGCGCTTGTCGCACGCGAGGCAGCGACGCCGCCGGCGCACGGTGTCGCCCTCCTCGCCCACGCGGGAGTCCACCACCTGGGTGTCGGCGTGACCGCAGAAGGGACACTTCATGGGCGGCGGGAAACGGGGACGCTCAGGCCCCGTACACCGGGAAGCGCGCGCACATGGCCGTCACGTCGTTCGCCACACGGGCGAGCACCTTGTCGTCCTGCGGCGCCTCCAGCACGTCGGCGATGAGATGCGAGAGTTGCACCGCCTCGGCGTCTCCGAAGCCGCGCGTGGTCATGGCGGGCGACCCGATGCGGATGCCGCTCGTCACGAAGGGCTTCTCGGGATCGTTCGGGATCGCGTTCTTGTTGACCGTGATGTGCGCCTTGCCTAGAGCGATCTCGGCGTCCTTTCCGGTGATGCGCTTCGCGCGGAGATCGAGCAGGAAGACGTGCGATTCGGTGCGGCCGGAGACGATGCGCAGGCCGCGCTCCGTCAGCACGCGGGCCATGGTCGATGCGTTCGTGAGGACCTGCGCCTGGTAGGCCCGGAACTCGGGGGTCATCGCTTCCTTGAAGGCCACCGCCTTGGCAGCGATCACGTGCATCAGAGGGCCGCCCTGGATGCCCGGGAAGATCGCCGAGTTCAGGATCTTCTCGTGCCCGGACTGCGACAGGATGATGCCGCCGCGCGGACCGCGGAGCGTCTTGTGGGTGGTGCTCGTCACGAAATCGGCGATGCCGACGGGCGAGGGATACAGCCCCGCGGCCACGAGGCCGGCGTAGTGGGCCATGTCGACGAGCAGATGCGCGCCGACGGCGTCGGCCACTTCGCGGAAGCGCTGGAAATCGATGCGGAGGGAGTAGGCCGAAGCACCGGCCACGATGACCTTCGGGCGATGCTCGTGGGCAATGCGTTCGAGGGCGACGTAGTCGATGACCTCGTCGGCGTCGAGCCCGTACGAGACCGCGTGGTACAGCTTGCCCGACAGATTCACCGGCGAGCCGTGGGTCAGGTGTCCGCCATGGGCGAGCGACATTCCGAGGAGCGTGTCGCCCGGCTTCAGGATCGCGGCGTAGACCGCCTGGTTGGCCTGGGATCCGGAGTGGGGCTGGACGTTGGCGTACTCGGCGCCGAAGAGCTGTTTCGCGCGGTCGATGGCGAGCTGCTCGGCGACGTCGACGTGTTCGCAGCCGCCGTAGTAGCGCTTGCCGGGGTAGCCCTCGGCGTACTTGTTGGTCAGCACGGACCCCTGGGCCTCGAGCACGCGCGGGCTCGCGTAGTTCTCGGAGGCGATCAGCTCGATGTGGTCTTCCTGGCGGGTGCGCTCGGCGCCCATGGCGGCGGCGAGTTCCGGGTCGAACGAGGCGATGGTGTCTTGGGTGCTGAACATGGCGGGGCGGCGGAGGGAAGTGCGGGGGACGCGGAGTCTACCATCCGGGCGCCCAGGGACGCCCGCAAAAGGCCTTTGCCCAGAGGCGCTTGGCGGCTCCGCGCTTCGCTGGCCGGGGGGCTTGACGTATGATCCGCAGCGCTTGCGCCACCACCCGGCGGCGGCTCCCGGGGTTCGCCCCGGGAGACCGTTCGGAGGAGACGTCACCCTTTGGGGCGGCGGCTGCCGGGCTATGAATACAACACGAGGCAACACGAGGAACCATCGCAATGCCCAACATCCTGTCCAAACTGGTCTGGGTCGTCATCGCACTGGTCGGCGCCTCGGCCATCGGCGGCATCGCCCTGCACCGCGGAGAGCAGATCAACGCCCTCTGGTTCATCGCTGCGGCGGTGTGCACCTACCTGATCGGCTACCGCTTCTACAGCGCGTGGATCTGCGCAAAGGTCCTGGTCCTCGACGAGACCCGCGCCACACCCGCCGAGCGCTTCAACAACGGTCGCGACTTCATCCCGACCAACAAGTGGGTGGCGTTCGGTCACCACTTCGCCGCCATCGCAGGCCCCGGGCCGCTGATCGGACCGACGCTCGCGATGCAGTTCGGATACCTGCCCGGCACGCTCTGGATCCTGGCCGGCTCGGTGCTGGGCGGTTGCGTGCAGGACATGGTGACGATGTTCTGCTCGGTGCGTCGCGACGGCCGCTCGCTCGGCCAGATGGCGCGCGACGAACTCGGACCGGTCGGCGGCTGGGCCGCGCTGATCGGCTCGCTGATGATCATCGTGATCCTGATCGCCGTGCTGGGCCTCGTGATCGTGAAGGCGATGAAACACAGCCCGTGGGCCACCGCGACGGTGCTGGGTACGATCCCCGTGGCGATGCTGATCGGCATCTACATGCGCGGCATCCGGCCGGGACGCGTCCTGGAGGGCTCACTCATCGGCATCTCGCTGCTGCTCGTGTGCGTTTGGGGCGGCGGCTACATCAACGGGTCCGAGTCGCTTCGCGGCATGTTCGACTGGGACGACATGACCTGCGCCTGGTTCGTGATGATCTACGGCTTCGCCGCCGCCGCGCTGCCGGTCTGGCTGCTTCTCGCGCCGCGCGACTACCTCTCGACGTTCCTGAAGCTCGGCGTGGTCTTCATGCTCGCCGCGGCCATCCTGATCTGGGCGCCCATGGTGAAGATGCCGGCGCTGACCCAGTTCGTCGACGGCACCGGTCCGATCTTCAAGGGCACCCTCTTCCCGTTCGTCTTCATCACGATTGCCTGCGGTGCGATCTCCGGCTTCCACGCGCTCGTCTCGTCCGGCACCACGCCGAAGCTGCTGGCGAACGAGAAGGAGATCCGCATGATCGGCTACGGCAGCATGGCCCTCGAGTCGTTCGTGGCCATCATGGCCGTGATCGCAGCGACGGTGATGGAGCCCGGCATCTACTTCGCGATCAACAGCCCGCCCGGCGTGGTCGGCAAGGAAGCCGCCGACGCCGTCGCGATGATCACCTCCTGGGGCTTTCCGGTGACGGTCGATCAGATGGCGGCGCTCGCGAAGGGCATGGGCGAGGACACCCTCTTCGGTCGGGTCGGCGGCGCGCCGTCGCTGGCCGTGGGCATGGCCACCATCTTCAGCAACACGTTCGGCGGCCAGCTCCTCGACATGTGGTACCACTTCGCGATCATGTTCGAGGTGCTCTTTATCCTGACGACGCTGGATGCCGGCACGCGTGTCGGCCGGTTCATGCTGCAGGACCTCATCAAGCACGTGTCCCCGGCGCTGGGCAACGTCTCGTCCTACCCTGCGACGGTGATCTCGAGCGCGATCTTCGTGGGTGCGTGGGGCTACTTCCTCGTGCAGGGCGTGAAGGATCCGTTGGGCGGCGTGAACATCCTCTGGCCGCTCTTCGGCATCTCGAACCAGCTCCTCGCGGGCATCGCACTGACCGTCGCCACCGGCATCATCATCAAGATGGGCAAGGTCCGGTACGCGTGGGTCACGGGCCTGCCGCTGACATGGCTCGCCATCGTGTGCACGAGCGCAGCCATCGAGAAGGTCTTCAGCAGCAATCCGGCCGTGGGCTTCCTCTCGGGTGCGAACAAGCTGGCCGCGGAACTCGCCGCCGGCACCCTCGCCCCGGCGAAGGCGGCAGCCGCGCCATCGCTGATCCTCGGCCAGCGCATCGACGCGGCGCTCGCCCTGCTGTTCGCGGTGATCCTCTGGATCGTCATCGCGGACATGCTGCGGATGGCCCGACGCTATCTGAAGGGCCAGAGCGTGCAGCCGCTGTCGGAGTCGCCGCACGTGGCGACGCAACTCGCTTAGATCGGAAGGGTGTACGCGGCGCGGAGCGCCGCACGTGCACCCGACCGAGGCACGGACTGATGATTCGTCCTGGGACGAATCATCAGTCCGTGAAAGTCGTTGAAATGCACACCGAGCTTGGGGCGGCCCGGCGCTCGGTGTGATTCAAAGGCAACGATGGGTGGCATCGCGACTCGGTTCAAATTTGCGAACCGGTGATGCGCCAAATCCCTGGTCTTCCCTAGCCCCTAGCCCCTAGTCCCTAGCCTCTGAATCCCGATGCGCGACGACCTCAAGAAACTCTGGGACTTCATGCGCGAGGTGACGGGCGACGACGCCTACGAGCGCTATCTCACCCGGCATCGGGAAACACATCCAGAACTGCCGCCGCTCACCGAGAAGGAATTCTTCGCGTCGGAGCAGGACCGGAAGTGGAGCGGCATCAACCGCTGTTGCTGATCCGCCGACGGCACATCGTCACTCCCGCGCCGCCACGGCCTTCCTGACATCCTCCCGCAGCTTCGCAATGTCCTCGCGAAGCTCGCGTACGTCGAGGTGCAGTTCACGGAAGACGCTGCGCTCCTCCTCGTCGATGAGCTGGCTGATCTCCAGCCGCATCTGTTGGATGTCCTCGTGCATCTCGTGACGCATGCGGCTCTCGTCCTCGCCCACCATGAGCGCCGCGATGCTGGCCGTCACCATCGACATGGTCGCCACACCCAGCACGGCGATGAAGACGGCGAAGGTGCGCGCTGCGGTGGTCGTCGGCACGAAGTCGCCATAGCCGATGGTCGTGCCCGTGACGATCGCGAGCCATAGCCCTTCGCCATAGCTTCGAACCGTGGGCTCCAGCCAGAGGAATCCGAACCCGGCGAGCAGCATGGCAACGAAGGCGAAGACCAGCACGTAGGGGAGCCCGCCCCTGCGGAAGAGGCGCCGGCTGGCCGCCATCGCGCGGACGAGCAGCATGCCGATCAACACGGCACGCGTCAGCCCTACGAGGGCCGCCGACTCGGACCCGAAGCCCGCAAGCCCCGCCACGGCGAACGCGATGACCAGCAGGTCGAGCCAGTTGCGCCTCAGGTAGGCGACGCGCTGCTGCGTGAGGCGCAACATCCAGACGAGCTCGGCCGTGAAGGCGAGCAGGATGAACACCTCCACCGCCGCCCCGAGCATGCGCGTCGGACGCGCATCGGACAGGTCCTCGAGGTAGAGCGCCGGAATGGACATGAGGGCCACGGCCAGCATGACCCAATGCAGGCGTTGCTCCCAGACGTAGGCCTCGGGTGAATCGTTCGGGGGCACGCCCCCGATGCCGAACCACACGAGTTCCGGTCGCCTCATGCGAACGACTCCCGGGAGGGCCTGACGTTCACTCGCCGGCGACGGCCATCCGGTCGACGAGGATCGATCCGCACTGCCGGGATCCGCGATACAGCACGTCGCTACCCACGGCCACGATGCCGCGGAACATGTCCTTCAGGTTGCCGGCGACGGTGATCTCTTCCACCGGATAGGCGATCTCGCCGTTCTCGACCCAGAAGCCGGCGGCGCCGCGGGAGTAGTCCCCGGTCACCATGTTCACGCCCTGGCCCAGCAGTTCGGTCACCAGCAGTCCCGTGCCCATCTGGCGCAGGAGCGTCTCGAAGTCCTGGCCCGTGGAAGCCAGGGTGAGGTTGTGCGTGCCGCCAGCGTTGCCGGTGGACTTCATGCCGAGCTTGCGCGCCGAGTAGCTGCCGAGGAAGTAGCCGTTCAGGACGCCGTTCACGACGATGTCGCGATCCTGCGTGGCGACGCCCTCGTCGTCGAAGGGGCTGCTCGCGAGTCCGCGGGGGACGCGCGCCGCGTCGCGAATCTGCACGATGGGCGAGAACACGGTCTGGCCCAGCGCATCGAGCAGGAACGAGGACTTGCGGTACAGGCTGCCTCCGCTGGCCGCCGCCGCGAAGTGGCCGAGCAGCGAGGCAGCGACCGGGGCCTCGTAGAGCACCGGGCCCTTCGTCGTTGCGAGCTTGCGGCTGCCGAGGCGGGCGATGCTGCGCCGGCCGGCGCGTTCGCCCACCACCGCCGGGTCATCGAGGTCACCGGCGGCGCGGGCCACGGAATACCAGTCGTCGCGCTGCATGTCGTCGCCCTGCCCCGCGATCACGGAGCACGACAGGCTGTGGCGCGAGGCCGGGAACCCCGCGAGAAAGCCGAGCGAATTGGCGTAGATGAACTGCGATTCCTGCGTGTAGACCGACGCGCCCTCCGTGTTCGCGATGCGGGCGTCCACCCCGAGCGCGGCGGCTTCGCATGCGCGCGCCAGCTCGATCGCCTGTTCGACCGGGAGATCCCAGGGGTGGTACAAATCGAGATCGGGGATGTCGCGCGCCAGGAGGTCGGCGTCGGCGAGGCCGGAGTACTCGTCGTCGGCGGTATGGCTCGCGATGGAGAGTGCGGCGCGCACGGTATCTTCGAGGGCCTTGCGGGAGAAGTCGGCACTGGACGCGTGGCCGCGGCGATGGCCGATGTAGACGGTGATGCCGAGCGCCTTGTCGCGGTTGTACTCGATGGTCTCGACCTCCCCGCGGCGGACGGTCACGGACTGGCCGAACCCCTCGCTGAGATCCACTTCCGCGGCGGTGGCACCGGACCGGGCGGCGATGTCGAGGAGGTCGGAGGCGATGGACTTCAGGTGGCCAAGGTCGTTCGAGAAGCGGTCGTTCGTATTCACGTCGGGGTGGGCTCGGTGGGTGGGCTCGATGGATCGCCGGGGCGCGTGTGATGCATCCGATGCACGCGCGGGTCGCGGTATCGGGGCGGCTTCCTTATGATAGCAACCGATATGAGCGAACCCTCCATTTCCCCGTCGGATGAAATCGACGACACCCCCGAGACACCGAGCAAGTCGCAGCGCAAGCGCGACATGGCCGAACTCGAGGACATGGGCGAGGCCCTCACGGGCCTCTCCGAAGACCGCATCAAGCGCATGGACCTCCCCGAGGACCTCCGCGCCGCCGTGCTCGAAGCGAAGCGCATCAAGAGCTTCGGTGCCCAGCGGCGGCAGCTGAAGTACATCGGGAAGGTGATGCGACAACTCGATCCGGCGCCGATCCGGGCCCAGCTCGACGCGCTGGAAGGCACGTCGCGCGCGCAGACGGCCTGGACGCACAAGATCGAGCACTGGCGCCATCGACTGCTCTCCGACGACGCCGCGCTGAATGCGCTGGTGGCGGAGTATCCGGACGCCAATCATCCACAACTCCGCACGCTCATCGAGACCTCGCAGCGCGAGAAGGCGCTGGGCCGGATCCCGCGCGCGTACCGCGAGATCTTCCAGGTCCTGCGCAAACTCATTCCGCAGCCCGGCGTCGGTGCGACCGATGCGCGTCGGGCAGACGACTCCCTCACCGAAGAAGACGAAGAGAATCCATGAGTGCAGATGCCGTCAGGATCGGTCTGGTCTCCATCAGCGATCGCGCCTCCACCGGCGTGTACCAGGACGCCGGGCTGCCGGCCCTCAAGGAGTGGCTGGGCACCGCACTCGTGAACCCGGTGACCTACGAAGAACGTCTGATCCCGGACGAGCAGCCCGTGATCGAGGCCACGCTGCGGGCCCTCGTCGACGAGGCCGGCTGCCATCTCGTCCTGACCACCGGTGGCACCGGCCCGGCGAAGCGCGACGTGACGCCCGAGGCCACGCTCGCCGTCGCAGACAAGGTGATGCCGGGCTTCGGCGAGCAGATGCGTCAGATCAGCCTGCGCTTCGTGCCCACCGCGATTCTCTCGCGCCAGGTGGCGGTGATCCGGGGCGGGGCACTCATCATCAATCTGCCGGGGCAGCCGAAGTCGATCCGGGAGACACTCGAGGGTCTGAAGGGCGAAGATGGCGCGCAGATCGTGCCGGGCATCTTCGCCGCGGTGCCCTACTGCATCGACCTCATCGGCGGCCCCTACCTCGAGAGCCGCCCTGAGGTTTGCAAGGCGTTCAGGCCGAAGTCGGCCATCCGCACGCCGGGATAGGAGGCTGTCGGACTTGGGTGGTCGATAGCGAAGCGGCGGGAGTGCGAGGACAGATTTTGACGATTTCGACGAACGTATCGGGAATACGTGAGGAGAAAGCGCCGGAATATGGACCGCTCTCCCACCGTTGCAGCCGAATCATCCCAAGCCCGACAGGCTCCAGGGAAACCTCAGTCCGCCGCCCGCTGCAGCAGACGGTAGGACATGATCACGTAGTCGTCGCCGGCATCGATGGTGTTCTTCGGAACGAGCAGGTAGTCCATCCCGTAGAGCGTGAGGCCGTAGGAATCGCGCATCACGAACGAACCGTGACGCAGCAGGAGGTTCACGGTGAGCCGCCCCAGGCTGTTGTCGGACGAGGACGGCAGCAGCAGCGCGTTCACCGATAGATCGGGGCCGGAGTGGTGGCTGCCATCGGCGCGCAGGGCGTGCAGCAGCACGCGCATGGCCCCTCGCGAGTGCAGTTCTATCCCCACGTAGCGCTGCCCACCGTCGGTCTGCGTCAGGCGCCGGATCACCCCCACACCCCAGGCGGCCCCCTCCTCCTCGTACTTCACACCGATCAGTTCGCCCAGGGCGACCCATTCGCTGCGCCCCGGTGAGACACGCATGCCGAAGCCTGCGGCACTCTCGTTGGCAGCACTCCAGTCCTCGACGATGCGATCGTCGAAGTCCCAGCCGAACTCGTCGGAATCGACAGCAGCCAGGATGGCGTCGAATCCGTGAACCACCTGCACCCGTTCCTCGGAGTCGCGTCGCACTTCGCGCCGCGAGGGCGGTACGGGCGACCAGTAGCGCGCCAGATGCTCCAGCACCTCGATGACGTCGTGGGCCGGGTAGTCGCTGCCGAGATTCACCGTCGCCGGGACCATCCCCGCGACCCGGACGTCGTCGGCCAGCTTCTTGAGGTGCGTGGAAGCCGCACTGGGTCCGAAGTACCGCATGCCGGCCCCGCCGTCGCCGGCGTGTCGCGCGGGCGCGATATCGGACTCGGTGTCGAACTGGAAGTGAACGCCGGTCGACGGCGTCGACTGCATGGCGAAGAACTCCGAGAACTGCGCGCAGATGCGTTCGACGATCGCGATCTGCGACTTGGGCAGGCTGTCCGTCGACGACACCGCCAGCATCAACACCTTCAGGAACTCACGCTCGACGGAGGACTCACCCCAGGCCCCCTGATAGATGACCACCCTCTCGCGCGAAACGCCGCGCTGCTCGGCAACGGCCCAGACTCGGGCAAGGCTGCCCCAGAGTCGGAGTTCGACCGGGGCGTAGCGCAACAGTCGCCAGTGGAGATGCAGGTTGAAGGCACGGATCGCCCGTGCCGCGATGAGCGCAAGCCTCGGCCGCAGGGGCGCCGCGCTGGGATCGCCCGTCTCGTGCATCTCGAGCAGCATCCGATAGGCGGTGGCCAGGGCGTTCCAGAACGCGCCGACCACATGCCCGATCCGGGCGGCGCTCCCGCGAGCCTCGCTGGTAGGACGGAGAAACTCGTTGCTCAGGTGCCGCGTGATCGGCTTGGCCGCCCCGTCGATGAGGTCGACGATCTCGAGGAGGCGGCTCGCCGCGAGGCCTGCCGTTTCCCGTACGGAATCGAGGTGTTCGGTGAGCAATTCCAGGGCGAGCACGGGCTGCTGGGACGTCGCGGCATCGAGGACCCCGCGGGCCGTCTTCGGGTCCGCGAGAGGATGCACTGCACTGTCGGAGGATCTCAACCAAGCCAGCATTTCGTCGTCACCCTTGCAACCGGCGAGCATGGCCGGCGTTGGGCACGCCGCATCCGGCGCCCCGCATTCATGAAATCCATCCCGTGCCGAGCATCAACCCCGGTCGGCCGCGAGCGCCGCATGCCGACCTCTCTCGACGTCGACCGCCGCCAGCACCGCGAGACCGGCGATGAAGAACACGCCGGTGAACAGCATCGCCTGCCGATGATCGCCGCCGGACATCCAGCTGATCGCGCCATACGTGAGCGGCCCGAGGATCGACGAGAGCTTGACCGCCAGCCCCCACAACCCGAAGAACTCGGCCAGCCGCGCCTCGGGGCTCAGGAATCCCACCAGCGCCCTGCCCGCCGACTGGCTTGCCCCCATGCAGAGCCCCGCCAGGTTTGCGGCCACCCAGAACACCGAAGCGTCCCGGGCCTGCCACGCCACGAGCGTCGTGACGCACCAGCCCACCAGGGTGATCGCGACACTCTTCACGTGCCCAACGCGGTCCTGCAGATATCCGAACCCGAAGGCGCCGACGCTCGCGGTCACGTTGACGACCAGCACCATCACCAGCGTCTGCGTGGTGCCGAAGCCCATCGCCTCCTGCGCGTAGATCGCTGCGATGGAGATGACGGTCTGCACGCCCGCCTGGTAGAGCAGGATGCACACCAGGAACCACGCGAGGTCGCGAAAGCGCGCCGCCTGGCGGATGGTGGACTGGAGCCGCGCGAACGCGCCTTCGTAGCCGGCACCGGAGGCGCGCAACTGAGGGACCGCGCGTTCCTTCAGCAACAGGAAGGTCGGCAGGCTCGCGACGATGAAAAGGGCACTGGTGATCAGCATCGTCACGGGCACGAACTGCTCGGCAGCGTCACCCCGACCCTGGGCCCAGGTCACGTAGCCCAGGCAGGCGCCCAGGGACACCAACCCGCCGATATAACCGAAAGCCCATCCCCAGCCGGAGATCTTGCCGAGGGATTCGCTCTTCGCCAGTTCGGGGAGGAAGGCGGCGATGACGTTCTCGCCCGTTCCGAAGAAGAAATTGGAGATCACCAGCGCGATCACGGCGATGGCGATGTCCCCGGGACCGGCAAAGGAAAGCGCGGCGGTGCCGAGCACGCAGCCCAGGGTGCTCACCACCAGGACCTTTTTCTTGGCAGCGTGGGTGTCGGCCCAGGCCCCGATCAATGGCGCCGTGACGACGATCAGCGCGTACGAGACCGACAGGACGAGGGTCCACGCGAAGGTCGCCCAGGCGGCGCGCCCCGCGACGACGCTCACGAAGTAGGCATTGAAGATCGCGGTGATCACGACGGTCGTGTAGCCGGAATTCGCGAAATCGTACGAGGCCCAAGCCCAGACCTCGCGGGGCCGGACGCCTGCGTTCAGATGGAGGCTCTCGCGGCTCATGGTCGGGGTTGGGCTCCGTCTCGGGGGGGCGCGCACTTCACGATGGCGCGGGCAGCCAGTGCATCGATCGTGGCGCTTTCGTAGCCGAGCGCCGAGAGGACTTCGCGGGTGTGTTCGCCAAGGGCCGGCCCGAGCCACGCAGTGTCACCGGGCGTGTCGACCAGTTTCGGCACGATCCCCGGCAAGCGCACGGTGCCACCGCCGCCGGGCAGCGGAAAACCCTGGATCATCCCCCGGGCCAGGTATTGCGGATCGCGCGCGATGTCCGCGATGTCGTAGATCTTCCCTGCCGGCACCTCGGCACGCTCCAGAACGGCAAGCGCGGCGGGCAGATCGAGCCCGGCCGCCCATCGGCCGATGACGCCATCGATCTCCTCGGTGCGCGGGACGCGTCCGGCGTTGCTCGCGAGCGACGGATCGTCTGCGAGGTCCGGGCGACCGATCGCCCGCATCATCCGCCGGAAGATGCTGTCGTTGTTGGCCCCGATCACGAGGTAGGCGCCATCGCGGGTGGCGTAGGTGTTGGACGGGACGATGCCCGGCAGCGCCGTACCCGTGCGCCCGCGGATCTCGCCGAAGACGTCGTACTCCGGGAGCAGGCTTTCCATGAGCGCGAAGACCGCCTCGTAGAGCGCGACGTCGACGACCTGCCCCCGACCGCCATTGACCTCGCGATGCCGCAGCGCCATCAAGCCACCGAGCGCGCCGTAGAGCGCCGCGATGGAATCCCCGATGGAGACGCCGGTGCGGACCGGCGGCCGGTCGGGATGCCCGGTGAGGTGCCGAAGACCGCCCATGGCTTCGCCGATCGCGCCGAAGCCCGGCCGGTCGCTGTAGGGCCCGGTCTGTCCGTAGCCCGACAGCCGGACCATCACCAGCCCCGGGTTGATCGCCGAGAGCTGCGGCCATCCGATGCCCCAGCTCTCGAGGGTGCCGGGACGGAAGTTCTCCACGACGATATCGGTGTCGACGGCGAGGCGGCGGACGATCTCCTGTCCCTCGGACGTCTTGAGATCCACGGCGACCGACTTCTTGTTGCGCGCCTGCGCGAGCCACCAGAGCGACGTGCCCTGGTGCAGCTTGCGCCACGTGCGCAACGGGTCACCCCCGGCGGGCGATTCGATCTTGACGACCTCGGCGCCGAACTCCGCGAGGATCCGCGCGCAGAACGGCCCGGCGATGAGCGTGCCCATCTCGAGGACACGCACCCCGGCGAGCGGCCCGGCGGCAGGCGGATCGCCGTCCGCGGCCGACGCCCCCGTCACGCGTGGAACTCGCGCAGCACGCGGCCAGGGGTGGGCGGAGAAGGCACCATGCCGTCGGCGTCGGCGATCCGTACGCCATTCACCCAGACGCCGTGGACGCCGGTGCCCGGCGTCACCAGACGCGCCGCGCCGGCGGGGAGATCGTGCACGCGCTGCGCAGGTCGCCTCCCCACCGTCGCGGGGTCGAACAGAAGGAGGTCCGCCCAGGCACCCGGCACGAGCCGGCCACGGTCGGGGATGCCGTAGAGATCGGCTGCTTCGCCCGTCATGCGGTGCACGGCACGCTCGATGGACATCACGCCTCGGTCGCGAACCCAGTGACCCAACATGTGCAGACCGAAGCCGGCGTCGCAGAAAAACTCGAGGTGGGCGCCCGCGTCGGACAGCGTGATGAGCGACACGGGATCGCAGAGCATGCGGCCCACGGCCTCCTCGTCGTTGTTGAGGAGCGTCGCGATGAAGTAGGTGTCGAGGTCTTCGGAGAGTCCGAGGTCGAGCAGCCAGTCGAAGGGCGGCTTGCCGTCACGGGCCGCAGCCGCAGCGACCGTCATGCCCTCGAGATGCGCGTTGGCGGCATCTCGTACCTTCAGCACGACAACGCGGTCCCACTGGCCGTCGAACAGACGGCGCACCGGCCTGGACAACTCCTCGCGGAGCGATTCGCGGAAGGCGGGGCTCGCGAGCAGGGCGCGGTACTCGGGCCCGTCGTGGGGGAGCGCCATCGCCGGTTGCCACGCCTTCAGGCCTTCGAACACGTAGGGCGAGTGGAGCGTGAACTCCATGGTGAGTGGGCAGGGCGACACGGCACCGCGAAGGTGTACGCCGCGGGTCTGCGCTGCCCGCATCGCGTCGAGATCCTCGAACACCGCCTCGGGTGTGACGTTGCTGTGCAGGAGCGCCGCGATGATGAACGGACGGCCAGCCGCGGCAGACCACGTCTCGAAGCGCGGGACGGCCTGCGTGGCGTCCTTCGTGATCATCAGCACGCCGCGCCCGGACTCGCGAAGCGCACCGGTGAGCGCGAGCATCTCGGCTTCGTCCGCGAGGCGCGACGGCATCGGCTTGCCGCCCTCGCCGTTGTGCTGACCGGAGGTGCTGGTCGAGAAACCGATGGCACCGGCCTCCATCGCCTCGACGACGGCGGTGCGCATGCGGGCCACCTCATCCGCTGTCGCCGCACGCTTTGCAGCGTCCCCCTTCAATGCCCACGTGCGCAACGACGAATGGCCGACGAATGCCGCCACGTTGGGTCCGACGCCGCGGCGCTCGAGAAACGCCATGTACTCGGGGAAGGTCTCGAACTCCCACTGGATGCCCTGCTCCAGCGCCGCGAGCGACATCCCTTCCACGTGGGTCAGATTGCGGATCGTGATGTCGCGGTCCTCGGGACGGCACGGTGCGATCGTGAACCCGCAGTTGCCGACGATCACCGTCGTCACGCCGAGCGCGGGTGACGGCGACGCGAACGGATCCCAGGTGATCTGGGCATCGTAGTGCGTATGCGTGTCGATGATGCCGGGCGCGAGGGCGAGTCCGTCGGCATCGATGCGCGTCTTCGCGGCGCCGAGATCCCGTCCGATGGCAGTGATCCGGCCATCCGTCACGGCGAGGTCGCCATGGAAGGCGGCAGCGCCCGTGCCATCGATGATCAGGGCATTCGCGATGAGAAGGTCGTGCATGTTTGAGATCCTGGGTGGGTCGTCGGATTGGCGCCTCTGAGCGCCGATCGGGAAAGCGCGGGCCGTGTGCGTCAGGCCTCGAGCAGTTCGGTGTCCTCGTGGGTGTACGGCGGGCTGCAGGCACACAGGATCACGAGGGACTCGGCACCGGTGTTCTCCACGCAATGTGGCGTACCCGGCGGAATGCAGATCGTGTCGCCCGGATGCACGGCGATCCGTTCGCTACCTAGGATCATCACGCCCGTGCCTGCGGTGAAGTGGTACAGCTCTTCGGTGAGCGCGTGGCGGTGCAGGTGCGTGGCCTGCCCGGGTGCGACCGTTGCCTCGGCAAGGCTCTGCGCGCGGTTGCCCTGGACGGCCGGATGCATCAGTTCGCGGATCTCGGACCCGTCACGGGTCACATAGGGCTGCACAGCCCCTCGCACACTCAGGATCATCGCCTGCCCTCCCCTTGCACATCCGGTCCGCCGCGGTGGCCGCGGCTACAATGGGACGCATGAAGACGCCCGCACCCAGACAACTCGTGCTCTCCATCGCCCTCGCGACCGGATCGATCGCGCTGGCCGCCGAACCCACCGTCCGGCCGAAGGACGCTGCGGAAGCCGTCCAGGAAGGCAACGTCAAGAACTGGATCGAATACTACGAGCGGGAACGCCGCAAATCCGCGCCGAAGACCACCGACGCCTCGCCACCTGCGCCCGCCACGACCAACGCCACACCGCCCGAAGCACCGACACCGCCCGCGCGCTGAGGACAGCCGCTACCTAGTGGGGCTTCTGCCCGCCATCGTCCGCGCCACCGACCGGCGCTTCACCGTGGCTCTCGGATGCATGGGTCAGGTACAGCGCCAGCCCCACGAGCGCGATCGAAGCGCCGAGGTAGAGCAGATCCAGCACACTCGTGAGCTTCAGCTTCACGGCATGCTCGAACAGCTTCACGATGAGGATCATCAGGATCACCTTGGCGAGCCGCGTCTTCAGGTCGTCGAGCGTCTCGATCACGAGGATCTTGCTGGAGGCCCGCGAGCCATGGGCGTCGTCGATGTCGCTAACGAACAGCTCGTAGAGGCCGAGGGCGAAGATGAGCATCACGGTCGCGAGCAGGTAACCGTCGACGACCTCCACGATGTGCGTGACCGTGTCGTCGTGCAGGGCCTTCCGGGCCTCGGCCTCGAGCGCCGGATCGGCGTAGTGGATGATGTGGGCGATGGCGTACCACACGTCCACCGTCGTGATGTAGAAGACGGCGATCGCCGCGGCCATGCTCGCGACGACGGCGACCACGACGACGAATCTGCTGTTCCAGAGGACGCGTTCGAAAAGGCGTTCGATCATGCTGTCGGCGTGGAGATCCGTGAGAGAGGCGGCGCGATTATAGGCGACTCACCTGCGGTGGCCGAGCGCTGACGCGATGCCTGTCGGAACCCAAAAAAAACGGCCCGCCGAACGGCGGGCCGAAAGTCACGGAGGATCTCGGTAGACCACCAGCTTCCCGAAGGAACACCGTCAGTCACCGAGAGACACTATTGCAACGCGCGTGCCATGAAATGATCCTTTTCAAATCAAGGCGCTGGGGATTGGGGATCCCAACTCGCCGGCCCCGCTGCTGTGCGATTGCCAGACGACCGCACCAAAAGCAGGCCGGTCACGACACCCGATAGCGGTCGAGGACTGCACGATCGACCTCGACGCCGAGACCGGGCCGCATCGGAATATCGATCCACCCTTCGACCTGCGCAGCCGGCTCGCGCACGAGATGCTGGCGGAAGGGATGCGAGGAACGGTCGTACTCGAAGATCGGCTCCTCTGCGAAAACCGAATGATGAGCAACGGGCACGGCCGCGATGAGCTGCAGCGACGCCGCCTGGGCGATCGCCGAACCCCACACATGCGGATTCACCTGCACACCATGCGCCTGCGTCAGCGCCATGACGTGACGACACGCAGTGAAGCCGCCCACGGAACAGAGATCCGGCTGCGCGATGTCGACGGCACCGGCCCCGAGAAAATCGCGGAAACCGTAGAGCGTGTGCTCGTTCTCACCACCGGCCACCGGCATCGTCACGCGACTGCGGACTTCCCGATACCCAGCGATGTGCTCAGGCGCCACCGGTTCCTCGTACCAACGCAGGTTGAACTCCGCGAGCGCATGACCGAGACGGACCGCGTCGCCGACGCCGTATGCGTGATTCGTGTCGACCATGAGCGTGATGCCTTTGCCCTCGATCGCGCGACCGATGGCGGCCATCACCGCGATGTCATCGCGCAGGCCGTAGCCCAGCTTCACCTTCATCGCGCGGAATCCGGCGGCGTGGTGCGCCAGCGCCTCATCGGCGAGACGTGCAGCCTCGCCCTGCCCGGAGATCCGGTAGAAGCCGGTCGCGTACGCCTGCACCTTCGTGCGGAAGGCGCCGCCCAGGAGCTTGTGCACCGGCACGCCGTGCGCCTTGCCGGCGATGTCCCAGAGTGCAAGATCGATCGCGCTGATGGCGGCGGTCACCGAGCCCTTGCGGCCGTAGTCACGGGTCGCGTGGTACATGCGGTGCCACAACACCTCCGTATCGAGAGGGTCGGCGCCGATCACGAGCGGCTTGAGCGCCGAATCGATGACGGCGGCAGCGATCTGCGGCGGCTCGAGGCCCTGCGCGAACGCCTCGCCCCAGCCGGTGATGCCGTCGTCCGTGATCACCTCGACGATCGTCGACGAGCGGTGCCGCACCCAGCCCTGGGAAAACGCGAAGGGCGTCTCGAGCGGGGTGCGCAGCGGATGGATGCGGATGTCTGTGATCTTCACGGCGCGGGCACTCCCGGGGTCAGGACTTCGGACAGGGAAAGGCGCTTCGCAATCCCTGGATGATCAGGTAGCGCTGCGGACGCCAGAGTTCGGTCGGGTGAGACTCGAGGTAGTCGAGCACGGCTTTGCGCCGTGCCGCCTGACGATCTTCGACGGGTGTACAGAACACGCTGCCGTCCCATTTATCGGCCGCGTTGTCGATGTGCCGCTGGGACACCTCGACGGCCTTGTCGTTGGTACGGCGAAGCAACTCGAGGAAGTCACCGCCGTCGTCTTCGGCATGTGCGAAGGGCGACGCCAGGAAAGGCAGCAGGACAAGCGTGGCAAGGCGGAAAGATGTCTTCACGGCAACGACCTCCAGGGAGATGTGCGCGGGGCCCCCCGACGCAGGTGCGCCGCCTCCCCGAAAGCAACAGGGGCCGGCATGATGCCGACCCCTGAATACCTCAACATGTTCCGTGGTGCCGCTGGCCGGAATCGAACTGGCGACCTTCGCATTACGAATGCGCTGCTCTACCAACTGAGCTACAGCGGCACGAAAGGGCGCGAAGTATAGCCGCGAACTTCTCGATCGCGAAAGGGGGTCGGACGACCTCTTCGCGACGACGCGTCAGCGATGCTTGAAGACCGGCTTGCGCTTCTCGACGAACGCGGCCATCCCCTCCTTCTGGTCCTCGACGGCGAAGCCCGAATGGAACAGCCGGCGCTCGAAACGCACGCCCTCCGAGAGGGTCGATTCGAAGGCGCGGTTCACGGACTCCTTCGCCATCATCACCACCGGCATCGACAGATCTGCGATCTTCGCGGCGGTGGCCATGGCGTCGTCGATCAGGTTGGCAAGCGGGACGACGCGACTGACAAGACCTACGCGGTCGGCCTCGGCGGCGTCCATCATTCGCGCCTGGCCGAGCAGCACCATTTCCATCGCCTTCGACTTCCCCACGAACCGAGGCAGACGCTGGGTGCCGCCAGCCCCCGGGATGATCCCGAGGTTGATCTCGGGCTGCCCGAACTTCGCATTGTCTGCGGCGATGATGAAGTCGCACATCATCGCCAGTTCGCAACCACCGCCGAGGGCGAAGCCGGCCACGGCTGCGATCACCGGCTTGCGGCATCGCGAGACACGCTCCCACTCGGCCGTGATGAAGTCCGCCTTGAAGACGTCCATGTAGGTCTTGGTCTGCATCTCCTTGATGTCGGCACCCGCGGCAAAGGCCTTCTCGCTGCCGGTGATGACGATCGCCCCGATGCCGTCGTCGGCTTCGTATCCATCGATGGCCGCCGCCAGTTCTCGCATGAGCGCTGGCGACAACGCGTTGAGCGCCTTCGGGCGATTCAGGGTGATGAGACCCACCTTGCCGCGCGTCTCGGTGAGGATGTTTTCGAAGGTCATCGTGTCGGGTTTCCTGGAAAGGTGGTGTGATAATCCGGTGCCGCCGCGTCGGGCGGCCATGGGGCCGCGGCAGCTCGAGTACTGCCCTGCCGCCCCGTGCCCAAGAGACAGCCCCGGAGAGGAACGGCCCCATGAAGTTCGAATCGATTCTATTGGATATCACCGAGGGCGTCGCCACGCTCACCCTGCATCGGCCGGAGCGCCTGAACGCCTTCACCGAGGCCATGCACGCGGAGATCCGCGCCGCCATGGACCTGGTCGAGAAGCCCGGTGCCGCACGCGTGCTGGTGCTCACGGGATCGGGCCGAGGGTTCTCGGCGGGTCAGGATCTCGCCGATCCGGTGATGTCCGGAGGACGCGACATGGACGTGGGCTCGACGCTCGAGCGGAACTACAACCCGTTGCTGCACCGCCTGAATGCGCTGCCCATGCCGGTCATCGCTGCCGTGAACGGGATTGCCGCAGGCGCCGCTGCGAACCTGGCACTCGCCTGCGATCTCGTCATCGCGACTCGTTCCGCGAGCTTCCTGCAGGCCTTCGCCAGAATCGGACTCATCCCCGACGCGGGGGGCACCTACACGCTGCCACGACTCGTCGGGCTGCAACGTGCCATGGGTCTCGCGATGCTCGCGGAGCCCCTCAGCGCCGAGAAGGCCGAGCAATGGGGTCTGATCTGGAAGTGTGTGGACGACGATCGTTTCGCGGAGGAAGTGAAGACGATCGCGCGCAAACTCGCGGACGGTCCCACGCGGGCCTACACCCTCACGCGCCGCGCATTGCGGGCTTCGGTGGACAACGACTTCGGGAGCCAGCTGGCGCTGGAAGCGGACCTGCAACGCGAAGCCAGCGGCGGGCCGGACTTCAAGGAGGGTGTCTCCGCGTTTCTGGAGAAACGGCCTGCGCGGTTCTCGGGCACGTGAACGCCGGGCCCTGACCGACTACCTCGAACTGCGATCAGGCGGCGCCGCGGACGCGGATGATCAGATCGATTCCGGCCGCCACTTTTCCCTCCGGAAGGGCTGGCAGGCCGAGAATCGAAATGCGGTCGCCGTCGATATCGGTGATCTCGCCGGTTTCGACGTCGTAGAAATGGTGATGCGGTGATGTGTTCGGGTCGTAGAAGACCTTCGTCGGGTCGACGATGACTTCCCTGACAAGGCCTTTCTCGACGAAGAGCTTCAGCGTGTTGTAGACCGTCGCCTTCGAGGTCTCGGCGTGCCGCTGATTGACGGCGGCAAGCACCTGGTCGGCTGACAGGTGCGTCATCCGGGAGAACAGCGCCCGCGCGATCTCGATGCGCTGGTGGGTTGGACCGACACCGTGGCCCCGAAGGACCTCGGAGAGAGTCGCTCTTTCGTCTTCGGGCCGGACCGTCATTGGCATGGACTGGGCATTCATGGGGCGAGTCTAAGATAAGAATTGGACTCTGTCTAACTTCACCCTCGGCCCCTGCCCGACCACGCTGCCCTTGCATCGAAGCTCTGAAGGACCTCGACAGCGTCCCGCCGGTCATTCCGAAAATCCGACCTTTTGTCAGGTTCAGTTGCGGTGCTCCCCGACCGCCTCATAGGATCCCCACTGACACTGATGGGGGAAGGGCATGAAACGACAAGCAGGCGTCACGCTGATCGAGCTTCTGATCGTCATCGCGATCATCGGGATCATTTCCGCAATCGCACTGCCTGCCTATCGGGACTACGTGATCCGCGGGAAGCTCACCGACTCCCAGGCGTCCCTCGGGGCCACCCGAACCCGACTCGAGCAGTATTACCAGGACAACCGCAGCTATCCCGCCGAATGCGGCGGCACGGCAGCCGGGTTGCCCGCATTCACCATCCCCGCCAGCGAGTACTTCACCTACGCATGCGCAGCAGGCGCCACGGCCGGACAGTCGTTCGTTCTCACGGCGACGGGGGTCACCGGCGCCGGCACGGGAGGCTTCGCATTCACCGTGAACGAACAGGGCGACCGCAACACGACCGCCGTACCGTCCGACGGTGGGTGGTCCACCAAGGCCGGGTGCTGGGTCACCAAGAAACCGAACATCTGCTGACATGGCCAACCGTCAGGAGGGTGCGACCCTCATCGAATTCATGGTGACCTTCGCCCTGATGGGAGTCCTGGTGGCGCTGGCCGTGCCTTCCTTCCGCGACTGGATCCAGAATGCCCGGGTCCGGACTGCCACGGATGCCATCACCGACGGCCTTCAACTCGCCCGGGCGGAAGCCGTCCGCCGCAACAATCCGGTGCGGTTCCGGCTCCCGGATGCCGCGGCAACCGGGTGGGTGGTCGAAGCCTTCGATCGGAACGGCTCCAACTGGACTCAGGTGCAGCAGCGCTCGGCCGATGAAGGCACGACGATCGTGGCAGTCGACGCCAGCCAGGCGACCGTCGTGTTTCTCGGCACGGGAGGGGTCTCACCGACGCCCGCCACCCCGATCCAGTTCAATGTGTCCAATCCGACCGGAGGTGAATGCGTGACCTCCGCCGGCTCGGGGTCGATCCGCTGCCTGCGGGTCACCGTGAGCGCCGGTGGGCAGGTCCGCATGTGCGATCCGGCCCTTGCCTCGGGGAATGCCGCCGCATGCTAGCGAATCCTGCTCCTCGCCGTCCGGCGCCGCGACGCCGCTCGCAACGCGGGATCATGCTGCTCGAGGCGCTGATCGCCATCCTCATCTTCTCCCTCGGCATCCTCGCGCTGATCGGGCTGCAGGCCCAGTCGATCCGCAACAGTTCGGAGGCGAAGTACCGCGCCGACGCGAGCTTCCTCGCCAATCAGATCATCGGATACATGTGGTCCGACCCCGCCAACTTCGCCTCGTATGCGCACAAGCCGAGCGGAGCCGTGTGTGAACCGTCCGGATCCGACTCGACCAACGCAAACGTGAGCGCCTGGCTCGCGAATGTGGCGGCCCTCCTGCCGGGCGCCACGGGCCGTCTGCAGTCGATCAACGTCAACGCCCTGACACGCGAGGTCACCGTCCGGATCTGCTGGCAGTCGAGGACGGGCAATCACAACATGGTCGTGACCACGCGGCTCAGCACATGAACGGAGAGCGAACCATGCGCCCGACGCCGCATTCGGCCCAGCAACAGCGCGGCATGAGCCTGATCGATGTCCTGGTGGGAATGGTGATCGGCCTCATCGGCATGGTCGTCGTCCTGCAATCCTTCACCACCTTCGAAGCGCAGAAACGCACGACCACCGTCTCGACGGACGCCCAGGAGTCCGGTCTGATGGCGCTCACGACCATCGAGCGCGAGATGCGCCTCGCGGGCTACGGGATGTACTACGCCAATCAGGCGATCTGCAGTTCGATGCGACAGTGGGCCAACTCCGATGTCGAGACGATCCCGAACCTGTTGCCGGTGACCATCATCGACGGCGCATCGGATGCTCCGGACGCTCTCACCCTCACGTTCAGCACGTCGTCCTTCGGAGCAACACCGTCGCAGATCCAGGTCGATTTCAACGGCGGGATCCCGGAGATCGTGGTCGACAACACCGTGAACAACAAGGTGTTCAAGCTGGGCGACTACCTCATGGTGGGCAAGCCATCCGACGCGGCTCGCCCCTGCGTGCGCCTGCAGGTGAGCGGTATCCGCCAGGACCCCTACAACCCCAAGATGCTGGCCCTGCGGATCGAATCGGGTACCACTGCACCTGCGAATCCGCCGCTCGACAAGCTGAAGGTGCTACTGCCGGCCGGTGGCTACTCCAACGACCCGGACGTCTCGAAAGCCTCCGTCGTATCCAACATGGCCACCATGCGACGTGTCACGTACTCCGTGCTGCTCGACACCGCGCGAAACGGAACGCTGCAGTCCCGCGACGTCACGGCGGGTACCGATCCGGTCGCGATCGCCGATGGCATCGTCAACATGCAGGTCCAGTACGGCATCTCCACCACGCCCCAGACCCGCGAGGTCTCGAGCTGGGTCAACGCCACCGGGGCCTGGGCTGCGCCTGCCGCCGCCGACATGGGCCGCATCAAGGCGCTGCGCGTGGCGGTCGTGGCGCGCAGTCAGTTGAAGGAGAAGAACGCAGTCACCGGTGTGGACATGACTTGCAGCAACACGTCGGGCAGCAATGCGAACGGTCCCTGCGCATGGCGCGACACCACCGCGAGCCCGGCCCCGATCATCGACCTCTCCGCGGACCCGGACTGGCAGCGCTACCGGTACCGCGTGTACGAGACCATCGTGCCGCTGCGCAATGTCATGTGGCAGAGCTTCTAGCGTGGAGACCTCGAACATGAAAGCCTTCCCGCTGCGCCATCCCACCCGGCCACGGCGCCGCCAGTCGGGTGTGGTCCTCGTGATCTCGCTCATCGTGCTCGTCGCGCTCACGCTCGCCGGCATCGCGCTCGTGCGATCGACCGACACCGGCAACGTCATCTCCGGAAACTTCGCCTTCCGGATGTCGGCACTGCACTCGGTCGACACCGGCGTGGAGGCAGCCTTCACTGCGGTCACGGCTGCGAGCGGATTTGCCGCTTCGCCCACGGTCGCAACGACCACGACCGCAGGCACGTACTCGCCGATACTGCTTGCCGACACGAGCCCCGCCGACGGCCTGCCAGACGTCGACTGGTCTGCCATCACCGGCACCCCCGTGGCGGGGAACACGGTGAAGTGGGTGGTCGAGCGCATGTGCGCCGACAACGCGGCCACACCGGTCGACATCCAGGCGAAGTGCTCGGTGGTGCCGGGCGCGCCGAACTTCAGCATGAAGGCCGGCGAGCCCACGCCGAACAACGACACGTTCAGCACCGCCTATCGCGTGACCATACGGGTGGAAGGGCCCAGGAATACGGTGGTGACCGTGCAGTCGGTCATCGCCATCTAGCACGCACCGATCCGGTCACCACGAAACCGGACGGCGAAAAAACAAATCAGGAGACATCCCATGATCACGCGTCACAGCTGGCGCCAGCGCGCCATGGTCCACCTCGTCGCATGGACTCTCGTCTCGGGTCAGTTCTCCCCCGCGGCGATGGCTGCGGACCCGGTCGGCGAGAACGATCTCACCGACGTGCCGCTCGCGACGCGCGGACGCGCCAAGCCCAGCATGATCTTCACGGTGGACGACTCCGCCTCGATGGATGCGGAGATCACGATGGCAGCGCAGTTCTCCACCAACGAAGGCGTGGTGTGGTGGAACACGGTCTCGCGATCGTTCATCGGGTGGGGATTCTCAGCGAGCAGTCCGAAGGACGTCCCCACCCCACCACCCTCCGTTCTCGCCAATGGCGGCACGGACGTGTGGCAGGGTTCACGGACCAGTCCTGGTCTCGGTGACGAAGCCATCTTCGACACCAACCCGCCCAACACTGCCGTGAACTTCAACGCCACCGGCGCAGGCAATCCCTTCTGGAAGCAGTTCAACTATCTCTTTCCCAACGGCGCCTGCGGCAATCGATGCGAGACCCGTACGATCGGCGATGGGGTGCACGACACGCTGGCCGTGCCTCCGACCCGCGAGTTCGGCTGGTTGCGAAGCCCGATCTACAACGCCCAGTACTACAACCCGGCGGTGCGCTACGAGATCTGGCGCCCCTACAACGACGGTGCCGCGACGATTACGCCACCCGCCTACGACAATGCGACCGGCAGTTGGATGAGCGTCCGCAGCCATCCCGTGTATCCGATCACCGGATCACCGACGACCATCGATCTCACGCGTCCCGTCCCCAAGCCGGGCGACACGGACGCAGCCAACCGGGTGTTCACGCTTTTCCCAGGGATGATTCTCCCGGCGGGTGCGCGCTATCGCTGCCGCGGCGCCGATTTAAGCGTCGCCGCATGCGAGGGCGCCGCGGATACGGGTTGGCGGGACGCGAGAGAGGACGTCTGCATCGTCACGCTCGCCACCCAGACGGCGAGCCACTGCCACTACGCCGGCCACTACGGCGTGACCCGCACACTGGTGGCGGGAGGCACGCCCTTCAGCCCCGGCCGCGTCGAGGCCCAGATCGAGTATCGCGCCGCCGTCTACTGGGCACTTTCCGATCGCACCGGCGCCCTCGGCGATGACGAGGCGTTCGGCCCCGATGGGCGGCGTCTCCGCCGTGTGGAGATCGGTGGCACCGGAAGCTTCGGCAAGTCGTTCGACCGGACGGATTGCGTGGGTACCGTGTGCTCGGCCGAGGAGGAGATGACGAACTTCGCCAACTGGTTCGCGTACCACCGAAAGCGCCACATGATGCTGAACGGCGCTCTCGGCATCGCCTTCGACCAGGTGACCGGACTCCGGGCAGGTTCCTACCCGTTCACGTCGACCACGGACGTGACGATGTACGACTTCGAGACGAACGCGGACAACGCCAACAAGAGACGTCTCCTGCATGCGCTCTACCAGGTCAAGGGAAGTGGCGGCACACCCACCCGTCCTGCGCTCTACAAGACCGGCCTGCAGTTCCGTCGCACCGGGAGCACCACGGACCCGCTGCTGCACGAGTGCCAGTACAACGCCGCCCTCGTCATCACGGATGGCTTCGCGAAGACGGATGTTCCGCCAGGCAGTGTCGGCAACGCCGACGCATCTGCAACCAACCGCTTCACGACACCCTACCTCTCGTCGAATCGGGATCTCAACTACGAACCCGACGGCACCCTGCCGCGGCCGCCGGCCGCACTCCCCACTGCCGCCGTGACACCGTCGGCCCCGTTCGCGGATGGCGAGGAGGACACGCTGGCGGACATCGCCATGCACTACTACAACCGACTGCTGCCCGAAGGCGAGACCGACCGGCGCAGGGTTCCGGTGAACATCAACGACGACGGACCCGACGCCGATCGGAACGACCAGCTGCACATGAACACATTCGCCTTGACGCTCGGGGTGCTGGGCGAGATCTTCGGGCGCAGCGACACGGCCGCCCAGATCGCGGCGAACGCGAACCCCTATCTCATCTCATCGTGGCCGAACGTGCGGAACGGCAGCGGCTACGTGAAGTCGCCGCGAAACATCGACGAACTGTGGCATGCCACCGTGAACGGCCGGGGCAGAATGCTGCTTGCCAACTCCCCCGAAGAAACGCGACAGGGCATCGTCGACATCGTGAACAACGTCGGCGCGAAGGGAGGTGCTGGCGCAGCGGTCTCGGTCGCGAATCCCAACGTGACTCCGGGCGACAACTTCTCGTATGCCTCGTCGTACAACAGCGGCGCCTGGTCGGGTGACATCAACAAGTACGAGATCGACCCGACCACCGGTGAGCCGTCCAGCACGGCGCTCTGGACACCCTCGCCCCAGAAGATCCTGGCCGTCACACCGCCGGATCAAAGGGTCATCGTGACGTACAACGATGCCACCGCAGGGGCGCGCGGCGTGGGTGGTTCCAGCTTCGGCGTCCCCTTTCAATGGAACGCGTTGTCCTCCGAACAGCAGTCGTTCCTCACATCGACCATCAACGGCGTGACTGCGACGGACCCGCAGGTGCTCGAGTTCCTGCGCGGCAACCGATCCCTCGAGGTGAGCCGGTTCCGATCCCGCGGTCCGCGGCCTCTGCGTGACGCGGCCGGGAACTTCATCGTCACCCGCTCGGGATACCAATACCCTCGCGGACGCGTGCCCGCCGACATCGCCGTACTGGGCGACATCGTCAATGCCGAGCCGGTCGTCGTGCGCAGCCCGCGCTTCAGCTATTTCGATCCCGGCTACCAGGCGTTCCGCGATCGTGTCGCCGCCCGCGCCGGCATGCTCTACCAGGGCGCCAACGACGGCATGCTGCACGCGTTCGACCTCGTGACGGGTCAGGAGCAATGGGCCTATGTGCCCAGCCTCGTGATGCCGCGCCTGAAGAACCTCTCCGATCGGTCTGCGTTCCGACACCAGTACTACGTCGACGGCACCCCGACCACGGGCGACGTCGACTTCGCGCGCACCGGAAGCTTCGACGCCGACAACCCCGGCGATCCCAACTGGAACACGATCCTCGTGAGCGGTCTTGGCAAGGGCGGCACGGGCTACTTCGCGCTCAACGTCACCGAGGGCACCCGGGCCAGCGAGACCGCCATCGCGGAACGCGTTCTCTGGGAGTTCCCCAGCCGGTTCACGCCCAGCGATCCCGTCGTGGTGGACGTGCGGAACATCGGTTTCAGCTACGGCAAGCCGCTGATCGTGAAGACGCGTGCCGCCGGCTGGGTGGTCCTCGTGACATCGGGCTACAACAACGGGCGCGGCTCCCGCTCCACGGGCGGTGACGGACGCGGTCGCCTGTTCGTGCTGAACGCGGCCACCGGCCAGGTGATCGCCCAGCTCGACACCGAGGCCGGAGAGCCCGACCGCCCGGCTGGCCTCGCCCACATCGCGGCGTACGCAAGGCGCCCGAACATCGATGCGACGATCGAGGCAGCGTACGGTGGCGATCTGCTCGGCAACGTCTGGCGCTTCGATCTGTCCGGCACGAGCGTTTCCGACTGGAAGGTGGCCAAGCTCGCCACGCTTCGGACTGCCGGCGGCGCCGTGCAGCCGGTGACGTCCGAACCCGAGCTCGGCTCCATTCTCGGCAACCGCGTGATCTACGTCGGCACTGGCCGCTATCTCGGCGACAGCGACGTCCCGGGGCCCACGAGCACCAGCGATCAGCTGGAGGTCATCCGGCGACCCATGACGATGTATGCATTGCGCGACAAGGGTGACACCGGTTCGGTGACAACCCCAGCCATTCCATCACCGACTCGGGGGCAACTCGTACAGCAGACTGCGGAGCGCTCAGGCACCAGCGTGACGGTGACCAGCAACCCGGTCGACTTCCGCAGCCAGGATGGCTGGTATCTCGATCTGCCCGAGGAGGGCGAGCGCATCGTCGCGAACCCGGTGCTGTCGGGGGGCGTCATCACCTTCATCACCAACATCCCGGATGCCAACGATGCGTGCGCTCCGGGAGGAAGCAGTTGGGCCTACTTCCTCGACTTCGCCACCGGCGGATTGGTGCGGGGCGCGAGCTATGCGGGCACGAAGCTCGGGACCTTTCTCTCCAGTCGCGCAGTACTGGTTCGCGTGCGCGATGGGATCGTCGGACTGGTACGTACATCCGGCGGTGGCGCCGCCGGCGATCCGGGTCAGATCCGGCTGAAGCCGCCCGTCAACGAAGGTGTGCGCACCGGGCGCCGGCTCTCGTGGCGCGAAGTCCCCGACGACACCGATCCACGCTGACCCTCCGCCGGAGAAATCGCACGACACTCATCGACCGACCATAAAGATCTCGACTTAGGTGCCGATAAAGCCATGAGGGATTGCCGCGCCCCCGCGAAGTGAACGCGGGGGTGGGCAGACCCGGCCCAATCGGCAGGGCAGCAGCGCGGCGGGCAGAGGCCCGCCGGCGGCAGTCCGCGCCAGATGATCTATGAGGACGGAACAAGATGAGCGCGTCAAACCATTCCTGGAAGCAGCGGACACTCGCCTACGCGGTCGTGCAGTGCCTGCTGTTCGTCGAGTGTCTCCCCAGCGCGTGGGCCACCACGGACATCGGCGACATCCCGATGGCGACGAAGGGCCGCGCCAAGCCGAACATGATCATCGTGGTCGACGACTCCGGTTCCATGGATGGCGAGTTCCTGCCGACACGCGGCCTCTCCGCGAACGATGGCGCTGCCTGGTGGAGTACCGTTTCGCGATCATTCTTCGGATACGGTGCCAGCAGCACGGCCGACGTCTGGCTGGGAGGCGGTCCCACGGCACCCGCGCTCGGCGCCTCGGGTTTCTTCAACACCACGCCACCGAAAGGCCCGCTGAACTTCAACTTCGCGGGCAACGCGAACTCGTTCTGGAAGAAGTACGTGTACCTGTTCCCGAACGGCCAGTGCGGCGCGAGCTGCGATAGCCGCGTCTACTCGGACTCTTCCCACGACCACTTCGCGATCCCGCCCACGCGCGAGTTCGCCTACTTCCGAAGCCACGTCTACAACGCCCAGTACTACAACCCCGGGATCAACTACGACCCATGGCGGCCCTACAACAACGGGACGACCACCACGACGCCCGTGGCCTATGACAACACCAGTGCCTCCTGGAGCACGGTGCGCAGTCACCCCGTCTATCCGACGAGCGGATCGCCGACGACGATCGATCTGACCACGGACGTGGTGCAGCCAGGGGATTCGGCCGCTGCGAACAGGACTTTCATTTTCTATTCCGGAATGATCCTTCCGGCCGGCGCGCGCTATCGGATCTGCACGGAAACCGGGGGCACCTGTGGCGCCTGGACGAGCGATCCCACCGTCACGACCGACCGCTGCATCGTCGCTGATGCGGCAACGCAAACCGCTGCGTACTGCCACATGGCCGACAGTTACGGCATCACCGGGAGCGCGGCGAGCGCCATCATTGCCGTTGGGGTATCGGGCGGTCTGCCGAGGCGAATCGAGGCGCAGCTCGCCTACCACCCGGCCACCTACTGGGTACCCTCCTCGGACACGGGCGCGCTCGCTGCCGACGAGGCCCATGGCCCGTCGCCCATCACCGGCAGGGACCGCCTCCGCCGCGTGGAGATCCGCCCCTCGGTCACGAGCTACGCGAAGTCGGCGACCCGCACCGATTGCGTGGGGACCACCTGCACGTATCAGGAGGAGATGACCAACTTCGCGAACTGGTTCGCGTTCTACCGCAAGCGCCACATGATGCTGAATGGCGCCCTGGGCCTCGCGTTCGACCAGCTGAACGGGCTGCGTGCCGGGCATGTCGTATTCAACAATCTCACGAACGTCACGATGCGCGATTTCGACAGCGGGTCGGACACGTCGAATGCGAAGCGTCTGCTGAACGACTTGTATCGCGTGAAGGGCTCCGGCGGCACGCCCACACGACGCGCACTGGAGTACGCCGGCAACCAGTTCATGCGGACAGGCTCCGGCGCCCCGATCAATGCGGCGTGCCAGTTCAACGCGGCATTCGTGATCACGGACGGCTTCGCGAGCACCGAGGCACCCGTCGCCAACTTCGGCAACGCAGACGATGCGGCGACGAACAGGTTCACGATCCCCTACGACCCCGAGAACGCGGTGTTGAACTACACCGATGCGTCGCCTGCGGGCACCATCCCGCTGCCACCGTCGACGCCACTCCCCGCCGTGGAGGTGAAGCCAGCGGCTCCCTTCGTCGATGCGGAGTCGAACACGCTGGCCGATATCGCGATGCACTTCTACTCCACCAATCTGCGGACGGACCTCGCCGCACGTCAGGTGCCACTCAACAAGTACGACACCGCCCCTGACGCCGATCGCAACGACTTCCTGCACATGAACACGTACGCGCTGGGCCTCGGCGTCCAGGGCGAGATCTTCGGCAGGACCGACGACGCCACCCTCGCCAGCTACAACACCAATCCGTACTTGAACACCTTCACGTGGCCGGAGGTGAGGTCGGGCACAGGCTACAAGCAGCGGCATCCCGCGGCCATCGACGAGCTGTGGCACGCCACCATCAACGGGCGCGGCCTCATGCTCTCGGCCAGTTCGCCGGAGGAGACCCGGGTCGGCGTCATCGACATCGTGAACAGCGTGGGGGCGAAAGGCGGATCAGGCGCGGCTGTTGCCGTGGCCAATCCGAACATCGTGCCGGGCGACAACTACTCGTACGCGTCCAGCTACAACTCCGGTCCGTGGTCGGGCGACATCAACAAGTACGAGATCGATCCGGCCACCGGCACGCCGAGCACGTCCGCGATCTGGAATCCGTCTCCGCAGAAACAGCTCGCAGTGCGTCCACAGACCGACCGCATCATCGCCACGTACGATGGCACCGACGGCATTCCCCTGCAGTGGTCGAGCCTGCCGTCCACCATGCAGGCGATGCTCACGTCGACCGTGAGCGGCATCACCTCCGTGGACTCCCAGGTTCTGGATTTCCTGCGCGGGGAGCGATCGCGCGAGGTCGAGAAGTTCCGCTCCCGCGGTCCGCGCCCGAGCCTGGACGGCACCGGCAACTACGTCACGAGCAACGGCAAGTACGTGTATCCCAACAACCGCATCCCGGACGACATCTCCATTCTCGGCGACATCGTGAATGGTGAACCGGTCGTGGTACGCGCCCCCAGGTTCAACTACTTCGACCCCGGGTATCTGGAGTTCAGGCAGGCCATGACGGAAGGGGCCGGCGCGCGGCAGGGCGTGGTCTATCAGGGCGCCAACGATGGCATGTTGCACGCGTTCGATGTCAACACGGGCGCGGAACTTTGGGCCTACGTGCCGCGCCACGTGTTCTCCAACCTGCGCAATCTCTCCGACCGCCTCGGCTTCCGACATCTGTACTACGTCGACGGCACCCCGACGGTGGGCGACGTCGACATGGCGTACACGTACGGCAACGATCTCTCGACGCCCGGCACGCCGGACTGGCGGACGATCCTCGTGGGCGGCTTGCGCAAGGGTGGCTTCGGCTACTACGCGCTGGACGTCACCAATCCTTCGATCAACTCCGAGACGACCCTCGCATCCAAGGTGCTCTGGGAGTTCCCCAGCGCCGCAACGGATACCGACGACGCCACGGTGCGCCCGAACATCGGCTACAGCTTCGGCAAGCCGGTCATCGTGAAAACGCGGGCCGCGGGCTGGGTGGTGGCGGTGACGTCGGGATACAACAACGGAACCGCTACTGGCTCGAGCGGTGGCGATGGTGTTGGACGCGTCTACATCCTCGATCCCGCGGACGGCCGCGTCATCCGGACGCTCAGCACCGGCGTCGGCACGGCATCGACGCCCAGCGGCCTCGCCCACCTGTCGGCGTTCTCCCGTCGGCCGGATACCGATGCAACGACCGAGGCCCTCTACGGTGGCGACCTGCTGGGGAACGTGTGGCGATTCGATCTCTCGGACCCGGACATGGCCAATTGGCGCGTCGCGAAGGTCGCCGAGCTGAAGACGAGCACCGGCGACTACCAGCCGATCACGGTGGAACCCGAACTGGGCGAGGTGCAGGGCAAGCGCGTGATCTTCATCGGTGCGGGTCAGTATCTTGGCGACACCGACGTCATCGGCAACTCGCCCGAGAACACGCTCGCTCGCCGACGCATGAGCTTCTACGCCCTGCGGGACGAAGTGACCCACACCTCCGCCACCACCCCGCTGATCACTTCACGGTCGGTGCTGGTGACGCAGACGGCGACCAAGTCTGCAGACACGATCACCGTCACGTCGACCCCCGTCGACTTCCGTGACAAGTACGGATGGGTGCTGGACCTCCCGGAAATCGGCGAGCGCGTCTCCACGAACCCAGTGCTGTCAGGCGGCGTGATCACCTTCACGACGAACGTTCCGAATGGAACCGACCCCTGCAATCCCGGCGGCAGCAGCTGGATCTACTACCTCGACTTCACCACAGGCGGCAGGGTGCCGGGAGCGACCAACGCCGGGGCGAAGATGGGCAACTTCCTGTCGAGCCGCGTGGTGCTGATCCGCCTGACATCGGGCCAGATCGTCGGCCTCATCCGCAGTTCCAGCGCCACCACCGTGAAGGTGACACCACCCGCCAACAACACGACGAGCACCGGGCGACGCCTTTCGTGGCGTGATCTTCAGGACAACATCGCCCCCTGACCCGAACCGGCTTCACAACCGGGAAGCCGGCGCCCTCCCAAGGGTGCCGGCTTCAGGTCGTGACGAGCGCCTTCGGAATCGGGAAGGTGACGTCCTCCGGCACACCGGGAAGGTCCGAAACCGACGTCGCGCCGAGTTCCGAGAGCCGGGAGAGCACGGCCTTCACCAGTACTTCCGGGGCCGAAGCCCCGGCGGTGACGCCGATGGTGGCCTTGCCGATGACCCACGCTGCATCGAGATCCTCGGCGCGATCGATCATGTAGGAAGGGACGCCGGCCAGTTCCGCCACCTCGCGCAGCCGGTTCGAGTTGGAGCTGTTCGGGGAACCGACGACGATCACGACATCCACCGCACCCGCGAGCTTCTTCACGGCATCCTGCCGATTCTGCGTCGCGTAGCAGATGTCATCCTTGCGGGGCCCGACGATCTCGGGGAAGCGGCGGCGCAATGCATCGATCACGGCGCGCGCATCGTCCACCGATAGCGTCGTCTGCGTGACGAACGCCAGCTTCGAGGCGTCGTTCACCACGAGATGGTCGACGTCCGCAGGGGTCTCGACCAGATGGATGCCACCGTCGGACTGGCCCATGGTCCCCTCGACCTCCGGATGTCCGCGATGGCCGATCATCACGATCTCGCGCCCCTGCTCCCGCATGCGCGTGACCTCCACATGGACCTTCGTCACGAGCGGGCACGTCGCATCGAAGACGCGCAGGCCGCGCTGCTCGGCGTCGCGCCGCACCTCCTGAGAAACCCCGTGCGCGCTGAAGACGACGGTGGCGCCGGTCGGCACTTCCGACAGCTGGTCCACGAAGACGGCGCCCTTCCCGCGGAGATCGTCCACGACGAAGCGGTTGTGGACGACCTCGTGCCGCACGTAGATCGGCGCGCCGTGGCGCTGGATGGCCCTCTCGACGATCTCGATGGCGCGATCGACGCCGGCGCAGAAGCCGCGTGGGTTGGCGAGCAGGACTTTCATGGAGATTCTCCCGGAGGACGTGCCGCCGGTTCGCGCTGCGCCTGGCGCGCGCGCTGATCCCGGAAGCTGTCCCAGACGAGCAGGACCGCGCCGCAGGTGATGGCGGAGTCCGCGAGATTGAAGGCTGGCCAGAAATAGCCCGCGACGTGGAAATGGAGGAAATCGACGACGGCGCCAAGCATCCAGCGATCGATGACATTGCCGATCGCGCCGCCGAGAATCATCCCCAGGGCGAATCCGAACAGGAGGCGCGTTCGGTGACGCACGATCAACGTCGCCATGAAGATCGACGCCGCGAGTGCGATGCCGATGAACAACTCACGCTGCCAACCCGACGCCGACGACAGGAAGCTGAATGCCGCTCCGGGGTTGAACACGAGCACCAGATCGAAGAACCCGGTGACACGGATCGAATCGCCGTAGACGAGATGCTGCTGGACGACGTGCTTGCTCCACTGGTCCAACACCGCGACCACGAAAGCCAGCGCGAACCAGCGCGCGGACTCAAGCAGCCGCACGCGGCTCGCCCTCGCCGTGAAGATTCGCCGTGCACCGACCGCACAGTTCCGGATGCGCGGGGTGGTGACCCACGTCCGAACGGTAGTGCCAGCAGCGCCCGCACTTGGCTGCCTCGCTCGGCTTGACGGCAACGGTCTCGCCGTCCGCCGCATCGACCGAGGCCACACCCGCCTGCGATGTGATCAGCACGAACCGGAGGTCATCGCCGAGGCTCGCGCAGGCGTCGTACCGGGCGCCGTACAGCCCGAGCGTCACCTCCGCCTGCAGCGAGGATCCGATGGACCCCGCCCCGCGCAGGCCTTCCAGTTCCTTCTGCACCCACGCCCGAACATCGCGGACGGCGCGCCACTTCGCGATGAGCGCGTCCTCGCCGTCCTGCGCGGGCAGTTCGTACCACGTGTGGAGGAACAGGCTGTCGTCGTCGCGGCGATTCAGCACCGCCCAGGCCTCCTCGGCCGTGAACGCGAGCACCGGCGCCATCAGCCGGAGCAGGCTCTGGGAGAGATGCCACAGCACGGACTGCGCTGCCCGCCGCGGACGGCTGTCGCGCGCGGTCGTGTAGAGGCGGTCCTTCAGAATGTCGAGGTAGAAGCCGCCCAGTTCCTCCGAGCAGAACGTCTGGATGCGCTGCACGACGGCGTGGAACTCGTACCGGTCGTAGGCCGCGCACACCTCGGACTGCAGTTCGCGCACGAGGGCGAGGCCGTAGCGGTCGATCTCGAGCCACTCGGACGGCGGCAGCAGATCGGTCGTGGGATCGAAGTCGGAGACGTTCGCGAGCAGGAAGCGGAGCGTGTTGCGGATCCGGCGATAGCTCTCGACCACACGCTTCAGGATCTCGTCGGAGAGCGAGATCTCGCCCGAATAGTCGGAGGACCCGATCCAGAGGCGGAGGATGTCCGCGCCCAGCTTGCCGGCGACATCCTGCGGGTCGATACCGTTGCCGGCCGACTTGCTCATCTTGCGGCCGTGCTGATCCACGAGGAAGCCATGCGTGAGCAATTGCCGATACGGCGCTTGGCCGTCCATCGCGCAGCCCGTGAGCAGCGACGACTGGAACCAGCCGCGATGCTGATCGGAACCTTCCAGATAGAGGTCGGCCGGTTTCGTCAGCGCCTCGCGGCGCGCCAGGACGCTCGCGTGGGTCGTGCCGGAGTCGAACCAGACGTCGAGGGTGTCAGGCACCTTCTCGTAGACGGCCGCCTCGTCTCCGATGAGATCACGCAGGTCGAGGGCGAACCACGCTTCGATGCCGCCCTGCTCCACCTTCTGCGCAACGGCCTCCATCAACTCCAGCAGACGCGGATGCGGCTCGCCGGTCTTCTGGTGCACGATCAGCGACATCGGCACGCCCCAGCTGCGCTGGCGCGAGACGCACCAGTCGGGCCGGTTGCCGATCATGGCCTCCAACCGCGCGCGGCCCCACTGCGGGAAGAACTCCGTGGCGGCCACGGCCGCATTGGCAACCTCGCGCAAGGACTGACCCTCGGGCCCCTTCGTCTCCATCCCGATGAACCACTGGTGCGTCGCGCGGAAGATCACCGGCGTCTTGTGCCGCCAGCAGTGCGGATAGCTGTGCTTGTAGGCCTCGTGGTGCAGGAGCAGCGTCTTCGATTCGAGCACCTCGACGACGGCCTTGTTGCCCTCCCAGACCGTCTGGCCACCCACCAGCGGGACGGTCTCGTCGAAGCGGCCGTCGGGGCCGACGGGGTTCGCCACGGGCAGGTTGTACTTCTGGCCCGCCACGAAGTCCTCCACGCCGTGCGCGGGCGCGGTGTGGACCAAGCCGGTGCCGGCATCGAGCGTGACGTGGTCGCCGAGGATGATCGGCACCTTGCGTGGCTGGAACGGATGCCAGATCTCCAGCCCCTCGAGCGCCGCGCCCTTCACGGTGCCCACGATCTTCCATTCCTCGATGCCGTAACGCTTCATGCAGGCCTCGACGAGGTCGACGGCGAGGATCAGGAAGTACTTCGGACCACGCACCAGCGCGTAATCGATCTCCGGATGCACGGCCACCGCCTGGTTCGCCGGCAGCGTCCATGGCGTCGTCGTCCAGATCACCGCGTAGGCCGGGTGATCGGTGTGCGTGAATCCGAACGGCCTGGCCAGTTCCTGCGGATCACGGCCGGGGAAGGCCACATCGATGGCGGGCGAGGTGCGGTCCTCGTACTCGACCTCCGCCTCGGCCAGCGCGGAGCGGCAATCGAGGCACCAGTGGACCGGCTTCGCGCCCTGATACAGGTAGCCGCGCTCGTAGATGCGGGCGAGCGACCGGATGATGTCCGCCTCGGTGCGGAAATCCATCGTGAGGTACGGATGGTCCCAGTCGCCGATGACGCCGAGGCGGATGAAGTCGGCCTTCTGCCGCGCGATCTGCGAGGCCGCGAACTCTCGGCACAGCTTGCGGAACGCGTTGGGCTCGAGCCCGCGACCGTGCTTCTTCTCGATCTGGTGCTCGATCGGGAGGCCGTGGCAGTCCCACCCCGGGACGTACGGCGCATCGAACCCCGCGAGCGTCTTGCTGCGGACGATGATGTCCTTCAGCACCTTGTTGACGGCGTGTCCCATGTGGATGTCGCCGTTGGCGTAGGGCGGGCCATCGTGCAGAACGAACTTCGGCCGGCCGACGGACGCCTCGCGGATGCGCTGATAGAGACCGCGCTGCTGCCACTGCTGCACCCAGCCGGGCTCCCGCTTGGCGAGGTCCCCGCGCATCGGGAACGGCGTGTCGGGGAGATTGAGGGTGTCCTTGAAGTCGGCCATGGAATAGGTTCAGGAAGGCAGTGAGACGGATGGGTTCGCGGGTTGCACGGGCGGCGCGGCGAAGAACGCGCGGGTGGCCTGCACGTCGAGGGCGATCTGCGTGCGCAGGGCCGCCAAGGTGTCGTACTTCTCCTCGCCGCGCAAGCGATGCAGGAAGTCCACGCGGACGGCGCGGCCGTAGACGTCGCCGTCGAAATCGAGGAGGAAGACCTCGAGCGTGGGTCGGCCGGTGTCGGTGACCGTGGGTCGTACACCGAGGCTGGCCGCGCCGACGAGCGGTGTGGTGCCGATCCCGTGCACGAGCACGGCGAAGATGCCGTCGAGCGGCGGGCGCTTGAATCGCATGCGGACGTTCGCAGTGGGAAAGCCCAGCTGCCGCCCGATGCGGTCGCCCCCCACGATGCGGCCGGTGATCGAATAGGGACGCCCGAGCAGGGCCGCCGCGGCGTCGAGATCGCCCTGCCGGAGTGCCTGACGGACGGCGGTGCTGGAGGCGCGGACACCATCGACCACGACGGTGTGCATCGCCTCGACCGTCATGCCGAGTGGCGGGCCATCGTGCTGCAGCCGGGCGACATCCCCGACGCGACCGGCACCGAACCGGAAGTCGTCCCCCACGAGCAGCCAGCGCACCCCGAGTCCACGGACGAGCCCCTGCTCGATGAAAACCTCGGGCGACTGCGCGGCGAAGGCCCGGTCGAAACGGCAGACGTACACACGGTCGACGCCGAGTTCGGTCAGGCGGGCGACCTTGTCTCTCAGGGACGTGAGCCGGGCCGGCGCATCGGCCGGTGCGAAGAACTCGCGGGGATGCGGCTCGAAGGTCATCACCGCGGCCGGCAGCCCGAGCGACCGCGCCGCGGCCGTCAGCCTGGCGACCATGGCCTGATGGCCGGCATGGACGCCGTCGAAGTTGCCGATGGTGAGCGCGATGGGCGTGTCCGCCTGCGCCGGAATGCCCCGGATGAGCCGCATGGATTGGAGGAGCCAGGAAAGCAGTGATTTTATCGGCTTCCCGGGGGCGAGGGGGGTTTCCGTGGGCGTGGCGCAAGGCGACCATGGGCCGCCTCTCGGGCCGTCGGCCCGCGGCGGCTTGGCCGCAGGGCATACCAACAAGGGGAGGGCCCCTTGTATATCCCCCTTGGTGCACCACTGACATCGGGATCGGGCCAAGCTCTTGTAGGAGCGGCCATGGCCGCGAAAGCATCTGTTCCGGATGAAGCGTTTCCTGGCATCCACCGCTTTCGGGGCCATGGGCCCCTCCTACAGGGGGGAAACGCCATCGATCGCTGGATCGGGCCAAGCTTTTGTAGGAGCGGCCCATGGCCGCGAAAGCGTCGGTTCCGGTCGAAGCGTTTCCTTGCATCAACCGCTTTCGGGGCCATGGGCCCCTCCTACAGGGGGGATGTGCCATCGATCGCTGGATCGGGCCAAGCTTTTGTAGGAGCGGCCCATGGCCGCGAAAGCGTCGGTTCCGGTCGAAGTGTTTCCTTGCATCGACCGCTTTCGGGGCCATGGGCCCCTCCTACAAGACCGCGGCCCCGTGCCGCCCCAGCGCCCACCGCACGTGCTCCCGCACGAGCATCGACGGATCGTCCACCCTCCCCCGCAACGCATCGATCACCGCCTGCGTCGTCGGCGCATTCCCGAGCCCCACCGCCAGATTCCGCAGCCAGCGTTCGTGACCGATGCGGCGGATCGCGCTGCCCTCCATCCGGCGATCGAACTCGGCCTCGGTCCAGGCGAAGAGGTCGACCAGAGTCGCGTCGTCCAAACCGTTACGAACGGCGAAATCGGGTAGCCCGGCCGGCTGCGCGTAGCGGTTCCACGGGCAGACCAGCTGGCAGTCGTCGCAGCCGTAGACACGGTTGCCCAACGCGGGTCGGAGCGCTTCCGGGATCGGCCCTGGGTGTTCGATGGTCAGGTACGAGATGCAGCGCCGCGCGTCGAGCCGGTACGGTGCGACGATGGCCTGCGTCGGACACACATCGAGACAGCGGGTGCAACTGCCGCAGTGGGCGCTCACGGGAGCGTCGGGCGGAAGCGGCAGATCGGTGTAGATCTCGCCCAGGAAGTACCAGGAGCCCGCGTCGCGCGACAGCAGCAGCGTGTGCTTGCCCCGCCAGCCCAGACCGGAGGCACGGGCAAGTTCCACCTCCTGGACGGGGGCGCTGTCCGTGAAGACCCGGTACCCGAACGGGCCGACCTCGGCGGCCATCCGGTCGGCCAGCGCCTGCAACCGGTTCCGAAGAACCTTGTGGTAATCGCGCCCGAGGGCATAGCGGGACACGTACGCCCTCTCGCCGTCGCCCAGGACGGACCACGCGTCGCGCGCCGCGGCCGGCAGGTAGTTCATCCGGACGGTGATGACCGAGACGGTGCCCGGAACCAGCTCCGCCGGTCGCGTCCGCTTGGAACCGTGCCGCGCCATGTAGTCCATGGATCCGTGGAAGCCCGCGGCCAGCCAGGCGGCGAGTCCGGCCTCCGCGTCGCCGAGGTCCACCCCCGCGATGGCGACCGCGTCGAATCCGACTTCACGACCCCAGACGCGGATGCGATCGACGAATGCGGAATCGGTTCTGGGGGCTGGCTCCATGGGCGGATGGTACCGCCCCGCAGCGGCGCCCCCCCCTTCCGGGCGTTGCCTTTGTACGTTGACGCACATCAATCGGCGCCCGCCCTCGACTATGCTCGACGACAGGAAACCTGCATCATCGAACCCATGAGGACGCGCGCGCACACCGACTCCCGCCCCCTGCCCCCCGAGGCCGGATGGCGACGCGCGGCGGTCGCATTGCTGTTCGTCTGTCTCGCGATCCTCCAGTGCCTGTCGCCGCTGCTGCATGTGCATCTCGACGCACCATCCATCGAGGAGACAGGGGTTGAGAGACAGCGTGGCGTCCATCTTCCCGTGAGTCTGGCCCACACCGGCCACGCCGCCCCGGGTCTGCACGCGCCGTGTGCCGACATGGACGACTCGGCGGTCATCACGTCGCCGAGCGAGCTGAAACGCGACGAGGCACTTGCCCTCGGAGCGACGATCGCGATGCACCCGCTGCCGGGAGTCGCAGCACTCGCCGACGAGCGTCCCGACGTCGCACCCAAGCCTCAGGAACCGCCTGAGCGCCCCCACCGACTGCACCCTCCGGCCCACGCGCCACCCCGCATCGCCTGACCCTGTCCCCACCCTCGCGCCTGGAGATCCGCCCCACTCCGAACCGGCGCGGCGGTTCCACGGTCGTCCGGCCGCTGCGCCTCCATGGCGCAACAGCCTCGGAGAAACGCATGCGGAAGTCATTCACGGGTCCGGCCCTCGCGGTCTGGTTCGTCCTGTCCGGGTTCGTCCCGGTCCAAGCCCAGGAAGTCGCCGTCACACCCGCCCAGATCAAGGCCCTGGGCATCACCGTCGTCCGTCCGGAAGCCGAGGCGAAGAGCGAGGTCCTGGGCCTGGCGGCGGAGGTGATGGTCCCCAACAATCAGCTGCACGTCGTCAGCACGCCGCTCGCCGGGCTGGTCGAGTCCGTCCTCGTCGCGGTCAACGAACCGGTGAAGCGTGGCCAGATCCTCGCGCGCCTGCAGAGTTCGGCCCTCGCCGAGGCCCAGCGCGCGTACCTCCAGGCCTCCACTCAGCGCGAGCTGGCCCGTGCGAACCTCGACCGTGACCAGAAGCTCGCGGCGGAAGGCCTCATCGCCGAAAGCCGTCTGCTGTCCACGAAGGCCGGCCACGTGGACGCGACGGCACTCCTCGCCGAACGCCGGCACGCGCTCAAGCTCGCCGGGATGTCGGACGCCGCCATCGCGGGCATGCAGTCCGGATCGGCCATCACCAGCGCGGTGAACCTCAAGGCGCCCGTGGATGGCATCGTGATCGCCCAGATGGCGCAGGCCGGCCAGCGACTGGAGGCGTTCACGCCGGTCTACACGGTGGCGCGCCTCGACCCGCTGTGGCTGGAGATCCAGGTGCCGCTGGCCCGCGCGGCCGGCGTCCGCGAGGGCGCGGCGGTCCGTGTACCGTCCGTGGACGCCGCCGGTCGCATCATCTCGGTGGGCCGCAGCGTCACGCCCGAGAGCCAGACGGTGATGCTCCGCGCGCTCATCACGACGAACGCGACGAAGCTGAGGCCCGGGCAGTACGTGGAGGCGGCCGTGGCCGCCGCTGAAGGCACCGCGAAGCAATGGCGGGTGCCGAACGCCGCGCTGCTACGTCACGAGACCCGCGTGCTGGTGCTGGCGCGGACGGCCAAGGGCTTCCGCGCGGTGCCCGTCACGGTCCTGAACGAAGGCGCCACATCGGCTGTCGTCTCCGGCGCGCTCCAGGAAGTGCGGGAGATCGCGCTCGGCGGGCTGGCGGCGCTCAAGGGCCAGCTGCTCGGCATCGGAGGCTGAGATGCCTACGCGCCTCGTCACCGCAGCCCTCACGCACCGCCTGCTGGTCCTCGCGCTCACCGTGCTGCTCGTGGTCGGCGGCACGATCGCGCTCGTCGGACTCCCCATCGATGCCTTCCCCGACGTGTCGAGCACGCAGGTCGAGATCATCGTGAAGGCGCCGGGCATGACCCCGGAGGAGGTCGAGACGCGCATCGTCGCGCCCATCGAGGTCGAGATGCCAGGCATCCCGCGCCAGCGCGTGATGCGCTCCATCTCCAAGTACGCGATCGCGAGCATCGTCATCGACTTCGAGGACGGCACCGACATCTACTGGGCTCGCCAGCAGGTGACCGAGCGCCTGAACGGCGTGCTGCCGGATCTGCCGCCCGGCACCAGCGGCGGTCTCGCCCCCATCACGACGCCACAGGGCGAGATGTTCATGTTCACCATCGAGGGCGGTGATCTGTCGCTCGCCGAACGCCGCACGCTGCTCGACTGGACCATCCGGCCGCGCCTGCGCACCGTGCCGGGCGTGGCCGACGTGAACTCGCTGGGTGGCCATGTGCGCATCTTCGAGGTGGTGCCGAATGCCGCCGCCCTCGCTGCCCGGGGCATACCTCTGGGCGCCCTGCGGGAAGCCCTCGCCGCCAACAACCGGAACGACGGCGCCGGCCGCCTCGCCGACGGTGAGGAATCGTTGCTCGTGCGCGTGGAAGGCAGCGTGCGGACACTCGAGGACGTGCGCAACATCGTGGTGGCCGAGCGCAGCGCGATCCCGGTGCGCGTCGGCGAGGTGGCCGAGGTCCGCATCGGCACGCTCACGCGCTACGGGCTGGTGACGCAGGACGGCGCCGGCGAGACTGTCCAGGGCCTGGTGCTGAGCCTGCGTGGCGCCAACGCACGCGATGTGGTGGCCGGCGTCCGCGCACGGCTCGACGAGCTGGCGCCGCAGCTCCCGCAGGGTGTGCGCACGGAGGTCTTCTACGATCGCGGACACCTGGTGAAGCGCGCGATCACGACCGTCTCGAACGCGTTGTTCGGCGCCACCGTCCTGGTGCTCATCGTGATCCTTCTCTTCCTCGAGGATCTCCGCGCCGCAACCGTCGTGGCGGCGACGCTTCCGCTCGCCGCGCTGTGCACCTTCGTGCTCATGGACCGCTTCGACATCACCGCGAATCTCATGAGCCTGGGCGGTCTCGCCATCGCGATCGGCATGCTCGTCGATGCGTCGGTCGTCGTGGTCGAGAACGTGGTGGGCCATCTCGCCCGGGACCAGGGGTCGCGCCTTCGGACGATTCATCGTGCCGTCGCCGAGGTGTCGGTGCCGGTGGCCTCGGGGACTCTCATCGTCATCATCGTGTTCCTGCCGCTGCTCACACTGGAAGGCCTGGAAGGAAAGCTCTTCGAACCGGTGGCATGGTCGATCGTCTTCGCGCTCTCCGGATCACTGCTGCTCGCGCTCACCGTCATCCCGGTGCTGTCGTACCACCTCGTCCGCGGCGGCCCGCAGCGCGAGCCGTGGCTGGTCCGCAAGGCCGCGGCCATCTACGAACCCCTGCTCGCGCGGACCCTGGCGCATCCGCGGGTGGTGGTCGCGATGTCCGGCCTGCTGATCGCGTTGGCGGTGGTCGCGTACCTCGGCACCGGCAAGACCTTCGTGCCCACCATGGACGAAGGCGACATCATCATGCAGCTGGATTCCCTCCCTTCCATCGGCATGGAAGCCACGGCAGACATGAACTCTCGAATCCAGCAGGCGATCCTGCGGGATGTGCCGGAGGTGCGACGCATCGTCGCGCGCTCCGGCGCGGACGAGCTGGGCCTCGATCCGATGGGCCTCAACCAGACCGACGTCTTCATGGTGCTGGCGCCGCGACAGGAATGGCGCCGTCCGGACAAGGAGGCGATCGTCGAATCGCTGCGCGAGGTCATGGAGGCCTTTCCCGGCGTGAGCCACACGTTCACTCAACCCATCGAGATGCGCGTGGCCGAGATGCTGACCGGCGTACGTGGCGACCTCGCGGTGAAGATCTTCGGAACGGAGATCCCCGTGATGAACCGCCTCGCGCGCGAGATCGAGCAGGTGCTGAACGCGATCCCCGGCAGCCGCGACGTCTTCACTGCGACCAACGAGGGCGTGCAGTATCTGCGCGTCGACATCAACCGCTTCGCCACCGGACACCAGAAGCTGACGGTCGATGCGATCGAGCGCGACCTGCGCACCCAGCTCGAAGGCGAGCGTGTGGGCACGGTCATCGAGGGGGCGATCCGCACGCCGCTGGTCGTGCGTGGCACCGGCGATCTGCGGGCTTCGGCAACACTGTTCCAGCACCAGAACGTGCTCATGCCCGATGGCCACGCCGTGCCGCTGTCGACGGTGGCGCGGCTCTCGCGCGTGGACGGCCCCGTGAAGGTGGACCGCGAGAACAGCATGCGCTACGCCGTCGTGCAGTCCAGTGTTCGCGGGCGCGATCTCGTGGGGTTCGTCGAAGAGGCCAGACGGACCGTCGCGCAGAAGGTCACGCTGCCAGCGGGCTACCGTCTCACCTGGGGTGGTCAGTTCGAGAACCAGCAGCGCGCCGCCACCCGCCTCGCACTGGTGGTGCCCATGTCGCTCGGACTCATCTTCATGCTGCTCTACGGCACCTTCGGTTCGGTGCGACAGTCGCTGCTCGTCTTCGCGAACATCCCGTTCGCCCTGGTCGGCGGCATCGTGGCGCTGTGGCTGTCGGGCGAGTACCTGTCGGTACCCGCGTCGGTGGGCTTCATAGCGTTGCTCGGTACCGCCGTACTGAACGGCGTCGTCCTCATGAGCACCTTCAACCAACTGCGGAGCGAAGGGCTGGCGGTGGACGAGGTCGTGCGATGCGGCGCACGCCGGCGCCTGCGCCCCGTGTTGATGACCGCAACCAGCACCGCGCTCGGCCTGGTCCCGCTGCTCTTCGCCACCGGACCCGGCTCCGAGATCCAGCGGCCTCTTGCGGTCGTCGTGATCGGCGGGCTCGTCACGTCGACCGCTCTCACGCTGTTGCTGCTGCCACTCCTGTACCGGCGCTTCGGTGACGCACCGGCCGCACCGACCGAGGATCTGCTCCATGAGGGGTCGCCATGAACACCCGCCTGATCGATCCGCGTCCGCTCGTCGCCGCGCTGATGCTCGCCTCCATCACCCCGTGCATCGCGGCGGACGCCGCTCTCGTGACACCGGGTCTTCCGCCTGTTCCCACCGTCGAGCGCGCACTGAGCGAATACCCACCCGTGCGCGCAGCGCGGCAGGCCGTCGGGATCGACCAGGCAGGCGCGCGACGCCTGCAGGCCGGTCCGTACGAATACGCCATCCGGGGCGGGTATCAGAGTCACAGCATTCAGAATGGCCGATTCCCGGAGTGGGACATCGGTGTCGAACGCTCCATCCGCCTGCCGGGCAAGGCCGTGGCCGACCGGGCGATCGGCGAACAGAACATCGAACTGGCCCGCCGCACCGCGTACAGCGCGTGGTGCGACGGCGCGCGGCACGTCCTCAAGCTCTGGTTCGGCTGGGCCCGCGAGAACATGCAGCTTGCGCTGTGGGAGCAGCAGGTGGCGTCGCTGCGCGAACAGCAATCGGTGGTTGCCCGCCGCGCCAAGGCTGGCGACGCCCCACGCGTGGAGCTGAATCTCGCAGAGGCCGCCGTCGCACAGGCGGAGTCGGTGCTCGAAGGTTACCGGGGACGCGAAGAGGGCACGCGCGCGGCGCTCACGCGGACGTTCCCGGCCCTCTCGGTACCCGCCCGCGCAGCACCCGGCGAACCCCGCGCCCTGGAACACGATCTCGACTGGTTCGTCGAACGCGTGCGCGCCCACAACGATGAGGTGCGCGTGGCCCGGGCAGCCGCGCTTCGCGGTCGCCTGCTTTCGACCCGCGCCGCCACAGAGCGCCTGCCGGACCCGACCATCGGCGTACGCCTCTCCATGGATCGGAGCCAACAGGACCGCATCGCAGGCCTCTACTTCGTGGTGCCCTTGCCGGGCGCCGCACGACAGGCGATGTCCGACGGCGCCGTGGCCGGCGCCGCCGTGGCGGCAAGTCACGAAGCGGCGGTGGTGCAACGCGTCTCCGCCGAGGTCGCCGTGATGTTTGGCCAGGCCAACGGCGCCTACGCGTCGTGGACCCGCGCCCGGGCCGCCTCGGAGGGGATGAGGCGCAATGCCGAATCGATGCAGCGGTCGTGGCAACTGCGCGAGGCATCGCTCGGCGACGTGCTGGTGGCACGACGCCTCGCGATCGAATCGGCCCTCGCCGCGACCCTTGCTCAGTTGGAGGCGGAGGAAGCGCGGTACCGCCTCCTCATCGAGGCGCACATCCTGTGGAACGATCCGGATGAAGAGCGGGACCCGCACGACGATTGAGCCCCCGCAGCGGAGGCATGCTCCTGTAGGAGGGGCCCGTGGTCCCTGCAGGAGGGGCCCATGGCCCCTGTAGGAGCGGCCCATGGCCGCGAAAGCGGTGGATGCAAGGAAGCGCCCAACCGGAACAGTCGCATTCGCGGGCATGGCCCGCTCCTACAAAAGCCCCCCATGGCTGGCGGTGGTGGTGCACGACCTGTAGGAGCGGCCCATGGCCGCGAAAGCGGTGG
>LNFM01000192.1_pt1 | contig 183773 bp, 164 predicted proteins | sample 596031 | NCBI WGS metagenome assembly LNFM01 (sample SAMN04254537, study PRJNA301005) | activated carbon metagenome | isolation source: dual media filters at the Ann Arbor, Michigan drinking water treatment plant | place: USA: Ann Arbor | reverse complement strand
AATGCAGCAACTCGGTATGAAAGAAGATGAAATAATTGAACACAAAATGATCAGCAATGCCATCCGGAAGGCGCAAGATAAAATTGAAAAAAAGCTGCTGATGGAGCAAACAGCCCACTCCCAGGAAGACTGGTTGATAAAAAATTTACCGGAGTAAAACACTTACCAGTAAAGGCTTTTAACTTATAATCAAACAATCGTTTGCATCTGTTTTTATAAATTTAATTTGGTTGCTAAGATATGTGTGTGCTATATTTGCAGCAGTTCTTTATATCACTTATCAAGAAAGGCAGAGGGTAATGGCCCGATGAAGCCTTGACAACCTACTTCTCATTTTTAGAGAGGAAAGGTGCCAATTCCAACCTGACGGTAATGTCGGGACAGATAAGTCAGATTCACAGCTTCTAATAATATCTACTAAAAATATTCTAAGCTCATCTGATTTATCGGGTGAGCTTTTTTGTTTTCTACCTGTTTGGGTAGATATACAGAAGGCTATCCCGATAGAATTTCTCCTCCCTCTTTATTGATAAGCATTTCAGTAACAATTCAAATAAAAGCAGTTTACACTAGAACACTTGCTATTCGTAAATGTTGATACTTGGACAAGCTCAGTAGAATTACTGCAGTACAAGAGTGGCTCTCACCTTTTCTACTTCTGGAAGAAAAGGTTGCGAACTAATCTTCGATTGCAAGGGACGATCATAGTAGCAATTGGCTTGGTCCAAAATATTATTGAACGATGTAAAAGACGAACAGTCATTTGTAATAATCAATTCATTAACATTTAATTAAAAAGAAAGGGCAAAATAAATTTGGAAGGCAGGTGGAAAGTCCACTACTTTTATGGAGTAAATATGATCAGCAGAACAACACATACAAATTTTCAGCAGACTCTTACGAGTTGTTGTATCTGTTGCTTATGCTGTATGCCGTAAGGCATATACTCTACTCCCGATGGGCTACTTCCCACTTCCTTTTTAGCTTTCCCCATTAATTCAATTTTGTAAACATTTAAACTTGATTATATGAGTAACAATCTTCACTTCGAAACTTTACAGCTACATGCTGGTCAGCAAATTGATCCTACCACAAAATCAAGAGCTGTTCCGATTTATCAAACTACATCGTATGCTTTTAACAATGCAGCACATGCAGCCAACTTATTTGGACTGCGGGAGTTTGGCAATATCTATACCCGTATTATGAATCCTACTACGGATGTTTTTGAACAACGTATTGCCGCATTGGAAGGTGGTGTAGCTGCATTGGCAACTGCATCAGGACAAGCAGCGCAATTTTTAGCGTTGAATAATATTTTGCAGGCCGGAGATAATTTTATTACCACTACTTATCTCTATGGGGGTACTTACAATCAATTTAAAGTTGCATTTAAACGCCTGGGTGTAGAAGCAAGATTTGCTGATGGCGATGATGCAGAAAGTTTTGTAAAGCATATTGATAAGAATACAAAAGCTATTTATTTAGAAACAATAGGTAATCCACGATTGAATATTCCTGATTTCAAAAAATTTGCTGCGCTTGCAAAAGAGTACGACTTACCATTGATTGTAGATAATACATTTGGTGCTGGCGGATATTTATTTCGCCCCTTAGAACATGGTGCCAATGTAGTAGTTGAATCGGCTACCAAATGGATTGGCGGACATGGTACTACTATCGGCGGTGTAATTGTGGATGGTGGTAATTATAATTGGGGCAATGGAAAGTTTCCTCAATTCACTGAACCATCCGAAGGATATCATGGATTAAAATTCTGGGAAGTATTTGGTGAAGGCAATCCGCTTGGTTTACCAAACATTGCTTTTGCTATTCGTGCAAGAGTAGAAGGCCTCAGAGATTTTGGTGCTTCACAAGGCCCTTTCAATTCGTTTTTATTATTACAAGGATTAGAAACATTAAGTCTGAGGGTACAACGTCATGTTGATAATGCACTGGCATTAGCAGAATGGCTGGAGCAACACCCAGCTGTAGATTTTGTACAATACCCGGGATTAAAAAGCAGCCCGTATAATCGGTTAGCAAAAGAATACCTGACCAATGGCTTTGGTGGCATCCTGAACTTTGGGGTGAAAGGTGGTAAAGAAAATGCGAGCAAATTCATTGATGCATTAAAATTAGTAAGCCATCTTGCCAATGTTGGAGATGCAAAAACCTTAGCTATCCATCCGGCATCAACCACCCACGAACAATTAAGTGAAGCTGAACAAAAAACATCTGGTGTTGAACCTAACCAGGTTCGTATCAGTGTGGGTATTGAACATATTGAAGATATTAAAGCAGATTTTGAACAGGCTTTTGCTACAGTACTGAATAAGGATTTAGTAGGCTAATGACAAGTACATTCAACTATAACAAACCATTTGTGTTAGAGTCAGGTGAAACCTTACCTGGTTTTCACCTGGCTTATACCACCCATGGTAAATTAAATGCCGCTAAGGATAATGTTGTTTGGATCTTTCATGCATTGACTGCAAATAGCAACCCGGTAGAATGGTGGCCTGGTCTGGTAGGTGATGGAAAATATTTTGATCCTGCCAGGCATTTTATTATTTGTGTAAACAAACCGGGAAGTCCTTATGGAAGTATTTCACCTGTAACTAAAAACCCGGAAACTGGTCTTAACTGGAATGATAGTTTTCCTGTATTTACGATCCGTGACATAATAAGAACCTACCAGTTCCTGAAACAAGAATTAGGTATCATAAAAATATTTATTGGGCTGGGTGGAAGCACTGGCGGCATGCAATTATTAGAGTTGGCTATTGAAGAACCAGAATTATTTCAATATATCGTTCCTATTGCTACTAATGCTGTTTTATCGCCCTGGGGAATTGCCTTTAATGCATCGCAGCGATTGGCCATCGAGGCAGATAGTAGCTGGAAAGAACAACATCCGGATGCTGGTCAAAAAGGATTGGCCGCTGCCCGTTCTATTGCACTACTTTCTTATAGACATTATACGGGGTATGGCATTACGCAACGAAGAGACAAAGCATTTGTTCCACTTAGCGATACCGCAAACTATGCTGCAGATAATTATCAACGCTACCAGGGTTTAAAATTGACCAATCGTTTTAATGCTGTTTGTTACTATCGTCTTACACAAACTATGGATAGCCATGATGTGGGTCGAAACAGGAATGGTGTTGAATCTGCATTGAAAACGATCAAAGCAAGAACATTGGTGATTGGTATTAGTTCCGATTTGCTATATCCGACTTTAGAACAGGAATATTTACAGCAAACAATACCCGGAGCTGAACTGTTAACTATTAGCAGCGATTTTGGTCATGATGGCTTTCTGCTGGAGTATGATAAAATAGAAACTGCACTCAAAAAATTTATTGACGAGAAAAAAAATTATCATTTAAAAATTGTGAACGAATAATATGGAAACACATAAACAACTTACAATTGGACTCTTTGGATTTGGTGTGGTAGGCGAAGGCCTGTACAAAGCATTACAACAAACCCCTTCACTGAAAGCAACTATTAAAAAAGTTTGCATAAAAAATTATGGCAAGAAAAGAAATGCACCTGCTTCACTTTTTACAACCGATAAAGATGAATTACTGAACGACCACCACATTAATGTGATTGTAGAAGTAATTGATGATGCAGATGCGGCGTTTGAAATTGTAACCTATGCACTAAAAAATGGTAAAGATGTAGTAAGTGCCAGCAAAAAAATGATCGCTGAACATTTACCTGACTTATTGGAACTACAACAACAAACGGGTCGTTCATTCTTATATGAATCTGCAGCCTGTGCTTCTATTCCAGTAATAAGAAACCTGGAAGAATACTATGACAACGATCTGTTACATTCCATTAAAGCCATCGTAAATGGTTCTACCAATTTCATACTGACAAAAATATTTGAAGAAGGGTTGGATTTCAAACAGGCATTGCTGCAAGCACAAGCGGCCGGTTTTGCAGAAAGTAATCCAAAATTAGATGTGGAAGGTTTTGATGCGGTGAACAAATGGACCTTCTTGCTAACACATGCTTATGGAATTGTGGAAGCACCACAAAATATTCTGTTCAACGGTATTCAAAATATACATGCGGCAGATGCAATTGTTGCGAATGCAAAAAAGCAGACCATTAAATTAGTAGCACAAGCACAAAAATTAAAGAATGGAAAAGTGGCTGCTTTTGTGTTACCACAATTCGTTAGCAACGACGACCACCTTGCTTTTGTAAAAAATGAATATAACGGAGTAGTTATTGAGAGTGGTTTTGCCGATAAGCAATTTTTCTATGGCAAAGGTGCTGGTAGTTTCCCAACAGCTTCTGCTGTTTTGAGTGACATTTCTGCCTTGCGTTATCAATATAAATATGAGTATAAGAAATTATATCATCACACTCCGCATGAACTGAGCAATGACATTTTCCTCCGGGTGTATGTAAGTTTTGATGATCTAAATCTTGTTCCGAAAGAACGTTTTGAGTGGATCGAAGAATGGCATGCACAAGAAGAAAGAAAGTATCTGGTAGGTGTAATTGCATTTTCTGAGTTGCTGAATAATAGCTGGTGGAAAGAAAACAATACTTCGTTGATACTTGCAGAGGACCCGGTAATTGAAGAAACAACTACCCGGGCATTAAAAAAGAAGAGCCTGGAATTGGCTGGCTTATTATAAATTTTGTTGTTATTGTGTTTTTAGAGGGCTTACTTTGGTAAGCCCTTTTTTATTTCATTAATTGCGTTTGATATAACTTTACCTATCAAAGAATAAAATGCGGGAATTATCAGTCGTTATAACAGTGATGAACGAGGAGGAAAATATCCGGCCCCTGCTGGAGGCAGTTCGTTCTGCCCTGTCCGCCATAGACTATGAAATTGTACTGGTGGATGATGGTTCTACTGATAAAACTAGGCAACAAATTCTTGAATACAGTGATGAGAAAACAACATTGGTAGAGCTACGTAAAAATTATGGGCAGAGTACGGCGATGACAGCGGGTATTGATTATTCCCGTGGAAGGTATGTTGCGTTATTGGATGGTGATTTGCAAAATGATCCCACGGATATTCCGGCGATGCTGGAATTATTAAAGAAGGAAGACTGGGATGTGGTAGCGGGAAATAGAAAAGACAGGAAAGATGGTTTTATTCTTCGAAAAATTCCGAGCAAAATAGCCAACTCACTTATTCGCAAAATGACAGGTGTTTATATTAAAGATTACGGTTGCACATTAAAAGTTTTTAAACGGGAAATTGCTGAAGAGCTGGGGCTATATGGTGAGCTGCATCGTTTTATTCCGGTGCTGGCGAAATTGCAAGGAGCCAAAATTACACAGGTAGATGTAAAACATCATGCCCGCATACATGGAAAAAGTAAATACGGCCTCAACAGAACTTTCAAAGTGATGAGTGATTTGGTGCTGATGGTGTTTATGCGAAAGTATATGCAAAAGCCTATGCATTTATTTGGTCCGATTGGTTTTGTAAGTTTGGGACTTGGCATTCTTATCAATATTTATTTACTGATCTTAAAACTGATGGGAAATGATATTGGGGGCAAACCGTTGCTGATACTCGGTCTTATATTATTACTCGGCGGTATACAATTTATTACTATTGGCATTGTGGCTGACATCAATACAAGAACTTATTTTGAATCGCAGAATAAGAAAACCTATAATGTGAGAAAAGTATATCATGCTAAAAAAGAAATTGACCACACAGCAGAGGTGACTCTTTAAGCATTGTTCAAGATGCTTTTATTTTCCTGGAACCATTCGTAGAATTTTTGTAAGCCATCTTTCAACTCTGTTGAAGGACGATAATTAAGTAATCGCTTTGCTTTTGAAATATCAGCAAATGTTTTTCGGACATCTCCGGGTTGTTCTGGAAGTTGCTTAATGATGGCTTTTTTACCTGCTACTTCCTCAATAGCTGTTATCAATTCGTTTAATGAAATAGAATAGCTGTTGCCCAGGTTGATAATTTCGTAGGTTGTTTCTTTATAATCAATAGCAGCAATAATTCCCTGCACTATATCATCTACGAATGTATAATCCCGGCTCGTACTTCCATCGCCATACATTGTAATAGGTTCTCCGGCAAGAATTGCTTTTATAAATTTATGTATCGCAAGATCCGGACGCTGTGATGGTCCGTACACAGTAAAAAATCGAAGGGCTATAAATCGTATACCATGCAGCTTATTATATACATGCCCCAGCATTTCTCCAGCTTGTTTTGTACTGGCATACGGACTAATGGGCATTAATTGTTCATCTTCCTTCCAGGGAAAATGATCGTTAACCCCATATACGCTACTGCTGGATGCAAAAACGAATTGTTGAATATTTTTTTGCTGTGCAAAGTCGAGCAGGTTTTGAGTGCCTACTACATTCACTTGCTGATATGCCATTGGATTTAAAATACTAGGTCTCACTCCTGCTTTGGCAGCAATATGAATAATGGCATCAACAGGTTCAACAATGTGCTTAGCAAGTTGCGTTGGGGAAGTGATGGAAATGTCGAGCTCCAAAAATTGAAAATTCGGATTCGCCTTAAAGTCACGAATATTTAATTGCTTTATTTCCGGAGAATAAAAGGTATCAAAATTATCAATGCAGGTAATTTTAATACCTGCATTGAGTTGTAGTAAAGTTCTTATAAGATTGCTGCCGATAAAACCAGCTCCACCTGTTACGACGTAATGTTTCATATTCTTACCGCCGCAAGATAGCAAGAATTCTTGCTAAGGATTTGTTGTTTCTATTTTGTACCCACCAAACCGAGGCTTGTAAGAAAGGCTGCTATTTTCTTATTGATCTCCGAATTTTTATCCTTATCAAATTTTCCATGCAGTCCACCTTCAACAGTAATGAATTCAGTTTTTACACCTGCTTCTACCAGTTTTTTGTGAAGATCAACTGATTGCTGGTAAGGAACTGTTGGGTCAGCATCACCATGTACAATAAAAATAGGTGGACTATCTTTTGTTACATAGGTAATTGGAGAAACTGATGCAGCAAATTTTTTATCGTTTGCTTTATCACCCAGCCATCTTGTGGCTGACTTGCTGGTAACCTTAGTTCCATAGCCCCAATCCCACACATCAGTAATACCGTATTTATTTATTATAGCAGCCACTTTTACATTTTCTACACCGGGGCAATTTCCATCAAAGCGATGATCATTTCCCAACAATCCACCCATTAATGCCAGATGTCCGCCAGCACTTCCACCCATTATCACAATTTTATTTACATCAATATTCAATGCTTTTGCATTCTTGATCAAATAGATCAAAGCACATCTTGTATCCTCTACCGCTGCAGGTGCAGTTGTATGCCCGGTTAACCGGTATGAAATATTCGCTACCGCATAACCCATTTTAAAAAAAGTATTGAACCCAGTTTGCGATTGTCTAACACCTTTGTTCCAACCACCACCATGTATATTAATTACAACAGGCGAAGGACCTTTCTCTTTTGCCGGCATATAAATATCCATCTGTCCTTCCCAATTTTTTGCGGAAGTGTACACCACATTCATTTGAGAACTAAAACCTGCTGGCAATTCAACTGGTTTATAAGTGGTATCGGCAGCTTCCTGTGCAAACAGATTTGCTCCTAAGAAAATACATAGAGATAAGAAGATTGTTTTCATATTTATTTTATTTACGCAACAATTTTAAAATACTTAATAACCCGGGTTCTGTGCAATTGTTAACTGTGTGTTGGTATCAATTTCCCGCTGGGGAATGGGCAATAATAACTTTTGAGTTGTTATATAACCTTGCAATTCAGCCAATGTTGGTGTTGGTGGCAAATAAGTACTGTAATGTGCCGCATATTCATCCGCATAATGATTCCTGATGCTTTGAATAGCATTAACCGTTGTCATTGTTACATTGTATCGAAGTAAATCGAACCAACGTTGATTTTCAAATGCGAACTCCACCCGACGTTCCTGCGAAAGAGCTTCTTCAAACTGTGCCAATGAAGTAATAGTTGCCATTGTATAATTGGGCAATCCGGCTCTTGGGCGTACACTGTTTAGCATATTCAATCCTTCTTGTGTATATCCCTTCGCTTCTGCCATCATTAATAAAATATCTGCATAGCGAAGTACTGGCCAGTCGCTTTCTCCATCGTTTGCCAATGTTACAGGGAATAAGAATTTTTTTACATATAATCTTAAAGAAGTACCTGAACCTACAGAACTCATCAACGTAGGCTTTCTATTGTCGCCATTTGTCAACGTATCAAGTTCAGCAGTCGGATAATTCCAACCATCACCATCTCCGTTAATAACAGTTGACCCCGTACCTAAAGGTGCAAAATCATTTCCGAATGACGAACCCAAACCAAGGCCACCTGCTTTATATCTTACTGCAAAAAGAATTTCTGAGTTCATCTCATTGGTGATGGAAAAAACATTTGCATAGTTGCTTTGCAAGGCATAACCACTATTAGTGATTATATCCTGCAACTGCGTAATCGCATCTGGTTTTCTTCCAAGTGTCAGGTACACTTTGGCCAATAACCCCTTTGCCGCCCACCTTGTGGCACGGCCAAGATCAACCGTTGGTATTTGTGAAAACCTGAGACTGTTCATTGAAGAAGCAGCATTAGTTAAATCCGCCTCTATCAATTTGTAAATATCCTGCACGGTTGAACGATCAATACCCGGAGCTTCGGTAGGTGCAATTGGTTGATGAATTAAAAACACTCCTCCGAATAAACGAACCAAATTAAAATAATGATAGGCCCTGATAAACATTGCCTCTCCTGCTAGTTGCTTACGGTCAACTTCAGCAATCGGAATATCAATCGCATTAAATGCAATAGTTCCATTAGCAGGATTATAGACCACACCTAACTTTTGTAAAATGATATTACAGTTACGGATATTATTATAATTAGCTCTCCAATAATTAAAAATATCAACCATTGAAGGGCTGGGAATAAACATATCCAAATCGCTTAACTCACGGTTGATATTACTGGTACTTCCTGTAACTCCCATTTTGGAATTATCGCTGCGCAACTCGGTGAAACGCCACTCATTATACAAAGCAGACTGCAAACCATTATAGCAGCCTGTTAATGCCGATTTTACTTCGGCAGTATTGGAATAATAAGTGCTTGTGTTAAGATTTGATTCTGAATTCAGGTCAATAATTTTATTGCATGAGAATAAACCACCGCAACAAAGTAGAATGATATAGTGTTTGAGTTTCATAATAATTTACTTTAAGTGGTTAAAAATTTACATCGATACCGAATAAAAATGTTTTTGGCGTTGGAAAACTTCCCCGTTGATATCCATCAGCAAGAGGGGTTGCATAGGGGCCGGAGTTAAAACGGGCTTCTGTATTTATTCCTCTGTAACTTGCTGCACTACTGAAAAACATATTTTGACCAGAGAAATAAATACGCATTGAGTTAAGGCCAAGATTTTTTCCCAATTTCTCTGGTAGTGTGTATCCCACTACTACTTCTCGCAGGGCATAGTATGATGCATCCTCCACTACATAATCAGTCAGCATCCAGTTAAACCCAACAGTTGAGTAAGGTGTTTTACCATCACCAGGAAACATCGGGCTTATCCAGCGATTGGCATTGTAAGTTTTATTGTATCGTTTTGTTTCATTATAGTTAGGATCACCATTCACTAATTGACCACCCTGCACACCTTGTATCATAAAGCTCAGATCAAAATCTTTGTATGTAAAATTGTTACTAATACTCCAGGTAAAATCAGGATATGGAGAACCGGTGATAACCCGATCATCCTCATTCAACCTATTGTCACCATTTACATCAACCAACTTTAAACCTCCTGGTACAAATACATTACTCAAGTTGGTAGTTAAGCCACCCGCAATAGCATCATTGATCTGTTGTTGTGACAACCACACTCCATCGGTTTTGTATCCAAAGTACTGCACCAACGGGCCTCCTACCCTGCTTAGATAAACTTCTGATCTTTCGCCATAGCTAAAAAATTCAGGCACCCCGCCATACCCTAACAGAGAGTTTTTATTTTGTGAAAGGTTAGCAGCAGTAGTCCATTTTAAGTTTTTAGTGCGGATATTATTTGTAGTAAGTTCAAACTCGATACCGTTGTTCTGCAACTCTCCAATATTATTAATAAAAGATAATGCACCGGTAGTGGCCATTGTGGGTTGTTGTAATAAAAGGTCACTTGATTTTGAACGGTATACATCTACCGAGAGACTGATTGCATTTTTTAAAACGGAAAGATCAAGACCGAAGTTGTATTGCTTCGTTGTTTCCCAGGAAATATCAGGATTAGAAGCGACGTTTCCGGAAGGCACCTGGCCAGTAAACACAACACCTGTTCCGCCACCTAAAGGATAATTAGCTCCATACAATAAGTCTTCAAACAAATAATTCGGAATTCGATTATTTCCAGAAATTCCATAACTGGCTCTTAATTTTAAATTAGATAACCAACCCACATTCTGCATAAATTTTTCCTGTGTCAATACCCAACCTACAGATACAGAGGGGAAGTTACCCCATTTATTACCTGTTGCAAACTTTGAGCTTCCATCTCTCCGGAAACTGGCGGAGAATAAATACTTATTATCAAAACTGTATAGCACACGGCCTAAATATGATAACAATCCTTCTCTATAGCTAAATGTATATGTTCCTAATAAATTTCCATTAGCATCAACAGATGGTTGCTCAATCTGCAATGCTGTATTAAAAGAAGGGATATTATCACTCGGAAAATCCAATCCAACTTGTCTGTCAAGTTTTACTTTTGTTTGCTGTGCTGTAAAACCTGCTAAAACTCCTATAGAATGTTTCTTGATTTTCTTTGTATAATTCAATGTATTCTCTGACAACACATCCGTTGAAAACTGGTTGGTATAAACACCTCTGTTCACATCACCATCCCGGTTTGAATTTCTTTTTGCGAAATCAAGCCCGGTTGAATAGTTTACATAAATACTACCCAATGCTTTAAAGTCAAGACCCGGAATGATATTAACAGTTACATCGCCTGAAGATTGTAATCTATAGTCGTTTGTATTGATTGTTCTGGTATCCATCACCGATTTTGGTGTGTTATTAGCTGTATTAAATGGACTGGAAGCTGAATTAGTTGTCCATAAATTTCCATCGGGCATTAAACCACTATATACACGGCCGTTAAAATGTCTCGCCTGTGCATAATCGCCTGGGCGAATATTAACCCATAATGGATCCTGGTTTACGAATGCTGCAGAAATTTCATTATGATAAACCGGCAAGTAAGATTGGAAGCGAACAAAATCTATAAAATTTACAGAAGGCCTTTCTCTTTTGATATAAGAAGGATTAAGGTTAAAGCTAAGTTTTACTTTCTTAGTAAGCTCTGCATCTAATTTAGTACGCAAGCTGAAACGATCGTACTCACTATGAAACATCATTCCCTGATCCTTTTGATACGCACCAGAGATGAAATATTTTAATGTTCTTGAGCCTCCTGAAACATTCGCCTGTAGGTTTCTTACCGTTGCATTTCGTAATGCTTCCTGTTGCCAATCTGTAGCTACACCTAATATTTGATTTTCTAACACATAAGCTGCTCTTTCATTATTGCTCGCAATTTGTGAAGCAGTGGGAGGCGTAATACTCGGATCTTTTAGTTTTAATGCGGCTTCATAAAATAACATGTTCGTGTATTCTGTAACCGTCATCATCGGATAAAGCTGATACTGCGTTTTAGATCCCGTAGAAAATTTTACCGCATATTTTGGCTTTTCTGCTTTACCACTTTTAGTAGTAATTAAAATAACACCACTGGCACCTCTTGATCCGTAAATAGCAGCAGAAGCCGCATCTTTCAACACTTCAACCGATTGTACATCGGCCATGTTTACAAAAGCAAGACCATCAGGTACAGGATGACCATCCACAACAACTAATGGATCAGCACCTGCACTGAAAGAATTAACACCACGGATTCTTATTTTAGGATCTGCCCCAGCTTCAGATGTAAGATTTTGTATTTGTACCCCTGCAATCTTTCCTTGCAATGCCTGGTCTAATCTTGATACAGGAGTTTCATCCAATCGTTCATTCTGGTATTTAGATACAGAACCGGTAAGATGAGATTTTTTTTGCGTACCGTATCCGATTACTACCACTTCTTCGCTGGTTACTATTGCTTCTACTAAAGCAATGTCAATGGAAGTCTTATCTCCAATTATTATAGTTTGAGTAGTAAACCCCACATAAGAGAAAATAAGTGTGGTTGAAGTCTTATCAACGGAAATAGAATAAGTACCATCCACCTTTGTGGATACACCACCCTTTTGCTTTTCTGCAAGAACATTCACACCCTGCAACGGCTCCCCTGTTGACTGGTTCGTTATCTTACCTGTAATTGTTTTCTTTTGTGCAATAGCAACACTGCCCAGCATCAGCAATGTAAAAAGCAAGCACTTGATTTTTTTCATGTGTTCAGTTTTAGCTTTTGAATTTGCCACATGTTATTCGCCATAAAATTATCATCGCATTAAATAATTTGCTCAATAATTTTTATGGTTCATTTCATAATAGCAGTTTAAATATTTATAAAGTCGTTATTAGTATAATAAATTAATTCTTAATCGTTCCGCTTTATCACCTACTACATCTTTGATCTCCTGAGTACAGTTCTTACAATTAAAACGGGTAGCCGCTTCCATCAATAAAGGAGTTCCGTCTTCAAAATCAAATGGCTTTATTTGCGGACCTTCCCATGCTTTTTGTTTAGCGAGGTATGGATGTAACGCATCAAAGGCTTTCTTGAGTGACTTTCCGCCTGGTGTAACTAAATTCCAAAAATCAACTCCGATCTTATCACTCATTTGTGCAATGGCAAAAAAAGCATGCATCACAAATGTGGAATAATGCAATGAAATCGTTCTTACCATTTCTTCAGGAAACTTGCCAGCATCGTCCATTTGTTTATCCAACCTGTCTGACGCATTCAATACTATTTTTCTTGCAGCCTCATTATTTCCTATATACAAAGCCATTGCTAATCGTTGTGCATCATACCAGGCACCATGATTATTTTTTGTTTTCATTTCATCAATGCCATTCTTGCTTGTCTCCATCCAACTAAGAAATTCAGTAAACCATTGCTGCATTCCTTTTTGATCGTCGTTTGTCCAGGACTTAGAACCCTGTAATAAGCCAATAGCATCAATCACTTTTACAAAATGTCTTGTATCAATTAACCCAGCCCCTCTTCCTGTATTTACTCCCTTAATTGCCTGTGCAAAATTCAAATTTGGGTTCATCCTTGTTGCTGTATCTAAGAACCAAACACGTAGTAGTTTTGCTGCATGCTCTGCATACATTTTATCACCCGAAAAATAATAGGCAAGAGCCAACGTATTTACATGACCGCATAAGGCCGGCATATATTCTTTATCCTTATACTCTTTTACTTCTGGATTTGTTTGTCCATCTTTTCTTATATATGGAAGTCCGTCAGCCTTATTTGGATCGGGCCAGTGATAAGGGGCAAGACTCATATAATCATGCTTATTGCCACTTGGAGGAACATTCTTCTTCTCCATTACACTAACCGGCGCAAACTCAAGTGCTGCTTTTGCATCCTTCAACAACATTTTATAAGCTGGCATCAAATCGGGACTATTTGAATTGATTGCTTTCTTGTTTTTTTCCAACACAGCAAGGTTCAATGTATACACCACAGGTTTACCGGGCTGTTGCCGGGCCTTAATACCTGCACAACCTATAAACGACAACCAACTGACTATTAAAAATATTTTCTTCATGTACTTTTATTTGAAAATAGTTTTCTTCAGATCAATACCCTCGCCTTTCACTGTTACAATATAAATACCAGAAGGAAGTTGATATACCGGGATATCCATATTGATAAAACCAGCAGGCATGAATAAATTTTTTCGTATCAATTGCTTTCCACTCATATCAAAAATCACCACATCGCCCAACGCTGGTGTAGGTGAAAAAACACGAACAGTTAGAGTAGAACTGTTGCTCATAAAAGCGTTCATGTATTGCTGTGTAGTTCCACTAACAGGCAGAATTGTAAGTCTTCCGTTAGTATAAACGAAATTATAATTCTGTGATACTCCTCCCCCTAATGTTAATGCATAATAACCAGGTGCAGAAAGAGTAGTTGCTGTTGTTGTAACGGTTGGAGCTGTTGTCAAATTAGCTGCTGTTTCTCCCAAAACAAATCCGGTATATGTAATAGTATACGACGGATTAGGATCTCCATATACTTTAGTAGTATCTCGAACTCGGACAGTAAGGTTTACCTTATTTACGGTCAATGTTCTTGTAACACTTGGTGCAGGGAAATAACCATCATTTCCAGCTTGAGACACAGTGATGTTGGTGGTACCAGCACCAGTGATACTAATAATGCCCGTACTACTAATATTTGCGACACTTGTATTACTGCTTGAATAAGTTAGCGGAATAGTATTATTAGTACTGCTCGCCGCAGCAGAAAAATTAGCATTACCATAAGTTTTAGTTGCAGGCGTATTAAATGTGATCGTTTGATTTTGTTTAGCCTGAACTGTTAACACTCCATTCACCATAGTGATATTATAATTATCCGAAGTTGCTCCTATAACAGTAATTGGATAGGTACCGGGGGCTGATGCCTGCACGGCTGTAGTAGCAAGTACTGCGGGTGTTAACAAAACAGCCGGAGTTTCGCTCAATACAAATCCTGTATACGTTGCTGTCAATGGCGGATTAGCTAATCCTTCAAATCTTGTTTTATCATCTGCATTAATAGTAAGATTTGCTTTATCAACTGTCAATGTTCTTGTAACACTTGCTGCAGGATAAAATCCATCACTTGCCTGAGAAGCTGTGATATCAGAAGTACCAGCTCCTACAATATGTATATCAGTTCCATTGATAGTTGCAACTAAAGGATTGTTGCTGGAATAAATAATAGGTTGAGTGGTATTTAAACTTGTTGCACCACCATTAAAGTCTGCATCACCATATGTTTTTGTTGGTATTGCATTAAATACAAACGGATCTACCTGTGCAACTGCTCCGGCCCCAAAAGCACCAAAGCTGCTAACTGTTGCAGTCACGTTGTTGGTAGTATTATCACCAGTACCAATTGGTGCTTCCCATATAGCACCATTGTTTGTGATCAATCCAATATCTGTATTGGGTAATGTTGCAAACGTAGACCCTTCTAATGCAGCATCCCATCCTAATTGAAGATTAGCATCGCCACTGCCAGTAATGCGATTAATATTCCATACTGCATCAACTACAGTTTGCTTTTGTGTTGGAGTAAATGCTGTTCCTGTAATTGTACCGTTGGTAGTAATTCCCTGAAAAACAGATACAGAAAAATCTGAAACAGAAACTGGCGTAATGGTTACTGGCAGATAAGCATTCACTGTTCCTATTGGCAACAAAGTTGCTGCTGAAACACCATCATAGCTTAATGAACTTTGTTCACCGCTTACACTGTTATAATCCGTGGCGATATAATTGGAAGTATTGGGTGTTCCATTAATAACAGCACCGGCAACAATTCTAACAACATCCAGTGGACGAAGTGTAATCTTGCCGTCAACTTTTAAATGATCAGATACCGTAAAAGCTCTGTTCACCGTTACGGGTGCATTCACTTCAATAAATTCGGCATCAATAGGTGTTGCAGATGAACTGGTAGTTACACCAAACGGCCATGTAGTTGCACCGTTAATTATATAATTAATATTGTTGTCGTATGTAAGCGTACCAGTCACAGCTACAGAACCTGTTAAAGGTGTAAATCCATTCGTATTTGCTGTTTCTAAAGTTGCCCCATCAGTACTAACTGACAATGCCACTCCCGTACCTGCTGAAACAATCGGGTTTGAAATATAAATTGAATCGCCGGTTATAGATAGTGATACTATTGTTGTATTCGCAGCTATTCCTGCTCCAGAAATGCTTTGTCCCCTTGTACTTGCAAGTACGCCGGTGTTTCCTGTGATAATATAAGAACCTGCTGTAAGATTACCAGTACCTGCACCTACAGGTATAGTGCCTGCTGCAGTAAATGCAGCAGCGCCGGTTAATTGATTTGAAGCAAAATTTAATTTACCAAAAACATTTATTGCATTTTCTACAGCAACGCTGCTACTTAATAATACAGTCGCATTATTTGCTACAGTCAGGCTATTAACTGCTATTGTTCCAGCTCCTGAAATTGTTTGCAAATTATTGCCAGACAAAATAACTTCATTGAAAGAGGCAGCTTGTCCGCTCAAGGCTCCATCAACAACTATATTACCCATAATAGCAGTTTGGCCACTACTGTGAGTAGTAAATGAACAACCGGCATTTACTGTAAGATTATTAATCCTGAAAATAGGACCATCTGCAGTTAACGCAACATTATTTTCTACACTGATGTTTCCAAAACTTTTTCGGTTGAAAAAAGAACCACCCCCGTTTGCCGCACGATGATGCCATGTGCTTCCTGGTTTAAAATCAATTGGGGAATAGGTAGAGTTACTTCCCATAGGACTGTAACCTCCGAGATAATATAAATGAGCACCATCTTCAAACACTACCCATCTTTCCGCAGACTGGGAATTGCTTCCAAAAGCATAAGATGATGAAGACGATGTTATGTTAGAGGTAAAGCTAGAACCACTCGTAAAAACAAAAGAACCGGGAGTACCTGATGTTGTATTATCAAATCTGCACTGCTGTCCGGTTATCATACTTAACGATCCACTCACTCTGCCCGTATTCGTTGCTGACATTGCAAAGCGTAAACTACCTGATGTAGCAGGCACAACAGATAATGAAGAGCCTGCATCAATGGTAAAATCCTCGCCATCGCCACCGCTCAACGTAATAGTGCTTGTTCCACTGGTGGCCCGAATAAAATTAATTGAAGCATTGTTCACAAATTTCATCTGTCCACAAGTAATGCTTCCATTGGCCAAAACAGTTACAGTTCCGGTTGCCGGAGCAGCTCCACCCACATTACTACCATCAAACACCAAAATATCTGTTGCACCAGAAGATGAAGGACGGGACGACCCCGATCCATTCAAAACAGTATTCCAGTTTGTACCGATTGTAATACTTGTTGCCGGATTAGTACCACCAACCCAATAATAAGTTGTTTGACTATTAGCGGCACTTACGCTAATTAGTAGTAAAATGGCAAATAGAATTCTTTTCATATAGCAGCTTTTAAATTGAATTAGTTACTAGCAATTTTTCGTTTAGATGTAATAAAAGTGATACACATCCAGGATATGGGCACCATTAATGCAGCCAGTACAAAGAGTGTTGTATAACTTGTTTTTGTTAATGACGGTACTAAAAAAGTAAGAATGATGGTACCAGCAACGGCAGCAGTGCCGCCCATACCAGATACAGTTCCTACATTTTTTCCGTTGAAATAATCTGCTGGTAATGTTTGCAGGTTATTGATCAGGAACTGGAAACCAAATAATGCGGCACTTATTAAGGCAATTGCAATATTTACATGTTCTTTTAATTCGTTTAAATAGAAAGCAATGGCACCTAATGAAAGCAACATGATGACACAGCCGATGGTGATCGCATTTTTTCTTGCTTTTGCGGGAGACATTCCTTTTCTTACTAATGATGATGAATACAAACCACCTGTTATGCCACCTATGGCAGCGAACATATAAGGCACCCATCCAAAAGCTCCAACCTGTTTGATGTCGAACGCAAATTGTTCTTTTAAAAATGTGGGTAGCCAGGTAACGAACATCCACCAGATAGGATCAATAAAGAAACGGGAACTGATGATGCCCCAGGTGTTTCTGAAATTCAACAATTGTTTCCACGAATAAACTTTTACTTCTGTTGTTGATGTTTTTCTATTCTCCGTGTCAAGAATATGATCTTGTTCTTCTTTTGTGATCCACGGATGCTTGTCGGGTGTATTCTTATTTATTACAAGCCATGGAATGATCCATAATATTCCAAGAAATGCAATGAATAAAAATGTCATTTGCCAGCCCGTCATTGCATAAGACCATGCTATAACTGGTAATGCAATTACGGAACCCATTGATGCACTGGCACCAAAAATTCCTTGTGCAATTGCTCTCTCTCTTGCAGGAAACCATTCGGCATTACTCTTGGTAGCTCCGGGCCAGTTGCCTGCTTCACTTACACCGAGCATTGCTCTGAAAATGCTGAATGAGGCCAGCGATCTTGCTATGGAATGTAATCCGATGGAGATACTCCAGCTAATGATGGAAATAACCATTCCTAGCCTGGTTCCAATGGCATCCATCATTTTTCCGGTTACTGTTTGCCCGATAGCATAGGCCACTAAAAATATATTGGTGATCAGAGCCAGGGCTTGCTTGTTATCCTCATCCGCAATACCAAACTCTTTATATATAAAAGGCCACATAATATTGATGGCACTTCTATCAATATAATTGATGATAGTTGCTACCCCTATCAAACCGATGATCCACCACCTAAGTCCTTTTACTTTCATAGCTCTTAATTAGAAAGCGGAATATTTGCTACGCCGCTCGTTGCGCCAGTTACAGTATTGTTGTTGTACACTTTGTTGCCTGTTGTAGTGCCATTGCTGCCACTCAACTGAATATTAAATCCATAACCTGTTGCATTTACTGTGCAAGTATTATTTTTAAAATGATTGTTATTTCCCCATCCCTGCAATGCCACATGCACCTGGTATCCATCTTTAAAAATGCTTCCACCCGGATTTGTGCCGGTATTATTCTCAATTAAATAATTATTTCCTTTTACATCTATCCAACTATCACCACTGTTAGCACCGGTAATTCCTGTTGCATCGAATATGTTTCCACGAATAATGCCTGCCGTTGTTCCTTCCTTCACATCAATACACTCTGCTGTAATATTCGGGCCGATCTTATTATTTAAAATTTTGTTGGAGTCGCAGAGATCAGGATTACCATTGGTATAAGTAGCCCAGTTGCTTTTTGCAGAGCCGATATAAATTCCTTCGCCGTAGTCAGGTGTTTTTAATCCTACATCAGTTATCTCTACATTTTGAATAGTGTTGAAACTGCTAAACCTGCGAAGATGAATTGCTTCCTCGCCAATATTGTACACTTTAATTCCATCAATGATATTTCGATTTGCGCCATCTGTCATCAACCCTTTTAATCCATTGGTGATGGTAAAGCCTTTAATGATCCAATAATCAGCCTGCAGGTGTAATACATAACCAGTATTGATATTCTCAGCGTCCAGTATCACATTGCGGCTTCCTCTTAAAATGATAGGCTTTGTTGCAGAACCATCAGCCGTTGCATCAATTACAAATTTTCCCTTGTACACACCATCGGCCATTACAATTTCATCTAACGGTTTTGCTTTTAGCAACGCATCTTTTAGCTGTGCCGCTGTAGATACATTAATGATATTAGTTGTAACAACAGGCGGAACTACAGGTGGTGGTACCGATGTACTTTTTTTACTACAACCAGCAATAACTGCGAAGCAAATAATTTGTATGGCGATTAACATCTGCATAAAACAATTATTGTCCTACAAAATCTTCCCGCATTGGGCTAAATACGTCAATTAAAATTCCGGGTTCCAAACACACAGCTCCATGCATTACATTCGGTGGTATGTAAAAGGCATCACCTGCTTTCAAAACTTTCTTTTCGCCAGCTATCTCTACTTCAAATGCACCACTTTCTACATGACTAATTTGTGTATGATGATGCTGGTGCAATACACCTACCGCTCCTTTTTCGAAAGAGACTTTTACTACCATCAGCCTTTCATCATACGACATGATTTTTCTTTTCATACCCGGAGCGGTTTCTTCCCAGGGCAATTCATTATCTGCTATAAATACTTTTACCGTTTCTGTTGTTGCCATAAACTGCTTGTTGTTTTAATTAATTTGTTTTCCGTCATACCAGGTAGCAAATGGCCCAGTCCAGCTAACGCCACCAGCAGTATGAATTGATTTATTAGTAAAGTCGTTATTACTTTGTGCTATTAATAGTTTCTTTCCTGCCACTATAATTTCCACAATAGAAAATTGCTCATCGTTCTGTATCAATTTCATTTGTTGCACAGACGGATAAGCATTGCTGGAGAATTCGTTGATCGGGTCAAACTTGCCATGCATCTCCAGCACACTTACAAAAGATTGGTTCTCTCCTTTTTTACGAATAATAAATGCCGGCTCATGTCTCAAATTAAAATTGGGATCATTAGCACCCTTTCTTGCCAAGAATAATGTGGCTTTATCCTGAACCAGAGAAGAGATTGTATAATAAGTTCTGTCGTTTAAAAAAGTAAGTTGCGCTACTGTATCCTTTGCTGTTGCTTCTGCTTCTTTCCACAAATACTGGTAGCCATTCTTTTTTCCGAGTGGCTCAAGCTTATCGGTGTATGACTCATACTTGAATGACGTATTGATCAGCGTTCCATCGAAATGAAAAGGCAGATCGTACTGATGATTATCCTTTGAATTTGCATTGAAGATATCCAACATCATTTTCTTTCCTCCGGGTAATTGCAGCAAATAAACGGTACGCTGCATCTTTACTCCTTTATAAGCATTTTCTTCTTTAGCTGCCACTACCTGCACCGCCGGATTTGTAATGCTGCTGAACAATTTTTCTGCATGATGCTTTTCTGCTATAGCTTCTTTTCCATCATAATGACTTTTTTCATCTACCACCAATGTATTGTGAGCAATTGTTTGCTGCGCATAGCCTTTTGTTTCGGGCAAATAACGTCCGCCATATTTTTGTTCCACTCCTATGAAACGAACAGCACCATAGTCGGTTAAAATTTCATTGCCTTTATCATACAAATTATAATTCAACTTATCATAGTGACCATGTGAAAGTCCATGCGAAGTGTACTTGCTGATCAATGTAGTTAAATCATTTCCTGTTCCGTTTCTTAAAAAACTTGCTCCGCCTTCATCACCTTTTGCACCATCCGTATATTCAAAAGAACGATAGGGATAGTGTGCGGGAATATTTTTTCCACTGGCGATTTCAGCAGCAATTGTTACACCGCCTTTATTCAACAATACTCTATCCTGCTTTTTTGCAATGAACAATAAACCATTATCCTTCCCATACACATTCGAGGCCACACTAATGGCTGTCACCAATTCATTGGTGGTGTAATCTTTTTCTTTTAATGCATCATTCAAGGCAAAAAAAGTTCCATCGATATTTGTTTGCTGCAAGCCAGCCATCAATGCTTTTTGCAGAATACGGTTACGATGTTCAAATATTTTTAATTGCGGTCTTGCATTATTTAATGAGGAAGCAAACAAATAATAAGGAAGAATTGCATAACGAACATAATATGGTCCTTCCGCATAATAACCATCAGGAGCAAACAGTCCGTCCATCAATGCGATAAAGCCTGTTTTGCCATCTTTCTTTGAACCATACAATGCCATGTCGACATACTCTTTATTATTGGTGGCAATACCAACAATACCCACACCTGCACAAGCCCACACAGCATGATTATGAATTAAATTAAACCAGGGTTCCAGATCTTTTGTAATAAAATCTACTTCGGGTTTGAATGCGCCGTCTTCAATTGTTTTTCTTTCTGCAGCAGTCAATGAATTATAAATAAGATCATATGCCATGCCAGCATACACTAACCAGTTAGCATCGTTTAGTGCCTGCCAAAAAATCCTTCCAGGGGAACTGCTGGTTGCCTGCGGATGATTTTTTAATGTAGGATTCAGTACGGCATATTTCAGAAACATCTTCTTCACCAGCAATGCATATTTCGCATCGCCGGTTAGATTATATAATACACCACTGTTGAACATAAGCATATAATTAGACTTATGCTTATCGTGTGTGTAACCACCTGCAGGATCTTTTGGAAATGGAACATCTACATCTTTACCCAGCCATACATCTACATCGCTTTTAATTTCAATGTAGGAACGGGTGAGTAAGGGATAACGGTTAATATCTTTTTTTACTGCCGCAGCTTCTGTGCGGGTAAAAAAAGTAAGTGGATGTTGTGCCTGAAGCAACACTGGTATCACCAGCAAGCAAATCGTTTTGAGCAATCGCATTTTTATATTGTATTAACCTGTAACCAAAAAATAATCTAACTACTAAGCGAAATATGTTCCGCCATTTATCTCTACACTTTCGCCATTAATAAAAGAAGAAGCATCACTTGCAAGATATAATACCAGGTCACCTATCTCTCTTGCCTCACCTTCTCTGCGCAAAGGAGTTCCTGCAGCAACATTTGTTCTTATTTCGGGCTTGGTAAATGTGTTATGAAATGTTGTGTTGATCATACCCGGAGAAACACAGTTAACTCTTATTCCTTTTGGACCAAGTTCTTTTGCAAGCCCTCTAGTCATAGTCAACACTCCGCCTTTTGCAGCAGCATATGCTAAAGCACCACCACCACCACCATCTCTGGCTGCTTGTGAGGAGAAATTAACGATAGCGCCACCTTCTGTAATATGCGGAACAACTGCTCTTGTAACGAGGTAAGCAGATTTCAGGTTAACTGCAATTACTGCATCCCAAAATTCTTCGTCTAAATCTGCTAATGGTTTTCTTCCCAACAACCCGCCCGCCACATTAACTAATATGTGAATGACATTGCCAAAAGCAGCAACACATCCATCCACAACTTTTTTTACATCAGCAGCTTTTGTCATATCACCTTGTATAGCGATGGCTTCTCCACCTGCATCGTTGATCAGTTGCAGTGTTTCATCAGCTAAATTTTTATTACCAAAATAATTAATGCAAACTTTTGCTCCGGCTGCTGCTAGCTTTAGTGATGCCTGCCGGCCAATATCCCTGGCTCCACCTGTTACAATTGCTACTTTTCCTTTTAATGAATACATATCTATACATTCAATGCGTAAAAAAACTTGTTTGCGAACTGCAGGAGGATAAGGCGGAAGTAATTGCCAGAAGAGATTTGTAAATTTTAATTCTACAACCAATCAGGGTTGCGAATGTATCATGTTTTCACCTTTGGCAAGCTTTCCGTTGTAATATTAGGTGGAAATGTGAATGGCGATTTTTTTTGTTGATTAGAAGATTTCTATTAATGGGGCGATATTTCACAATTACTGTGGTATAATTTACAAAATTTGAAAATAATCTAAAAATAAGCTTCCGAGAACGATACCGGCAACGCTACCGGTATTTCCGTAACCTTCTTATTCATAGCTTTAGCCTCTGATGATTGCAAACCATGAATAAGCCCGCCACTATAAAAGACATTGCGAAACAACTGAATATTTCTATCTCCACCGTATCGAGAGCCATGCGGAATGCGCCAGATGTAAATGCTGATACTAAAAGAGCCGTAATGGCTTTGTCGGAAGAATTAAATTATCAGCCTAACAAACTTGCACTAAGTCTTAAGCAAAAACAAACACATAATATCGGCGTAATTGTTCCTAACCTGGATTATGTTTTATCGACCATGGTAAAAGGAATAGATGAAGTCGCCTTGGAAGCAGGTTACACTGTAATGGTATGCCAGAGCAATGAATCATTCGGCCGAGAAATTGTAAACACCCGACGACTATTAGATAGTTTAGTTGATGGTTTTATCATTTCTGTTTCCAGCGAAACAAAAGTGTTCGACCATTTTAAAAAGATACAGGCGAAAAATATGCCGATGGTAGTGTTTGACCGTGTTACACCCTTTCTACAAGCTCCCGGTGTAAAAATTGACAATGAAGATGGTGGTTTCCAGGCCACAGAACACTTAATTGAACAAGGATATAAACGCATCGCCATTTTAGCCGGACCAAAAAATCTGGGCATCAGTAATCAACGGCTGGATGGTTATTTAAAAGCTTTAAAGAAATATAAAATAAAGCCAGACAATGATCTTATCATCTATTGCGATTTCAACCAGGACTATGCTTATGTAGCGACCAAAGAATTATTAGCTATGAAGAAAAGACCAGATGCCATTTTTACCATCAGCGATAGAATGGCGATTGGTGCCATGCTGGCCATAAAAGAAAAAGGATTGAGAATGCCACAGGATATTGGTTTGGTAGGATTTAATAATGAACCAGTAACCAGCTTGGTAACACCAACTATTTCCAGTGTTGATCAACCTGCTTTTGAATTAGGAAAAGTGGCCGCTAAACTTTTTATTGAAGCAATGCACCATGATGAAGATATGAACCATATTGAAGAGGTGTTAAAGCCAAAACTCATCATCCGGGAATCATCACAACGAATAGCACCTAAAAATGTACGTACAAAATAATTAGCTATGCTTCGATTAGTATTACTCAACTTTTGTTTTGCAATCTGTCTCTCAGGGTTTTCAAAAACTATTATCGTAAAGAACGGCGATGAGTTGGCTGCTGCAAACAAAAACGCAGCGCCGGGAGATATTGTCATTCTTCAAAATGGTAATTGGGAAAACATCAGTATAAAACTCAATTGCAAAGGCACCAAAGAAAATCCGATCACTTTCAAAGCAGAAACAGCAGGGAAAGTAACTATTAGCGGCAAATCAAGTTTGAAAATTGGTGGAGATTATATTATTGTTGACGGCTTATATTTTACTAATGGCTATTCCGGCGGAGAACCAGTGATCACATTTAGATCCGGCAAAGACCAGCTTGCAACTAATTGCCGGGTTACCAATTGTGTTATCAACGATTTCAATAATCCCAAAAGAATGGATGACAATAACTGGGTAACATTCTATGGCAAAAATAATCGCCTTGATCATTGCAGCTTTAAAGACAAAAAAAATATGGGTGTTTTACTGGCTGTAATTTTAGACGATGAAAGAAGTCGGGAAAATTACCACTCCATCGACTATAACTACTTTGGGAGAAGACCTGTTCTTGGTTCTAATGGCGGTGAAATTATCCGGGTAGGTGTTTCACAACATTGCCAATTCAATTCTAACACAAAAATCAATAACAATTTTTTTGAATTCTGCGATGGTGAAACTGAGATCGTTTCTATAAAATCTTGCAGCAACATTATTCAAGATAATATTTTTAAAGAAAGCCAGGGCTCATTGGTATTAAGACATGGTGACAACAATATCGTTCTCGGAAATTTATTTCTTGGTAACGACAAAGTGGCTACAGGCGGTGTTCGTGTAATTAATAAAGGACAAGTAGTTCGCAATAATGTTTTCTATAAATGCAGAGGTACCAATTTTAAAGCACCATTGGCAGTAATGAATGGCATTCCAAATTCACCAGCGCATCGTTATGTACAAGTAACGGATGCGGAAATAAAAAATAATATTTTTTACGAATGCAGTCCGCTAAGTTTTGGTGAAGGAAGTGATGCGGAAAGAAGTTTACCTCCTGACAATGTAGTTTTCAGTAATAATAACTTCTATAACACAAGGGATAGCATTGTTTACACTACTTCAGATGCGATTAGCGGAATACGCTTTGAAAACAATAAAGTAAGTACTGCTGTAAAGCAAAAACTAAATAGCGGGTTTGAAAAAGTAATTCTGTCTGCAAAAAACCCTGCAACTACTAAAACAGTAGGGGATCCGATTTTTGCATCTATCAATATGATACCGGTTGTGCTGAAAGAAGCAACTACTTCTACAGGAGCAGCATGGTTTCCCAAAACTGAAACTGCTAAAAAAACGGTTGCATTAACTGTTGCCTGTGCAACTGCTGACGACATTTATAAGCAATTAGAAAGAAAAGAAGCTGTTACTATTCGTCTTACCGGAAAAGAGTATTCATTAACTAAGCCTTTTCTAATTTCAAAGCCAGTACAGATTATTGGCGATCCAAAAACAGTGTTACGTTTCAATACCTATAACCAGTTGAGTGCATTTGCTATTGCCGGTAATGGGGACCTAAGTTTGAGCAATCTGAGTATTGATGGCAGTAATATAAAAGCAAGTGCATTTATCTCTAATGATAGCAATGGGCAAAGCAACCATTACAATTTAGCTGTTCGTAATTGCAAATTTGAAGGCTTTACTAATGAAATAGGTTTCCAGGATATATTCTTTGCTTATAAATCGATGATAGCCGATAGTATTGTTTTTCGCAATAATTCCTTTACCAATATTCAGGGTAAGATCTTTACCATGGATTCCGAAACTGACAACAAAGGATATTATGCAGCGGAGAAAATTATTATCTCGCAAAATCAATTTTCATCTATTACTGGAACATTGCTAAATCTGTATCGTGGTGGTAATGACGAAAGTACACTTGGGCCAAATTTGCTGTTCAGCAACAATAAAATAACCGACTGCGTTTCAAAAAGTAAATCTCCGCTAATTACTTTAACGGGTGTACAGCAAAGCAATATTTCATTTAATAGCTTCATTAAATGTAATCCTGATGGTACTGTTATTTTATATAAAGACATCGTAAGAGCCAATCATATTTTTTCAAAAAATAAAATTGAACAATCCGGCACTATAGAAAAAAATCAATTCGTTACAGAAAAATAAAACATCCAACATTAACTTATAATAATACAATCATGAAAATCGTTCATCAAGTACACCCAGAAGATTTTGCAAAGTACAACACACAACAAATAAGAGACCGCTTTCTCCTGGAAGGCCTGGTACAGGCCGATAAAGTTGAATGTACATATAGTCATTACGACAGAATGATCGTAGGAGCAGCGAACCCTGTAAGTCAATCGTTAGAATTAGGAACCTATGATCAACTAAAATCTGATTACTTTCTAAGCAGAAGAGAGATTGGCATAGTTAATATTGGCGGCAATGGTTCCATCACCGTTGATGGAGAAAAATTTGATTTAGAAAAGCAGGATTGTTTGTATGTAGGCAAAGGCAAGCAAAAAATTGTATTCAGCAGTGTTGATAAAACTGCTCCTGCTAAATTCATCTTCTTCTCCTGCCCTGCTCATATGGAATATCCTACACGTTTAATGAAACCAGCAGAAGCATTGCCGGCAGAAATGGGTAGTCTTGATAATAATAACCATCGTGTAATTAATAAATATATTCATCTTGATGGCATTAAAAGTTGCCAGCTAGTATTAGGTGTAACCAATTTTAAAAAAGGAAGCATCTGGAATACCATGCCACCACATTTACACGACAGACGAATGGAATCATATTTCTATTTCGACTTGCCGGAAGGACAACGTGTAATTCATTTTATGGGTGAGCCCCATGAAACAAGGCATATGTTCCTCAATAATGAGCAAGCCATTCTTTCCCCAGCCTGGAGTATTCATAGTGGTTGTGCAACGGCCAGCTATTCTTTTATATGGGCAATGGCTGGAGAAAATATGGCATTCACTGATATGGATCCGGTTCCGGTTCAAACATTACAATAAAAAAATTTTAATACATGGTAAATTTTAGGGTTGATGGAAAACTGGCATTGGTAACCGGTAGCAGCCGTGGCATTGGAATGGCGATCGCTATTGCATTGGCAGAATCTGGTGCAGATATTATTGGTGTTAGTTCAAAACCAGAAGCAGGTAGTGATGTTGAAAAAGCTATTGTTAAAGCAGGTAAGAAATTTTATTCATATCAATGCGATTTAACTGACCGGGATTCTTTATATGATTTTATTGAAAAAGTAAAAGCCGATCATCCAACAATTGACATCCTAATAAATAATGCCGGGCACATTCTTCGCCAACCTGTTGCAGAACACTCAGATATTTACTGGGATACAATTATTAATATTAATTTGAATGCACAGTTTATTTTAACAAGAGAAATTGGTAAACGAATGATTGAGCAAGGTTATGGTAAAATAGTTTTCACTGCTTCGCTATTATCTTTCCAAGGTGGTATAAATGTTCCGGGTTATGCGGCCAGCAAAGGTGCTATATCATCGCTTTTAAAAGCATTTGCAAATGAATGGGCCAAATTTGGAGTAACAGTTAATGGAGTTGCTCCCGGCTATATTGCAACAGATAATACTGCATTGCTTAGAGCAGATGCGGAAAGAAATGCAGCCATCTTATCAAGAATACCAGCTAATCGCTGGGGAACCCCAGAAGATATGACCGGTGCATTTGTTTTTCTCTCCTCTCCTGCATCTGACTATATGAATGGAACAATTGTAACTGTTGATGGTGGCTGGATGGGTAGATAAATGCATTAAAAGAACAAGATATTTCCAGCTAAGATGAGCTGATTTTTAAAAAATAAGGCTTCGAAACAGGATGCACTCCCAAAAGTGTTCGGGAAGTAGCGCAGGCCGGTAGCGCACCTGGTTTGGGACCAGGGGGTCGCAGGTTCGAATCCTGTCTTCCCGACTTAAAGCATGTCAAATGCTATCAAAGCCTGTAAATTCATATTGATTTACAGGCTTTTGTTTTTTTTCTCCATCAATTTAAATCAGAAAATATCAAAATTCAGGTGAGCCATTCAGTGAGTAAATTCAGGCATAACCTTTGATACTCACCCAATAGCTTACAATTCATTGTAATCCATTTAGTTGTGTCATTTTTTTTGACACTTTTTGATTGGATTTGAAATGGATTCGAACCTGCGGCCAATGTGGATTCGAACCTGCGGCCTATGGTTCCGAAAGTGCGAACTGACAAAGTGAAGAGTGGAATCAATTCATTTCAAAACATTCAAAACAAAACGCATGGAAAAACAATCCTTCGGTATTTGCTTCCTGATCAGAAAGACCAAGGCCGATAAAAAAAGAGCAGACATTTATGTACGTATTACCGTTGACGGAGAAGAGAAAGAAATCTCCGTCAAAGAGCAGATTGATCTGAGTGCCTGGAATGGCGAAAAGGGGATCGTCAAGGGAAATAGTATTGCCGTCAAATCCGTCAATGATCACTTGGATAATATCCGCTTTGGTATCAGAGATAAATACAGGAAGCTGGTTGATGCAGGCGAACTTGTGACTGCAGAATCAGTCAGGGATGCCTATCTGGGAATATGTATTCTGCAAAAGGGTCATAAGCTTTTTGCTTTACTAGAGTATTACAGAAAAATATGGGAAGGCAAATTAAGCAACGGAAGTTTTAAAAATTATAAAACTACGATAGCCTATTTAAAAATGTTCCTGGAGATCAAATATCCTTCAAAAGATATTTATCTGTCCCAACTTAACACAGAATTTGTAACAGAATTTGAATATTACATACGTCATCATTCTATCAAGGATCATGATCCCTGTCTGGGTAATGGTGTCGCCAAACATATTCAACGTGTCAAACGCATGATGAACTGGGCTGTTGAACTGGGATGGATAAAATCAAACCCTTTTAGTAAATATAGTTGCCCCGTAAAAAAGAGCAAGAGAAAAAAACTCGATATCCAGCAACTGGTCACGTTGGAACAAAAACTCTACAACGATCCTGCTTTACAGTTTGTGAAAGATTTGTTTCTTTTTAGTTGCTATACCGGTTTTGCTTTTGCCGATGTAATGCAACTTCGTAAGAATCATTTTGAATGGGATACCAATGATATTGTCTGGTGTAAAGTTTATCGTCAGAAATCAGATGTATTATCTCCGGTACCCTTATTAAAAGACGCCGCTACAATCATAAATGCCTACAAAGATCACCCTGATGTAATAGGAAGCGATACTATCTTTCCGGAAGTCACTAACCAGTATGTCAACAGGCGGCTGAAGATGATGCAGGAAATTTGTGAGATCGATATACCGCTTACCTTCCACGTTGCCAGGCATACATTTGCCAAGACAGTAGCTTTAAAGAATGGAATACCGCTGGAAACTATACAGATGCTGATCGGGCACACGAAGATTTCCACTACCCAGATCTATGCCGATGTGGATGAAGAAAAAATCATTAACGATATGAATGGTTTAGGTGATAAACTCGACAGGAAGAGAGAAATCGTTCTGAATCACCGAAGGGAAATTGTTGCATCTGCTTAAGATCAATCAATTTTGGTTTTTACAATAATAACGAAGCCCGCACTTGCGGGCTTTACCATTTCAGTATTCCTCCTCCAACAATTTCTTAATATCCTCCTTATTATAATAAATAGTTCCGCCTATTTTTTTTGTTCGAAGTTTCCTACTGATACGTAGAGCAACCAGCTTATTGACAGAACAACCCAGCATCTTTCTTACATCGGCCGTTTTGTATCCTTCCGGCTTTTCTGCGACTGGCTTGATCACACCAGTAACAATATTTTTAATATCCTGTAAAAGTTGCACCCGGAATAACTCAAGGTCTTCTTTGGTCAAAACTTCCGCCGGCATTGTGTCAGGTTTTCAAAGTGGCTTTCAGAGAAGTAAAAGATACCATGCTTCCCAGGAAATGGTTATAAGAGGGAATATATTTTACATATCCGTACTCATGCAATTGCCGTAAGACTTTATGATAGGTATTCCCGCCGGATATTTTGCATAAATTAATGATGTCCTGCCTGAAAAAGGATAGCGGACCATCTTGACCGCTATCCTTCCATTTTTTCCATAAAGCAGCATACAGGCTGATATGTGCAGCCGAAATACGGGGATCGGCTTCCACCATCGTTAGAAAATGATAAAGTGGATCCATTTAATTTATTCCTTGTCGTTTACGATTTGATTTTTTTTTAGCGTTCGGTGGACCGCCTTCATCCTCGCCCGGATTCTGCTTCAGGCTTTTTTTTTGATCATCCTGCTTCACTGATTGCTCCGCTGAATTACTTTCATACAATTTATCAGTACGGATTCGCTGCCCGGAGGCTTCATAAAAATTGAGAGACTTGAATTGGGGTGCCGCTTCGATGAATACCTTTTGCTCTTTCCCTTGTATGGTTAGCGTAACGGATTGCCTGTTCCCTCTCTCCAGGGATTCAATAAGCCGCTGACTGTCCGTTTCGTTCTGCAATTCTTTAATGGGATGATTTTGCAAAACAACCTTCAGGTCAAAGCCATAGTTTTCATTAAACGGCCGGAGCTTAAAGTTGCCGTGTGCATCTGTTTCCTTAAAATTCAGTTGCTGCCAGGCATTATACTTTTCTCCCTCCTTGTTTATTTTTTCTTTAAAAATGGCCCGGCCACTCATCAGGTTGTAAGCTTCCTTCAGTGTGATATTATCTTCCTTATTATTTATATAGAAAGCTTGCTTGATGGCATCCGGATGCTGATCGTTTTTCAGCATAAGGTTATACCGGTTAAAGAAATAAATATCGCTTTCATCTGATTTTCTGAAATGAAGCGTTGCGGCGGTTTCATCTTTTCCGTAGTCTTTTTGAAAGCTAAGCGTAAACTCCGGCTCTTGCTTTTGCAATTTCTCTTTAAGTTGCTGCTGTAGATCTTCACCAAATCCTGTGTACTTTAATTGATTACTCAGGTAATCGTAATTTTTTTCATTCATGATTGACAAATTTGTATAGTTAGATAATTGTTGTTCCAGTACTTGCCCATAAGGAATTTGTTTTAGCAGTTCATCAACGGATTCTGCACGGATGACCCGGTAATTATCATATTCACTGATATTGTTATCGGCATATTCATTTGCATCGTCTTTAGTTTTAAAGAATTCCATGTCCGGTTTGTCAAGGAAATAGGTAATGGTATTGTAGGCGATATACATATTCCCTTTGGAAATTTCTTTGCTAGCGATATCCAATAATTGATCGTCTATTACGTGTTCCCTTTGCATTTCTTTTACTTGTTTATAAGCTTCTCTGGCGGTTAGCAACTTGTCATCCGATGCCGCTACAATTAATGTCTTTTCATATTGCTGTTTAAGTATATAGTCGTCCGTAATATGCTTTCGGTATTCTGTTTCCGGCATGTGTTTGAACCGGAGTAAATCAGCTGCCGCTTTATCAGAAGAACCAAGCCTTTCTAAATCGGCCTGTATATTGCTGAGAAATTCATCTGCTTTATCAACGTGACCTCCGTTCAGGTAGCTGTCATATATTTTATTTGCTTCTTGCATCCGGCCATCCAGTTGAACTAATTTTTCAGGAATAGGAATTGAACGGACAGTCAATTCGTAAGCCTTTAACCCGACCGAACCTACTGTACTGGTGTCATAGTGAAGGGAGAACATCAACTGATCTTTTCCTTTTTCCCTGTACTGATGGATTGAAAATTGCCGCTCAGTACTATTCTTGTAAGTATCTAACCAGCTAACAGCATCGGCCATGCCCAGCTGCCTTAGTTGTTCTTTTAACCGTATTACATTTATTTCCGTCATATTAATGCAGGTCAGGCAATACCACTGCCTTCACAATTTTTGAATTGGTAATTTTTAGTTGAAAATGCCGTCCTCCATTTTTTTCCATGATCTGCACACGCAACAGTTTTGCATCAGGGATAGTAAATTTTTCAAGTGCCGTAACGACAACTGAGAAACTATATGCTTTTACTTGTTTGCTATTACCTGAGACGTAGAGAGGTATGCAATCATTTTCCTGTACTGCTGTACGTTTCCCTTTTTTCTTATCCCGGATATAAAAACGTAATACGTCAATGTCATAATCAATCGGAGAATGATTGCATAAAAGCAATTGATAATAGATAACATTGTCTTTAATGTAAATGCCGATAATGGACGCCTCCACTGCCCAGCTTTTATCCCTGATACCTTTTACTTTTTCTTTATTATCCAAAATGCCATTAGCATACGTAGAAATGCTGGCTTTTGTGTTCACAGGTAATTCATAAACTAACATACCTGGTTGTTCTTTATAAGTCACAATAAATAAATACACATTGCCATCACTGGTAACAACACTTAAATTGGTTTCGGAGAATTGCTTTACAGCCGCTTTTACAAGCAGTATCTTTTCATTTTCCTTTACCGGTTGCACCAGCACATCTTTTGTTCCCCTGTCAACATGCTTAATTGGAAAAGGAAAGATTAGTGAAGTTGTTTTATCAGTTGTGATTGATAAAGGTTGTTGCGCCAGGGCAACATTGCAGATTGCTAAAAATAGAATAATGATTGTTTTCATTGGTTTATGTTTTTATCTTTTAATAATACTTTGTATCCGGCTTTCACCAGTACTTTAACAAGCTTCACTTTTTTAGATAGTAAGCTTTTGGCAGCACCGATCCCCGCCACTGTAGCTTGAGCTTTGAGGGAAGGATCACCGGAAGACATTTCCATCAATGATAAACTGTTATCAGCAGACTGCTTCGCAACGTCACGGCTAATGGCACCAGGGATGTATATACCGGGTAACCCATCCATATCGTACACTTCCAGTTTAACGGGGTACAAATTATTATTGCACCTGATTGAATTGATTTCGATTTCTAATCTTTCATTATTCAGTGATGCAATACCGAAAACAAAATTGTCTTTGGGGATTAGTGACCCATTGATGTATATCGCAGAAGACAACCTGAATTTAACCACTGCCCCGTTAACTAATACCTGGCTTTCGTGGACAACGGCCTCAATGGCATTTTGATCAACGACTTCGGTTTCATCGGAAAGACTATAGAAACCTTTGACAATTGTATCACTGCCAGAGCGTTTGCTTACTGCATAAACAGCTTCCTTGTTTAAAAGAGAATATTCTTTGATTCTGTCTTTAACCCGTTGCGGATGCTGAATGTCAAGAATTTTATCCAGTGTCCCTTCCAGTTGCTTCATTTCCGGATCTTCGGTAGTGCCCGTGTTGTTTACTTTGAGCATTTGTTCAAGCCTGTCTACTTCTGAAGAGAACTCTTGCGAGGACGAAGATTGTTGCTCAATGGGATTCTGGTGGGTTGCAGCCGTAGCGGCATTCATTTCCTTTTCCAGCAACTTCAGTTTCTGCATAATCTTTTCTTCGGGATTGTTTCCACGTTTTTCATACGGCGAAGTATTCAATTGTTGATTGTACTTCGAAGCAGTTGCAGTTGTCAGTTCCTGTAGTTCATCCGGAACAAGCGGTTCAGGAACTGTATCTTTTTTGAAATAGGGGTCGCTTCGCATCCACTCTTCCATTTTGAGTGAATCCTTATCAGCCTTATCATAAAAGCCCAGTTTGTCCATCCCTTTGTCATCCTTTAAATTGGCATCAGGCAAATCCAGGTTGAGTCCTCTTAGGGTAACACTGGATTCAGGTTTCTTCTGCCGCCCACCCAGGGCCCAGAAGGCCATAGTTAAAAAAGGTATTACCAGCAAGGGTAACACCAGTAACATTTTTCGTTCCTTCACTTTTTTCATACACTTTTATTTTTTTTGTTGTGAATAAATTTCTTCGAGGATTTTGATGCTGTCCAGCAGAGACGGCCTTATCGGCTCTCCCAGGCTATCCATATACCTTTTATATTCCTGTATGTTCTGGTACATTTCATCTGGTACAGGGTTCTCCATTATTTCATCTCCCGATTTATCAAAATGTTCCGGAACGAGGACATTATCAATTTTAAATACCGGTTTCGGTTTCGTGACAAGGGCATTTACAAAAAAGTAAACACTTAACCCTCCGCTGACAATGCAGAATACTGCCAGCCACATTTTCACTTTTTTGGTAGTCATAGTTGATACAAGTTTATTCATACCATCACTGAACTTTGTTTGTACTTTGATAAGGCCACCGGCAATTTTGCCAGCCACTTTATCCTGTAACGGAGTTTCTTTTGGTTCTTTCTTTTTACGTTTCCAAAACATTATTGCCGGTTTTCAATTTTTAAATCTTTATTCTCCAGAGTCTTCCATCGTTCAATTAAAAACCCGTGTGCATTATTATCAGAACGGGAAACATTCCGTAAGTACCCTTCAGTAACTAAGCTTCGGGTAACAATAGTAGTAGGTCGTATGATTTTCTGCTGTCCTTTGTAGCGGAAATAATAGGGATAATCATTGGTATTAATAATAATACTGTCTGACTGCATTTCCTGGCTGATATTGCCAGAGATTAAATTGGTATAATATCCGTTCTCTTTCAGGTTGTCATATTGCTGTTTCGCCGTACCGTCAGCGAGGTAGAGTGCCTTAGTGATATTGGATTGAATCACTTTATCATCCGGGTCCATTGTAAAGAAATAGTGATGAAACATTTTTACATGATCACGGGCTTCCACCGGTACATTATCTTTCCGGTCAGCGGAGTATGCTTCCAGGGCTTTACCATTGGCTAATATGAAAATCTTTTGCTGGGACCTGGTTGCTAACTGGTAACTTTTATAGGAAATAAATAATGTCAGGGTGAGGCATACGATTATCACAGCCAAAGAAAATAATCTTACTTGTTTGAAAGCGGTATCAATATTTTTCATTTTCTGAAACATGCGTTAACTATTTTTCTTTCCCTCAATTTTATCTTTAAAGTAACCTCCCGAAGCCGAAGCATCCGCCATGCTGTTGGTTACCTTATTATAAGCACCACCCAGGGCATCCCTAGTCATAGATACTGATCCGCTGGTTGTATTGCGGACAGACATGCTTGTGATATTTGTAACCTTTTGCAGTAATGCATTACCACCACCCGCATTAATAATATAATTGGCAACACTCGGTACTGTGAAATAGCCGATGATGCCGATCACCATGAAAATCAGATAGGCTGTATCAGTAGTAGAGAAAAAAGTATCGCCATTGGTAGCGATCTGGTGCAGGTCTTCTTTTAGCATATTCTCCTGTATCTTTCCCATTATGCCACCAAAGATGTTGGCGACCGGAAGCCATAAAAAAATATTCAGGTAGCGGGCAATCCATACGGTGAGAGTGTGCTGAAAACCATCAAAGACGGCAATGCCAAATACTAATGGCCCAAGTATAGCAAGAACAATTAAATAGAACGTTCGGATCGTATCAATACATAATGCCGCCGCTTCAAATAACACCTTCAATACTTCCGACATCCATTGCTTGATCGAGTTTCGGAGATTGTAACCAAACTTCGCAAAAGCAAAACGTATATCATGACCAATACTTTTTAGCCATCCCTCTCTTTTGTCACCATAATTATACTTATACCATTTCTTGCGGTCTCCATTACCATCTTCACCAACATACATCTGCCAGTAAGCGGTGGTTTTGATCGCATCTTCTTTCATCTTTAGCAACTGCGCCACTGCCGCATCAGAATCTTTCACCATTTGCGCCGTACCGGTAACAGTAGGCTTCATCAGTTGATTGATAAGCTGGATAACCGATGGGAAAATTATTATAGCAAAGCCGAGTACAAAGGGACGGAACAGCGGGTAAAAATCTATCGCTTCGGCTCTGGCAATATGTCCCCATACTTTAGCAGCAATATACCAGGTAGCAGCAAAACCGGCGATACCACGACCCACACCGATCAAACGGCTGCAGAGTGGCATCATGTCATCGTATAATGTTTCCAAAACCTCATGCAAGCTTCGGATGCGGTTAACAATTTGGGCATCTGCAACTCCGGGCATGAGCAGGCAAACTATTCCTATTAAAAATATCCTTACACACATTTTCATACATCACAATTTTATAGTCAACAATCTACTTACTTCAACCCATGCACCTTTCTCATCAGGTCAATATCCATTTGATCTTTCTCCCGTTGCACAGCAAGTATTGCCGCACTGTTGTTGAACTCATTTAGAAACGAATACTGATCCACGATCTCTTCATATAATTTATCAATGGCTTGCAGCCGCTCATCATCACTCATCCTTAATTTGCCAGGAGTTATGATCATTGCGAGATCATCAATATTCTTAACACTCTGATCAAACAGGTTGGCGTACACCTTTCCGAGGTATTCTATTTCAGTTACCGTAAACCGCTTATTTTCTTTGAATTGACGGAATGCGGATTTGTATTCCTTAACGATCCTTAGCTGATAGTTGATAATATCTGCCACCCGCTTATATTTCCTTACGACCGGGCTTACTTCCATGAGTCCATCTAAAAATGTTTTATGCAAACTAAAATTTCCTTCTGAAATATCTTTAATGGCCGTATAGCCCTTATGTAATAGCTGGTAGCCATCCTTCATATTTTTCAGAATGGTTTTGAATTGCGTAAGTTTTTCAACATTCAGCAGTAACTGTTTTGCCTCATCAGTTTGGGAAAAACAAGCATTGCTGAATAGTAGCAATATAATTATCAGGTGCTTTTTCATTGTAATCCGTTTAACTTTTTAGAAATATCTACATCATGTAATTCCCTCATTCGCTGAACGGTCAGAAGTCCCATTTCTTCACTGAAAGAAGAGACAAATGAATACTTGTCCTGCATGTCTGCATACAGCACATCAATCCGTTTGATCCGTTCATCATCTTTCATAGATAATTCACCACTGGTAATAATGGTTATCAGTTCTTCAATATTATCCAGTGATGATTCGAGCAAGTTGTCAATTACCATTGAGCAAAAATCCATTTCATTCGAAGTAAACTGCCCGGCTTCCCGTGCACCTTTCAGCATTTCTTTTGTCTGCTTGATAATTCGCAGTTGGTAGGCAATGATATCAGCCACCTTTGAATAACCTTTCACCTTTGGATTGACATTCTTAAACGATGAAATAAAATCACGGTGTAATCTGAAATCGCCTTTTTTAATGTTTTGTACCGTCGTTAGACCTTTGTTGACGATCTTATAGCCGGTTTTGGCATAGCCGATATATACCTGCAAGGCAGCAATCTGTTGCTTCAGGTATTTTTCCTGTGTCTTCTTTTGGTTCAGCCATTCTTCGCTGTTCTGACCAACAACACTTTTACTAAATAGCAGTAACATGAATAATAATATTTTCATAGCCCATATAGTTTTTTCACGTAATCAATTTCACCTTTCTCCACCGAACGCTGGATAGAAAGGGTTTTATTCTGGTTATTGAAATCCTTCAGATCCATAAAACCCTGTTCGATATTGTCGGCAGCAGTATTAATAATTTCAAGCCTCTTTGCATCGCTCATCTGTGTGGCGAATGCATTGACCACGAGGAACAACTGGTCAAGCGATTTTAAACTTTCATCCATCATACCGGTATAAACCGTAAACATGTATTCAAGTTCTTCTGTTGTAAAGTTTTTATCCTGGCGAAAGACCGCCCAAGCAGATTTATATTCATTCACCATCGCCACCTGGTTTTCGATAATATCTCTGACACGGTGATAGTAAGCAAGTGCAGATTTTATTTTCCACAGTTCTTTAAAATAGTCATCGTACAACTTTCGCTGTTTTTCCACCCAGTCACTTATCTCCGTCAGTTTCGCTTTTGACATCGCATTCTCTAATGTCTTCTGTGCATTTTGTAACCAGACCGTTTTATTCTGTAAGCGTTGAATCTTTAAGTCAACCGCTACAATTACCTTTTTAATACCTGCCTTAATGATTTCAAGAATGGGAATTTGTGCATTACTATTCACACTTATCAATAAGGCAAGTACAACAATTATCTTTTTCATAGCTTTTGATATTTAAGAGTTCCTATGAATAAGCAGTTTTGATTGGGATCGAATGTTAGCAAATCGCCGGATTCCATATCCTCTAAAATGTTATCCTTCGGGTAATAGATTCCTGCGGTAATGATCAACTGGTAGTTAGATGGTAAATCCGTCCTTTCATATCTCCATCTCCGGGTAATATTATATTCATTGGCAGTTGCATTCAGCAGTGTGATAGCAAGCGTATCATACTCTTTTCCGAATTCGTGTGAAGAGAATCGGATATAGGTGCCGGGAATAAATTCCTGGATCATCACAGGTTTCGCATCCCGGCAACCGTATATTGCCGCAACCAAACAGAGATGTATAATGAAAAGCCACTTCATCAGTTAACCGTTAACTCGCATCCATTGCAGGGGCCATCGCAATAATATATTTTGAAGGACTGTCCGGCAGTTTTCTCCATAGCTATTCCGAGTGTCTTTAACGTGCAGGCCTTGGTGCCTTCGCAGTCGCAGCTGGCTTTACCTGGAAGCTGGAAGAAATAACTAACCCCGTAAATACTTTGCCGGACATACTTATCTGTAGTAGCAGCATATTGACTGGCTATTTCATTTTGTATGCCGGGGTCGGCAAAAAACGTTTCTTTCCCTTCTCCTAAATTGATAACCCTGTTTACCTCGTAGCCCTTGTAGGTAAAGGTTCCCGTACAGCCACCAGAACAGTTGCTATGCATACAGCCAAATCCTAATTCGTCGATGAAGGTAACCTGGCAGGCACCGCCGCCACTGCAAATACAATGGTAAGTAGCATATCCAATGGGAAGGGGACGGGAAGCAACGCCATCCATAGCAAATGAATAGTCGGCAGGTAATTCAACCCGTATTTCCGAATTATCTTTAGCCAGGCAAATTTTAGTTCCTGCCGGTAACAGGATACCTGTTTCGCCAACTTTCACAGGTTTAACAGCAATAATTTCTTTGCTACATTCTACAGGTAATGCAGTTTTAGCAGCACTTACATTTTTCTCAGTAGCCTGCGGCTCCTTTTTATTGCAGGCCACGAATAAAATAATCGCACACAAAGCACTCATCACGGTTGTTTTCATAATTGTTGTTTTATTGTTTAAAAATACTTTTACTTGTTTTGCATTTCATTAGCCATCGCAGCAATCGCTTTCTGCATATCGCCATCAAAGGACGCAGCGTACTGCATCAACTTTACTTTTTCTGTTTCCTCAGTTGTATAAGCCAGGTACTCTTCCAGCGAAACTTCCGTCCGGTACACTTTCGATAACATACCACCAAGAGAAATAAAAACTTCTTTATATTTTTTTGTAGAATCGTTTGCTTTGTTGATGGATAGTACGAGAGCCTTTTCCTTTTCCGTAAGACCAAGCAATTCCTGTATTTGATCAAACTTGTTCTGATATTTACTTTGGTCAAGAAGAATTTTACAATCGCTGTTATTAATGATAGCCTGTTTAACAACAGGAGATGAAATAATATCTTCCACCTCCTGTGTTACCACGATTGCTTCACCAAAAAACTTCCGTACTGTCTTGAATAAATATTTTATGTATTCGGCCATTCCTTCCTTGGCAATTGCCTTCCAGGCTTCTTCGATTAAAATCATTTTGCGGATTCCTTTCAGCTTACGCATCTTGGAAATAAATACTTCCATGATGATAATAGTAACTACAGGAAATAAAATCGGGTGATCTTTAATATTGTCGAGTTCAAAAACAATAAATCTTTCCTGTAGCATCTCTAAATCTTTGGTGGCATTTAACAGGTAATCAAACTCGCCACCCTTGTAATAAGGCCGCAGCACATACAGAAAGTTTGACACATCAAAATCTTTTTCCTTTACCTTATCGCCTAATAACACCTTAACAAAATCCTGTTGCAGAAACTCGTAGAACGTATCAAAACAGGCAAACAGTGAAGGATCATTTTCCAGCTTTTCATAATAGAGTTGCAGGGCATTGGATAAAGCCACATACTCAGACCGGTTAAAAGTTTCATTGTCTTTTTTCCAGAGGGCAAGTAGCAAGGTCTTGATACTTTCTTTCTTTTCGGTATCCAGTACATCACCCAGGCCAATGTAAAAGGGGTTAAAGCGGATGGGATTCTTTTCATCATAGGTGAAATAATATCCATTGACCATCTGGCAAAGCCCTTTATAACTATGGCCCACATCAACTAAAACAATATGTGTTCCCTGTTCGTAATACGAACGCACCATGTGATTGGTAAAAAATGATTTACCACTACCCGAAGGACCAAGGATGAATTTATTGCGGTTGGTGACGATGCCTTTCTGCATTGGTTCATCTGATATATCCACATGAACCGGTTTACCGGAAAGGCGATCTCCCAACCGTATACCGACCGGCGATATGGAAGAGTGGTAATTAGTTTCTAAATTCAAAAAGCAACAAGCCTGTTCGGCAAATGTGTCAAAACTATCGTTCATAGGAAAGTCTGCTTCATTACCCGGTATCCCCGCCCAGAATATCTGCGGAGCACCGGACAACTCCTGCTTCGGAACCGCATCCATCTGGGACAGGGCTGACGATACCATATTTCTTGTTTCCTTTAACACATCTTTATTATCTGTCCATACCAGTACATTGAAGTGTGCTTTCACGGGCAGGCGTTGCTGCGCAATTGCTTCGTTTAAAAATTCATTGGTGGCATCACGGCTGATGGTATTCTCTCTGGAATAGGCACTCAGTGATTGTAAACGCAGTCTCTTACTTTCCAGTTTTTGTATAGCCTTCTGCTGATCGTCGATAAAAATGTATTGGTTGAAAATATGGTTACAGGGAAGCAGTTGTCCAAGCGGTGAAGCAAAGCCGATACTGAATTTTGTTTTATCAGTAGAATATTTATCGTAATTAATTCTTGAGCCACAGTAGGCTGGCAGATCAGCTGCATCTGACAGCGTAAATAACTGGCAATGATTATTGCCAACCTGTATACCATCGTTAAAACTGATGTCATGTAAAAGAAATGAATGTTCATTGGGCTGAAGATTCATATAGCGTTCAACCAACCCGCAGTACTGACCATTTCCGGTTAGTTCATCATTGGTCAGTCTTTTCAATTGGAGAAAACCACTATCTTTTAGTATTCTTTCAAATTGCCCGGAAGAATCCAAAAAGTCCTGTAATAGTTGTGGCTTTAATGTTTCATCAGGAACAATGGAACGACGCAATAGATTTGAAAAAAGAGAACTCCCTAATTTTCTTCCGGCTGGTTTCTTTGTCAGCATAATATAGCACTGATGTTCCAGGTAGGGACGTTCATTAAAGAACCGTTCACTGCTTCTTGATAAAAAGCTTTTATCGTCTTTGGTAAAATCTGCAGCATATTTATTTTCTGTGAACCAGTCCTGTTTATGAAAAATGGTATGACGGGGTAATATCTTGATAGCTTTAATGAGTGCCTGGTGCAGGGCTTCATATTCCTGATCGGATAAGGTAAATAGTTCGGGCAGTGTGACTTCATAGGCAATAGTTAAATCACCCTGCTTGGAAAGGATGCAATCATGCTCTACACCGAAAATGGGTAATATATCTTTTAATTCTTTTTGCATAAGCCGGTAAATACTTTTCTTGAATAACTTTTTACGACAGTTGGAATACTTCGTTTCGCCAAACTTTTCATCATGCCGTGTTCACCATATTTTCTGCTTAGTTTGTAGACATGCATGAATAAGACGGTGGCACTGCCAACAATTATTGCAAGGCAAATAAAAGTGTTGACACCACAGATATAGAGTATGGCAAAAATGATAAGTAGTGCTAACAATCCGCCACCCAGCCACCAGATGTATTGAGCTTTGAGTCCCTTAAATTCTATGGGCTTATTGATTCCCTTATTGATTGTATATACACTTGTTGCCATAACTTCCCTATTTATAATTTTATTCCCCGGCTCTTTCTTACCCGTAAAACCGGTTCCTGTTTTTTGGTGACCGGTTCCATTTTGATCACCTTCGTTTCTTTGTGTTCTTCTGCTTCCACTAACTCAGGTGTTTCCTTATCCTTATGTTCCTGCTCCTGTTTTAATTTGTTTTCCTGTATTGTCAGAGTTATCTCTCTTTCAAGTCTTGACAGATCCTGCTTCATCGCTTTAAGTACTTCCTCTTTCTCAAAAGGTTTTTCGATCAGGCTGCGCAGTACCGGCATATTGATATTCAGTTCCTGCAATTCTTTTAAATACTGGTCTTTTATTTTTGAAACACGATCTACCGCATTTATAAAATGTCGGGCTGCGAGTTTTGGATTATCCGCAGTCGGATGACCCTGGTTAAAGGTGTATTTAATACCACCATCTTTATGCTGTACATAAAATGCGTTTTGCATACGATATACATACCCGCCTTTTTCCTGGTAACTTTCCTGTTGCTGGCGGATATAACAGTCAAAACCATAGAGGTTGCCTATCTTATGATCGGTCGTATGCATGTCTGTTGGTTTCCAGTTTTTATAGAGATTGATGATATAATTACCGATTTGTTCGCCGTCAATGCTGGTAAGTCCATTTAATTGAATAGGATTTACTTTGCTTCCTTCTTTATCGTAAGTGAGTTGGGAAGTATACAGTTTTTCATCTCTTGTAAGTTGAGAAAGAAGATTCTCTACCAGCGAATGATCGGCCTCCAGTCTTTCTAATCGAAACCTTGACCGGGCCACTTCCTTGAAATGGACAGAGCGAAGGCTTTCCAGTACAGCCACCTTCTTTTCTAATTTCGATTTTTCCAGTAACGTGGTATCACCGGAGAGAATAGCGATATATTCAGAAAAATTCATCCCGCTTTTTTCATCCATTGCTCCTTCGTCAATACTGCGCACATTTAGTTCGCAGTTTTTCATCTGGCTGATGAAAGTTTGTTTATTTTTCAGCAAATTGAATTTGTAGTTATCAAGCGATTGCTCAACAGCGTATATGTAATTTTTAACTTCGTTATTATAATATTCTTTAGAAATCTGGTTTCCTTGTCTTGCACCCCGTCCGTTACGTTGTTCCAGTTCGGAGGGTTTCCAGGGAATATCCAGGTGATGCATGCCTACCACCCGTTGCTGCACATTGAGCCCTGTTCCGGCTTTATCTGTACTGCCAATCAAGATTCTGATTTGTCCGTTATTCATCTTGCGGAACAGTTCCGGCTTTTTATGATCAGTCCAGTCATGGATGAAAGTAATTTCGTGGGCGGGAATATTATACTCGCTGACTAATTTTTCCTTTAGTGCATCATACAGGTTGAAAGCATCGGGTTTGGGAGTGCCGATGTCAGAAAAAATGATCTGCGTTCCCTTATGTTCAGTAGTAGCCGCATAAATCTCACTAGCCTTTTTTGCGCAGACACTAACTTTGTTACTGGGATGGTCATCATATTTATAAGGATCAATCAGCCGCATATCCGCCGCCATCTTTTTAGCATAATTGGTAGCGATCAGCATACGGCCTTTATCTTCGTCTTCAGTAAGAGGCCTTCTTCCGATTAACGTGGCATCACCTGTCTTGGCAAATGCCATCAGGTTTTTTATAAACTCCTGTTGCTCTTCGCTTGGTTTGATATTGATAAGCTCTTCCCTTAGCTGCGGCTTATCCAGCCGTATATGTTTGGCTGTTTTGTAATCAGTGATCTCGTTATAGAATAAAGCCAGTTCCGGTACTTTGATAAAATGGCGAAACCTTTCTTTGGCAATAATTTCATTGGTGACAGAGAACTCAAAATCGGTGGTTTTCTTTGCAAACACAGCTGCCCATCCGTCAAAGTTTTCTATGCGTTGCCTTTTCATTTCTTCAGGACGGAGATACTTGAACAGCAGGTACATTTCAGTCAGGCTGTTGGATATAGGAGTGCCGGATAAGAAAGTGACACATAGGTCTGAATTGAATTTTGATTGCAGTTCCCGAACAGCGAAGAGCATATTGAGTGCCTTCTGGCTTCCTTCCATATTGCCAAGCCCGGCAACCCGGTTGTGCCTGGTAGTAAAGGTGAGGTTCTTAAACTTATGGGATTCATCCACGAACAGGTGATCAATACCGAGTTCTTTAAAATTAATATCGGTATCTTTTTTACTTTCAATTTTATGAAGAACGACTTGTAAATTAATATTCAGGTTGTTTTTCCTTATTTCCAGTCCTTTCAGCATTTTCTTGGAAATACTGCCGCCAAGCTCTTTTAGTGTTTGCAGATCCTGTTCCACGTTTTCCAGTTCTGCTTCGAGAATTTGTTTTTGTATTTCCGGTGACTGCGGAACTTTGCCAAACTGGTCATGTGTAAGTATGATGCAATCCCAGTTATTATTTTTAATAGCATGAAATAATCTTTGTCTCTTCGCTGGTGTAAAATCGTTTTCACCGGGGTAAAGAATTTTAGCGGAGGGATAGGCTTTCCGGTACGCATCAGCAATTTGCGATACATTGGCTTTTAGCGCAATGATCATTGGCTTGTGTACAATACCAAACCTTTTCATTTCATGAGCGGCAACGACCATCGTAAGTGTCTTGCCAAGTCCTACTTCATGATCTATCAACGCACCTCTGTTTTGTAGGATACGCCAGGCAGCGTTTTTCTGTGAGTCATAGAGATCAGCAATACCCAATGCATTACGGTCAAGTCCCGGAAAACTCAAATGATGGCCGTTGTATTCTCGTAGTACATAACAATTAAAAGTATCGTTGTATAGTTGTTCAATAGATTTCTTATCCCTGTCCGGTAGCTCATTCAGCCATTCCACGAATTTCTGCCGGATGGATTCAATCTTCTGATGGGCTAATTGTGTTGCTTCGTTATCTGGCTTCCTGACTTTATTGTCACCCGAACCCACTTCATACGTAAAGAATGGTGCTGTATTTTCCAGTGCATGTTCCATAGTGACATAGCCATACATGGTTTTGCCGCTTTTTGGTGTAACAGCAAATTCTTCATTCACCTTCGCATTGATATGACCGGGAATTACTTTAAAGCTGTCAACGGAAGAAAGATAATTGACCCTTGTATCCGTTTCAAACAACTGGCTGGCAAAGCGCTGGTAGTAATCAATTGGCATCCAGCGTTCACCCATATTAAAATCCAGTAACTCGAATGGGATTTTTTCCGGTTGTACTTTGGTAATAGCTTCGAAACTTCGTTGCAGCTGTTTATCATTTACATCCGCTTCCTTCGCAACATGCAGCTTAACTACCACATTACCGCTCAAATATTGGTCAGCCGTTTCCCATTCGTTGGAAGATGGATTTAAATATATATGTTGCTCTAAGGCTGCAATGGTTTCATATTCCGTGTTACCGGTAGTCTTTGCAATAAAATCAATATCTACTCTTCCTCTTTCATTCAGACAATGGGCTAAAGCTTCAGCAGGATCATCTGTGGTAAATGTTTCCTGATTTTTAAATAATGGCTGAAAGAAAATATCTGCCTTAATAAATTGCTCACCTTCTTTTCTTTCAAGTGAAGACAGGGTAATAAATCCTAACGAATCATCAAGTATATATTTTCTGTTAGAACTTTGATTGAGCAGGCCATGCTGTACCTGGAATTTTTGGTAAGCAACATTTAATTCCTCTCGGAGTGGATTATTTTCTGTACCTGCCGCATTTTCTTTATCTACCAATATAAAATACAGATCCCTTACGTGTACATATTGCTGGTAGAAAGGGGAGTTTTTACCATTTAGTGAAAATGCTTTGAATTCAGCCTGGCCATGATCAGTATCAATGTTGTGAATAGTTCCGGCAGTTCCGTTATGCACCACTAATGTGCCCTCCCGGTAATGGGGTTTTAATCCGGTAAAGAATTCTGTTTGGTGGGATAATCCAAAAGATGATTCAAAATGTTTTTCCCCATCGTATCTGAAATCATAACGGTACTCTTTTAATTCATCCGATAGGCGAAGCAATGTAGTAGCTAATGAAGACCCATTCATCCAATTGCCGCTGACAATAATTTCTTTCAGGTTGGATTGCAGCTTATAGATATAGAAAGGACTGTTTTTTGCTTTAGCAGTCAGTAAAACAACGCTTTCATGTTCGGGTCTTTCGGTTGTTTTTACAATTGCCGCAATACGGGTTGATTGCTTTTGAACAACCGAATGATCTTCGGCCTTAATATATGCCATTGCCCGGTTAATGTTCTCTGTAGCACCTGTATCAAATAAAGCGAGTTGCACTCCTTCGTTGTCTGGTTTATCTTCTGGAAGAGAAAGAAAGGTCAGTTTCTTTCCTTCTTTAATTGCTTGATTTAGTTGTATGCCTTGATAATGATCCCTGTTAAATCTTGCTGAAAAGCCCCCATTAATTATTGCAGCAAGTTTTTCAGCAATACCATTAACATCTTTCTGCCAAACTTCCAGGTGCGCATTCCCATACTGATTCTTCCCTGCTTTTATTTCATCAGCACAGATTATTTCAGGATGATTTTCGAGATATTGATTGAGATAGTATTTTCCAAACTTATTTTCCAGTTCAGTTGTATCGAGCAATAATTGTTCGACATCCGATAAGCTATTTTTAGCAGAATTCTTTTGAACAATAAGCAGATGATTCGGCGCCTCCGTATTGCCGGTATCTTTCATCAAATTATCGGGCATTACAGCCAGGCTGATAAAATCCGAATTAGAAAAAAGATATTCCCGTGCTACTTTATTAGATGGACTGTTTAAAAAGGCATCTGTAGTGATATAGGCCATGATGCCGCCATCAGAGAGTTTGTCCAATCCCTTTGCAAAAAAGTAGTTATGTATTTTTCCGGATATGCCGAGATCAGGAAAATCAGCATCATGTACCGGGAAATTTCCAAAAGGAATATTACTGACAACAAGATCAAATTTACTGTTCTCTCTGTCCGGTGTTTCTTCAAAGCCGCTGATATGAGTAGTTGATTGAACCGGCAATGCACTGCATACAGCTTGCAACACTTTTCCGGTCAGTATATCTTTTTCAACTACTGTTATTTTTTTTAACTCATTGAAGGCTGAAACAGCTTCACTGATAAAAACGCCTGCCCCGGCGCTGGGTTCATATAAACATTTAACTGCTATATTATGTTCCTGTAATACTTTATATAAAGTCTGTGGAACAACAGGCGGGGTATAAAATGCCGTGAGTACACTGTTCTTCAGGGACTGAATTACTTGTTTATATTCTGCATCACTGAATCTATCTTTTAATAATGCATGTAGTTCTTGTACACTTTTGTATAACCGCAGATCTTCTTTAGTTGCTCCCTGCTTTATCCATTCTTCCTTTGATCCTGCTGGATACAGGATAGCTTTAATTCCTCCAAAGCCGCTAAAACGTTGTAACTGAACCAATTCATTTGCCGATGGAGTATAACCATCCAGTGCAATGCGTATTGCCGCAATATTATCGTTCAGTTTATGTAAAGGATTATAAGCCATACTCACTATTCGCCACTCACTTTAAAATATTCATGCACCGCTCCTGTTACTGCATAGCGCAGATACCGATCATTATCATTTTCTTCAGAGAAATTCAGCTCATAAAAAACAGGATCGCAAATAGTAATCAGGTTGATGATTTCTGTTTGCAGTATGCCCGTATGATTAAACCTTTCAAATTCGCCGGGGAATTCATGCTCCAGTATTTCTTTGAGATAATTATACCGGGAGGGTTTTAGCTGTCGGGTCATTTCCTCCATGCAGCGTTCTTCGATATCCGATGCTGGATTATTATCAGCCAGCAATTGATTGATCAGGCTGTCAATGGAAGCCACGTTCTCTTGCAGGTAATCTGATACCCTGTTTTCCTCTTCCAGCGTCAGCAACAGGTCAGGATTATTATCCCGTATATATTCATGTAACTTCCTTATCAGCATTTCTTGCATACCGGCTGTTTATTTAATGATTAGTATACAGTGATAATCTTTTGGGAAAACCGTTCAGTAGCTGACCAGAGCACTAACTGATATACGCCAGGGGGAAGTCCCGTTATATCAACTTGCCTGTTGATGTCGCCACTACTATGAGTGATTAACTGTTGTTTTATTTGCTGCCCTTGTGAGTTGATCATAGAAAAAACATAGCGGCCTTGTTCCGCATTCGTCAATCGAAAAGTAAACTGGCCATTGGTTACCGGGTTGGGGTTGACAGTGAATAATTGTGGCTTAGTCGTTTTCGTAAGATATATAATCGAGCTATAAAGAATACCACCACTTGTTTCGATTGCTTTTACTCTGTAGTAATTTCTGAAATCCGGCTGCACTGATATAAATTTATAATCAGCCCTGCCGCCATTATTTCCGGTTGGTACAATCATTCCTATAGAGTGGAAGGTTGTTCCGTCAATAGATCGCTCAACGTCATATTGTAAAATGTCCGACTCAGTTAAATTAGACCAGGAGATAGTAGCCTTATTTGAAGGATCAATTTCTCCTTTTACATTAGCAAAATTGACTGGCAATATAACAATGGTGGTTGCTGAATCTTGTTGAAGCACACCTCTTATTACGACTTGCTGTGTACTCCCGGCACACGCAAAGGAATACCAGTTATATGGAGCGGTTGCCGGAACCGGCCAGCTGAAATTTGCATTCCCTGGAGAGAAAGCATAAGGATGCGGCCATAGATAATAAGGTAGACAAACATTGGGTGCAGGAAAAGCCTCAAAGGGGTTACCGGTTCCATAATCAATATCCCAATAGGAGACGGTGATAAAGCCGCAATCGAGGTCATGGCCATTAACAGTATATCTTGTAGCAGCATTAGGATCGCAGTCTATATAATTAGGATAGTAAGAATTAAAATAGGCAACAGCTTTTGGCGCAGGCCAGGCATAACCCGGATAATTATTACCGCTTGAATCAAGTACTCCTCCCATTAAGCTACCGTATTGCAAACCCACCTTATAAACCCAGATATCATAATTGGATAAAGTAATTGGTATATAATTACCAGAACCAGTTACTTCAAAAAAGGAAAGGATCAAACGGTTTTCCCGTTTCGGAGGGTTGGGAGAATCATCAACAAGTCTTGTTTCAGTGTACCTCGCTTTTACACCGATGTATTGTGAAAAACAATTGTAGGAAATAAACAATAGTAAAGTAAAAAATAAAGTTTTCATGAGTCTTGATTTAATGATTTAAAATTATACACCGAAGAAGGATCTGATTACTGTTGCTACTACAACCAGGAATACACAGGAACCAAACCATGCTGCTGCAACCTTGCCGGTATCAGGATCGCCGCTATTCCATTTGCTATACACTTTTACTGCACCAATCAGACCCAGTACAGCACCGACTGCATACATAAGGTTGGTCCCTGCTGCAAAATAGCTTCGCACTTTTGTATTGGCTTCATTGATACCGGCATTACCATCTTGTGCGTAGAGTATGGCACTCACTAACAAAAGGGTAATCGTTACAAAAATTTTAGTCAGATTATTTTTTGCTTTCATACTGTATTCTTGATTAATAGTTATAAGATGCTCCATGCACTTTCAATCATCACATACCAACCCATACCCGTTCCAGGTCTTCCTCGTCTAAGTGCATGGAGCAATTTGTTCGGCATTCATAGGTAATAATCTTATTGATCCTTTCTTTAACGACAGGTGTTTTCACTGCTTCAAACCTGTCGGAGCCAAGGAGCTGCTGCAATGAAGTAATTAGTTCGTCTTTGGATAAGCGGCTATAGCCTGCCTGGTGAATCAATGCTTTAACTTCATCCACATAGTTATCTGCTGCCGCATGTTCTTCTGCCCCGGTATTATCAGTATGCATATTTTGAAGTCTGTTTTCACCGTTATTCCGGCCCGTGGTTAAGAATTGAACAATATCTTTTCTATAGTACAAATACAGGACAAAGGAATAATAGATAACAAGTAATATGGCAAGCGTTGAAATATAACTTTCCCAGGATATAGATGAAAACATGAGTTCTAATTTTTCGGGTTCACAATGCTGTTTATATCAGTTGCTGTAATACAACACAAACATACTGGCCGAAAAAGGCGATTAGGGTGAAGTCGGGTGAACTGAGGGTGAATTTGGTGATGGATAGAATCTGGTAGGATACTGAAATAATAAATAAAATCCCGTTTGCGATATAGGTACTCCCGTTTAACAAAACTTCTTTGAGTGCAGGCATGTAACTTTAAAAAAATTGTATTATGCTACCAGAAGACCATCCCATACCAGTATCAATAGTTAAACTGTTAATCGGATTCTTCATGCGAAACAACTCGGAAGAGGGTAACGAGTTACTGGATGACTGGATTTGTAAAGCGGAAATTAATATGAAGGCTTTTGAGGAATGCCTGGAAGAAACACTTCTACCTTAAAGTAGGTATTTATATGGGCAAATTAAGGGCCACCTCCTTTGATATGTTTAAGTATCTTTAAGTGAAGTAAATTTCTGTGAGTGAAATATGTTTTAGTATTAGTACAAACTAAGGAATAGTCGTAATGGGGTCAATCAGAGAATATTCGGAAATGATGCGGGAATGGGATGCCCATAAAAGCTTACTTATAACTTAAGCCAACGAAAAAGGTAGCGAAAATTCAATCTTAAACTTCTAACAAATCTATTGATTGGAAAATTCAAATAAACTCATAGATGAGGTAGACACAATCTTGTTTGCGGACGAGACGAAATTTAGTATAAATAATGGCGATTTAGAAGACGCCATATTCTATTTTGGAATAGCAGTGAATAAGAATAATATTGCTGCAATTGATACGGATTTAACCGAAATTTTGAATACTCACAAATATCAAGGAAAGATATTTCATTCTACAATTATATTTAAAGAAAAGAGGCCAAGGCTCTCCCTAATGAATGATATTGCTGAGTTATTCTTAAAATATAAACTACATTGTTTCTGTTACAAATATTCTAAAACGGAGTTATTCGGGACAAGCCAAATACTGAATTCATTTAATAACGATATCCTCGATTTTAAGAATCAGGAATTCCAAGCACTATTCTATTTTCTTATTTTTTTAAATACAAACCTTCGTGACAATCCACAATTGAATTTTGGCTTAAAATTTCTAATGTACTTTGACAGAAATGTTTATGGCAAAGTTGAGGTTGAGGGATTTACTTTTCCTGATGAAAGATTTGTAATTAAAAGAATGACATTTAGTGAGAAATCTCAAATTAGTTTACTGGCATTACCTGATTTTTTCGGCTATTTATTTCGAAAAGCTAAAATCAGTAAGAATAAAAGCGATCAGAATGAAAAAAATACTGAAACTTCAAAACTATCTATCAATTGCTATTCGTCCTTAGTAAAGATGGCTGAAGCAAAGCTTTTTCATTTCATGAACATTGAAGACGAAGCAAAGATTATGCAACAGATGTTCAAGTTGGATACCACTTCTTCTAAAATTGGTAGTGCTAATAGTGAGGCTTGACATAGAAAAAATTAATAGTGCTAATAGCTGTTGTGTTGCGGTTTGAAGCTTGACGAATAAAGGCCATCTTTAGCTCTCAATATTTAACTTTGTTAATAAGCCAGGTAGTGTGTCCGGGCGGAGGAATATTAAATTCTTCACCATTGGCAACACCTGCTTGTTATTGGCAATACTAAAGACAAACCAAATTATGTTTGAACAAGTTTACAGTGCAACACAAATAAGGGGTGACTTGACTTTTTTAAAATACACAATTAAAAAAAATCAAGTTCAACTAATTGCTAATACAGGACTACAAAAACTTATTGATGACTGCGAGCATTATTTAGGACTTCAGCAGGTCAGACAGGTAGAAATTAAACCAATTACAGTTCTATACATGCTAGTTAACTCATTGAAAAAGTTATGGCTGTCTGATATTGACTTCACAATTCAATTACGGGCAATGAATACTGGACAGTACGAATACGGAAATGCTGACCCAAACCTACAACACTTTTTTAAAGACTTTGAGTTTGAAATATTTTCGGCAAGCCAGTTAATAAAAAACCAAATTCCAATCGATTTGCCTCAACACACAGCAGGAGAAGACCTTCAGTTTGCCGATATTGACATTCAATGCAAACACCCAAACACTTTGAACCAAGTAGAAAATAATATCAGAGACTTTACAGCTAGACTAAATCAAAATAATAGATATGGTGTATTTGGATTAGCTGTTGACGACTGCTTAAATTATGCTGAACGAATTATTTTTACCGACAACAATGATTTCGAAATTTACTTAAAGAATAAATTGGCTGGAAGTGAACCAATTTTGGAGGGGTTATTTAGGGACAATTTAGCCCGTGCTACTAGGATTTTAGGACTATACACTACTTCAACATACTTCATTTTAATTAACGATAATGGACTAAGACTTGTGAGGACAACTAATTCTGTATTTTGTTTCCGACCTGACAGGAGAGAAATTAATGACTCACTTTACAAGCAGGCTTATAAAGTAATATCAACCTTTAATTCGCATCCTACGTGGTTGACAATTGAAAATCAAACATTGCAATCAATAAGTTAATAACGAGAGGCGCTGCCTCTAATATAAACTAGGTTAAAAGCAAAATGAACTTTTTGTTTTTTATTGTTTAACCAGGCAATAATTTAGTTCAGATAAACTGTCATTTTATTTACCAGCAATCTCATTGCAACATCAGTAACTCTCAATATTCCTTATCATCTTAGTTAAAAATCGTTTCAGGTTTTCCTTCGATTCATAGTCCACTTTGTCGCTGTTTTTTTGAAGGCTTTCTACGCTGAAACCTTTTTTTGTTTTGTTCGATAAATAAGCGGCTGTTTTTTCCAGTATACTTTTGTACGTTTCCCCCGGAGCGCCACCTGCATCTATAAATGCTTTATGGAAGAGATATATTTCAGTTCCCTTGAATTGTACATGGACTAATGCTTTTTCGGTGGAAGCTGGTGTGGAATTATTTTCTGGAACAGGTTGCAGATACCTCAATGCTTTATCTGCAATGTTGAGTATGCTTTCTTTTACGCCGGGAGATTCAGTGGACAAGGACAGAGCGGGCCGGGGATGGATCAATGCAATTTGTCGTTGGAAGGTAGTGAGAATTGAAATTTTACTTTTATCTGTTTTTGCCTGCTCAACCTGTTTGTTTATTTGGTTTGATAAATAGTCCACAAACAGGGGAGAATTAAAATTCATGTAAATAAGTTTTTCTTCAAGTGCTTTTTGAAAACCTTTGTCTTTGCTGAGCTTATGCAGGGCAAGTAATTCTTTAAGCAATTCCTTCTGATAGATCAGTTCATTATACTTGACAGTAGTTTTGCCGTCATTACAAAAATTAATAAAATTTGAGAGTACAATATCTGTCAGTAAAGTATCTGTTACCTTATTAATTTCGAACAACTGTTGTAAATGTTCCAGTTGCCGTATGATTTCTTCTTTGGACTGGATTAAATAGCTGGTGGGTACTTTTTCACTGCGGTCAAAGTACTTGGTAAAATATTCTTCAATAAAATCCAGAATGTAACTAACGTGGCTGCTTATGCTTTCGTACAGCAAGATAGCTTTCTCAGTTACGGCTGAAGAACTTCTATATTGGTGCAGCTTATCAAGCAGCCTTATTAGTATCCCCTGGTTGAACTGTACGAGGAACTCCATTTTCTTTTGTTTGGCACCATCAACAAAATCCTTAACCAGTAAGGTGCGAAGCTTTTCCATCTCAGCTTCTGACTCTTGAATTAAAGCCTGTTGCCAATCTTTAGTATCATGAAAACGATAAAGTTTGTCAGGATGAATAGTGGTACTGATAAGGATATCCCAGGGTTCTAAGGTGTAGGCCATATTGGATTTTATTACGGTTACTGTAGTAACGAAATTTTAAGACCAAATGGCAAAACAAAGTTTTGCGGGACTACTATAAAGTTTTGCGAACGGGATTTTGTCTGAATCATAGAGAAAAAAACAGGATAAAATAAGTGAAAAGACTTATGATGGAATACGGAAGAATAGAAGTTGGTGTGATTTTAAAAGCACTTCTGAATTTGCCATTGCCTTGACAGCACCATAGAAACGTTGCATTGGAGAATTGGAGTAAAATTCATACATTAGATTTGAATTTTCATAGGATAAGGTTTAATGGTTAATGGTTTTTGATTAGTAAGAAAATCCCCGCCGTAGCGGGGATTTTTATGTGTTTGTCTTTTCAATCATAGCATCCAACAAACAATCTATTAGCATTAGTAAACCAACATTTCAGGACTCATTATACCTTTCTTCCTTATTGTCTGGGTTCAACTGCTGGCCTTAATTCAGGCAAATGATACGATTTGATACGAAAATATCCGAAAATGATTCAATAGTGGTAGTGTGCACTCTACCCACAATTATCTATTGATTCAAAAAACCGCTAATGACTTGGAATACTAATTCATCATATTCTTTAGCTCATTTTCATCTGCCTTGTAATTCTTTTCCTTAAGATAATTGACCAAATCAGCCAATCGTAGAATTTCTCCAGAGCCTGCCTTTCTTAAGGCTTTAAATAATCTTCTGAACCGGTCATCATCTTTGCTGTTTACAGTTTTTGATTCTTTCCGGAATAATTCTAAATCTTCTGGAAGTTCAAAATCTACCGGCGAGAGGTGGCTATCTGCCAGGCACTTGAAAATAAAACGCTCCATACCTGGAACTATCTGGATAATATAGTGTGGTCTTGTTTTATGTTTATGCAGAATTAACCCATCAGTTTTGCTAAGCTCATTAAACTCTTTCAGGTAATCAACTTCCTTCTTGTCTTTATCAATAATACCGACAGCAAAGCCATTAGTAAACTTTTCCTTCATGACTTTGGTAACTGTGCCACATCCTTTTTGATGATTATATTGTTTTTTAGGGGGAACCAATGTCTCCACAAGGTTTGTGTCCACGTAGCATTCAGGGATAATTGCCAGATCCATTAAACGAAGCTTTCATTATTGGTAAATAAGTCCACTCCGTTCTGGAATACATCATGCATCTCATCTTCACTCAGCCTTCTCACTTTTGTTTCATGCTGTTCATAATGAACTACAAAAACGGAAAGCTCGGATCGGCTGTTTTCAAGTAAATCGTTTAATATAAAAGGACTATGGGTCGCTATGAAGTACTGGTTATCCCTTTTATAGATCATCTCTTGTGTGAGATGGGTCATATAAGGTGGAAAAGAATGAGCTTCCGGCTCTTCAAAAAGAAGAATGCTGTTATTGTTGGAAGCTATCGCTGCTTTGTAAAAGATAATTCGTTGTAAGGTGTCCGCAATCGAATTATAAGGTATAAGAAAGATGCCGTCTTCTTTATCGGACTGAATAACCTTGATAGTTTGACTGCCTTTATCAAAGGCTATCTCCAGGTTGTATTCTCTGAACAACCGGATAACCTGCTGCTTGAGGTCGTCATAATTTTCAATGATGCTTAACAAGTTAAAACCAAAGGGGGGTATCAGATATTTTGAGTGGGACTTCCGGTATTTTACATCCGGCTTAAACATATATTTTTTGACTGGAGGCTCAAAAGACTCATTTCTGAAACTGCCCTTAACATTTAGCTTATCATCTACCTTATAGATAAAGGAGTTACTATAGAAGTTGATATCAATTTTTAATCCTTCTTTTGGATTATATCCTAACCTGCATTCGCCTTCGTTAGTTTTTATTTTGGCGTCTCTTTCTGTATTTCCATTATGAAATAATTCAGTTTCATTCTCAAGCCTGATAAGATTGGAAAGTTTTTTAGAAATATTTTCTTTTAAAAACGGGATGGAAAATAATGACAACGCTTCAATAATATTTGATTTGCCAACATTGGGCCGCCCGATAAAAAGATTAATCCGACTAAAACTATCAATCTCAATATCCTTGACTGATTTGAAATTCTCTATATGGATATGGCGGAGGAAATTTGACATCAATACAATATTAACCTATTTCTGTAATTATTTTTTTGCGCCTTTTACTTTTTCAAACTTCTGTCTTTCTTTCTCTAATAACTTTTCAAACATTTCAATAGTCTTTTCAATCGGAAAGTTATTAAGAGTTTCTATTTCTGAATGTGCATTTATAGATGCAGAACTGACACCGCAATTTTCATAGAAATTAATAGTATTATATAAGACAGTTTCCTCATTGAACTTTTTTAAGCCATCTTCTGTAACGCCTAATGCTTCTGCTACAACTTTCAATCTTTCATCATCAAGCTGCTCTGTTTGTTCCATTTTGGATACAGCTTGTTTTGTGATGCCTAATGCTTCGCCTAATTCAGTTTGCGTCATTCCCCTAAGCCTTCGTATTCTTTCAACCTTTCTGCCAATGTGGAGCATATTTGTATAATCTTTTGTTTCCATAATATTTCAATTTTTTAAATAGAATTTCTATGATTGTTTAGCGTTCAATAAGATTTCTATTTTTTCCCTTTCACTTTTTAATAGTCTCTCATAAAGCTCAACAACTTTTTCAAGCGGATTAAATTGTTGCCCAATTGGTGCAGCTGTTGAACCTTGTTCAAAGGTGTTATCTCTAAAGTGAGTATTATTGATGTTGTAAATTGCCTTTTCTTCATCAAAATTCTCAATCATTTCCGGTGAGACACCAATGACTTCACTTATCTTTTTCAATAAATCACTTTCAATTTCCGGTTGTTGCTCAATTTTTGAAACGGCTTGCTGGCTCATTCCTAAGTCCTTTGCCAAAGCATCCTGTTTAATGCCAAAGTAAATCCGCATTCGCTGCAAATTTTGGCCTACATGTTTCTTAACCGGCTTTTCTATTGTATCTGTTGCCATAAAGGATATTTTTTGTAAAAATAGTAAAGGTCAACCAAATTTAAGTATAAGTCAACTCATATCCAACCGATTTTATTAGCCGAATCTTTAGTTTTCTGTCCTGCATGAAAACTGGGGATCATATCCTGTCCAGGGAGGCTCAGGCATTCGCTTTTCAGCAAGGAGAGGAATCGGCTTTGGCTTTCTTTTACCGGGAATTTCAGCCCGCCCTGGCTCTCTATGCCTTCCGGTGGGTTAGCCGCCCTATTGCAGAGGAAATTGCCTCAGATGCCCTTATAAAAACATGGAAAATGCATGTTAAGCTTAACAGCTATCCAGCCATCCGGGCCTACCTCTACAAAACCGTTCGCCGGGACAGTATCCATGCCTTCAAAAGGGAGCAAAAAAGGAACGAAACCCACCAAAAATCGAATCCCCGTGAAGTTACAAATGATACTCCATTTGACCATACAGTCCGGAGCGAAGTGTACCGGCTAATTCATACCGCTCTCAGGGATTTGTCGCCCGGCAACCAAAAGGTATTAAGAATGCACTATCTGGAAGGCAAATCAACGGGTGAAATTGCCCGTGAATTACATCTTTCTCCCAATACAGTTAATACACAGAAAGTAAGGGGACTCGAAGCCTTGCGCAAACGGCTCCTGAAACCGGTGGTGGTTTTCCTTTATCTGATTTTGCAAAATTTCTTCCAACCTTTGTAGTATTTTTTTGGGTGACTTCCCTTCTCTTATTATCATCATGTAGTAACTTAATAGCATGAAAGAAAATCCTTACGCAAATATGGATAAAGGTGCCTATCGCATTGCCTTCCTGATAGCAGGCTATATACGTGGAACTATCACAGAAAAAGATCATGATGAACTGGATAATTGGGTGAACGAGAGTGATCGTAATATGCAGTTGTTTGAAGAACTGACCGATGAAGACAACCTGGAACAGAACCTTGCATGGATGGATAAAGTGAATGCCGAACAATCGTATGAAAAATTATTGGCTGATGGGAAATTTAAAAAGCCTGTAAAAAGATTTAAGATAAATACTGTGTGGATGGCTGCGGCATCAGTGATTTTAGTAGTCGGTATCTTTTTTATTTATCAGTATGTCACAAAAAGTATGAAAACAAAAGATCCATTGATTGCGGAAGGATCAACCCTTCAGCCGGGTGGCAATAAAGCAACGCTGACACTGGAAAATGGTACCGTGATTGATCTGTCATCTGCTAAGAATGGTTTATTGAATGCTGATAGTGGTATATCGGTTATTAAAACACAGGATGGCAGGATGGTGTATGAAGATGATACGGAAGTACAAACTGCTTCGGTTATGCATACACTCACAACACCGGTGGGGGGACAATATCAGGTTACACTGCCGGATGGTACAAGGGTTTGGCTGAATGCATCGAGCATGTTGAAATATCCTTCACGTTTTACTGGAAATGATCGAATAGTGGAATTGAGTGGGGAAGGATATTTTGAAGTGGCGAAAAATAGCAGTAAACCCTTTCGGGTTATAGCGGCTGATGTCAATGTAGAAGTAGTGGGAACACACTTTAATATTAATGCCTACAGCGATGAGCCGTCTTTAACTACAACATTGCTGGAAGGTTCGGTGAAGGTTTCAAAAGGCAGTGATTTCAAAATGCTTGTTCCCGGTCAGCAATCCGCCGTTATTGGGGCTGACATCAGAATATCGAACGTAGATACCATTAATATAGTAGCCTGGAAAAATCACGAATTTAAATTTACAGATGCACCGATTGAAAATATTATGCGGCAGGTAAAGCGATGGTATGGTGCTGAAATTATTTATCAGGATAAAGTGACCCATCATTTTAATGCAACAGTTGACAGAACAGAACCGATTGATAAATTATTACACTACCTGCAAGGAACAGGGCAGGTACATTTTAAATTAGACAACAAAAAAATTATTGTTATGAAGTAACCAATGGGTATGCCCAATAAAAAAATTGGCCAGTAATGCTAGAACACTACCGGCCGGTGCCTGGGCTACCCATTTTTCAAGTCGTGTAAACTCTCATTGTTTAACCCAAACAAATCAAAGCTATGCAACTAATTGCTTATTGCAAAGGCTGCCGTTGGCGGCTGCCATTGACCAGAAAAACCTTCCTGCTTATGAAAATGACAACCTTTATCCTTTTCCTTTCCTGCATGGTTGCGGGCGCAAATGGTCTTGCGCAAAACATCACTATCTCCCTCAAAAATGCGCCCCTGGAAAAAGTCTTTAAAGAGGTGGAACGGCAAAGCCATTACCGGTTTGTGTATACAAAAGAGCAATTGGTTAATTCCTCACTGGTGACAATTGATTTGCATGAGGCAACTCTGTTGAAAGTACTCGATCATTGTTTTAATCAACAATCAATTTCTTATACTATTGAAAATAAATATATCCTAATCACAGGTAAAGGACAGCCCAAAGAAATAGTAACTGTCGTAGCCGACTTTATAGATATAACTGGGAAAGTCGTTAATGATAAAAATGAACCTGTGGTTGGAGTGACTATTTCAGTCCGGGGCTCACGGAAAATAACCGTGACGGATGGGAATGGAGAATTTGCTATTAAGAGGGTTCACAATAACGATGTGCTCGTGTTGAGTGGTGCGGAAATTGACAATTTGGAAATACCTATCAACGAGCAAACCCGGCTTATTATAACGACAAAGGACAAAGTAGGCACGCTTGATGAAACAATTGTAAAAGGTTATTACACAACTTCCAAACGTTTAAACACAGGTTCAGTAGGTAAAATAACAAGTAAGGATATCGGCAACCAACCAGTGTCAAATCCTCTGGCTACTTTGCAAGGACGAATTCCTGGGTTGGAAGTGACCCAACAAAATGGCTTGCCCGGATCAGGATTCAATGTAGTAATACGAGGTCAGAATTCTATTCAGAATGGCATCAGCCCGCTGTATGTTATCGATGGAATGCCCTTTTTAAACGATGCAGACATCGTAACCCAAAGAGGAAGTGGTGTACAAGCGAATAGCCCATTTAATACCTTGAACCCTGCGGATATTGAGAGTATTGAAGTCCTGAAGGATGCGGATGCTACAGCAATATATGGAAGCCGTGGAGCAAATGGGGTTATTTTGATTACAACTAAGAGTAATAAGTCTGGGAAAACGTCGATGGATGTCAATGTATATTCAGGCTGGGGTAAAGTCACACGGACAATAGATTTCATGAATACCAGGCAATACGTTCAAATGCGACGTGAAGCTTTTGCAAACGATGGTGTTATTCCAACGTTGCCCGGTGCCAAAGATTTACTCCTTTACGATACGCTGAAATATACCGATCTGAAAAAAGAATTTATCGGCAACACTTCAAATAGCCTTAACGCCAATATTCGTTTGTCAGGCGGAAATAGCTGGACGAGATTTACTTTCGGTGGGAACTATTATAAAGAATCGACTGTTTTTCCTGGTGACCGTAAGTTCGAACGGATTGCTGCCAGTCTCAATGTTATTCATCGTTCAGAGAATAATAAATTCGATATCAATTTCAATACTAGTTTTGGTAACGGTAAAAATGCATTGCAACCGGATGACCTGACACAGTATCTTAATTTACCGCCAAATATCCCGGATTTATATGACTCGTTGGGAAAGCTTACCTGGAGTAAAGGAGGAGTATCGTTTGTAAATCCACTTGCCGGGACGTTGAAGACTTATACAGTTACTACAGACAGATTAACATCTAATGTGCTGGCAGGATATAAAATCATTCCATCGTTAAAATTAAAACTAAGCCTTGGAGCTAATCTTGTAAGAACCGATGAGAAGCTGTTGAGTCCAATAGCAGCCCTTGATCCTGCTAATCTTCCAAAGGGTTCTGCGTTTTTTGGAACCAACCAAACTAAAGGATGGATAATTGAACCTCAGCTTGAATATATTTGGCAAAAAAGCTCAACTCACAAATTGCAGGTAATGATTGGCGCTACCTGGCAGGAAACGGTGATTACTAAAACGGGAATAGTTGCCGATGGTTATACGAATGACAATTTGATCAACTCTATTTCAGCGGCACAAACTACAGTTTCCTCCAACCAATACACTCTCTATCACTATGGATCAATTTATGGGCGGGCAGAGTATAATTTCAAATCAAAATACCTGATTAACCTTACTGGAAGAAGAGATGTTTCTTCCCGTTTTGGGCCGGGTAAGAGAACTGCTTTATTTGGAGCCGTTGGCTCGGGTTGGATCTTTAGTGACGAAAAATTTATCAAGGCGCATCTGCCTTTTGTTAGCTATGGAAAACTGAGAGCTAGCTATGGCATCACAGGGAACGATTTGATACAAGATTACCAATATCTTGACACTTACACTGCTACCCAATATCCTTATCAAGGGCAAACCGCACTTTTTCCGTCTCGTCTCTTTAATCCAGATTACAGTTGGGAACAGATCCGAAAAGTAGAATTGGCGATCGAACTGGGATTTGTTAAGGATCGTATTCAGTTTGTAGGCAACTGGTACCGGAACAGAAGTGATAACCAGATAATTTACTACTCATTGCCGGGTCAGACAGGCTTTGGAAATGTGCTTACAAACTTTCCCGGAGTTGTTCAAAATAAGGGGTTCGAAATATCGCTGAATTCAATAACTATTAAAAATGATAAATTCACCTGGACTACAGCTTTTAATTTTACGATTCCACAAAATAAGCTGGTTGCGTTTCCCGGGCTTGCCTCATCTACCTATTCAACACAGTATGAAATTGGAAGACCTTTAAGTTTAAATAAGGGCTACCAATATGTTGGTGTTGATCCCCAAACGGGAATATATAGATTCACAGATATTAATAACGATAACTTGATAAACGATAATGATCTTGTTTACAATGGAACAAACCTGCCTAAATTTTATGGTGGTTTAGGTAATAATATTCAGTATAAAAATTGGGAACTTGAAATATTTACTGAATTCAAAAAGCAAAACGGAAGCAATCCATTTTTTACGGGTGCCGGACTCCCAGGCTCCGCTAATAATCAGTCGATAGCTTTGATTGATCGTTGGCAAAAGCCTGGCGATATCGCTACCTACCAGAAATACTCCCAGCGTTTAACATCTCCTGCTGGCAGTGCTTACTTAAAAATGTTAAACTCCAGTGCAGCTATTACAGACGCTTCTTACATCAGGTTAAAAAACGTTGCATTGTCTTGGAAAATGTCTGCAAAGCTTGCGAAGAAATTTCACCTGCAACGCTGCCGTCTTTATGTTCAGGGTCAGAATCTGTTCGTCCTTACAAAATTTAAAGGTGCAGACCCCGAGTCTCAGAGTATTTTGAGATTACCTCCGTTGAAAATGTTCGTTACCGGTATCCAGTTAAATTTTTAAATTATCAACATGAAAAAGTTATCTCTTTTTATAGCCTTTATAGTTACCATTTTTGTAAGTGCTTGTAAAAAATTTGCAGATATTCCCTTGCCAGTTGATCAGCTTGGGACAGAATTTGTTTTCAATAATGATAGTACGGCAGTTCAATCAGTCTTGGGTATATACAGCGAAATGATGAATAGTTCAACTCAATTTTCTTCCGGAAACACGACTTTTTATACAGGAATGTCTGCTGATGAACTTTACTATTATACACCCGGATCTTCTAGAGATGAATTTATTGCAAATGAATTATCTGTACTTAATCATTCAACACTCGAAAGCTCATTCTGGAACGCTTGTTATAGATATATTTATGCAGCCAATTCCATCATTAAAAAAGCACCAGCATCTGCCGGTTTATCGTTGGGTGTTCAGAATATGATATTGGGCGAAGCCAAATTTATTAGAGCTTTCTGTTACTTCTACCTTGTTAATTTATTTGGTGATGTGCCACTCATCCTTTCAAATGATTACTTGAACAATGTAAGAATTCCTAGAACATCCTCAGCTTCAGTAATAACTCAGATGGTAAATGACTTAAAAGATGCAAAAGAGTTATTAGGAGCCAACTATCCTTCTGCTGAGCGTGTACGTCCCAATAAATATGCGGCCCAGGCATTACTAGCGAGGATATATCTGTATCAAAATGACTATGCTAAAGCTGAGGCAGAAGCGAATAATGTATTTTCTTCAACATCATATAACCTCGTCAGCAATCTGGATAATGTTTTTCTGGTGAATAGTAGTGAAGCAATCTGGCAACTCCGTCCGGTAAACCCATCTAGGAACACGTTTGAAGGGAACACTTTTATTCCTTCCACAACAACGAGCACACCTACCTATCTTCTAACCGACAATCTTATTAATTCGTTTGAGCCAAATGATCGTCGAAAAATTAGTTGGACTAAGTCCAGAGTATTTTCATCGCAAACACTTTATTACCCTACTAAATACAAAGTAAGAACAGGAGCAACTATCACTGAATATTATATGGTCCTACGATTAGCAGAGACATACCTGATAAGAGCTGAAGCAAGGGCCCACCTCTCAAAATTATCGGATGCACTTGCAGATCTTAATGTTATTCGGACAAGAGCAAACCTTCCCGCCTCCCTTGCCATGACCAGGGATGAAATACTATCGGCAATAGAAAAAGAAAGACGATTTGAATTACTTGCGGAATGGGGACATAGATGGTTCGATTTGAAGCGCACAAATCGGGCTAACGCTGTCTTAGGGCTTCTGAAACCCGGCACATGGCAAAGTACAGATATGCTGTGGCCATTGCCCCAAACTCAAATCAATCTTAACCCATCCTTGATACAGAATCCAGGATACTAAAACTAGTCTCTTATGAAACGCTTTTTACTACTTGCAGCTATGCAAGCAACCACACTTATGCCATATTCGCAAGAAATTTCATTGGGTGAAACGGTTCCAGATATTTCCTTGGGTGAATTTTTCCATACTCCCAAAAGGGTCTTGTCGCTGGGACAGCTAAAAGGTAAAATTGTAATTTTTGATTTTTGGAATGTCCGCTGTTCTGCTTGCATGGTAGATATGCCAAGGCTCGATTCTTTGCAAACTATTTTCGGAGACAAAATTCAGATCATTCTTGTGACTCAAAATTCAGCATTGGAAGTAGACAAATTGTTTAATAAGATTGCTATCCCAATACCACGGCTTCCGATGATCATTAATGACACCATACTCTACAAGATGTTTCCGCATACTGGAGATCCCTTTCATGCGTGGGTAGATCGAGATGGGAAATTGGCAGCATTAACTAATCACGACAATACTAATAATGTCACTGTTGCAAATGCGTTAATGGGGCAACCCATAAACCTTCCTCGCAGGTATAATACTACTATTGATCCTGGCCAGTTGTTAGTATCCGAACAAAACAAAATGGTTTTACAATTATCTTATTACCATTCAGTGCTTTTTAGAAATATGACTAGCTATAGTACAGGTGAGATGGTGAGAATACGAAATAGTCAAGAAGACGGTACAGGCATAACGACGGTAAATACGACTATTCCTGTGCTTTATCATGTTGCATATAACTATTCTCTTTTTGGTATGGAGATAAGCAGTTTTGATTTAAGGCGCAATAACAGAATTGTGTTTGAAACTAGCAACCCTAATCAATTTTTAAGACCTTCGGAAGTGTCAGAAGTGACAGCTTGGGAGGAAGTGAATAAATTGAGTTATGAATTGAATGTTCCCGCAAGCGACAGTGATTTGGTCTATCAATACATGCAACAAGACTTAAATAGATATTTACCTTTCGAGGCTCGTCTTGAAAAAAGATTGGTTAAGTGTCTTGCGCTTGTACGAACGGATGAAATTGATAAATTAAAGGCCGAGGATAGTACAATCTTACCCTCTCGAAAAATAGATCAGAATAGGAATATTTCCATAAAAAATATGACGATAAAAAACGCCATATTAAAATCGCTTATGACTTCTTTATCCTTTTTGACCTTACCTATTATTGATGCTACGAATTATCGAGGGAGGATTGATATCGTAATGAAATCAAATTTGAAGACAGTCGATGAATTTAGAGCGCAATTGATAAGGCATGGCCTAGATTTAGTAGAAATGGATAAAGAAATTTTAATGCTCGTAATTCGTGACAAAAAACATAAAACCACTGATTGACCAGTGGTTTTATGTTTAGCCATTGCTATTCCGGTGTGCTCCGGGTTACTTCGGCGATAGGATCAAAATTGTCAAGATCAGGTTTTGTTCCACCGGCCTGTGGCTTAATCAATATTTCACAGCGGTAATCGAGATCATCCTCCTCACAAATGGTATTGGTACTGCCAGTTCCATCCAATACGTACATATTTGGATTAGCAAGGTCACCAGCGTCCGTGGCGTCGCCTACAAAATGAAACCATTTTTCTCCAGTCAGCACGGCTGCGGATTTTTTAGGAGAAGTGAATGCGCTAAAGCCGAGTGCGAGTACTACGGCAAAAATTCCCAATAGATACTTTTTCATAATTAAAGTTTTAATTTAAATAATTGGCGCCTACTTTTTTATACGGGTGTTCGGCTATTCCTGTTTATTGCAATAAATCGTTGTTGTTTGGTATAGAACCAGATACTTAATGCTGATAGGAAGGTGAAAATGATATTGAATACAAGATGTTGAAGCCAGGTAAGTTGCTGGAGTACACCACCACAGGAGCAGGGTAAATGGTCACTGAATAATAACATGTAGGCAATATATCCTGTAAACAGAATCATTAAGCCTAACGAAATCCATAGCCCCTGCTTTTTTGTTTTAGGAAAGAATAAAAGTAGTGCTGCTGATAATTCAACAATCGGTAAAGCCCAGGAAAGAAAAGTTGACCATCTGCCAATAAGCGGAGATCTTGAAATAACTCCACGAAACGAAGCCTGATCAATAAGTTTTGTAATTCCTGTATAAACAAAAAGTAGAATTAATAATGCAGCTATTATTTCAACAATCCATGTATGTATTCCTGAATCTTTCATAATGCAGTTCTAATGCACTATAAAATTCAGTCATGAACCAACGTGATTTTATCGATTGTATTTGTTAGGTGTTGTATATGTTTTGCAAAAAGTATTATTGCCGACGGAGTGAGCCGGGTGTCATTCCAAACCTTCTTTTGAAGGCAGTGATGAAATTGGTAGTACGGGGATAGCCAACCAATGCACAGATAGTTTTGACCGGTTTATTTGTCGTCAATAGCAGGTGCTTGGCGTGTTGCATCCGTTGCTCCATTAACCATTCAAATATGCCGGAGCCGAAAATTTTACGAAATCCATCCTTTAATTTAAATTCATTCAATGCCACCTGCCGGGATAATGATTTAATAGAAGGGGGTTTTTTAGAAATATAGGTTTCAAGGATGGCTTTTGCTTCATGAATCTTTGAAGATTCCCAGGGTGTGTACATACGTTCTGATGCCTTTCTTTTAAAAGCATTTTGTAATAGCTGGTAAACCAATTCACGAACTTTAAGATCAAAATAAAATTGCCGTGTACTATCGTCATACGGGCAGTTTAGAATTTGCGCAGTTATTTCCTTCATTGATGGCAATGTCCAGCAGGGTTTAGCTGGCAATAAAATCGAAGGATTTGTCGCTAACACTACTTTTAACTCCGGGAAATAAGGTAATAACTCTTCCAACAGTTTTGGGGAATAAAAAATATCAAGTGCCCGGAATTCATTATTCTTTTCAAACCTTGCTGTGCAACTGGTTGGTTCTGTAAAAAAGGAGCAATAATGATTGGTGCGTAAATGAAGCTTGCCAATCCCTTTAATTTCCTTCCGGGTGGAGTTTTTTAGAAGAAAGTAACTGTATAATCCCCTGTGACTGATTGTAGCCGCAGCAGTGACACGGGTTAGAAATTTACCAAGGATGAACCGAATGGAATAGTCTTCTCCGGCTAATTCCTGGATAACCAGATCTGCAATATTCGTTTTGGCATAGGTGACGGCAGCACCCCTTAATACCGGCCCCTGGTAATGGGCGGGGAATCCTGGCTGGAATTCCAGCGGAGGTTGGTTTGATAAGGTTAGGTCAATCGGCATGGGTTTGCTTTAGTCCAGTCAATAACAACAATCTGAGCCCATTTAACCGGTGCAGCTGATCGGTTCAATTCCGGTAACCATTCCGGAACCAAAAATAGCATTTCTGCCAAATAAAAGAAAATGGCAAAATATACCGCTGAATTATAAAAATACGAAAGCCAGTTATAAAAGAAAATTAGAGAAGAGGGTTACAGTGGTTTCTCTTAGCGAATACAATGGTATTATCCCAAATAATACTGCTTGCATAATTTTTAACGGCTGTTGCAATACTTTATTTAACCTGTATGGTGCAATCTGGTGTACCGGAAAACCTGGATTCGAAATGCAGTTATTGTTTTTTATTAATCATATTACACAAAGCTCGGCCCTGGTTGGCAATAAGCTTTCAAGGAGTTCGGCATAAACACAATGTCTTCTGCACATGGCTCTCATTTATTCCGCTTCCTCCTTGCGCAGATTGCACCCATAACCGGGTATGGTTCCATAATTATTTTTTTAAACTATTAAAACAATGAGTTATGGAAAAGACATTGCAACAAACAGACTGGACACAGGTAGCTGAAATCGAAATTGTTTACAAGACTAAAGTGAAGCCATCCAACCGTCCGAGGATTACAGGTTCGAAAGACATTTATCCTCTGCTACTTTCAATATGGGACATGAACCTGATAGAGCTACAGGAACAGTTCATTGTTTTACTACTCAACCGCAATAACAGGGTACTAGGAGTTTACAAAGCCTCAACAGGCGGCATTACAGGAACAGTAGCAGACCCAAGATTGATATTGGCGGCCGCATTGAAAGCTGGAGCTGCATCCATTATTCTAAGCCATAATCACCCGAGTTCGAGTGTTGCTCCAAGCAGGGCAGATGAACAGTTAACACAGAAAATAAAGATGGCGGCCAGCTATCATGACATATCGGTGCTGGATCACATCATCGTTACTACAGAAGGATATTATTCATTTGCTGAAGAAGGGCTGTTGTGAAGACTTTTTTATATAGTGTTAAAGCTTGGCTGATATCTATTCTATTTCAATTTAGATTGTGATTTTAAATGCAAAATCTACACTTTCATTTTTTGAATCCTTACTGCATTTAATATCGCTAATAATGCTACACCAACATCTGCAATTACGGCTTCCCATAATGTAGCTACACCGCCCGCTCCCAAAATCAAAACAATTACTTTCACCACCATGGCAAGAATGATATTCTGCCAAACAATGCTACGGGTTATTTTTCCGATCTTAATTGCCGAAACGATTTTAGAAGGCTGGTCGTTTTGAATAACAACATCTGCCGTTTCAATGGTAGCGTCACTTCCCAATCCACCCATAGCAATACCTGCATCTGCCAATGCTACAACAGGAGCATCATTTACACCATCGCCAACAAAAGCAATATGTTTCCCTTCATTCTTTAATTGCTGTACCTTCTCCACTTTTGCTTCCGGCAATAAATCGCCATAGGCGTCATCAATGCCAACTTGTTTGGCTACTTTATCCACTACAGATTGTTTATCACCTGAAAGCATGACTGTTTTAATATTCAGGCTGTGCATATCTTTAACGGCCTGCACTGCATCCTCCTTAATTTCATCACCCATAGTGATATACCCTGCATACTGGTTGTTGATGGCTACCACAACAATGGTATCAACTATTTTTTCAATTTCTGCCGGAAAAGAAATATTGAATTTCTTTAGCAACTTTACATTTCCGGCCAGCATTTCTTTACCATTAATAGTTCCTTTCAATCCATGCCCGGAAATTTCCTCCACATTCTCCACCTTTACATCGTTGCTACTATCGCCCGCATATTCAGTAACGGCTTTTGCAATGGGGTGGGTAGAATTTTTTTCAAGGGCGGCTGTCAGTTTCACCAATTCCTTTTCCTCTATATTATCGGGTACAACCTGCTGTACTTTAAAAACTCCCTTAGTCATTGTTCCTGTCTTATCCATCACAATGACATTTACCTTAGTCATTACATCAAGGAAATTTCCTCCTTTAAATAAAATGCCGTTTCTTGATGCTAAGCCAATTCCGCCAAAGTATCCTAACGGAATAGACACAACTAATGCACAAGGACAACTGATAACTAAAAATACCAACGACCTGTAAAACCATGTTTGAAAATTATAATCATCCATAAAGAAGTAAGGAACGAAACAAACTGCAACAGCTAAGAAAAAGACTATGGGTGTATAAATTTTGGCAAACCGGCTTATGAATAATTGTGTTTGTGATTTACGTGCAGTAGCATCCTGTACCATTTCTAAAATCTTGCTCAGCTTACTGTCTTTAAACAAAGCCTTTACTTTAACCTCCGCTACTGTGTTAAGGTTAATCATTCCGGCTAAGATTGTTTCACCTTTATATTTAGTATCAGGTTTACTTTCTCCAGTTAATGCTGCTGTGTTAAACGAAGCAGTTTCAGAAAGCAGTTCACCATCCAAGGCTACTTTTTCTCCCGGCTTTATTTGTATGGTTTCTCCCAACTCAATAATAGAAGGGTCTGCAACAAGTGGCGAATTATTACGAATTACTGTTACTTCATCGGGTCGTACATCGAGCAGGGCCTTAATACTTCGTTTTGCATTATTAACGGCAGCATCCTGGAACCATTCCCCAATTTGATAGAATACCATTACTGCAACACCTTCCTCATATTCACCAATTACGAATGCACCAATAGTAGCTACACTCATCAGTACAAACTCATTGAAGAAATCGCCCCGCTTGGATTTGCGAAAAGCAAGGTCTAACACTTTTCTGCCAGCCAGTATGTAAGCAATGCTATTTATTACAAGGGAAGGTATTTTTGGTATCTCAATTTTGAACCCATACTCTAATACGAGAAGTACAATCAGGATAAGCAATGCCAGCAATAAATCCCAATGGGACTTCCAGCCTGAACTATTTTCTTCACTTATTTCATCATGATTATGGCCATCATCGTCACTGTGCGGCTTTGTAGTGTTATCCATTTTTTTTACAATTGCTTCTTTTGAAGTATTTGCGGCTGAATTTTCGTCGTGTTTGTGTTCCATATTCGTTAATTAATAAAAAATGAAATAATTCCGGTAATGATTAATACCAAACCGGTAATGATACCGGCGTTATGTTCCCATTTATGCCAGTTCAGTTTCAGTAATCCTTTATAAACAATCCTTATCCATATCAGCATACCGGCAATGGTTATAATGGAATACATAGCGGCGATACCAGCCATTACATACCATCCTTCGGCACCTGCCAAGAGAAAATATGCTTCAATTTCCATGCAGGGAGAAAGGAACATTGCAATAACCAATGCCAGAATAATTGACCTTTTAGTTTTCTTTTCAATCAGTCCCTTTTGCAGATGAAAATGATGGTGTTTATAATGTTGACGTATAAAATACAGACCCATCAGAATTAAAACAGATGGGCCGATAATATGGGTAAAGTGTTCAATGTGCTCTGTTAACTCACTTCCAATAAGGCCGAGCAGTAAGCCAATTATGATAGTACTGATAACATGGGCTATCCCTGCTATGAAAGTAATACGGCTTGTTTCAGCCAGACTCCAACCTTCTTTTTTACCAATAGCCAAAACAGGCAGCCAGTGATTGGGAATCACCGCATGTAATAAACTGATTAAGAGACTACCTATAATGATACTGTACATAGTAAGTGTGATATATAAAATAAAAAAGTTGCGGAAGCAATTCGCCCCGCAACTTTCAAATTCAATCTGTGTATTTGTCTAAGCCATAAATGCCCCAGCCATTCCCAAAATGGATGCAAGCATCACAACGCATTTCCAGCAATATGTTCTGTTGAGTTTCATTTTTATCAGTTTTATAGTTGTAAAAATACATTCTACTTAGCTTTAGTATTGTTAATTATTGTTGCCAGGTCTTCCGGTATTTCCATTCGCTTTAATGGGGGCACATTTGCGCCACCTGAATTACCAATTGACACTGTACCCACAAAGGATTTTATACCACCAAAAACCAACCGGGTTATTTGTCCCAGCACTTCTTTCGTACTTTTTATTTTAATGCCAAACTTCAGCATTTGCCAGTGCACATGTGAATGCTGAAGTGGGTATCGTTGCCCTAATATGTGGGCTCTTTCATAATGTCGCCAGCACTCCTGTAATTTACCTTCCTGTAATAAAATTGGTGCCTTTATCAGTTCACCTTTATAAAACGGTTTTAATTCTTTTGGCATTACTGTGTAATATCTCATACCGCTATATTTTAATGTTCATGTTCTCCTGTATTTGTCATTTTTGCCAATACGAAGAATGCCCCTTTCACTACAATCTTTGCATCTTTCGGAATTTCTTTCAGCAAAGTAATTTCTGTGTAGCCTACATCTGTTGTGCCTTTGGCAACAGGGACTATTTCAAAAGTCAACCCTTTTTCTTTTTCATGTCCGGGCTTTTCTTTCACATCATGTTTTATACTGTCTTTACCGTCTGCACCGTGTTCCTCTTCTGCATGTTTATCTGTAAGCATAAAGATAAAATCCTGACCTCCTATGGTAACAATTGCTTCGGTAGGTACAGCGGATACGGTTGCTCTTTCCAAACTTATAGCGGCAGTAATACTCATTCCGTCTATTAATCCTGTTTTATCACCCTGCACTTTGGCATGTACCGTAACCGCTTTGCTTGCTCCCTCAAAAGAAGAACCCAACGAATAAATCTGTGCATCATATTCTTTGCCGGGATTATTGGTCAATGTAAAGTGTATAAGTTGATTGTTCTTTAGTTTGGGCAAATCTTTTTCATACACAAACAAATCAAGGTGCAGTTGGCTATTATCTACAATCTCTGCAACGATGGTACTTACATCCACATAGCCGCCCATTTTCACCATAACATCACTTACCACACCACTGATAGGGCTTGTAATGGCGAGTACAGAAATCAGTTTGCCATTGGAAAGATTTGCTGGATTAATACCCATTAACTGAATTTGCTGGGCATAGGTAGATTTTAATGTACGCAATGTTCTTAATTCTGTTTCTGCGGACTGTAAGTTTTTCAATGCCCCTGCATTGCCTGCATTCAGGTCTTTCTGCCTTTTTACTTCCAGCTCGGCGAGTGCTATTTTGGCATTTATATTCAGGTATTCGCTTTGTGCCTGTATAAAATCAGGATTGGCAATAGCGGCAATTACCTGGCCTTTCCGTACCGTATTGCCTGGCTGCACCAATAAAGATTTTATAACTCCGCTGTAAATAGAGTTTACAGTGGCTTTATTTTGATTAGGCACTTTCAACACTCCATTTGTTTTGAGTGCCGCAGTTAATTGTTTGTCTTCAATAACACCTAATTCAACACCGATGCTTTTAATCTGTTCCTCTGTCAGCGTAGCGGTGTTCTTGTTTTCATGTTCGTCTGTGTGCTCTTCTTCAGGTTTGGCTGCTTCGGCAGTGCTCTTGCTGCCGCAGGAAGTAAAGGACACAAGACTTGTGAGAATGATTGCTATAATTAAAAACTTCTTCATCGTTTTATTTTTTATTGATTGATGTAATAGTTGTATTGAATGACAGACTGGTTATAAGCATTCAGGTTCTCCAAATAATTTTTTTGAATCTCTATGGCCTGGGTAAGAAACTGTGCCAGTTCCGCAAAACTTATTTCTCCTGCACGGTATGCCAGTGAAGCTGCTTTAATGATTTCATCAGCTTGCTTTAACCCGGTTGTTTCATAAAAGGATAACATACTCCTGTTTTTGCTCACTTCCTGCTGCATTTGTAATTGCCGGGTATTATAAACCTGCTTGTCGTAGTCGTATTGTTTCTGCTGTACGGCTATTTCGGCCTGTGCAACTTTTACTTTGCTCCTGTATGCACTTGCACCAAATAGTGGAAAAGCTGCTGACACAGAAAATCCGCTTACGGGGTCTTTAGCACCCCATAACCGCTGGCTGAAGAAGCGGCCAGAGAAGTCAGGCTTATTTTCATTTTTAATAACTGAAATACCGGCATTCGCAATATTGATATTTTGAGATTGTAAAGCAAGTACAGGATGCAGGCTGTCGTTGCCACCACCGGGCATTAGCAATTTTTCTAACGGCGTCATTAAAGGCAGTATCATTTCACTTGAATTGAAATACTGCATCAGGGATTGCTGCTGTATCTGAATTTCATTATTGATTTGTTGTAACAATGCCTGTAATTCACTCATCCGTACATTGGCGGCAATACTATCCAATCCGGGACTGTCACCTGTTTTTACTTTAAGAATAGCCGCATCATTCAATGATTTATAAATACTGTCTAAACGGTGATATAGTTGCTGTTTATCCTGCAAGTACCAAAGCTGGTAGTAAGCAGTTCTCACGTTCCTTTTAATATCCAACTCAATGACACTTGTATTTGCCTGGTAATATTTCAACTGTTCGTTATACAGGTTCTTTTGTGCTTTGTACAAACCCGGCCATGCAATGCTTTGCGATACGCCAACTTTTAAGATGCCTTGATTATCGCTTGGCCGCATATCTTCATTTTCTGCAAATACCCCGGTTTTTTGAAAAGCTGTTGCTGTAGTTATTTGTGCTTTTCCCTTTATGATTTGTTGATTATTTATTTCATATTGCAAGTTGTTTTTTGCTAATGAGATGGCTTCATTAGCAGTTACTCTCCTGGTTGCTGGCTGTTGTGCATTTACATTATTAGTCAAAACCAGCAAAGAGATAGCTGTTATGATTGTAGCTATCGGCTTCATTTTCGTTTTCCTTTTTGATGAAAAAATAATGTAGAGCAATGGCAGCACTACCAGTGTAAGAAATGTTGCTGTTATCAATCCGCCGATAACTACTGTTGCCAAAGGTTTTTGAACTTCGGCACCAGCACCGGTTGACAATGCCATTGGTATAAAACCTAAAGCTGCAACAGAAGCTGTCATTAACACTGGTCGTAACCGGATTTTGGTTCCTTCTAATACTCTTTGTATGATGTCTTTTACTCCATCTTTCTCCAATTGGTTAAATGTGCTGATTAATACAATGCCATTTAATACCGCTACACCAAACAAAGCAATGAAACCCACACCTGCAGAAATGCTGAATGGCATTCCTCTTATTAGTAAAGCGAATACACCACCGATAGCACTCATTGGAATGGCTGTATAAATCAGCAATGCCTCTTTCATGGAGCCGAATGCGAAGTAGAGTAAAAGGAAAATTAAAGCCAACGCCACAGGTACTGCAATCTTCAATCTTGCTGATGCTTCCTGTAAATTTTCAAATGTCCCACCATAAGTATAATAATAAGCGGTGGGAAGAATTTTTGCGGCATTCAGTTTTTCCTGTATTTCAGTTACTACACTGGCTACATCACGGCCTTTTACGTTAAAACCTACCACAATTCTGCGCTTCCCATCTTCACGGCTTATCTGTGCAGGACCTTCTTTAAAAGAAACTGTTGCTACCTGTGATAATGGAATTTGGTTGCCATCAGTAGTTGCCACAAATAAATTACTTACATCATCAATGGAAGTGCGGCTGGCACTGTCTAATCTTACCACCAAATCAAATTTTCTTTCATTCTCAAAAACAACACCGGCGGCTTCGCCTGCGAAGGCTGTACTGATGGTATGATTAATGTCCTCAATATTCAACCCATAGCCAGCAATCTTTGCCCGGTCATACTGAATTGTGATTTGAGGCAATCCGGTGGTTCTTTCCACCTGTGGTTCAGTTGCTCCTTTTACTGATTGAACAATTTTTGCAACCTGGGGAGCAAGAGCTGCAAGTGTATCAATGTTTTCTCCAAATATTTTAATCGCTACATCCTGCCGTACTCCGGTCATCAATTCGTTAAATCTCATCTGTATCGGTTGCGATGCTTCAAAGAAAACGCCGGGAATAGCTTCTAATTTTTCCATCATCATTTCCGCCAGCTTATTATAATCCTTTGTAGTAGTCCATTCACTTTTTGGTTTCAGTGTAATAATAAGGTCGGTGGCTTCTGGTGGCATTGGGTCTGTTGGCACCTCTGCACTTCCTGTTTTACCTACCACCATTTTTACTTCAGGAAAAGATTTGATGATGCGGCTCGCCTGCATGGACGTTTCTACACTTTGCGTTAGTGAAGTTCCCTGTGGCAATATGCAGTGAAAGGCATAATCACCTTCCTGCAACTGCGGAATAAATTCACCGCCCATTCTTCCGAAAACAACTAATGCAATGGCTAACAAACCAACTGCTGCCCCTACTACTGCATATTTCATCTTGATAGCCCAACGTATAAGCGGAGAATATCCTCGTTGAAAGAAGTGCATTAATTTGTCGGAAATATTTTTCTTATGGGTCGTTTTCTTAGACAGGAATAATGCCGACATCATAGGAATATAGGTAAGAGAAAGTATCAATGCTCCCAATATCGCAAAGCCAACTGTTTGTGCCATTGGCCGGAACATTTTTCCTTCAATCCCCTGTAACGAAAGGATGGGTAAGTAAACAATCAGTATGATAATTTGCCCGAAGGCTGCTGAACTCATCATCTTTTTTGCACTGGTCTCCACTGCTTCATCCATCTGTTGTTGGGTAAGTTTACCGGCAACATGTTTTATCACCAGAAAGTGCAGTGTTGCTTCCACAATGATTACTGCGCCATCTACAATCAATCCAAAATCAATTGCACCCAAACTCATCAGGTTGGCACTTACGCCAAAAACATTCATCATACCCAATGCAAACAGCATAGAGAGCGGAATGGCAGACGCAACAATTAAACCGGCTCTGATGTTGCCGAGGAACAATACAAGTACTAACAATACAATTAAAGCTCCTTCAATGAGGTTTGTTTTTACTGTTCCCACAGCACGATTAACCAAACTTGTACGGTCAACATAAGCCTCTATCTCCACATCATCGGGTATTGATTTTTTAATGATTTCCATTTTTGCTTTCACCCGTTCAACCACGGCTGCACTATTAGCTCCTTTCAGCATCATTACAATTCCACCCACTACTTCCTTTTCTCCGTTGAACGTAACAGAACCATAACGAACTGCATTACCTAATTGCACCTCTGCCACATCTTTTACTAAAACAGGAATATCATTTACCTTTTTAATGACAGTGTTTTTTATATCATCCATTGAACTGATTAAACCAATACCCCGGATGAAGTAGGCATTAGGCTTTTTATCAATATATGCGCCGCCGGTATTTTCATTGTTCTTTTCTAATGCTGAAAATATTTCAGCAATGGTTACATTCATTGCTTTCAGGCGGTAAGGATTTACCGCTACTTCATATTGTTTCAGTAAACCGCCAAAGCTGTTCACTTCTGCTACACCTGCCGTTCCATATAATTGCCTTGCAACAATCCAATCCTGCATAGTACGTAAGTCCATTGCAGAGTATTTGTTTTCTGCACCTTTCTTTGGGTGAATCACATATTGGTATATTTCTCCCAAACCGGTACTTACGGGTGCTAATTCCGGCGTACCAATTCCTTTTGGAATTTTTTCTTCTGCCTCTTTTAGTTTTTCGTTGATTAGCTGACGGGCAAAATAGATGTCAATGTCATCATGAAATACTACCGTAATTACTGACAAACCAAATCTTGAAATTGAACGCATTTCTTCCAAATCAGGAAGGTTGGCAAGGCTTTGCTCGATAGGATAAGTAACCAACTGTTCTGTTTCCTGTGCTGCTAATGTTGGGGTAAGTGTAATTATCTGCACTTGGTTATTGGTAATATCCGGTACGGCATCAAGGGGCAGTTTGGCAGCACTCCATACACCCCAAACGATGAGCGCCAGCGTCATTAACCCTATGATGAGTTTATGTTTTATACTGAAATGAATTATTTTATTGAGCATGTCTTAGTCTATTAAGATATATGCCTGTAGTAATGTAAAATTCTATTCGCTATTGCTGCTAAAAGAATAATACATATTAAGGCTATAGCAATGAATTTAATTACTCTTATTCCCAAAGGTTGTGTAACCTTTTTGGGCTTTCTTATAGTTGCCATTATAAAATGGAAAGTGAATGAACAATGCAGTACATACCTTTTCAGGGCTATGCAGCAAATTCAATAAAGAAGTAATTAAGACAACTTAGGAGGCTGCCAGATAGAAGAATGTGCTTCGGTATTGCAGGTAATGTTGTAGAGTTCGTATTTCTTTGACTGAAATACTATTTTATTGACCTGTGCTTTAGAGGCTGGCATATAGAATCCAGCCGCTGCACAGCAGGAACAAGTGCAAAATGGCGTACAGGATTCGGTATCGTGTTGATGTTGCTGATGATTATCTGTAGCTGAAATTTGTGTCTGAGCCTTTACATTACACTCCTTGCTATCGCCGCATGGGAGGCAGGACAGGTAAAGTAAGAAAAAGCCCATTATGAAGAAGATAAATTTCATCAGGTGCAAATATAGTACAATTGTGGAAAAGAAGAATCTTGCCACATGGTTGCAAAGAATACAATACTTTAAGGGTCAATTAGAAGTACGTGGAAATCCCAAAAATAAAGCCGCCTGTTTTTGCCGGTGGATTGCCCAAAATATCTTTTTGTTGTTGGTGGCGATAGTTTAACCTTAATACCGTTTGCGCCGTTGGCCTGAAACTAATAGCAGGCATGATACTCCAAATATTTTCGCCGATATTAGTTCCGGTACTTGTGAATTTGCCTACATTCCAATCAACATATTCTATTCGGCAGGCGAGGTTTACGGTTGCTTTATCCCATCCTAAAATTCGCTTCTTTACTAATGGTTGAACAATATCCACAAAACCTCCTTGCTGTTTATTACCATACTGCTGAGTAAAGGTTGATGGCACATTTACTTTTATCCATGCCCATTCACCTGTTATAAATGTATTAAGCCTGGGCAATGTGCTATTGAAATCAATTGCAAAAACATTCACCCGCCTTTTATCATCTATCTGTAAACCATCATCCTGAAATTTGTTGTACACACCACCCATATATGATAAACCTAACTCACCAATTTTATTATTTCGGACCGCTACTTTTCCAGTAAACAAAGGAAGGCCACTATTTATTTCCTCAAATCGCTCAGGATTTTTTTTTGCAGCCGGCAGAAAGGTTTTGTTTTCAGAATTATCAATGATAGAATTATCAAAGCTTCCCGAAAGGTAGGCTTCATAGCCAAACATCCAATCCTTACTATAATGTTTACCGTATAGTCCAAAACCTGCATTACTCCATGTAGCCGGTAACATTTGTGTAGCTGAAATTGGCCTGTCAGTAAATTCCCATTTAGGGCCATCGTGATTTTGATTAAAAGCACCAATAGGATTTAATATCACACCGCCTCTAAGATTAAGTAATGGGTGCAATTCGATATCAAGTGCAGCAAATTCTATGGCTATTTCCTTACCACCCTCTTCAAATTCTATTTCACTTAAAAATTTTAACCGTTTACCGATAGTAGAAGAAACGAATAGAGTCATCCTTCTGAATTGAAACTGGTGTCCTTCTGAAACGCCATCCGTTCCTAAATGCTGCCAGTTTGCTTCCATGTACCCGCCTAATGAAACCGGCAGTTTTCCCACTGACACAAAGGGCCTGTTATAAACTGCATCCATATTCATCGTTTGTTTAACTGTGTCTTTCGGAATACGTCTTAATAATGCAGGGTCTATTTGTGCCTGCAATCTAATACAGGAAAATAGAATGATAGTTGTAATAACAAATGTTCTTGTCATATCGCTTTCAGGGAAATTTTAAGCTGGTTTTTTTCAATAGTAACAGGGAAGGTTCTTAGTGTATTATCAGCCGGACCATTTTGTACCACCCCCTTGTTGCTAAACTCACTTCCATGTGCAGGGCATTGCAGTTTATCTCCAAATACCTGCAGTTCTGCTCCCTGGTGAGTGCACCGCATCCACAAGGCTGCGTATTCATTTTCATTAAATCGGTACACACAAATGGGATACTGTAAAAGGTCATTTTGCACTACTATATATTTTTTAAAATATTTTTCATTTCCTGCTCTTGTTTCAAAATCTGTAACAGGCACAATCAAATCATCTCCGGTAATCTGACCACTCAAAATTTTAACAGTTGTGCAACTTTGAAATACAGCAGCCATTGCCGTGCCTCCAATACAGGCAAACCCGCAGCTTTTGATAAAGTTCTTTCTATCCACTCCTATAAAGATTTTAAAAATTTAAGCAGAGCTTTTCTATCTGCGTTTGATAATTGGTTGAATTTATTTTTACTTTGTGAAGCTTCTCCACCATGCAATTGTATTGCATCTTCTATGGTTCTTGCTCTGCCGTCATGCAATAGGAAATACTGTCCTCCTTGTGAATTAGGCGACAATCCTAAACCCCACAATGGCGGTGTACGCCATTCAAATGTTTTTGCACTCCCCTCTGTATAGCCATCATCTAAGGCGGAACCCATATCATGCAAAAGCATATCTGTGTATGGATGAAATGATTTGTTTGATAATGCAGCAATAGGAGAAAAGCCTGTTTGTAAAGTTTGCTTATGACAGCTTTCGCAACCAGCTTGTATAAAAATGTTCTTTCCTTGTATCACTTCTGCATCTTCCGGATTACGCTGAACAGGTGTTTTTAGTGTTTGCAAATAAAATACAACGTTCTGCACAGTTTGATTGGAAACTTCCGGGTCTATATCTAATCCTGAATAAACATCTTTCAGAAAAAAAGATGAGGTAATACCCATATCCTGATTATAAGCGTTAACAGTTTGATGTAATAAATTAAAAGCTGCCGCCTTCTTACCAAACCGGTGAATGTATTTACCATTTAGTGAAATAGAATTGGAAGGGATTGTAACAAAATTGGGTGGATAATTCCAATTTGGTACACCTGAAATCCCATCACCATTAGCATCTGTGGGGTCTGCCATTGCGAGGATTGAGGCATCTGTTACAAACTCTAAAAAACCTAACCCCGTATTTGCAGGTGGTGTAAATTTTGAAAAAGTTGCACCTGCTGGTATTTGCTCCGGAGTAAAACCGGGTAAGGCCTTGTTTTGCAGTTGCGGTCCGCCTAAGTGAAGAAAGTTGTTACCTGTGCTATCTACCTGGCCAAATCTTGTAAGGGTTGTGAATGGATGTCCTTTGCCATCCCCAGCATGGCAACTCCCACAACTTGAGGCTACAAAAATGGAACCCAGCCCCGTTTGAGCGGTAAATATCTCATCATTAAAAGCAACATCGCCCGCTAAAAATTGCCTGTTTTGTTCGTATGAAAGCCCTGTTACAGGCCCATCCAAAAGCTCATCATCAGTCGGGGCACCGGGATGTAACTTTGAACAGGCTTGTATCAGCATTACCGCCCCCACTATACAAGCAATCACAATATATATTTTTTTCATTGCCTAAATAATTAAGTGATATCCACAAAAGTAATAACTTAGAGTCATCTAACAAATTTATTATTATCTATTTAATCTTACTTTGAAGACTCTAAGCTATTATTTACCTTTGCCAAATGCACTCTTACACAGAAGAAAATTATTTAAAGGCACTTTTTAATCTATCTGCTGATAAAGGTGAGGTAAGTGCTAATGAACTCAGCAAGCAATTAGGTATAAAAATGCCGACTGTCAATAGTATGATGAAAAAGTTGTCTGAAAAGAAGTTGGTTCATTATGAAAGTTATAAACCACTCCGGCTAACTGAGAAAGGCAAAAGAGAAGCAGGTTTAATTATTCGTAAACATCGTCTTACTGAAATGTTCCTGGTTCAAAAAATGGGATTCGGTTGGGAAGAAGTACATGAAATAGCAGAACAGATAGAACATCTTCATTCACCAAACTTCTTTGAAAGGATGGATGCTCTTTTGGGTTATCCTAAAATAGACCCACACGGTTCACCCATTCCGGATAAGACCGGTAAAATGGAATGGATAAAATATGAAAAGTTAAGTAGTTGCAAAGAGGGGGACACTGTAAGATTGGCGGCAGTTATTCATACAACAGACGATTTTTTAAAATTCCTAAATCTTCGTGAACTTTCCCTTGGGGTAAAATTAAAAATAAAAACTGTTGAAAAATTTGATGGCAGTATGACAGTTAGCCATAATAAAAAAGGTAGTGATACATTAAGCCATATTGTTTGTGACAGACTTTTAGTAGAAAAACTATAAGCTTGTTAAATGGCATCACAAACTGACTTTCTGGATGACAGAACTCTGCTGCCGAATGGAGTAAATAAATGTGCAGATGATTGTGACCCTGAATTGCCGGAAGATAATTGCCCGATATTAGTATCTGATGGTTTTAAAATCTGATACAATGTATTATTGACCGGATAATTGCTGGTATTGTTCTGACGTAAGCAGGTTGTTTATTTCATCTGCATGGGTGATTTTAATTTTCAGCATCCATCCCTTTTCAAATGGAGATTCATTTACCAATGCAGGTTGCTGCACTACATCTTTATTAATTTCAATTACATTGCCAGAGACTGGCATAAATAAATCACTGACAGTTTTAATCGCCTCTACTGAACCAAAAACTTCATCCTGTTTAAATGACTTTCCAGTGTTTGGTAAGTCAACATATACAATTTCTCCTAATTCACTTTGAGCAAATTCAGTAATGCCGATTGTACCTGTATCGCCTTCAACCAATAACCAGGTGTGTTCCTTTGAGTATTTGAGATTTTGAGGAAAATTCATGATTAAAATTTTAGTGTATTAATATCCTTTTCTCAACATATCAGCATATTCATTCGGAAGCGGGCTATCTTCAACTGCTTTAGCGGCTTTTTCTACATCATAATCAAATCTTATAAATTCAACCTGTACTGCGTCCTTGTTAGTGATTGAACTTTCAGGATTGATTGTGAGTATTACATAACAGCCTTTAGGGTTATTATCTTTTGGTTTACCCACTGAACCAATGTTTATTGCATGACGGTAGTGTGGATTTTCTGTTTGCTCTGTTGGCAATATCCTGTAGTAAGGTTTATGTGTATGACCAAAGCACATTATATCGGCATCGGCCTGCTCCATAATCCGGTAAAGACTTTTTTCTTCCCTATCTTCAAATAAATACTCATTTATCTTTCTTGGGCTGCCATGTACTAATAATAAGTTCAGCTTATCATTGTTTAACTGAAACTCTACTTTGATATGTGCAGGTAATGTTCTCAGGTATTTTCTTTCTTCTGGCTTCACAATTGAATTTGTAAATGATATGGAGATTTTACCCATATCTTTTTCCGGTTCTGTTTTGTAAGCACATCCACATTCATCACTCATTAAGCCAATACCCTGGTCATAATTACCTGCAATGGTTGGTATTCCTCTTTTTCTTATTTCATTAATTACTTCATTTGGCCAGATATTGTAACCTACCAAATCGCCGAGGCAATAAATGGCATCGGTTTTTTGTTCTTCTATACTTTTTAAACAGGCGTCCAGTGCAGGAAGATTAGCATGGATGTCGGAAAATAATGCGATTCTCATTTTTATTATTTGGTTGAATTATTTGATAAATATTTCCAAAGTGGTATTGCCGCCGCCGCCCCGATAATTGTTGCCGTTAAGTAAACCCACAAATGTTCTATGTGACCAGAAATGATTGCCGGGGCAAGTGAACGGGCAGGATTCATTGATGCTCCACTAATTGGGCCTGCAAACATTGCTTCCAACAAAACAGTTGAACCAATTGCCAAACCAGCAAACATTCCCTGTTCTTTACTGCCTGTAGCTACATTGATAATAACCAACATCAGAAAGAAGGTTAGCAGAAATTCTAAAATGAAAGATTGTGATACACTGCCATGCGGGATGGTGGCACCCAAAAATTGGTTTGCCGGAAACAAATACTTCAGAATAATACTTGCAAGTATTGCTCCAATGCTTTGACTAATTATATATGGCAATAATTCTTTTAAAGGAAACCGTTTTGCAATTGTAAAAGCAATACTTACGGCAGGATTAAGATGTGCTCCTGAAATCCCACCTAATGAATAAATCATTACCATAACTATTAAACCAAAAGTTATAGCTATTCCTACATGAGTAATAGTGCCCCCAGTTTCCTGGTTAATAATTATTGCGCCGGTTCCGCAAAAAACTAAGGCAAATGTGCCGATGACTTCTGCGATATATTTTTTCATCTCTGTTCGATTTAGCAACAGCCTGCACCCGGAGTGCATCTTTCCTTTGTTTTTTGTAACTCTATTAATTGAACTTTTTGTTTTACTGTTGGAATGCCGCAGGCATCGCTTGCCAGGCAAGCGGTATGTTTAGGAACAAGCTGGAAATCTTTCCCGCTAAAATGCAAACCGTATTTACTGATTGTTTCTGATTGATATTCTACTTCAATTTCGAAATCACCTATACCTAATTTATCCTCAGAAAGAGTAATAATTTTTATTAGCTTTTGTGGTTTTAAACGATGCTCAAAATCATTGGCATCGAAAAGCTGAAAGTTTACAACTTTTTCAAGACGTTCTGTACCACCGCAATCAATAAAGTGTCTTGTAACAAGTCCAATTTCTGTAACGTGAAAATTCTCGGGAACATAAGCCCCTGATGGTAATCTAAAATTTATTGTCTCGGCTGTTGCAAGATGTCTCTTGATTTCTGATAATTTCATTTTGTGTTTATTTATTATACTTGATGTAATTGCTTATACATTATTTTTCTAACAACTCAATCGTAATATACCGATGATTATTGATAAAAAAAATCAACAACACCCTTCCTTTATGCTATAGGCAACAAAGAATATTTCAAATTCTTTCTTCACCTGCTGCCAAACCTTTTCGTCAATACAGTAGCTTACACTTGTGCCTTCAACACATCCTTTTATAATGCCAATGTTCTTTAACTCTTTCAAATGTTGTGAAATGGTGGCCTGTGCTAATCCTAATTCTTCTACCAAGTCGCCACAAATACAGGCTTGAGCTTTCACCAAATGCTGAATAATAGCAATCCGTGCAGGATGTGCCAGTGCTTTTAGCACTAAAGCCAGTTTATTTTGCTTTGGAGTAAATATTTCTGATTTTGTTAAGCCCATTGTATCGCAATATTACGATAGATAGTTGAATTTGGCAAAATAAATTTTATACAATAAACAAGCCCCTTACCAAGGAGTTCTGAATTGGCAGGGCAAGAATAGTTTTTTTCATTTTCATATTCTTATTGCTTTATATTTTTATGCTTAATCAATACAACTATAAAAGCTACAGTAGTTATCAGAAAAATAGCGATGCCTGCATATACCTGTGGTTCATTCAGAATAGGTAAAGCAAAACAAAACATTGCACAATTAAGTGCATTTATTATTACTGCTATTGCTTTTGTGAATTTGGAGCCACCATTATGAATTGCTACAAGGTTAAGTAATCCTGCAAATATTATTGCCATTCCTGCACCTACAAACCAAAGCGTATCGGTGTTCATGTGTAAAGGGAAAGCAAAACTAATATGCACTATTCCGAGAAGAATAATGATGTAAGAAACTATTTTAATAATGCTATGCACAACAAGATTTATTCATCTGAATTGGCGGACAAGCTACAGTGCCATAGCTGCAAAAAACACAACAATCTCCCTGCTTTGGCTTTAATGTTGTTTCGCAATTTGTACACTTATAGAAATATTGACAAGCATCCGTAGGCATTGCTTCCTCTTTCTGAAATCCGCAATTTGGGCAAGTGATAGTAGATTGTAGTGTTAATGTCTTTTCCATTCTTTAGTTTTTATCGCAGCAAGATTTACCACTGCCGGGTGAACATGATTTATCCTTTTCACAACTTTCTTCCGATGCAATACAAAGTTCTACATGAGGCATTTTGCCTTTGCCAACATACTTTTCACCGGCTTGTTGTATTTGGTTCTCTACTTTGTTATAGGCTTCTGTTGTTAAGTCCTTGTAAGATGAAATGGAAAGAAACAGGTCAGCATAAATCTTCTCAATATCTGCCTGGAACTGCTTTTCAAATGATGGCTTTATTAATTTCTTTGCTTTATAACTCGCAATCGTAGTCTGTGCAATAATAGCGGCTTCTTCTTTACTTAATTTATCAACTTCTTTACCTTTGAACCATTCATTGCTATTTGGAAATGATTTAGCATAACTGACTGCTTCGGTCTCTGCTAATGTGCTAAGTTCAATATTGTGGTTAGTGCTAACCGTATTAATAATTTCAGCCTTTTTATTTTCATCTGTTTTAGTGTTCCACTTAACGGCTACAACTGTTCCGGTCTTATTTAGCCATGCCCCTTCCACTGCATCGTTATACTTTTCCAAATCCACTAACATAAACTTTGCTTTACTACCGCAGCCTATTGATGGTGCAGCATGACAAACCAATGGAGCTTCATAAAATGAAACTCCAGTTTTATTTGCACTCATATAATCATAACTTTTTACTTTGTAACCTGTTTTATTAATGGCAGCTTCTATTGTCTTCACATCAACTTTTGATTTATCAAAAGTGACTAAGCTACTCCGGGTGGCGTAAGAAGTTTTATAAGCTAATACACCAGCTACTTTAGACAATTCGTTGTTTACATGCTCTTCACAACCGGCACAGGTCATACCTTGTATGGTGAACTTTACCTGTTGTGTGTTGTCAACTACTTCAGCTATTGCCGACTGTACTTTTGATTTGGGATAAAATATTTTTGCATACGATGGAAAAGCCATCATCAGAATAGCAAAAACAGTAACTATACCTAAAAAAGTTTTAGACTGAAGAAACGAAGCCTTCTTAGTTGTTTCGCAATTACAATCCATATCTTTTGTTTTAACTGGTTTTAGTTTCATATACCATGCAAAGGCTAATACAGCAATTGATAATCCTATCAAATAAGGTCTTGCCGGTTCTATCCATGAAAAGTTAGCGGCAATGCTGCTGCTCCCGGCAAGCAATGCGATAACAGGGGTTATACAACAAAGCGAAGCTGCAACGGCAGAAAGAATGCCAGCACTTGTAAATGAACCTGTTGATTTTATACTTATCATACTGCTTCCAGTTTTTGAGTTTGCACATTAATATGTTTGAAGAACGGCTTTAAAATCTTTAGATTATCCTGCGTTAGTGAATAATAAATTGTTTGCCCATCTTTCCGGGTTTCTACAATATTTCCATCCTTCAATTTTCTTAGATGTTGTGATACGGCCGGAATACTCATGCCTAAAATATCTGCAAGGTCGCAGGGGCATAACTCTTTTTCCTCTTCCAATAAATAGATAATTTTCAACCTTACTTCATTACCTGCTAATGCCAATATACTTGACAGGCTTGCAAAAGATTTTTGAGCGGTCTTTAATTTGTATTTACAATTTTTTATTTGCTCATGGTCGGCAAACAGTCTGATACAAGTATTATTATCCATGCCGCAAAGATAGGGAAAATAACTATTTAAGCAAATGCTTAAATATAGAAGGGTTTGTGAAAGTCTTGAATTGTCTTTTCTATAACAAAGAAATACTTGCCACCTTAATTGTTTTATCCTTTTCATCCGTCCAGGCAAAAAATAGATTACTGCCGGATTTTGTCATTTGTGGAAATCCACTTGACCTGGATTCTGCTGAAGCGGCCACGGTAAACGAAGCTTCCTTTTTACCATTACTATAAGCCTTTACAGCCTTAATTACAGAACCCTCCATCCAGCTTACAACAGCAGTATTCTTATCCAGCATTACCACATCCACCCGGCCAATTCCTTTTCCTTCATCAATCCGGATAGGGCTGTTGAATGTGGCGCCGCCATCATTCGAAAAAACAATATTTACCTGTGCATTCTTATCCGGTGATGTAAACCATGCAATCGCAAGATTATTGCCTATGGCATCAATCCTGGGGCCATTTACGGGGCATCCTTCAATTTTCCATTTATCAGCAAATATTGGTTTGGGAACTGTCCATTTGCCGTCAACAAATCTTACAATTGATATGTCCCGTATTTCTTCTTCTGACCTGTCCCTATAAACTACAACTGGTCCATTTGCTGTAATAGCAGCGCTGGTCTGGCAGCAATCACATACACGGTTGTCAAGTTCCCACTCATTGGATTTATTTCCCTCCTTATCCACTACTGCACCTCTAATTGTCATTTGACCATGATGACCTTCACTATGTCCTTTGCCACTTTCCATAACTGAGTTTCTTCCATCCAGCCATGAAACGAAATAGTTTTCTCCGTATGGTATCATTGAAACAAAACCATGCTCCGCTTTCTTACCATCATCATGTAAAAGTTTCGCAGCGCTCCAGTTTTTTCCCTCATCAGCAGAGGTAGTAATTTTTACATCGTATGTATAAGTGCCCTTTTCGCTTTTTTCTAAATAATGTGCTATCATATTTTTTGCTCCATCCGCCGCTACCAGTGGATAGTCTGCCCAATTAACAAACCAATTATCACCAGAACTGATAACCATTGGTTCTGACCACTGCTCATTATTGAACTTAGAAATTTTCAAGAAACTAATTCCTTTTGTTTTTTCAATCCATGACAAGTACACCAATCCATTTTTGTCTGTAAAAAGGTAAGGTTCGGCACTGGCTGTATCGGCAGGTGATTTTAATTCCTTTAAATTAATAGTTTGGATGGGGTCAGTTTTTTCTTTGCCAGAATCTTTTGAAGAGTTTTTGCAAGAAGATATTGCAAGAGCAAATAATAAAACAGTTACTAATTTATTCATTTGTATTTATGATTTTAAGGATGGTATCAATATTACTTTTCTCGTCCCATTTGCGGTATCCTGATTCAGAAAAAACCAGTTTGCCTTCTTTATTAAAGATAAAAGTTGTTGGAAGGCCTTCAATACCTAATTCTTCGCTGTTTTGTATTTGAACATAATTGAATGGGTAAGAATGCAGTTTTCTGAATGCGTCAATCTCTTCAATAGTTTCGGCAGAAGCTAATAGGAATACCACATTTTCATTCTGTAGAATATGCTGGGCCTTTTCAATAGAAGGCATTTCTTTAAGACAAGGTTTACACCAGGTAGCCCAAAAATTAACAAAAACCGTTTTCCCTTGGTATTTTTCAAGGTTGATAGGTGTTCCATCTAAATCTTTTAGCCGGATTTTGTCAATTGGCCTGTCTTTCTCAATAATGCTAACAACTTTATCTTTATTCCCTTCGTTGCAGCTTAATAATCCAAATAGTAAAGCCACACTAATTTTATGTATTAGAACCATTTGCTTTTTTCCCAAATATCAGCAAAATTAGGGGTGATGCAAGTTATGTACATGATGCAAAGAATCCATTGTGTGATGGTGACAGATATGGTGCCCCGGATGATGCTCACAATTAGTGTGATGATGATTATTAGTTGTTGTAACCAGTGAGTCATTCAGGTGTCCGGGATATTGGGGATGATGATGACCATGATGGTTAACGGTGGGGTCGTAAGGCACCCAATGGTGGCTGTGGTCATCATGTGAGTAAGTATTGTGATGGTATATATTATGATGATGCCAGAACAAAGAATCATGATGATGGTATGCACTATCCCAATAGAGCCGTTGCGTTAAATTTGAAGCAGCAATAAGGTTATTTGTAGATTGCCGCATCGCAGATAATTCACTTGTTATTCCAGCAGAAGCAGAAATATCAACTTGCTGAAGAGTTTCTGCGGGTTCATTTTTTTTATCGCAGGCTACGATAAATAAACCCGCTATAAATAAAATACAAATTGTTTTCATAATTTTTGACTTTTAATGTAAAAGAATTTCAATGGCTTGGATATATGGGTTAAAGAAAATTGGCAATGTAAGATAGAATTTTTTATTGATTTCTTTAGCATCAACCATTCTCTTTTAATCGTTATTATGACTTGATTTTGAAGCTGTTAGATATACCCCGATAATTATAAAAGGGATACTTAGTATTTGTCCCATATTTATTGCCATCATCTTTTCAAAAGATTCCTGATTCTCTTTTACAAACTCCACCAGGAACCTGACAGTAAACAGCATTGTCAAAAAGCATCCAAAAAGAAAGCCGTCTCTGCGCTTTTGTATATTGTCTTTGTATAAAAACCAAAGAATACCGAAAATGACAAGGTATAGTATTGCCTCATATAATTGTGCAGGATGCCTGGGAACACTATCCACTCTTTGAAAAACAAAAGCCCATGAGGCATCGGAAGGCTTACCAATAATTTCTGAATTAAAAAGATTGCCCATCCGGATAAAAAATGCAGAAAGTGCTACCACAATTACGAGCCTGTCCATTATCCATAAAAATGACTGTTTATATTTCCGGCAATACCAGACAACAGCAGCAATTATCCCAATTGCAGCGCCATGACTTGCCAATCCCTGGTATCCTGTCAGTTCAAATTTTCCGTTAGTAATCTTAAAAGGAAGAATGATTTCCAATAAATGGTTCTTGTAATAACCAAACTCATAGAAAAGTGTATGACCAAGCCTGGCTCCAATCAACGTTCCGATGAAAATAAAAATAGCAAGCTTATTCAGCAGATGTACAGAAACATTTTCTTTTACATAAATTTTTGAGAGGATAATATAGCTGCCGATAAATGCCAAAGCAAACATTAAAGAATAATACCTTAATGCAAAGCCACCAATTCTAAAAATTTCAGGGTCAATATTCCAATTAATATAAAGGAGCATAGCTTTACTCTAAGATTTGTTTTTTACTTTAAGCATGCTTGCATTAATAGCTACAACCACAGTACTTACACTCATCAACACCGCCCCGGCTGCAGGACTAAGCAGAATTCCCATTTTGTATAATACCCCAGCCGCCAATGGCAAAGCCACTACATTGTAACCAGTTGCCCATATCAAATTCTGAATCATCTTCCGGTAAGTCGCTTTGCCAAATAAAATGAGGTTCACCACATCTTTCGGGTTACTATTTACTAAAACTATTCCTGCTGTTTCTGCTGCTATATCACTACCACTGCCAACAGCAATGCCAATATCTGCAATTGCTAAAGCTGGCGCATCGTTTACTCCATCACCTGTCATAGCCACAAACTCACCTTTGCTTTGCAATTCCTTTATTTTCTCTAATTTCTGGTGTGGTAATACCTCAGCGAAGAAACTATCCATGCCTAATGATTTGCTTACACTCGCTGCTACTTTGTTATTGTCACCTGTAAGCAATATTGATTTGATATTATTTTGTTTCAACGTCTTAATGGCTTCTGCTGATTCAGGTCGTATCTCATCCGACAAAGCGATGTATCCTGCCAATTCATTATTGATAATTACAAACACAACCGTTTCCGTATCATTGGCTGTAAAACCATCGGGAACTGTAATATTATTTTCTTTTAAGTAGCCCGGACTAACAACCAATATCTTTTTACCTTCTACTGTGGCTTCAACGCCTTTACCTGTAATGGCATTAAAATTCTCCGTTGCCGGAATTGTGATAGACAAGTCTTTAACTTTTTGCAGGATACCTGTTGCAATGGGATGTTCTGATTTTTGCTCCAATGCAGAGGCCAAGCGAATGATTTCATTTTCGTTCAAGTCTTTTTGCAGTGAAACGATTTTTGATACTTCAAATTTCCCTACTGTAAGTGTGCCTGTTTTGTCAAATACAATGGTGGTTATTTTTCTGGCGTTTTCAAATGCTGTTCTGTTTTTAATCAGCAACCCATTTTTCGCTGATAAGGCTGTTGATTTTGCAACGACCAAAGGCACTGCCAATCCTAAAGCATGGGGACAACAAATAACAATTACGGTCACCATTCTTTCCATTGCAAAAGCCAAAGTTTGACCTGTTAAATACCAATATAAAAATGTACCAATGCCTGCAATAATCGCAATCGCTGTTAGCCATTTTGCAGCCTTGTCTGCTACCAACTGGGTTTTAGATTTAGATTTTTGAGCATCATCAACCAACTTTATTACCTGTGAGAGATAAGAATCTTTCGTCCCATGAGATACGGTAACTTTAATAGAACCGTTTCCATTAATAGAACCCGCAATTACTTTATCTCCTTTTCCCTTCTCCACCGGCTTTGATTCACCCGTAAGCATTGATTCATTCAGATAACTTTCTCCTTCTGTGATTATGCCATCGGCTGCAACTTTTTCCCCAGGTTTGATAAGTATAATATTACCTTCTTTCAGGGTTTCAGTTTTTACATCAGTCACTTTTTCACCATCTACTAAGTGAGCATCATCTGGCATTAACTGAACCAGTAATTCCAATTCCCTCGATGCACCTGCCACAGATTTCATTTCAATCCAATGCCCTAACAGCATTATTAGAATAAGTGTTGCCAGTTCCCAAAAAAAATCCATGCCCTCTAATCCAAACACAGTTGCAGCACTATAGATATATGCTACTGAAATGGCAAAACCAATCAGCGTCATCATGCCGGGGTTCTTCACCCTTATTTCACCCACCAGACCTTTCAGAAAAGGCCAGCCGCCATAAAAGAAAACAATGGATGAAAGCCCCAGCAAGATATATTTTGAACCGGGAAAACTGATATGGATATTTAACCAATGCTGTATCATTTCTGATAGCAGCATGATGGGAATGGTAAGCACCAAAACGACATAAAACCTTTTTTTGAAATCAGCTATTCCCGACGAATGAGATTTATGCCCGTCTTGCGATGCGCCTTTTGAAAGCGACACCAACGTCATACCGCATAATGGGCATTTGCCGGGTCCATCCTGCACAATCTGCGGGTGCATGGGGCAGGTATATTTCTGAAAGCCTTTTGCTTCTTTAATGTTTATTACCTGAGCAGGTTGTTCCTCTTGTCCTGTATGTTTATCAACTTTAGTATTTTCATGATGATTTGAATGACCCTCACTTTGCTTACTGGTTAGCGGAACTAAGTTCATTCCGCACTTAGGACAATTGCCCGGCTTATCCTGCACTATTTCCGGATGCATTGGACAGGTGTACTTTGTACCTGACTCACTGGTCTTGCTATGATGTTGATGTTCCATTTTTGTATTTTTTAATTAGAAAGTCGGTAAAATATTACCCGGTTTATTATTTTGAGTATTACCTTTTCCATTCCATATCTGGCTGAAAAATGTATTGTGATGAAAAGTCTTTGTTCGTTGTAACCGGTTGTTGATAGCCTATTCCGAGTATGAAATATTTATTAAGCTTTATCTTCACACCGCCAAGCAGGTTAATAATGGCTTGATTATCGGGCATCTTATTAGCTAAAATTTCAACTACAACAAACACTTTTTTGCGCAGCTTATAAACCAATGCAGCGCTACCATCTACCATGTCTTCCCGTGGGTTATAATGGACTACCTGGTTAAATGCAAAACGGGACCTGACAAGAGCAGTGGAAAAACCTACCAGGGTATTGATACGACTTGCACCTTTCTTTGTAGGAATTTCAAACTCTATGATGGGAGAAAAACCACTCATGCCATCTTTACTTCTTATTACGGCAAACTGAAACATTACTTCCGTATGGGTATTATCTAAAAATCTATCGTTCCGGATATGCAGCCCAACAAATTTTGAAAGACCGGTTTCAAAGTGGAAAGCAAAATCAGCTTTTGTCTTACCATCTATACGGGTTGCTAATGCAGCAAGCCGTAAGCTGTAGGTGCCCACGGCTTCAGGCATGCCCATGTGTGTAAAGAATGGATGAGCTATTTCTTCATCATCGCTCATTTGGCTTTTTTTATCATTGATATTTTTAACTTTTGCTGTATCCATATTCATTTTTGGCATTTGTTGGCTGTATGCGGAAAATATGCTAACACCAAAAATGATAAATGAAGACAAAGAAAATTTTATGACCCTGCGAATTGAACTTATATTTTTTTTCATTTTACTTTTGTAAAGTCATCGAAATTCTATTTATTTTGAATACGTTATTATATGTGTAGGTATTATTTTATTTACGGCATCCCACCCGTTTCAAACCAATAGCTTATACCATTGGGGCCTTTGCCAACGGGTATTGTGGCTGTTACTTTTTGAGTGGCCACATCTATCACAGAAACAGTATTGTCTATACTATTAGTAACATAAACTGTTGTACCGTCTTTGCTAACTACTACACCGTGAGCTTTTTGTCCCGTGGTGATAGTGTTAATGACTTTAGAAGTGGCTATATCTATCACGTACACTTTGTCAGACACGGGCCTTTCCATCACTCCGCCCTGGTCGGCCACATATAGCAATTTGGTGTCGGGAGTAGCATATAATTGAATAGGCCCCTGAGCGCCTTCTGGCAAGGGTATCCGGGTGATCTGCTTTGTTTTTACATCGTAGCGAACTACCTCTTTGTTATCAATCAGCGACACAAAAATATATTTATCATCACGGGTAACTGCTACCTGTGCAGCCATACTTCCCATTGGAACGTTTGTTACCTGGCCATCGGCTACCGTCACAACAGACATGCTCTTTGAGCCCATGTTAGCTACATACAATTTACCGTGGGCATAACGCATGCCATGAGGTCCGTTTTCTTTTCCTAATGGGAATGTCCGCACCACTTTGTAGGTAGTGGCATCTACCTGTATCACACTGTTGCCTTTATTGGCGGATACAAATGCGTATTTAGACTCATTGTCCAGCACTACATGCACAAGGTCCAGATTTTTACCCAGGGAAATGCGATTTTTTATGGCGCCTGTCTTTTGGTCAATTACAATCAATTGTTCCTGTTGAGTACTGTCTTCAGGCACACCTGAAGCCCATACAGTTTTTCCGTCGGGTGCTACCTGCACATTGTGCGGATCATATTTTACACCCGTGCTATCTGTGAGATCTATTGTGGCAGTGCTGTTATTCTGAAGATCAATAACAGATATGGTGCCGTCTTCTTCATTAGCTACATAAACCTTAGCCGTTTGAGTTGGAGACGATTTTTTATTGTTATTGCAACTTATCATCATAGCGCATGCTAACAGCAGTACTATTACAAACTGCAATGCCTGATTTAAAAGAGAATGTTTCATTGTATATTTTTTTTTAAAAACTTACAGCAGTTCTGATTTTAATACTCTTTACTATCCCGTTTCTATTTTTCCATCTCTTTTAGTTTGGCCTTCATAAAATCAATTTCCTTTTGCTGTGATGAAATAATATCATCAGCAAGTTTCCTTATTTCTGGGTCGTTAATTTTTGCACCATTCACCATTAACAAAGCCGCAGCATGGTGTGGTATCATTGATTTTAAAAATTGCCTGTCAGATACTGCCGTTTGCACCCTTATAAAAAAGAAGCAGGCTACAAGCACCACAGCGCTTATTGAAATAATAATCAGGTTTAGTTTTTTATTCATGTACATGCCACCCATAATTATCATTTCAATTATTATCATAGGAGCCGTCATAAGCGCTGCCATGTAAAATTGATTAACATTGATAATAACATTGGCAAACTTATCAACCATCGAATACATCAATATAAACATGGCGATATAGGAGATAACTGTCATCCAGATTAATTTTGAATATTGAGATTTGTGTGCCATTGGCATGTTTTCCATTTTATGCATTTCCATATTATTATTTTTTAGGTGAAAAAATAGATTCTATTTTATTTCGGTTCAAATAATACAATCAATAATGCCAGGTCAACCCAATTCCCCATTTATAATCGCTGTCATAATTTGTGCTGATGGAAAAAGGTTTTGCAATCATATACCGGAATCCAACAGCGTATTCTTTATCGGTATTTGCCCGAAAGTCGAAAAAGAAATTATTGCTTAGTGGTATGTCCCTTCTTTCCAATTGCAGCCGCAGTTTGCCTGTATGGTCTATTCGCCATTCAGAACGAATAAGCAAGGGCAACAAATAGTAAAAGCCTGCATCGAATACACGGCGATTATCTTTGGAATTGGGCTCATTGGCTAAAGCAAGTGTTTTGTTTTTCCGATAATCAAAGCCGATATAAAAAGCTAAGTATTGTTTTTTATCTAAGTAACGGAGCAAATGTGTTTCTGTTTCATAATCACCTTTCCAGCTTACCCTTCCTTCAAACTCCAGTGCATTTTTATTATTGGATATATTGCCTGATAACCATGCACCCTGGGAATGTACTGAAAGGTCGAACCAGGGATAAAGTATATTGTCTTCTTTTTTTAATGTTTTGTACCCTGTTTTTGCAAATTCATTTTGTTCACTTCCTTCATAGCTTACAATGCGGGCCATACCCGCCATCATGTGGTATAAGATATGGCAATGGAAAAACCAATCCTTCTCTTCGTTTGCTTCAAACTCAATGGTAACTGTTTCCATGGGCTTAATATCAAACGTATGTTTCAGAGGTGAATAATCACCCTGGCTGTTGATGAAGCGGAAGAAATGACCATGCAGGTGCAGGGGATGCCGCATCATGGTATTGTTTGTTAAAACAAACCTTACCCTTTCACCTTTGCGGATGATAATTTTATCGGCAACAGATAAAGTCTTAAAATCAAAAGACCATACATAACGCAGCATATTGCCCGTAAGGGTTAATTTAACTTCTCTTGGTAGTAAAGTTGAATCCAATGTAGTGGGATGCAGTGACCGCAGCATATTATAATTAAATTCTCCGGGCATGCCCATATCCATTCCCTGCATATTGCCCATGTCCATTCCATCCAGATTATTCATATCCATTTTTTTAGGAACAGTATCTTGATTCGTGTCCATTCCTTTCATATCCATGCTGCCCATGTTCATACCACTCATATTCATGCTGCCCATTTCCCGCATCATTTTAAAATAGTTGAGCCTGGGAATCTCGGGGGCATTCATTACCGAGCCGTTTCCAAAATACCCGGATGAAAATCCCACTACATCCCAGGAGGTAGCTCTTAATTCTGCAGCACCGGTTTCGGGAACGGTAATTAGTACATCGTATGTTTCTGCAGTTGCAATTTCTAATTTGCTTACTGAAATAGGAGTAACATTAATTCCATCTGCTGCTATCAGCCGCATGTAGCTCATTCCATACTGCAGTGTAAAATAAGAGGAGGCTGAACCGTTGATGATGCGCAACCTTATCACTTCGCCGGGCTTTGCATCTTTAAAATAATTTTTTTCCTGCCCGTTCATCAGGAATTTATTGTAATACACATCCGACACATCCATGGCAGGCATACGCTGCCATTCCTGTTTTAGTTTATCCTTAAAATAACCGGCAGCAATGGCTTCGCCATAACTTTGCAATGCGCCTTTTTTTATAGCATACCATTCGCCGCCACGTTTCAGGTATCGCAATACCTGGTGGGGATTTTCATCCGTCCAGTCAGACAGCAACAATACATATTCTTTCAACTTTGGTTCAGGTTGCGCCGGATGTATTACAATTGAACCATACAAACCGCTTTGCTCCTGCAACATGGTATGTGAGTGATACCAGTACGTTCCGCTTTGAATAAGCGGAAAAGTGAAAGTAAGCGTTTTCCCGCCTTCGATGGAGACAGTAGTTAAGTAAGGAACGCCATCTTCTTTATTGGGCAACAGTATCCCATGCCAGTGAATAGAGGTTTCCATCTTCATGAGATTATGTACACGGATGATGGCAGTATCACCTTCCGTAAATTCAAGAATGGGCGCCGGTATTTGTCCATTGATGGCAATGGCATGGCGGTGTTTACCTGTAAAGTTCACCATAGTGTCGGTTACATACAGGTCGTACTCCACTTTTTTTCCCGTGTAAGCTATTCCTGTATTTATCTGCCTCGGTAGTAAAGCATAATTATATGAAGTTTTTTTTTGCATCGCCGAAGCTTTACCCATATCCATTTTCATGGATTCGTTGTGCTGTGCCAGGCTATAAAAAGGAATAAACAGTAAAAAGAAAAGAAGTTTTTTCATGTACAATGATTTATTATTGTTTATTCGGTTTCCTTGATTTTTTACGGGCAGGGTTATTGTCCGGGAAACGGAATGTATCCATTGCACTTTTCATTGGCATGCTCATGTTTTTCATGTCACCCATGTTCATACTGCTGTCCATTCCCGGCATATCTTTCATGTCTTTCATATCTTTCATATTGTCCATGCTTTTCATATTCTTCATTGTATCCATCCCTGGCATATTCTTCATGTTGTTCATGCCTTTCATTTTGTCCATGCCCTTCATGTTTTTCATGTCGTCCATTCCCTTCATACCTTTCATGTTCTTCATCGTATCCATCCCTGGCATATTCTTCATGTCCATACTCTTCATGCTATCCATTCCTGGCATATTTTTCATACCTGGCATTGAATCATTCATCTGCATCGTACTGTCACCATGCATGTCCATTCCCTCCATATCTTTTTCATCGTGGTCGCCGTCGTGGTCTTTCATAAGGTATTTTCCCATAGGCCCTACTCCGGCAACATGTGTAAGTTTTGCCCCATGATGGCCTGCAATAGACAGGAAAACAGCGGTAACAATTGCAAATAATAACACGATGAGCTGATAAGAACGGCGGAATAACTTATAAAAATCACCAATGCCTTTCACCAGAAAGGTTATGCCCGACATCCATAAAGTATATTGTGCATACTTTTCATGTTCTTCAAATATGGCTAAGGCTTCTTTAGGTGCATTCGGAGTAATCATTGCATGAAACAATGTGCTTGCCGCCAAAGCAGAAATAAAAGCTAATCCCATTATAATTAATGTGGCCCACCTGATTTGCTGCCATTGAGGTTTCCAGAACACAACGGCCTGGAAAGCTGCCGCCAGAAGTATAAGCACTATAGGAAAGTGCACTACTAACGGATGCAGGGAAGGAAAGTCTTTAAACATAATGCGTTACTGTTTATGTGATACCCAACCAAATAAGTGAAGAAACTTCCGTACCAAAAAACCTGTTTGTCAGACTATTTATCAAAGCCTGACAAGTGAATCAAAACTAATTTTCAGTTTTTCCCATGCTACAGTGATAGTAATTTTTCCGTTCTTATTTTCTTCGATAAAATATTGTAACCTTTCTGTATGGGCATTTTTCTTTGGTTTCACTTGAAGCCGCACTATATCATCTTTTTCATCGTATTCTGTTGCCAGATGTTGCTGCCAATGCTTATTGATGATAATTGTCCATTCATTCTTTCCGGGTATAGTAAAAAGGGCATATTTACCTGCAGGAATTTCTTTACCATTTACGATAAATGCTTTGGGAATTTCTAATGTAGTGGCATCGTGTGCACCGGTTACCCATACTTCATCATAAGGAACCAAGCCGCCCCAGATAATTCTTTTGCGAACACCTGGAGAATGATAATTGATTTTTACACTGTCGCCATTGATTACGGCAACAGCCATTGATTTGATGCTCTTTTTGCTGGTGTCTTTTACCAGGTTGGGGTTGTAGCACACTTCTTCCGTTTTTTGCTGTTGTGCTTTTACTGATAAAGCGGAAGCTGATATTGCAAGAGTTAAAACGAAAAGTTTGAAGTAAATATTCATTGTTTAATATTTTTTAGTTTATATCTTTTCAGCACTGATTATCTGCACTTCGCCAAACATGGTTTTGAAACGCTTTTTAATTTCTACATTTTCAAACCCTGCATCTGAAATCAACTCAGGCAATAATCCTTTGGCATTAGCATCAGTTGGCTTAAACCCATCAAGCCCTCTTATTATATTGAAAAGAGTTCTTTGTATCCATGAATTTGAGCGACCAAAATCAGCGATATGTAATTGTCCGGTCTTATTTAAAACTCTGAAGATTTCTGCCAGCACTCTTTGCTTTGTGTCCGTATCAAGGTGATGAAATACAAGACAGGAAATAACCCTGTTAAAAGAATAATTTTGAAATGGAAGTTTCGTTCCATCATAATTGAGTAATAAAAGTTCTATTTCTTTTTCCCTGGCTTTATCAATTGCTTTATTCAATATCTCCACATCTATATCAATGCCGGTTACGTTTGCACCCGGAGCAGTTTCTTTCGCCATTATAGTAAGCGTACCTGTACCACAACCAAAATCCAAAACCGTAGCTCCGTCAGTTAAATAAGAAAATTTTATCAGCGATTGTTTTATATTTATTTCAGGCATAGTAGCACCGATAAGAAAATCATACAATGGTGTTAACCATTTGAAGCGAAGAGCCGGTATGAATTTATTTTTGCTCACTACAAATATTTATTTATAAAATAACTTTCAACTAAACCGGGTTTAAACTTTATTCATCAATTGGTGGGTGCGGAAACCCTGCTCCGTAAAGCGTTTCACTATAAATAAGGAAACAAAAGCAGGGCTCCGACCCATGTGATTTATTCTTACTGAATATTCTCCATTCTAATAACAGGGTTTTTAAATAACCTCTTTTTTTCCTTGCTCATTCAAATACCTTTTTAATGCTTTTTCACCAAATAGCTTAAATACTACTGGTGTTACTATCATGTCCAACAAAGTAGAACTTACCAATCCGCCTAAAATAACGGTTGCAACGGGGTATAAAATCTCTTTTCCCGGAGCCGTAGCATCCATCGTTAAAGGTATCAGTGCAAAAGCCGCTACCAATGCTGTCATTAATACTGGCACCATTCTTTCCAATGAACCACGGATTATCATTTTATCTCCAAAGACTTCTCCTTCATGTTGCACCAGGTGTATATAGTGACTTATCATCATTATCCCGTTTCTGGATGCAATACCTGTGAGGGTAATAAAACCAACCATTGTTGCAATGGAGAAAACTCCACCTGTAAGCATTACTGCAATTACACTACCTATTAATGCCAAAGGAATATTCAGCATGATTTGCAAAGCAATCCGGCTGCTTTTAAAATGGCTATACAATACAAGGAATATACCCGCTACTGAAAATATGCTGAGTATGGTGATTAATTTTGAAGCAGATTGCTGGCTTTCAAACTGACCACCCCATTGCAGGTAATATCCTTCCTGTAGTGGCAAATCTTTTTTAACAACTTCCTGCATTTCTTTCACAGTGCTGCCAAGGTCACGACCCTGCACATTGGCAGAAACAACAATCCGGCGCTGAGTGTTCTCGTGGTTTACGGCATTGATGCTGTTCTCTAATTCTATTTTTGCAATCTGGCTCAATGGAATTAACGAACCATCCGATGCTGCAATTTGTGTATTGCGGATGGCATCTATGTTTTTTCTTGTGCTGTCGTCGGTTCGTAAAACAATATCAAAACTTTTTTGGCCATCCAGGATTTGACTTACCACTTTACCATTGTAAAAAATTTCCAGTTCATCCGCTACATTGCCCACCTGCAAACCATATCGCTGCACAGCCATACGGTCAAGCTTAATCATAAGCTGAGGCACCATTACCTGATTTTCTATCTGCACATCTACAACACCCGGTACATTACTGATAATGGATTTTAATTGTTCTGCATTGGAACGCAGCGTTAATAAATCATTGCCAAATATCTTTACCGCAACCTGTGCCCTTACACCAGAAAGTAAATGGTCAAGCCGGTGAGAAATGGGCTGGCCAATATTTATGGAGACCCCTTTTACTACTGATAAATTATTCCGGATTTCTTCCAGTACTTTCTCCCTGCTTCTGCCGCCCGGCTTGAGGGCAACTTCAATTTCTGATGAGCTTGGAGGTTCTGCATGTTCATCAAGTTCAGCTCTTCCAGTGCGACGGGCAGTAAGGGCAACTTCGGGTACTTTAAGAATTTGTTGCTCAACAACTGTCCCAAGTTTATTACTCTCTTCAAGCGACGTACCTGCGGGAGCCACCATATTTACTGTAAAGCTCCCTTCATTAAATGGTGGTAAAAATTCAGTACCGAAAAATGGTACAATACTTATGGCTGCGATTATTAAAGCGATTGCAACGCCTGCTACCAGTTTTGTACGTTTCAGTCCCCAACGCAATAATTTAAGGTCTTGTTTTTTCAACCAGCGAACGAGCCCACTGTCTGGCTCATGTGCTGCATCAACAGAACCATCTCTTTTTTTCTTTTTCCAGAATGCAAGGTTAATATGCTTCAGATGATTTTTTTTCTCCAGCAAATAACTGCACAATGCCGGGGTAACTGTTAAAGACACTACTAACGAGGCTACAATGGAGGTAATATAGGCGATACCCAATGGGGCAAATATTCTTCCTTCAATCCCCTGCAAATAGAACAAGGGGATGAAAACCAGCACTACAATAATGGTGGCATACACAATTGAATTTCTAACCTCACTGCTGGCATCATAGATTACTTTCAGTAAGGGCTTGGGATTATCACTAACCCAATTCTCCTTTAACCGCCGATAAACATTTTCAACATCAACAATCGCATCATCCACCAATTCACCAATGGCAATAGCTAAACCTCCAAGTGTAAGTGTATTAATAGAAATATCAAAGAATTTAAAAACAATAGCAGTGATGATAAGTGATAGCGGAATTGCTGTAAGTGTAATGATAGTGGTGCGGAAATTGAGCAGGAACAAAAAAAGAATGATGATTATAAGTATAAACCCATCTCTCAATGCTTCTTCCACATTCGTAATGGAGTTAACAATAAAATTCTTTTGCTGAAAAACATCTGTATTGATATGAATATTCTTTGGAAGGGACGATTTGATTTCTTCAATTGCTTTTAAGGCTTCATCTGTTACTGTGAGTGTACTTGAGCCCGGTTGTTTTTCAATACTGAGAATTACAGCAGGCTTTCCATTAAAAGAGCCATCGCCTCTTTTAATGGGCCCACCAAATTTTACATCCGCTACCTGTTTCAACAGAATGGGGGCTGCATTCCGGTTGCTGACAACAGTATTGGCTAAATCTTCTAAGGTGTTTGCCCGGCCAATATTCCGGATAAGTGTTTCTGAACCTTTATTATCAACAAAACCACCGGTGGTGTTTTGATTGGTTAACTGTAAGGCGTTATCAATATCATCAATGGACAAATTATATTGCCGCAGTTTTTCACTTGAAATCAAAACCTGGTATTGCATTTTTTCCCCTCCGATGGGTATTACCTGGCTAACTCCTTTTACACTCATTAATCTTCTGCGGATGGTAAAGTCAGCCAATGTTCTTAAATCAGCAGGGGATGTTGTATCGCTGGTTACCGCCACCATCATAATCTGTCCCATGATGGAACTGATAGGCCCCATCACCGGTGAAATGCCTTTAGGCAATTGAATGTTCTGCAATTTCTCCGCTGTTAATTGCCTTGCCCGATACACATCTGTATTCCAGTCAAATTCTACAAACACCATCCCTAAACCCGGTGATGCTACAGAACGCACCACTTCCACACCCGGCGCACCATTCAGTTGTGTTTCCACCGGAAGGTTTACCTGGCTTTCAACTTCTTCAGGAGCCATGCCATTGGCTTCTAAAAAAATAGTTACTCGGGGCCTGTTCAAATCAGGTAATACATCTACCGGCAGGCTTACGAGTGTAAAAACACCATAGACCATCAGCAGGGCAGCCAGTGATACTACCAGCATCCGGTTTTTCAGTGAGAATAGAATGAGTTTGTTCAGCATTGTTGTCCTTTTAAGTCTTTCTACCGCTATCTATAGCTTTCATTTTAAAGAGTGAAGGAGCCTGCCGCATACAGCAAGTATTGTCATACAAAAGATGCAGTAGTAAATCTTCAATACGGAAATCCTTATTTGTTTTTAGACAACCAGTCGTTGAATTCTTTGATTTCTTTATTCTGGTCTTCTATTATCTTTTGAGCCATCTTCTTCATTTCATAATTTTTTCCATGAGATAACTCGTTTTGGGCCATCTCCACGGCTCCTTCGTGATGTGTTTTCATCATCATTACAAAATCCTTATCTACATTTCCGGTCATCGTCATACTATTCATATCCTTGGCAGTCTTTTCATGAATTTCGTGCATTTCATTATGTTGTTCGCCACCTTCATGTTTCATTTCAGCAGGTTTATTACCGGTAGTAAATTTTTGAAACTGGCTAATCTCTGCTTTTTGGGCATCTATAATTTTTTGTGCCCAGCCTTTTACAAGGGCATCGCTTCCTTTTGATAGTTCCACTTGCGACATATCTATAGCCCCCTGATGATGATGAATCATCATACTGGCAAAATCATAATCAAAATCTCCAGTCATTTTCATAGCCTCGGCCTGCTCCATTGATGGCTTCATGGCATTCATTAAATCATTGTTCATGTTCATGTCATTCATTTTTGAATGGTCTGTAGTAGCCGTCGTACCAGTGGTAGTATCTTTGTCTGTCGTTGATTCGTTTGTAGATGCTTTATCATTGTTACAAGCTTGCAAAACAACGAAGCCAGCTAGTGCGGCCAGAATTAATTTTTTCATGTTTTCTTTTTTAATTGATTAATAAAGATGTTACTTGTTTTTAATGAGAACTAGGGTTCTTTTACTTTGACGAATTATCAGCAGTACCTTCTTTAACATTCATGGTAAAGTCAACTGTGTGTACTTTACCGCTGCTCTGAAACTGAATCCATCCACGATAAATACCGGGGTTCTTAAATGTTGTGTTTAAATCGAACTTGGCGCCGCTTACATCAGGGTGTACATGCAAATACTCTTTATCATTAAGACTAACTACAACCATATGTGCTTTAGCACCCAGGTAATTTTCTAAAGTATTTACATCAATCTCTTTGCCGTCTTTCATTAGCAATCCGGAAATGTGCATTTGTGTGCCGGTAATTAATTTGCCTCCGGTTGCGTTCAGCATGACAGTAAAATTGTCTGACTTACCGGTGAGTTTATCTGCACTGTATGTAACAGCGGGCCTTGGCGTGCCTTTCACATTTACTGAAACTTTTTCTACCTGGTGGCTGCCGCCGCTTGGAAGGTAATCAGCAAACATGGTGTAATCGCCGCCATTGTCAAAACGGGTTTCATTTTTGCCGGGTCCGTTGGTATAAGACTTTCCATTTTCTAATACATCAATTTTATAAGAGCCATCAGCCTGGAAGTGCGGATGGATATGTTCAAAATAGCTGAGGTCATTGCTTACTACTATCAGGTGTATTTTCTTTTCATGCTGTACATCCAACGCTACCGCTTCACTTTCCTTGCCTATTACTTTTGGGGTAAATAAAATTGTAGCTGATTTACCCATTTCCAACTGCGCTGGAGTTGAAGCATACTCCATTTTATAAGTAAGACCATTATCTACACCGTCAAAATGTTCCAGCTTCATACCGCATATCGGGCAGTTACCTTCCTTGTCATAGGTTTTTCCTTTTTCGCAATTCATAGGACAGCGATACTTGTGGGCATGAGCTGCTGTGTCTGTCCCGGTTGATGCAGTTTCTTTTGAGGTTGATGTGTTGTTGTTGCAGCTTACCGCCATTATAGCAACGGCGATAATTGCACTGAAAGTGAAAACTATTTTTTTCATTGTTATCTCTTGTTTTTAGTGTTGATGATTATGATTATCTGCTGCTTTTGCAGGTGCTTGAGGCTTGAATTTCACTGATACAGATTTTCCGTTGGCCTGAAATGTAACTATTGCGTTAGCAAAAGATATGGCCCTGGGGTCGTTTGCCAAAAAGCCGTCAGCACTGGATGTAAGCGATACGGTTTTTGTTGTTCCATCGGAAAATTGCAATAACACTTCGCCTGTAACACCTTTACTGATTGAAGTTTTCCCGGTAGCATCAAGCAGATAGAAATAGAGTTTTGCATTTTTAGTTACGATTTCACTGTGGTAACCCTCTGTAGCTGATTCTACTGCTCCGCCATGAGGGCCGGTAGCATGGGCATGACCTTTTGCATTGTGCTGAGCAAATGTTTGCGAAGAAATTAATATCGCAGCGAATAGCAGGGATATTGAAATTATCTTTTTCATGTTTGTATCTTTTAATAATTATTAATGCTGATGATTTGAGTGATTGGTATCGTCTTTTTTCTTTCTATCGTACTGACAGCAGCCGGGCAGTTTTTCATAGGCCTTATCATCGCCCGTAAATTTCTCTGTATCGTACCCTGAAGCAGCTATTGCTTTTTGAATTTTTTCATTGTTTATTTTCACAGGATTATAAACTAATGTGAAAACCTTTGTTTCCCTGTTCCATTCTGCTTGCTGAACGCCATCTTTTTTTGCTGCCTTTTCAATAGTCTTTTTACACATACCACAATTACCCCATACTTTAAAGCTGTCCGTCTTTGTGTCCTGTGCCTTTGTTGCGGTGAAAGCAATGGTTGCTATCAGCAACAGCATGATTGATTTGATTTGTTTCATTGTCTTGTTTTTATTTTAAGTAATTATTTCGCTTTCCTGAATGATGAATGAGTTTGAACAATCTTCCAGCCTTCTTTAGTTTTCTTCAGCACAGAAGTTGCTACACCCTGGCTTTTGATTTCTTTCCCATCTTTTGCAAGGATAATAGTGTAGATATAAGTTTCGGTTGAAAAAGCATACTCGCCAACTATGGTTACATCCACTTTATAATCGCTAAAAGTGAATGACTTAAATTCTCTCAGTTCAGGCCCAAGATGGTGCTCCAGGTAATGCCCTATAGTGCCCTCATCTTTCGCCTGTTCAAATACTTTTGAATCTTTTACAAACAGGGTTACGACACCGGCGGTATCGAGTTTTTCAATTGCTTTTTTATAATTGTTCAAAACCTGTTTTACGGTTTCTTTATCTCCGGCCTGTGAAAATGCTGCAATACCTGGTATAAGCAGCAGAAACATCATTATTAGTTTTCGCATGTTGTTTATTTTTAATTATTGGTTTAAATACATCATTTTCATCTGATAAACATTATCCGTTACCACTCTTTCACCGTCCTCTGTTCCTTTGCTGATAACAGTAAACTTGTCATTGCTTTGCCCTTTTACTACGAAGCTGATACTGTACTCCTCAGCTTTATCTTTTATAAAAATGGCTGACTTACCGTTCACATCTGTTATCGCTTCATTCGGTATTACAACTTGTCGTATAACATTATTTCCTGTCATGCGAACATTTACATTTTCACCAATCTTAAACTGGCCTTTAGGATTGATAAGTTCAAATACTACTTTGTGAGATTGATTACCGGTATTTACAGATTGTGCTGTGCTTACCAATTTCAATTTATAGATGGTGGTATCAGTACTGGAAGTAGTGGTAAAAGAGGTTGCCGATTTCATTTTTTCAACATCTGCTGTAAATACCTGCGCCTCTACAAATACCTGGTCAAGATTGGTTACTTCAAACAATGTTTCACCGCCACTTACTACTGCACCAATGGCATAATTAAATGTGCCTACCACACCGCTTACGGGAGATGTGAGTGTTATCGCTTTTGTATTGCCTGTATTCTTACCGGTGTTGGCATCAAAAAGTGCTTTATTTTTCTTTGCACTTTCATACCGGGCCTTTGCTTCCGTTACATCTTTTTTTGCAGCAATATCTTCAATAGCTTTCAGCCGCTCATACTGAGCTTTGGCGGCTTCATATTCAGCATTAACAGTGTTGCTTTGAGAAATGATACTTATTTCTGTTCCGGCGTCTACCTGTTGTTCTATTACTGCCACCACCTGCCCTTTCCCAACCCGCTGACCCGGTGCTACCCGCAGCGAAACTATTTTACCAGCCTGTGGTGATTGTATGACTGCTCTACCCTGAGGAGCTGCAGTAACAGTTCCCAGCAAAACAGATGATTCTGTAAAATCTCCTGTTCCTATTTTCTGTGTTTGAATATTAAAAAGGAACTGTGTTTCTTTTTCCACTAAGAAGGTGGTAGAAGAACCGCCGCTTTTTTTAGCACCTGCTTCATCATGCCCATCATGTGCAGAGGCTGGGTTATATGTTGCAGTAGGCAACAGGCAAAGTAAAACAATAACAGAGGTTGTAATTCTTCTGCTTCTTTTCTTATTAATGAAAAACATTGCAATTAATCCTATTAACAAACCTACCAAACCAAAAAACCAATTGCTGCTGTACCAGTGAGCATGTGAAGCCGTTTCTGCTGTGGTTACAGGAAGTTCTTTTCCTGCTTCGATATTACTCAATTGAATTAAATCTACTCCTGCATAGCTGTTTATGTCCACGATAAGATTGAAAGCTTTCTTTTCCGGGAAATTTGTTTTCAATTCATACACCCCCTTATCAAGCCTGGTAATGGTTACTTTAATATTGGGGTTTCCCGTAACAGTTATTTTCAATGTGGCACTATCCAACGGTATGTTGCTATTATATTCACTGATGAATAATTTCATCGTTGTTTCTTTTCCCGGAACAATCGGGTTGTACCTGAGCAGCAATTCATACTTATCCGAAACCGCCTCTGCTGAGAAATAATTCATGCTTCCTGTAGCAGTTTTCTTTGCATCACCATGGTCTTCACCATCGTGAGCAAATGCCATCATTGGCAACCATAATAAAAATTGAATGATTATTCTTTTCATAACTGACCCATTAAGTATTGATAATTGATGACACTTAGATTATAGTTTCTTACTGCTTCGAGGTATTTCTGATAAATGCTGTAGGCATCGTTATTGTTCCGCATCAAACTGATATAGTCTATTTCCCCACTTACAAAAAAACGTTGTGAAGTGGTAATTACTTCCTGTGCTTTTTGTAAACCTGTTTGCTGGTAATATTGTACGGATTGCCAGTTGGCTTGCATTTCACTGTTTGCATTAATAACCTGTGCTGATAATTCCTGCTGCAAACCTTCCTGTTTACTTTGAATAACCTGTTGCTCAGTTTTGGCAGCACTGATATTGCTTTTATACTGACCAAACCATAAAGGGATGGTAATGCCAAAACGAAAACGGTTGTTCCATTTAGTATCTCTTTCGCCCTGGTTAAAATAACCGAATGCCAAACCCGGTAAAGCTTTGCTTTTTTGCAAAGCAATATTTTGTTTGGCTACTGCCTGTTGCTGCTGCAATAGCTGCACTGTGGGATTGAAAAGTAAGGCAGTTGAATCTGGAATGAATGAGAATTGTAGTTGCGAAGCATTAACTACCAAGGGCGTCACTGTAATAGCATCTTTTACGCCTGTTAACCATTGCAACTGTGCTTTTAATGCTTTTGCTCTTGTAATGGATTGCAGATATAAATTATGAATTTCGCCGTATTGTGTTTCAGCAAATGTTTGTTGCAGGTAATCTATCTGTCCGGCATTGAACTGGCGGATGGCTGAGAACTTTATTTTTTCATAAAGTGTATCCTGAATATATAATTGCTTTACCAGAGAGTCGGTAAACTGAGCTTCAAGATACAATAGTTTTACCCGATATTTCAATTCTGCTTCAGTAAGCAGTTTCTCTTTTTGGGCCACACCAATTTGCTGCTTTTGCAAGCGGTATTGATTACTGTAAACGGTAGGAAACTCAAATGACTGAGTAATACTTCCCGTATAAAAATTCCCTGTAGGGCTTTCCCAAAAGAACTCCGGGTTGGGCAGGTTTATAGCCGACTTCAGCAATTGCTGTTGTTGCTTCACCTGTAATGAAGCTGACTGGATATTTTTATTATTGGCTAACGCCTTGGTTATTGCATCAGCTTCTGTAAGTACTTGCTGTGCAGTTGCCGTAAAAGAAACAAGCCCTGTAAGAATACCAACAATATAAATTCTGAACATAAAAAATGATTATTGTAAAACAAATAACTACAGTTTGCCTATAGGCAAATGAGTACAGGCAAAGTCGAAAGACTTTACCGGGTTTACAATAAATCAAATCTGGAATTTCTGTATAGCAGTAAGTATGTTGGGGGGAGGGGGAAACAAATACCTGTGGGTATTCAATCGGGGTTCAGAGGATATTTTCAGAATGTCAACGTCAACAAAAATACTGATGATAGCTACCAGGGCTGGAACATCAATTACTGTTTTTGCATTTTGATTAAGATTTTTGTCTAACTGTTGAAATTTGAGCAACTCGTCAGTGCAACAATCATCTTTATCTTTTTTTGGAGCTTCTTTTTCTTCCTGATGCTTTGTTACCGGCTCAGCCTGATGTTCATGTTTTTTAACATCGTCTTGTAGATGAATAGCAACTTTTACTGGTTCAGCAGTGTGATGATGTTTTTTACCATCTGCATGAATATGAACTGAAGCCTCATTAGCTTCACTGTCATGGTGAGAAGCATTAAAACTCATATCCATGCCCATTGCACAGGCAAAACCCACAATAGTATTCAAGCCGAACACTGTTAGCAAAAGGGCTGCTTTTAGTTTTATGGATGAGTTTCTTTTCATTTAGCTGCTGCAAAAATAGGGCAATTCTTTGAATTACAACGCTTGCCGAAGTGTAAAGATAATGGCGGGTTTTGTTCAAAAAGTTACAGAATTATGGAAAAAACTTGCAAAATTGTTTTCCCGACTGCGTAAATACTTTTCCCTATTATGTAAGTGCTAATATTCTGGTATACAGCAAATTGCAGTCTAAAAAACGGTCTATGAGAAAGAAATGGTTTGTAATAGTTATTGCTCTATCAATTTTTAGCGGAATAAAGGCACAAACAAAGGAAAAGAAACAGGGTTCCGATACAAATCACATAAAGTATTTGCCTGATGTAACTGTTGTAGGTAGAAACAGCAAAAGTGATTATCAGCAAATGCCGGAAATAGTTGGCACATCTATTTATGCAGGAAAGAAAAATGCGTTGATTGTATTGGATAATGTGCAGGGAAATGTAGTTACCAATAATATGCGGCAGGTATTGGCAAAAGTGCCGGGCATTCATATCTGGGAAAGCGACCCTAGCGGCATACAGATTGGTATTGCAGCAAGAGGGCTAAGCCCCAATCGCAGTTGGGAATTTAACGTTCGTCAAAATGGTTATGATATTGCTGCAGACCCTTTTGGTTACCCCGAAGCATATTATAACCCACAACTACAGGCTGTGCAACGGATAGAGATTGTAAGAGGTCAAGGCTCTCTGCAATATGGACCTCAGTTTGGCGGTTTGATAAATTATATTTTACGCAATGGCAGTGAGATTAATAAACCTATTGAATTTGAAACACAACAGACTGTTGGCAGTAACGGGCTGTTCAACAGTTACAATGCCATCGGCGGTAAAAAAGGAAAAATTCATTACTATACTTTTTTCGACCATCGCAATGGAGATGGCTGGAGACAAAACAGCCGATATTATACCAACGCAGCTTACGGAACTGTAACATACAATTTCACCGATAAATTTTCGCTAACTGCAGAAGTAATGCGTTCGCATATCAGGAGCCAGCAACCTGGTGGATTAACTGATGCACAAATAACGCAGGATGCTCAACAAAGTTTCCGCAGCCGCAACTGGTTTGACATAACCTGGACAACACCTGCTTTAATTGCCAATTATCAATTCAATGAAAAGACCCGGTGGAATACAAAACTGTTTGGCACTATTGGCAACAGAAACAGCGTAGGCTTTTTACAATCTATTACAACAAAAGACAGCATCAATGCAACGACCCTTAATTATAATAACAGGGTTGTGAACCTTGACCAATACAGAAATTATGGCTTAGAAAGCCGTATCATCACTGAGTATCATCTTGGCAAAATGGTAAATACTTTTGCAGGTGGTATCCGTTTGTACACCGGCACCACTACAAGGCAAGCTGACGGAAAAGGAACTACAGGTACAGGATATGATGTAACCGTTACAGGAAACTATCCAAGAGATATAGAATTTAATTCTAAGAATGCAGCTGCTTTTGCAGAAAACATATTTCGTATTACAGATAAACTATTAATTATTCCCGGTATACGGTATGAGTGGCTGCAAGGCACATCCTCTGGGCGCAATGGATATACTTCCGGCGGGGCAGAAATAATTTTACAAAACATTACCCGAAGCCGCAGTTTCATATTAGCGGGAGTCGGTACAGAATATCATGTTACAAAAGGTACGGAAGTATATGGAAATATTTCACAGGCTTATCGCCCCATTCAATTTGCCAATCTACAGGCTCCACCAACAACAGATGTGGTTGACCCTGATTTGAAAGATGCCAAAGGATATAATATTGACTTAGGCTATCGGGGTAAAGTGAAGAACTTTCTTCAGTTTGATGTAAGTGGTTTTTATTTACAATATGATAACCGGGTGGGTACTATCACACCAACCGGAGCCACTTATCGTTTAATAACAAATGTAGGAGCAAGTACCAGCAAGGGCTTTGAAGGATATGTTGAATTTAATCCAATACGGGCATTCACGAAAAGCCAACATACTGATGTGATAGTTTTTGCTTCTTATGGATATACCGATGCTAAATACAGTGGCGACCATAAAGATGCAAATACAAAGGGAAAGAAAGTAGAAAATGCACCTGCGAATATTATTCGTGGTGGTATTACAGCAGGCTATAGAGACTTTCTGTTAACGGCACAAATAAGCAGTGTGGGTGAAACATTCAGTGATGCAAATAATACTGTTGCAGCATCTTCAAATGGCAATACCGGCCTGATACCATCTTATAGTGTAACAGATTTAACTGCTACATATAAGTTTAAAAAAGGACTTAACCTGAAAGCAGGGATAAACAACCTCTTTGACGAGAGATACTTCACCCGCCGTGCAGGTGGCTATCCCGGTCCCGGCGCATTACCTGCCGATGGCAGAACCGTTTTTATATCCGTTGGCGCAAAGTTCTAAATAACTCCCGTCCATAATATTTTGATAGTAGCGGTAAGATTCTTACCGCTACTTTAAATTTAAGCATGTTCCATTTGCGTACAGGCTTCTGCACATTTTCTGCATGCCTCAGCACAATCTTTACAATGCTGCATATGTGAATGTTTTTCACATTCTTCAGCACAGGCATTACAAATTTCAGCACATTCGGCAAGTAGATGCCCGGCATGGGCAGAACCTCTTGCAACAAACCCTGCCGTCATGCTGCAGATTTCTGCACAATCAATATCCAGCTTTATACAATCAGCAAGCATTTTTACATCCTGTTCCTCAAGACAAGCTGCTGCACAATGATGACATTCTGTGGCACAATTTAAAAGTGCATTTATCATTGATTGGTTTTGCTTATGACTCATAGTTATTATTTTAATGATTAAATAATAAACCAGACACATAAATTATGCCACGGCAGGAACCTGCATGATTCAACAAGGGGAAATAAAAAGTGTGGAATCATTAACCCAGTCAGGGTAGTATAATTACACTGACTTGGCTATTTTCTCCATAATATGATGACTTTCTCCAAACTTGCATAAGGCATCGCAATGGCTGCGGAGTTCTGAGAACAGAATGTATTTAATCAATACATTGTTTTGCTTAATTGCGGGACGACATAATTGTAGACAAACATCTTTTTCTCTTTTATCTGGTACTATCAAATAAAATACTTCATCTCCGTCAGCAATGGTATAGCTTAAATCGGTTAAACGTAAAATGCCAGAATAAATGCTGGTACTTTTTTCTACTTCAAAAGCGGCAATAACATTGTTAGTATTTTTCTGAAACCATAACACGTCAATTAATTTCACAGTATTCAATGTTTCTTTATCCAGATTTATTTCGGGGAATTGCTGCAAACTCATAAATGAAAAGCTGTTACCGGAATGTGACCGGGAACGGTCGTTGGATGCAGCAATTACATCATAGCCTAAAGCACTTCCTATCTTCAATAAATGATATTGCATTTCCGTATGCAGGTTTTCTTCTTCCTTTTCCTGTTGTACATCTGCCTGTCTTTTTTCTATTAATTTTTCTAACTTTTTTCGTTCCGGTTCTGATAAATATACATCACTACCTAAAATCAGTTTTTGTGTTCCTATTTCAAAAAATAACCCTGCTATGGCTCCCAGGTCGGATGATAATTCGGAACGGTTCTGGCTATTTGTGTCTATCATTACTTCTCTCAACTTTAAGTATTCACTCCAGCTACCAAGTTTCTTTTTGTCTTTAAACAGAGCATTAAAGCCATTGATAATGGCAGTATTGAAAGGAGGAATAATAGTAGGATGAAGAAAATACAAGATGCTTGCTACTGACGGACCAAGTCCTTTAATTTTTAAACTATCGAGCCGGATGATTTCCTTAATTATCTGCTCTTCCGTTTTTGCATTAAGACAGTTCTCTAAGAATTGCCCAAAAGCCTGTTTATTGCTTTCATTCTCATAAATATCCGGTATCCTTAATTTAGGCTTCCAGTAAAAAGGATGTGAAGCTCCTTCAAACACCTGCTTTTGCTCCGTGATACAATTGAGTACAAATTCTAACGAAGAGCCTTTAAAATCATTCGGGAATTTTTTGTTTTTTATATCATCAACTACCTGCATCACACCCCGGCGGATGGAACGAAATGCTTTGAGGCGTTCTTCATTGTTGATAAACCAGGTATTGAAAACCGATTGTTTGTCTTCTTTGTATTGGCGAATTATTTGGGCCAGGTTGCTATTCATATATCTGATAAGACACCAAAATACATTATTTACAGCATTTTAAGCTTCGCTTACGCAGTAGTTTTACATCTTCATGCCTTCCATCGGGTTGGCTCCTTTCTTAAAAATATATTCGCTTTGCAACAGATAGGCTCCTGTAATTACTACTATATCGCCAACATTTAATCCTGATTTTATTTCTATCCTGTCATCACTTTCCAAACCTGCTTGCACCATCACATTTTTGTATGTTTTGTTAGCTGTCTGTATCCAGACTGTTGCACCTTTTCCATCACGGATAACAGCATTAATAGGTAACGTCAGGGTGTTCCGTAGCGGACTTTTCAGTAACACATAAGCTGGCATACCAGGCTTCAATTGATTACCGGGATTAGGGATGGAAACACGGATAAGATTGATTCTTGTGTCAGGATTAATTTCCGGATTTACAAATTCAATCCTACCCTTGATTTCTTTGCCATCAAATTCAGGTAGCTTTACAGTAGCTATGCTGTTGGTATTAATTTCAGCTAATTGCGAAGTGTAAACCTGCGCCTCGGCCCAAAGACTTGATAAGTCGGCCAGCTTAACTATGGTACCGCCTTCCATTACATAATCACCTTCCCTGATATCTAATGTTGTGATATAACCGGCAGCGGTGCTGTAGAATGTTGTAGTCGGTGTTGCTTTCCTGGTCTTTGCCAGTTCTTTTATCTGCGAGTCCAACATACCCCACAACAGCAATTTGTTTTCTGCACTTTGTAAAAGCTGGTCAAAGTCAATAGTCGTTTCAGCAGCAAATACTTTTTTCTTCTCCAGAGTAAGCAGGTATTCCTGTTTGGCATTGTTCAATTCCTCGCTGTATAAATTATAGAGCGGTACACCTTTCTTAACATAGTCACCTAAGTTTTTATAATAGAGCTTTTCAATCCTCCCCATCACCCTTGAACTTATGGATGATGATTTCATCTGGTCGAAATTCAAGGTAGCAGTTAATACCAACTGGTCACCGATAGTTCCGTCACGGATAGTATCGGTTTGTATATTACCTAACTGAATTTGCTGCTCACTTAACTCTATCTCATCTTTTTTTTCTCCGTTCTTTTTTTTCACTGCTGTTAAATCCATTTTGCAGATAGGGCATTTACCTGGCTTATATTCTACCACCTGCGGGTCCATTGAACAGGTGTAATAGGTGTCTGGGTCTTTGGGGGCTTGTTTTTTGCTATTGCAGGACGTTAATAACAAAATAGTGATTGCTGCTAATGCCGAATAGAGGACAAAGCGTACAAGAGTGATTCTATTTTTTCTTTCACTGAAAGAAAAAATAGAACAAATCAGAGATTGCAACGGAAGTTGAGTGTTGTTGCAGCCCGGTACATAAATATCTTTTCTCATGAATTAATTTTTTACTTTAATGAAGCTTTCGCTGTCCATTAAATATTGGCCGTTTATTGCAACTGAATCCATTTCAGTAATGCCATTCAGTATCTGAATATTTTTTTTATATATAATTCCCGTATTGACCTTGTGTGCTTTGAAACCGTCATTGATTTTTTTAAACACTACTTTATCCAAACCTAAAGAGACTACTGCATCTTTAGGTAGCCAGTAAGCATCTTTGGCATTACCAAATATGGTTGCTCTCACCTGGCTACCTATTGGAATTTTCAGGCTACTGTTATTGAAGTAAACCCTTGCAGAAAGTGTTTTACTTTCTTTTCGATAGAAGGGTTCAATAAAATCAATGGAAGCACTGAAATCTTTACCGGGTGCTGTTTCAGGTAAAACCCTTACGGCGTTACCAATTTTTATTAAACCCTGATTATCTCCATAAATATTCAGGATTGCCCAGGCACGGTCAGGATTGTACACAACGAAAATGGACTGCCCTTTTTGTAAGTACATCCCTTCTTTTAAGGAAAGTTCTTCAGTAATAAGTGATATGTCATTCATAGCGCCGGGTTCTGTATTCATTTTACCTCCACTTGCAGCTTCATGTATATGACCACTGTAATTACTATAAACAGCAATGGTTAATGATGGCTTGCCCGATTGAATAACCGATTGAAGTTGCTGATTGCTTATGCCCAACAATAATAATTTTTCTTTGGCTGCCTGTATGAAAGTAGCATTAGTGGGGTCATTCTTTAAAAGGAATAAAAGGTTTTGTTGCGCTGTCAATAATTCGGGGCTGTAAATATCCAGTATATGTTGCCCTTTTTTTATTTTTTGATAGCGGTATCGTACATAGAGTTTTTCAATTCTTCCAGCCACCCTTGAAGAAATACTGCCCGTTTGTCTTGTATCATAAGCAATATTTCCCAATGCTTCAATTTCTATCTGTTCTTCTTTTTTTATAATAGTTGTAACTGGAACGGAGGAAACAACAAATTCATTTGTTGGTTTTAATAATGCCTCCAGTTCCACATCACCCACTTTTTTACTGCCGGTTTCCTTTTTCACTAAATCCATTCCACAGATTGGACAAGCGCCGGGTTTATCCCGGATGATTTCAGGGTGCATCGGACAGGTATATTCCACTTTACCCTGTTCATGGTTATCTTGTTCCATTTTTATTAAATCCATTCCACACTTGGGGCATTTGCCGGGCTTATCACTTAAGACAGAATCTTCAGGCATAGGGCAGGTGTACATTTGTTTTGCTGCTTCTGTATTGTGGTTGATATGAGGGTCTTTATTGTTGTTGCAGGCTACTGCTGCAACAATAAGTATTACGAATGCTATTTGTTCTATTGCTTTCATTTTTTTTCTATTAATCTGTCTATTGACACTTGTATTTTAAGTGCCTGGTTTAGTAACACTGTGTATTCCAACTGCGCCATATACAAAGTTTCCCACGCATCAAATAACATAAACAGCTCTTCTGTATTTTGCTCATAACCCAATTGCATGGTTTTATAATTATTTTTCAGAGCAGGTATAATATTATCATCATACAGTTTTAACTGTTTTTTCTTTAAGTCCAGTTCATTTCGCATACCATAAGCCATGCCGCTGTATTCATTCACCATCATTTCTTTTTGTGATTGCAGCGCACTGGCTTTCCATTTCAAGCTTTCTATATTTGCTTTGTTCATCTTTGAAGACCATTTGGCAAGTGGCAGCTTCATCATACCCATTAAGGTGTATTGCATGGGAAAACCACCATAGCCAAACATGTGCTCATATCGGATGCCAAATTGCGGTTTCAGGCTTTGTCTTTCGGTTTCCAGTTTTAACCAGGTAAGGTTAATGTCTTTATCAATTGCTTTTAAGTCGCTACGGCTATTATAAAACAGGGTGCTGTCAAATACAACTACGGCATATTCTTTTATTTGATAGGCAGTATCAATATCAAAGTCTGTCATTGCATTTCTACCCATCAGCGCATTTATGCGGATGCGTTTTTCCCGGATGTCATTTTCAAACATCAATCTCATATTCTGCACATTACCCAGCGCCGCTTTAGCTTTATAATAGGCACTGATTTTTTCCAACCCGTTTTTATATCGTATTTCAGCATTCTTAATCATGAAGTCAAGCAATTTTTCATTTTGTTCAAGAATTACCAACTTCTTTTTCAGAATCAGCCATTCATAATAAAACTGTTTAGCATCACTGACAAGCTCATTTAATGAAGCATTCTTATTTTCTTTTTCTACTGATGACATAGCCAGCATATAGGCCGCATCTGCATTTTGCTTCTTTTTATTGGGAAACATCTGTTGCCCGCCAATCATATACTGTCCCATTCCTGTTGCCCCCATATCACCTTTCTTCCATAGGCTGGGATTGTAGGGAACCATCCAGAAGCCAGAACTGAATTCCGGCGGCATCCAGCTTTTGGCTCCTTTTGCCGCTTCATCCATTGAGCGGATTTCGTTGTTGTACATTTTTACAACAGGATGTGATGCTGTAATGCTGTCAATGATAGCATCCAGCTTCATTGTTTGCGCTTTACTGCTGAAAGCAACAGCCAGCGTAACTATTAGCGGAAGTAGTTTAGTTTTTAACATCTATTAATTCAATTTTGCCTTTACGTTTTAATTCTCTTTCCTTTATCATTTCAAATATTACCGGCGTTATCAGTAATACATAAATGGTTGAAGTAATCGTTCCGCCGATTAATGGAATGGTAATTGGCCGCATAATATCACTGCCAACACCGGTTGCCCATAAAATTGGGATTAACCCAAAGAGGCCCACTGACACCGTCATTAGTTTTGGTCTTAATCTTTTTGCTGAACCTTCAATTACAAACTGACGGATAATGGCGGGTGTAAGTGTTGCTTTACTGTTGCCATGTTTGGCTACCATGTTTTGCATCGCTTCATTCAGGTAAATGGTCATCAGCATGGCCGTTTCTATTGCCATTCCAAATAAGGCAATAAAACCTACTGCAACCGCAACAGATAAGTTAATGCCATAGAAATAAACCATAAACACACCGCCAATCAAAGCAAAAGGAACGGTTAACATGGTTACAAAGGCTTCCTTAAATGAATGATAGGTAAAGTATAGTACCATGAAGATGATGATGAGTACTATCGGTAGTATCATCTTTAATGTTTGATTTGCCCTTATCTGGTTTTCCCATTGACCACTCCATTCCAAAAAATAGCCTTTGGGCAATTTGGTTATCATCTGGTTCAGTTTTTTCTGTGCTTCTTTAACCGTGCTGCCCAAATCTCTTTCTCTCACATTGAACAAAACAGTTCCTCTCAGCATCGCATTTTCGGAATTAATCATCGGGGGGCCATCACTCAGTTTTATATCGGCTACTGCGCCTAAAGGAACAGGTCCGAAATTCATTGTCTGTACCTGCAATCTTTTCAATGCTTCAAGATTGTTACGAAAATCCTGCCCATATCTTGCATTTACAGAGAATCGTTGACGACCTTCGATGGTAGTAGTCAGCTTCATTCCTCCCAATGCACTTTCTATTACAGTATTTACATCATCCACACTTAAACCATAGCGACCGATTTCTTCCCTTTTAATAACAATATCAATGTATTTACCGCCGGTGATGGGTTCTACATACAAATCTTTTACACCATCAATACCTTCAAGTTGCTTCTTAATGGTTTGAGCAAAAGAATAAATACTGTCCAGGTTTTGGCCATACACTTTCAATCCCACATCTGTACGGATACCGGTTGACAGCATATTAATACGGTTGATGATTGGCTGTGTCCAGCCATTAGTTACACCGGGTATCTGTAATTTTGAATTAAGTTCATTGATGATACCGTCTTTTGTCATACCCTTACGCCATTCAGATTTAGGTTTTAGCAGAATGATGGTTTCAATCATGCTGATAGGTGAATTATCCGTTGCTGTATTTGCCCTGCCAGCTTTTCCTAATACATGAGATACTTCCGGAACGGTACGAATGATTTTATCCTGTACCTGTAATAAGCGTTTTACCTCCGAGTTGGAAACATCAGGTAATGTAACCGGCATGAACAGTAATGAACCTTCATCAAGCGGAGGCATAAATTCAGAACCCAAACGGGTCATCATGATGATGCCAACCGTCAATGCAATAAGGTTGATACCTATTGTTGTTTTTCTCCACCGTAAACACCATTTTAAAATGGGTGTATAAATCCTTTCTAATGTTCTGGTGATGGGATTTGCACTTTCCGGTTTCAATCTTCCTTTCAGGAAAAAAGAAATCAGTACAGGGGTTAATGTAATAGCCAATGCTGCATCAATCAGCAGGATAAATGTTTTTGTCCAGGCTAAAGGGCTGAATAGTTTTCCTTCCATACCAGTTAATAAAAAGACTGGCAGAAAAGAAGTTACTACGATGATGGTTGAATAGAATACACTGGGGCCTACCTGTTTGGACGACTTTTCAATGATATCCATTCTTTCATCCGGTGTCAACGGGTCTTTATTTCGTTTAATCCACTTTGCCATGTTTATTCTTTATTAAGTGACTTTAATTTTTCTGTTTGTGCTTCGCTGATATGGCGGTACGCATTTTCCACCATCACAATACCGTCATCCACCACCACACCTATGGCAAGGGCAATACCTGTTAACGACATGATGTTGGATGAAATGCCAAACATTTCAAGGAAGATAAAACCTGCTGCTACGGAGATTGGTAGTTGTATCAGAATGATAACTGCACTTCGCCAATGAAACAGAAATATTAATACTACCAGCGATACGACTATCATTTCTTCTATTAAAGTTCCTTTCACCGATTGAACGGCTTCCTGTATAAGTGTACTCCGGTCATACGAAGTTTTAAACGTTACCCCATCTGGCAATCCTTTTTCCACTTCTTTCATTTTTGTTTTTACAGCCTCAATTACTTTATTGGCATTTTCACCATACCGCATTACTACAATTCCGCCCACTACTTCACCTTTTCCATCCATATCAAAAATGCCGAGGCGTAAATCACCACCCATTTGTACAGTTCCTATATCTTTTACCCGTACCGGTATACCATTGTAATTACTTAGTGCAATGTTTTCAATATCTTCCTTGCTTTTGATATATCCTAAACCACGAATGATATAAGCCATATCCGCCATTTCAAATTTTCTTCCACCCACATCATTGTTATTTGCTTTTACTTTATTCATCACATCCATCAGGGAGACATTGTAATACTGCAACTTCACCGGGTCAACCACTAACTGGTACTGTTTTTCAAAACCACCAAATGATGCAACCTCTGCCACACCGGGTACTGTTTGCAATGCAAACTTTATATACCAGTCCTGCAATGCTCTTTGTTCACCCAAATCCATTTTAGGTGCATCCAGGTGATACCAGAAAATATGACCAACACCTGTTCCATCGGGACCAAGGGAAGGTGTTACACCCTGCGGCAATAATCGTTGAGCAAAGTTCAAGCGTTCCAATACCCTCGTTCTTGCCCAATAGATGTCAACGTTATCTTCGAAAATCACATATACAAAACTCATCCCGAACATTGAAGTGCCACGGATATTCTTGATTTTAGGGATGCCCTGCAGATTGCTCACAAGAGGATAAGTAACCTGGTCTTCCATTACCTGTGGGCTGCGACCCATCCATTCCGTAAAAACGATAACCTGGTTCTCACTTAAATCAGGAATGGCATCAATAGGATTTTGTTTTACGGAGTATAGGCCATACGCAAAAAGGCCTCCTGCAAGGAGCAGAACGATAAGTCTGTTGCGTAAAGCCAGTTCTATTAATTTTTGAACCATATACTGATTTTAGGTTTCATCAAACAGCCATTACGTTTTCGTTATTCCTGTTTTTTCTCTTTTAAATCCATGCCGCACTGAGAGCATTTGCCGGGCTTATCACTTGTTACACCGGGATGCATCGGGCAAGTATAGATTTTCATCACTTCCATTTTCATCTTCTCTTTTGGAGAAAGATTCAAATTCATCCCGCATTTGGAACATTTGCCCGGTTTATTACTCGTTACGTCGGCGTGCATAGGGCATGAATAGGCCTTGGTAACAGCTTCCTTTTTTTGCAAATCCATTCCACATTTAGGACATTTACCAGATTTATCACTTGTTTCATCGGGGTGCATCGGGCAGGTGTATGTTTTCATCACCTCCATTTTCATCTTTTCTTTTGGTGAACGATTCATTATGCTGCCGCATTGGGGACATTTACCGGCTTTATCGCTTGTTTCTTCCGGATGCATTGGACAGGAGTACTTTTTCATTACCTCCATTTTCATCTTTTCTTTAGGGGAAAGTGTAAGTGACATTCCACATTTTGTGCAGGTACCGGGCTTATCACTTGTAACCTCCGGGTGCATAGAACAGGTGTATTTTGCTTTTTCTGTTTTTTGCTTTTGAACTTTTGTTTTTTGTTTCAAACTGTCCTGTGCAAAAACGGAAACAGAAAGGATGGTTAAGGCGGCCATCATCAGCATCTTAATTGATTTCATTTTATTTTATCTTTTTGTTTTACTATTTATTTTTAAGTAATCTAAAGGTGCGTTAAACACTTTTGTTTAACAGCACCTTGCGAGTTTTACAATTGCATTGTTCTATAATGACAGCAATCGGGCAGTTTGTTGTAAATCGAATCTTCTGCTTTGTACTTTTCGGTATCATTACCGGCAGATGCTATACTTCTTTGAACTTTATCTCCAGCCTCTTTTTTAAATACGCTGTATTTCAAAACCAGCATTTGTGTGTACTCATTCCATACAGCGGACTTTACACCATCCACTGTGTATGCCGCAGTTTCAATTCGTCTTTTATCCATGCCGCATGTACCGGATACTTTTATCTTCTCTGTTTTGATGCCAATGGTTCTTTCAGTTTTGTCGCTTTGTGCATTGGCAAATGATACTGTAACTAATAAAATAGCGACAGTAAAAAGCATTTTAAACGTTTTCATTTTTTTAATTTTAGATGTTTGTGAAATTTCTTTTTATGGCACATGGAAATGCCTATAGCCCGACAAAAAGAATTGTCCGGCATTGCAAAAGGAGTAAAATTTATATCAGGAAAACACAATTGCGGATGTACACCGCAACACCGCCATTTCGGGGAGGAGCATGGCTGATAGGATATTCTTCTGTTACTGTAGAAATATCCTGAGTAGTAATTTCAAAAAAAGCAGAAGGCAAATCAACTGCCAGTAACTGAATTAGCTGAATTCCTGCTTCAGCGGTCTTTTGGGCGGTATCGTTTTTTACAAACTTATGTTCATCTTTGCAGCAGCCTTTATCTTTAGCCTCAGAGGTTTTCATACCGCAGCTACCACAGGTTTTTGACTTGTTTTGTCCCAAACCCCAGTCAGCAAGTTTGCCCATGCAGTAATGCATGTGTACCATAGCCCCTGTTGAGGAACTGAGGTACAAAAAGGCTAATATTACTGCTGCAAACTTTTTCATTACCGGTTAAAGGTATAAAATGTTTTTTAAATGGTTTGCCGCCAGGCTTTTGGCAGCATACAAATAGATAAAATTGTCGTTAAAAGAACTATGACGAATATCAGCTATGGGCATGAGCCTTATTAGCTGCAACCGGAAATTTTACTCACTTACAGCAATCCTTTTTCCTTACAAAAATGGCTTTGAGTAGCTTCCAGAAAAACTGTCCTATTGATTTTACAACTGTCATTTATAACATAGTTAATAACATAATACCACTCATACCAATCATCAGAGCATCCTCAATAATCGTAATGGTACTCATTGGTAAATTAAACACATCGCCCAGGCAGGCACATTTTATTTTTCGTTTGTTAAACACACTTTGCAAAACACCAATAATACTAATGGTCATTACCACAAAGGTAACAGAATTGGTAAGGATAGGATTAAAGCCTGTGAGAAAAGCGATACCTAACCCAAGTTCAATAAAGGCATAAACATAGCCCCAGCCGTTCCATTGCTTTGCCACAATATCATACATGCTATAGCTTTCTGCAAAGCCTTTTAGATTTAGCAGCTTAAAAAAAGAGAACACTAAAAAGAAGCCCGCCATAAAATGGTTCATCCACCGCATCCAGATAAAGTCTCCATGCATCCATTCTACCAGTAAGGAAATACCGGTAATGTAGCCGAATATCAGCAGGATGGGTTTATAGGTAGCTATCCACGATTTTTTTATTTCTTCATCCGCTGCCGGAACAGCAGCATGTTGCTGGTGATTGGTTTCTGATATTTGATACTTTGGATAATTCATCAATGCAGCTTTCAAAGTATCCGTTGCAATATGCTTGACCATATCAATCGTTGCTTCGCCTTTTGATAAATCAATGCTTACATTTTTAACTCCACTAACTTTCGATAACAACCCCTGCACTTTTGCCTGGCATCCGCCGCATGTCATTCCGCTTATATTGTATTTATGTGTCATAGTAATTTTTTCTAACACAAAGTTCCGCCAACAAGGCAGCGAAAATGTTATAGAATTATGGGAAATAGTTATGCCTGTTTGTGATTGACATTATCCAATGAATGGCGGTGAGAGCTGCCTATTTTCTTGAAATGGCTGGGTGTTAAGCCGGTTACTTTTTTAAACTGCGCAGAAAGATGTGCTACACTGCTATATCCTAATTGATATGAAATTTCACTGAGGTTTAATTCTCCATATACCAGCAGCTCTTTTACTTTCTCAATTTTTTGCAGAATAAAGAACTGTTCAACAGTAATACCTTCCACTTCGGAAAATAAACGGGAGATATAACTATAATCTTTGTTCAATGCTTTGCTTAAAAAATTGGTGATACTGAAATGCTCTTCCACTTCACCAGACTGTACTTTTTTAATCAACAGGTTTTTTATCTTTTCTATTTGTTTTTGTTTCTGGTTGTCTAATAATTCAAAGCCCAATTCTTTCAGTCTTTCATTCAGGTTGTGCAATTGTTTTTCTGTCGCAGGTTTTACTAACTCTACCTCGCCCATGCTTACCAGTGCGGGGAGTAGTTTTAATTTTTCAAGTTCTTGTTTTACGACCATTACACAACGGTTGCAGACCATGTTTTTTATATAGAGTTTCATTTCTATCCTGTTTCTAATAGTTAGTTTCAATGAATATCTACACAAAATACTTAAAACTTCATAGCATATTTTTACCGATCTTTTATGTATTAATAACACGCAGAGCCGCCGCCGTAGACAAGACTTGTTTTTTTTGCGGCCTCCGGCAAAACAAGTCATGACAACGGCGGCAGGTAAGGCCATTGGGTATTTCAATTCGTCCCGGGCTGGTGAATACATAGATTGACGTTAGCCCCACAGCCCAGACGAAATCAAATACCAGCCTTTCAGGCCTTATTTATAAACTGGTTTATGTTATTATTTCCAACTAGACGCCGGATAAAATTCCTTAAACTCGATAGGCTATTGAGACACTGTAAGAGAGTGATTTTAGGCAAAAAATGTAAAAATATTGCGAAATGCAACTATCTTTTCAGCACTAACTATTGCCTATGCCGGATAAACTGAATGTAAATGGCGGAGTACTTATAATTGGCTCACTTCTCTGGCAACCAAACCTTGGTAATGCAGATAATACAATCCGCAAAGATTGGCGCAGCAACCACCTGAAAATGCCCTCTAAAATTGCAGTCAATGCACCAATCAGGTACGGACGGCAATCCGGTGGTGGCGTTTACACAATGACCTTTTCCAATACATGCAGGAAAAAGCCAGGCAATGCTTTTGTGGCGGCATTCCGGAGTCCGATTAAAACTTTCGATGATTTATTAAGGGAAGCTAAAGCATTGTCAGGAGCGGAAGGGATGGGGAGAAAATTCATCGAAGCAGGCGGCGGCGGAATATGGGGAGTCTTAGGCATATTGTTCAACGATAAACGTGTCGAAAAGGAAAAGAAAACTGCTATACTTTCCTGGTGGGAAACTAAGTTGAGGGCCGAACCTCTTTTCGCTGATTTTCATTTCAAAGATTTCAGGTTAGGAACAGAATCGCCCTGTATCCTGCAAAATGGGAACTTAAACTTCCCTTGGGTAACACCCTTAAATACAAAAGACGATAAACGACTCAATGAATTTGACTTTTTGCTTGCTACTGCAACAATGCCCACAAACATAAAATACCCTTCCGTTCAAAAAATGATCAGTAATGTTCAAAAAGACAGGGGAAGGAACTATTTTAAGAATAACAATTCAAAAGGTATCATTACACACCAGGACGAAAGGATATTAAAAAAACTAATCAAAATTTCTGTCAATTATTTGTAAGTCATTTTTCTTAAATTTATTTCTTACTAATACCTTATCATACGAAATTCAAGTTCACCAATGCTGACTCAAATAACTGTGCTGAATTCTCACGGCTACGGACGAGCACAAATCAAGCTGGATGATTGCGATTCCCTTCAATTGGTGGGTCCCAACAATATTGGAAAGAGTACCCTTATTTATACGCTTAATTTCCTGTTCATAGTGGATGGACACAAAATGACTTTTAGCGGGCATCGTAAAGGAGATAAAGATACTATCCATCACTATTTTCCATCTCCCAATCAGAGTTTTATCGTTTTTGAAATCAGGAAAAATGGTTATTACTGTATACTCTTAAAAAGAGACGTTGACGGCGACCTTGAATATTATAAGTTTAATAGCGAATATAAAGACGAATTCTTTTTTGAAACAGTATCCGGTAAACAGGTTTTGCTTTCTTTTGAAAGGGTCAAAGAGAAATTAATAACCTCTGCTATTCCAATTACTGCCTATAAAAATAAAACAGAAATTTTTGCTGATGTCTACCAGCGTGGCAGGCGCAATAACGGAGTCGTATGGCTTGAAGACACCGTTAAAACAGATGGCCTGAGTAACAACTTTTCAAAAGTGTATAAGTACCTGATCAATTCTAAACTGATAGATAATAAGGCACTGAAGGACGCATTGATCATTTCAGACAACAGGGAAAATGATGCAGTAAATTTCTCACAAAAAAATAAGAAGGACATTAATGACCTGCTGAGAATAAACGAGGAGATAAAAAATGTAAAAGCAGTAAGTAAAGACTTCACTTATTTCCGGGAATTGGTAAATCAGTATCAAGGGAAAACAAAACTGTTGGGCGAATGGATCTATGTTTTTACTGAGCAATATATGCCGACACTTACGGGGTTGGAAGTCCGGAGTATAGAGAAAAAAAATGAAATTGATCAAGCCAGGATTGAATTAAATGAAGAACTCAAACCGAAACGCAATGGAATTCTGACCGAACTTGGTGAGATAAAGGCTAATATCACTAACGAAAGCAATAATCAGCAAGCCCGTCAAAATGAACTCAATGAAATTGCGGGTTATGAATCTATTGAATTTCTGAATCAGGCACTGGATAATTTAAATACGGAGCGCAAACAGATTGAATTAAGGTTAACTACTATTGAAAATCAAAAACTATCCAGCCAGCAGATTGAATCAAAAATTCAACAATTAAAAGTAAATATTGAAAAGACCGGTCAGCAAATCAGTAATTACAATAACCTGCTTGTTCATAAAATCTCTAAAAATTCAGAGCAAAAGAAACTTGTTAATACATTACTCTCTTCTGAAGTTTTAAATCTTTCAAGCAAACAAATAAAGAAACAGGTAACAATTACAGCTGACCTGATGAAACTTTTTGACGGAGAGATAAATATTGCTGGTCTCGCACTTAAAGAAATTGATTCAGTGGAAGAATTAGAGAAAACCTTGCTGGAGTACAAATCAGCATTGACAGATTTGGAAGCCCTGCTTCCGGTAGCACTTAATCATGAAGAATTTCAGAAAAAGCTGAATGTCGCAGTGGGAAAAATAAGGGAAATAGAAACAAAAGTTAGAAAAATTGAATCCCGGCCACAGTTGGAAGAGTTGTTGGCTGAGATTGTTAAACAACTGGACTCCCTCAAAAAGAATAAGGAGAAAAGAGAAAAAGACTTAAAAATTATTGAAGAATTAATAGCACGAAAAGAGGAAAGTTTGATTGTAATGTCAGAAGAGAAAAGAAAGATTGATAACAGGGCAGGTGAATTAAGGACGCAGAAATCAGAGATAGACCTGATCGCTATCGAACAACTTGAATTTGAATCCACTGATGGCCTAGAGACGATTTACCGGAAAATAAAAATTCATGACAAGGACAGAACAGATATTAAAGTACAAAAAGATAAATACTTTGATAACCTGCGAAATAAATTGAATCATCCTGAAGCAGATGAGGACGCATTCATAAGATTTGTTGAGGATGAAATTGCCTGTCTTTCTGACAAGGAGGCGAGTATTGAAGGCTTGTTAAAAAGTATATCTACCCATTTTTCCAATCCGGCTCATACATTACTTGGGCGCTATGAAGATTTTAAACAGTTTGTCAATAATAAAATCAATACAAAACTTTCTAAAACCAAAATTTCAGATATAGAATCCTTGAAAATTGTAATCAATGATTCCAAACGTGTGATCAATGACCTGAAGAAGATTAGTGAGATTCAGGATTTTTCCGGGCAGCTCTTTGCTGACCTCAGCCAGTCAGATGGCCTCACCTTGTTGAACAGCTACCTTGATAATGGTAAAAAAATTGGATTCGAAGATTTGTTTGATATCGAACTGCATCTGACCGTTAAAGGAATAGAAAAGAAAGTTGATCTGGCAAAACAAGTGGAGTCCGATGGAACTGACAGGATGATCAGGTTAATAATCATTATGTCGATCATTCACCGGATGATTGTTAAAAGTGAAGACAACCGGATCACTATATTCATCGACGAGATTGCTACCATTGATGAACAGAACCGGCCTGAATTAGTAAGATTCTGTAATGAACATCTTTTCATACCCATCTTCGCAGCACCAGGACCATATCCTGAATTCAATAAGTATTATTTTATCTATCCTTCAAAAAACAAAATAAATATCAGCGACCAGCATAACGTACTGTGGAATGAAAGAAACTGATTTTAAATATTACCATGAATTGAGTGCAGGAGATACTTCATTCAGCAAAATTCCTGTAACTATTGCAAGGTCTGATGCCTTTAAGAGTTTGTGCGATGCCAATATTATCTCCATTACCAAAGCGGGAAGGGGGAAATTAGTAAAGATTATAAATGAAGTGGCCTATGCTAAATTTCTGGCAACACATTTCCCGGATGACGTAATTGGAAATAGCAGGGCCGCCAATATATCCAGGCTCCGGAACTCAAAGGCGGGTAAAAGAGAAAGTTCCAATATATCTTTTTTAAGAGGCTCAGGTCAGATTACCGTGAACGGGTTTACTGTTGCGTTAGAAGAATACACAAGAAAATACGGACTCTTTTCCGCCTATAATCCTACCCTTACCATAGAAAAGCTTTGTTTGGTTGAAAATCTTGAGTCGTTTCTTAATGCAGAAAAATTGTTTAATACACCGTACACTTATTTACATAAGTATGGACGGGTTGGTACTGAATTTTTGAAACGAATACAGACAAATGAGGTCATGGTGTTCTCGGATTTTGATTTGATAGGTCTTAATGAATATCTGAAAGTGAAAGAAGTATTTCCTGGAGCAACACTGTTTGTTCCGGCTAATTTCGACATTCTTTTTGAGAGATATTCAGCTGTATTGCCTGATAAGCAACTGGCATCAGCATTGGTCAGATCAAGCACTGATCCAATCGTTAGGAAAATAAGAGAGATGGTATTAAAATCGAACCGTTTTTTAGAGCAAGAAATTTTACTACTTACCAATGCGGGCTGAACCAAGAACCATATTGCGTTTTCTGCTGGAGAATTTTGAGTCGCTCCGGGATTTATATGAGATTCAGTTATCCGATGGTATTGTAAAAAAAGAGATACTCAAAACAATTTGCGGAAATATTCAAAGCCAGTTACTCGAATATAAAATTCTGCGCACAATTGATGATGACTTTGAATTCCATTCTGTGTATCAGAACCTGATCGAATTTATAATAAGCGAATTCAAACCCCTGCTTCCTGAAACTATTGAGAAATATAATTCTTCGATATCAAAGTTATACCAGAAGATTGTTGAAGGAATTGACGGGGATACCCAGATTTTAAAACTCCGGGTTACTGAGTTAGGTACAGAGATAAAAGCTTTCTTTGAATTGGTCGAGAGAAATACGATTGGCTTATTAAAAGAGACACGCGTAATTAAGGCGAATGTTGAAAAGATCGAATACCGGGAGAAGATTATCAGGGCATCAAGATGGATTGAAGAATATATTGTTCCGCTGAACCGTATACTTGATGTTAATCATTCCGAATCGGTCGCCAATAAACTTCATGCTATCGGCCAGTTTGTCAATACCAAAAGGTTAAGCTTTGCAGACGAGCAATTACGATTACAGTTTGAGCAGTTGTACCACTTAATCATCAGTATCAATGATGGTCTTTTAAAACAATCTAAAATTATTACAACCGAACTGTTGCCCCTTATTGACAGGATAAGAACGGAATCAATGATTTTGACGGGATGGATTGAGTTTTTAGACAACCCTGAAAAGTATGCAACTCCCGCTCTGTTGCGACCTGTAAGGGACTTCGCCTATTCCGATAACATTTTTCTGAATACAAAGGAGTTCTTTGAGCAGTTTACAAAAGAAGATGCCGTTTACCTGGATGATGAGCGGGCAGAAAAAGACAAATGGATTTTTAATAAAAAGTTTTACAAGAATAAATTACAAAGCGATTTACCAGTTAACGATTTTTTTGTTTGGTGTGCGCAAACACTGGCAGAAGAATACAAAACTATTGAACTGGCGAAGTTTTTTGAGCTGGTCGGTTTAGTATTTGAAAAAGATATAGATCCGCAATTCACGGGTGAAGTAGAATTGCAGGAAATTAAAACAGATAAATCAACAATTCGATTTCCAAAAATAACTATTAATAAACATGCTTGAGTATCCAGCCAACCATCAGGAAATAGTTGAACAGTTCTTAAACGGGAGGTTTATTCTTCACGATGATAAGTTATTTGATGAAGTTAAAACGAATGAGAATTTTTATATCTCATTCTTCAAACGCTCTTTCGGATATCAGTTTGAAGTCACAGCAGACTTTGCTTATGTTATTTCAGATGAGTCAAATGAAAATTTATCCCGGGATATCAGTGTCTTCTTTGCGATACTCTGTTATGAGTTGGACAAGAATGGGAAGAACTTCCTGGAAGAGCTGGAGTATGGTTACTTTGAATATTCCCAGATCGACGATTTGTTTGCCAACTCCTCTTATACTGATTTAATTGCAACTAATAACAAGCTAAAAGATAGCAGTGCCCGAAAAAATCTTTTTAATGAAATGAACCGCAGAAATATTATAGCAAAAGAGAGTGATGATACATTTACGATCACACCTGCTTATAAAGTCTTTATTGATTTTGCGAAAGAATTAGCGACCAATAAAATCAAGGGTGAATCCACTTCAAATTAATTATTTATTTCTTTTTGATCTGAAATCAGTAACGTGTTTCCAGTTAGACCGGTATGCAAATAAACCGGGCTTGAAATAAATTTTATCGAGTAAACCAAGATATTTATTTGACTTTAAAAGTCCGCCGGTATGCTGGGGTTCAAGTGCAATAGTAAATCCTTCCATACGTTCAAAAATCCAATTAATTAAAGGACGGTCTGAGGATAACAGAGCTACTATTTCTTTGTCTGATAAATAAGTGAACTTGAATTTACCGTCGCTTAATCCATTTTTGACAGTAAAATAGTCGAGATCAATGTCGAAGAAAACAGTCTCTTCGTTACTTTTCAGGAGCGTTGATTCTAATGCTGAATAATCTTTGAATTTTTTAATAAGATGTGTATTGCCATTAATATCAACAATTGTCTCATTTTTCCAGTCATCAGCAAATCTGCCCTGTCTGCAATTAATATATACGTCACCTATCAGGTTCAGATAGGCGGCTGCCATAATATGTCCATCATTAAGTGGATTTAGTTTTGCCCAGCAGAACAGCGAGACATCTCCTTTGCTATTTAGATTGAGTTGTTGCAGCCATTCTTTCTCCGACTTATTTGGGTAAATCAAATCCTGGTGCCAGTCAAGACTTACTAAAGCTGGTGACTTGATTTCACTATCTTTCTTTCTTAGGTTTAGTAGCCATTTGTTCCAAAAGAAAAAAGCGTATCTGTGTTCGTTAAAAGCAGCTATCTCAATTGCCTGATTCTTTTGGAGATTGGGATGAGCTACAATATCAACCAAACTGCCGCAGGGCCTTACAATATCCGGATGTTGGAATATTACCTCACTCATGGTTATTATGTTTAATTTATTTAAGATATTTGAATGTCCACCGAAACTGCTAAATTTACAGCTAATTATTTTAGCAAAACGCAGTTAAAGTGACAATTGACGGGATAAATGCCCAAAGCTACTGGAAGGAGAATAGGCTGGGTCTTGGAACTTTCGCTAAATCATTGAACTTCACTACTTAAGATAGGAATGAACTACATGAAACTTGAACTACTCAAGCCCATAAAAGCACTTAATAAAGCCTATCTGAAGGAGAAGGTGAGCCGTTATCACATCGAGTTATTTAAAAAGAACTTGCAACAATTACTTAGCCGTATTAACGAACAGGAAAGCGAAGAGCACCTGAAAAATGTAATTGCCGATTTTTTAAAAGACACCTGGTACAAAGACCAATTTGAAATAAATACCAAAGACAGGAATGATTTAGTAATACATACTGGCAAAACAACAAAGGAAGCTGTAGGTGTTATCCTTGAAGTAAAAAAGCCTTCCAATAAGGCAGAGATGATTACAGCAACCAAGCCGAATACAAAGGCTTTGCAGGAACTGATTTTATATTATTTAAGGGAAAGGATTGACCATAACAATACCGATATAAAATACCTGGTTGTTACCAATATTTATGAATGGTTTGTAATAGATGAAGTTTGGTTTGAAAAGAATGTTTTTAGAAATAGCAAACTAAAAAAAGATTATGAGAATTGGAAACTGAGTGGCAAAGACACTAAGTTCTTTTATGACAGCATTGCCAAATCTTTTCTGGATGAAGTGGCAGAAGAAATGCCGGTTACTTATTTTGACATTCGTAGTTATGAAAAGTATTTAAACAATACAAACAAAGAAGATGACACTAAGCTGATAGGCTTGTATAAAATATTATCGCCTGCGCATTTACTAAAGCAGCCGTTTGTAAACGACAGCAACAGCCTCGATACAAAATTTTATACTGAGCTATTGCACATTATTGGACTGGAAGAAATAAAAGACGGCAGCAAAAAACTAATAAAACGAAAAGCAAAACCAGATGAAGCTTCTTTGCTGGAAAATACCATCATCAAATTAGAAGATAAAGATGCATTAAGAAATATCAGTAACCTTTCCACTTTTGGCGCAAACAAAGAAGAACAATTATTTAATGTAGCACTGGAGTTATGTATTACCTGGGTAAATCGGGTGTTGTTTATTAAGTTGCTGGAAGCACAGCTATATAAATATCACAAGGGAAACAAAGACTATCTTTTTCTAAACAGTAAACTTGTTTTTGATTTTGATGAATTGAGTAATCTCTTCTTTCAGGTATTGGCAGAAAAAACGGAAAGCAGGCGCAACCACATACAGGAAAAATTTAGTAAAGTACCTTACCTCAACAGCTCTTTGTTCGAACGTATTGAACTGGAAAGACAAACCATTAACATAAGCGAATTAGATAACCGCTTACAACTACCCTTATCAAATAGTTCTGTTTTAAAAGACGATAATGGCAAACGCAAAGCCGGCACATTACCAACCCTGCAATACCTGTTTGAGTTTTTAGATGCTTATGATTTTACTAGCGAAGGCGGCGAAGAAATACAGGAAGAAAATAAAAATCTTATCAACGCTTCGGTATTAGGATTAATTTTTGAAAAGATAAATGGCTATAAAGACGGTTCCTTCTTTACTCCTGGTTTTGTGACCATGTATATGTGTAAAGAGACCATTCGCCGGGCTGTACTGCAAAAATTTAACGATACCAAAGGATGGAACTGTGATACCATTGATAGTCTGTATAATAAAATTGACGACAAAAAAGAAGCCAATAAAATTATCAATAGCCTGCACATTTGCGATCCTGCTGTGGGTAGCGGCCATTTTTTAGTGAGTGCTTTAAATGAAATGATTGCCATTAAAAGTGAATTGAAAATTTTGCAAGATGCAGCAGGTAAATCATTAAGGGATTATCATGTGGAAGTCGTGAATGATGAATTGATTATTACGGATGAAGACGGTAAGTTATTTGATTACAATCCACAAAACAAAGAAAGCCAGCGCATACAGGAAACCTTATTTCACGAAAAAGAAATCATTATTGAAAACTGCTTGTTTGGTGTTGATATAAACCCCAACTCTGTAAAGATTTGCCGCCTTCGTTTATGGGTTGAATTGCTGAAAAATGCGTACTACACCCTGGCAAGTAATTACATAGAGTTAGAAACCTTACCCAATATTGATATAAATATTAAATGCGGCAACAGCCTTATTAGCCGCTTTGCTTTAGATGCTGATATAAAGAATGCATTACGCAACAACAAATGGAGTATTGATAGTTATAAAGTGGCAGTGCAAACATATCGGGATGCTGATACAAAGGAGCAGAAAAGAGAAATGGAAGAGTTAATTGACACCATAAAGAAGGATTTCAAGAGCCATATAAGCCCTAACGATTCAAAGTATAAAAAGCTTTCAAAGCTAAGAGGGGAATTATTTAACCTGAGTCAGACAAAAGAATTATTTGCATATGAAGGGAATAAAAAAACAAAAGATACCAAAAAAAATATTGACAAATTAAGCAATGAAATAACAAAGCTGGAAGCTGAGATTGAAGAAATTAAAAATAACAAGATTTATGAAACAGCTTTTGAATGGCGGTTTGAGTTTCCTGAAGTATTGGATGACGGTGGTGACTATCTTGGGTTTGATGTGATAATTGGTAATCCCCCATATATACAATTACAAAAGTTAGGCACAGAATCAGATGCTTTGGAAAAACAAGGCTTTGAAACTTTTGCTAAAACGGGTGACATTTATCAATTGTTTTATGAACTTGGCGTAAATCTTTTGCTTCAGAGCGGCCAGCTATGTTACATTACCAGTAATAAATGGATGCGTACCGACTATGGTAAAGTAACCAGGGAATATTTTGGAACCAAATGCAATGTACAGTTTGTGGTAGATTTTGGAATGGGGCAAATGTTTGACAGTGCTACCACCTATACCAATATCTTATTGCTTACAAAGAGAGCTTCAACAGCCAATCTCTTACTGTGTCGGGTAAAAAATGATTATAAGTTGCAAATCCCTTTAGAAGAGTATGTAGAAAATAACCTTGTTGAAGTTGAGAATCCAAAAGGGAATAGTTGGGTGGCGTATGATAAAAAGGAATATGGATTAATTAAAAAAGTTGAAGCACAGGGTATTGCATTAAAAGATTGGGATATTGAAATAAACTATGGAATTAAAACCGGCTATAACGAGGCTTTTATAATTGATACTGAAACAAGAGACAGACTCGTAAAAGAAGACCCTAAAAGCGATAAAATTATTAAGCCAATACTGAGAGGGGAAGATGTAAAAGCTTATGTACCCGAATGGGCTGGCAAATGGATTATAGGCACTTTTCCATCACTTAAACTCAATATTGATGACTATCCTTCTATTAAGAAATACCTACTAAACTTTAAAGAACGCATTGCGCCTAAACCGAAAGGTTTTGAAGGCAAATGGTTGGGTCGGAAACCAGGTGCTTATAAATGGTTTGAAACACAGGATTCAATTTCTTATTATGCTGAATTTGTAAAACCGAAAATCATTTACCCCAATATGACAAAATACCTGCCTTTTGTATATGATAAAGGCTCGTTTTTTACCAACCAGAAATGTTTCATAATTACTGGTCATCAACTGGGCTATTTAACTGCCTTCTTAAATTCAAAACTATTTCGGTTTGCATTCCGTGAATATTTTCCAGAATTATTGGGAGACACCAGAGAACTAAGCAAGATATTTTTTGAAAATGTTCGGGTAAGAAAAATCAACGATAAGAAAAATAATTTCTTTTCAGATTTGGTAGACAAAATTGTAGCCCTAAAAATAAAAGGCGAAGATTACAGCAGTTATCAGAATGAAATTGAAAATGAACTTGCTGATATATATTCACTTTCAAAAGAAGAACAAGATTTACTGAGTAGAAGCCTGTGATTGAACCAGTATTCTTTCATCACTATTCAACTCATATAAATCAAAAAACTTTTCTTCAATTTCGGTTTGAATGCTATGAATTGGCAACCCTTCCTTCATAGCAGCAACCATTTGCCCTAACATTTCTATAAACCATACTTCATCATTTATTGGTTTAACCTCAATCGTTTCAAAGAACACTTTGCGTAACTCCCTTGTCTCACCAAGTAATTCCGGGAACTTATCCTTAAAGCAAAAACGAAATAAACTGGAGTTGAAAAAAAGTGTGAGGTAGCTTAAATGATTGCCTGATAAGATAAACCCCTTATCGTTGATAAAAAACGAGCCTTTATTTTCTACTTTTATTGGAAAATGATTTACGCATATATCAGAGTTAGTACAGAAAAGCAAACAATCGAAAATCAGCGGTACGAAATTTTACAATTTGCTGGAGCAAAGGATTTAATAATCAACAAATGGTTTGAAGAAACTATAAGTGCATCTAAAAAAATTGAAGAAAGAACTTTCAGTACTGTGCTAAAGAAATTAAAGGCAGATGATATACTTATTGTTTCAGAAATATCAAGAATGGGAAGGAATTTAATGCAGATTATGAGTATCCTTCATCTTTGCATGGAACGAAAAGCAATAGTGTATGCAGTAAAAGAAGGGTATGAACTGGGTGATAATATCAACTCTAAGGTATTGGCATTTGCATTCGGATTATCTGCTGAAATTGAAAGAAATCTTATTTCCCAAAGAACAAAAGAAGCCTTGGCAAGATTGAAAGCTGAAGGTAAAAAATTAGGAAGGCCATGCGGTAGTAGGAAAAAGAATCCCAAGCTTCTGTCGCATAGCGAATTTATACGTAACAAAGTTTCCGAGGGAGCAAAGCAGATTGAAATAGCTAATGCATTAAAAGTGCACCGGCACACTGTTAAAAAGTGGATTGCAGAATACATTTGAACTTTTTATTTTGAACTTTGTATTTCAAGCAATAACTTATGCCGTACTAAAATAAATATAGTATGAAATGTATTTTTTGTAAAAACATATCTGACAATTGTGTTAGTATTGAACACATAATTCCTGAATCGCTTGGGAATAAAGAACATGTTTTGCCTAAAGGTGTTGTATGCGATACCTGCAATAATTACTTTGCTGTTAAAATTGAAAAGCCACTTTTCGAACTACCTTATTTTAGAAGTGTCCGATTTAGAAATGATATTGAGAATAAGAAAGGTCGGCCAACTTTAGATAAGGGTATTATAGGTGGAATTGTTTCTGTAGGAAAAGATGAGCAAGGCTTACATATAATTGCCGAGAACTCCGGAGTAGCAAAAGGTATAATAGATGGCAGTATTAAGCACATGATTTTACCGTTTAATTCAGAGCCAGACAGCAACGATATTAATGTATCGAAATTTCTCTGTAAGGCAGCATTAGAATCATTAATATATCGGGTTGGGCCTGTTCAGGAATGGTTAGATGAAATTACCGAGCATCCGCAGCTTGACACAATAAGAAATTATGTAAGGTATGGAAGTAAACCGTCATTTTGGGAATATCATCAACGAAGAATTTATCAAGAAGGGGATGAGTTTTTTAATGAAAAAGTTTCTTCTGAAACATATGAAATACTTCATGAATTTGATTTTTTTTATTCCGATGAAGGCGAACTATTTTATGTCTTAGTTATTATGGGGATTGAGTTTACAGTAAGCCTGTCTTCTGAAGAAATAAGTGGTTACCGAAGATGGTTAATTCAAAATGCAGAGAAAGGTCCATTGCAAACCCATGACGAAATGAGAGTAAGAAGTAATCCGAAGGATGTTAATTCATTGATAGGCAAGAGAATCTCATTTTATACACCTGAAATTTAACTGACACAAAAACTATTCTTAAAGTATCTTTACTTCATGTTTTATCGCAGAAAAATTATATTGGCCTTGTTACAGGTATTTGGTGGCAGATTGGAAAAAATCAACCTGCAGAAATTGCTGTTCCTGGTATGCCAAAAACAAAAGGAGCCGGAGTACGATTTTATACCCTATTTGTACGGTTGTTATTCCCATTCGGCCAAGGCAGATTTATTTACAATGGTGAAAAAAGATTTTTTAACCGATGATGATACCGGCTATATACTAAAAGACAGAAAAAACTATTTAGCATTATTGGATGAAGAAGATAAAAAGCTGGTGAACCAGGCGTATGTTCTTTATAATAAAATGGACGGCGATGGATTAATGAAACACACTTACACAAACTTTCCTTACTACGCTATCAATAGCAGTACTGCAGAAAGACTTTTAACAAGTGAACAATTAGGTAAGGTAGAAACTTGTCGGCCTGATTTAACCAATACAACGCTTTACACAATAGGCTACGAAGGCATATCGCTTGAAGCCTATTTAAACAAACTGATTAAGCACGATATTAGAGTGTTGGTGGATGTTCGCAATAATCCATTGAGCCAAAAATTTGGTTTTTCAAAAAGCCAGTTAAAACGTTACTGCGAAGGCTTAAATATTGAATACATACATTTTGGAGAGGTAGGTATCCAATCCGAATACCGGCAGGAATTAAAAGAACAAAGTGATTACGATAATCTTTTTAAAAGTTATAAAAAGAAAACACTTCCCAACACTATTTCTACACAGGAAAAAATACTTGCTTTACTGAACGATAAAAAGCGAATTGCATTAACCTGTTTTGAGGCAGATATTTGCCAATGTCACCGCAAACATTTGGCTGAGGCAATCGCCCAATTGCCTGAATGGAATTATGAACTAAAGCATATTTAGAATGGCCCTGACCAAAGTATTAATTGCAGTAAAAACTTATCCCACACTTTCCGCCCAATATGACGAATTGGTTTGCACCGCCGGATTCCTGGAAGATGGCAATTGGGTGAGGATTTATCCTATCCCTTTTCGAAAATTAGAATATGAAAAGCGTTACAGCAAATACGATTGGGTGGAAATTGATTTGGTAAAAAATGGGAAAGATTTCAGGCCGGAAAGTCATAAGCCCTGGTCTATTGAATCGGACTTTAATGTAGTGGGTCATATAGATACAGTTAATAATTGGCAGGAAAGAAAGAATATAGTTTTAAAAAAAGTTTATACTAATATTACTCAACTGATTGCTGAGGCAAAAGACAAAAAAATAGCTACTTCTTTGGCTACATTTAAACCAACCGAAATACTTGATTTTACTATTGAAGAAGTTGAACGGGGATGGGACAAAGAAAAGTTGGCTACTCTAAAAGCTAAAGCCCAACAATTGCATTTGTTTCAGAATGCAGAGAATCCTTTTGAGGTGGTAAACAAATTGCCTTATAAGTTTTCGTACAGATTTAAGGATGATGAAGGAACTATCTCAAAATTGATGATAGAAGATTGGGAGATTGGTGCATTGTACTGGAATAGCTTAAAACGCCACGAAGGCCATGACCGGGAAGCTAAAGCCTGTGAAGATGTAAGGAAAAAATATTGGGATGATTTTACCTTAACAAAAGACCTTTATTTATTTTTAGGAACTATTTATGAGAGCCATGCAAAAAACTATCCTTACCCATTTGTTATTATCGGAACATTTCATCCAACTTTTCCAAAACCAGTAAAAGAACAACCGCAATTAAAGTTGTTTTAAAAAAACTCTATTTAGCAATGCTGAGGAAAGAAATCATTTTTATTTCTTTATCAAACTTTCACCATTCCATCATTATCAATCGCTAATTTTAAAGCTCTCAAAATACTATTATTGGCAGTAGGATTTACCTCTTCCATATTATACCAATTACCCTCTTTTGTCTTGTATAATTTGCAGGAGAATTGTCCATTATTATCGCCCTCTTTTGTGAAATTATATTCTTGTAAAACAGCAATAATATTGCCCAGCACGTTGGTTAATTCATAAGGCTTTATTGTGTAATAAAACTGGCTGTTATCTTCTAAAGTAATCTGTTTGCTATAAAGGTTCTTTAGGGCATCTCTCATATTACAATAATAAATTAATTGGTAGTGGCTGCAAAACGAACTTACTAACAGGATTAAAATTTGTCAGGTGACTTCTTATTTACTATCCAGCTCCTTTAACTTGTCATTTAAATCAGCCAATCCTGCTTTTTTTAAGCACTCAACAGAAAATGCACCTAAATCTTGTAAAGATTCTTTTGGAAAGATATCCATCAAACTTCCCCCCTTGTCACTGTCTTTACCGGAAATGCCATGTTCAATAATTCGTGTTAGCAGAAGTACATTCTTCCGGCTGATTTGAATATTCAGTTTGACAAGTTCGTTCATTCCCGGAATACTTAGTAGCGTATCATAGAATTTTGCTACATCATTTTTTGCAAGCATATAATTATTTGTTTTGTTCACAATTTAATTTTCACCTATCAAAAATATATTGAGTTGCTGGATTCATCCCCTATCAAATTTACAGGGGATGTTGCGGGGTCTTTGACAGTTGATAATTTTGTATCGTTCTTAATTAGTGAGTTTGAAAATCGTGTTGTATGAATATCGGGCAGGCAAAGCAAATTGATCTGGTGGATTACCTGGCTTCACTGGGTTATAATCCGGCTAAAATAACAAGGGAAGAATACTGGTATCTTTCTCCGCTCCGGGAGGAAAGGACGGCTTCTTTTAAAGTTGATCGCAGACTTAATGTCTGGTATGATCACGGACTGGGCAAGGGAGGAAACCTGGTTGATTTTGGAACACTGTATCATAATTGTCCAGTGAAAGATTTATTGAAGCGACTACACAGCAATCTTTCTTTTCACCAGCCGCCTGCTCCGGCCTTAGTTCCTGCTGAATCACTGGTTAAAATAATCTCCGAACGAAACCTGGTATCCCTTTCATTGCTACGCTATATTAAGCAGCGCCGGGTAGCGGAAGAGGTCGCCAAAAAATACTGCCGGGAGATTACTTTTTCACTCCATGAAAAAAAGTACTCAGCCATTGGGTTTAAAAATAATGAAGGTGGTTTTGAATTACGCAATCAATGGTTCAAAGGAAGCAGTTCGCCGAAGGCCATTACGAGCTTCGAAAATGGATCAAAAGAACTGTCCGTTTTTGAAGGATTTTTCAACTTCTTATCTCATCAGACAATTCAGCAAAATCAATTCCTTCCTGTTTCCAATTATTTGGTGTTGAACTCTGCATCTTTTTTTGAAAAAAGCAAAGCATTAATGGAGCAATATGATGGCATTCGCCTTTTTTTAGACAGGGATAAGACCGGCCAAAACTGTACATCGCAGGCTTTGTCCTGGGGTAAGAAATTTCAGGATGAAAGTCATTTGTATAAAGGCTACAATGATTTTAATGAATGGATGCAGCAAATCGGAAAATCGCAGAAGAAGGGTTTACGCCAGCTGTAGCAAGGAGTATAATGCCCGTCTGACGGCATGGTAAAATGTACGTTTGTCGGACAAACGGAATTTTACCCTTTCACTCCGGGGTCGTTACGGGGAATTGAAAAGATAATGTGAGGATATGAATGCAGAGAAATCAAATCTTACCAGGAAGGTGACGATACGTTTTAAGCCGGAGGAATACACTAAGGTTAGTGTTTCTTTTAAGACTACCACCAAAAAGAAACTTAGCGAATACATCCGATATGTGTTGCTGGAAAAACCAGTGACGGTTTATACCCGTGACCAGTCTGTGGATGAATTGATGGCAGAACTGGTACTGCTTCGGAAAGAACTATCTGCTATTGGTAGCAACTTCAATCAACTCGTAAAAAGACTGCATACGGCAAGCCATTTTCAGGAAATCAAATCACTGGTTTTACAAACTGAAAACGATCAGAAAAAGTTTCTTGAAAAGACGGGCGAAATCAATTTAAAAATAAGTGAATTGTCAGGCCAATGGTTGCAAGAATAAATACCGGAAAAAGTATCAGCAAGGCACTTAACTATAACGAAAAAAAAGTGCAACAGGGCACAGCAGAAATACTGTCAGCCATTAATTTTTTAAAGGATGCGGATAAAATGAATTTTTATGAAAAGCTGGGGATGTTTGAAAAACTCACTACGTTGAATGAACGAACCACCACTAATACCCTGCATGTGTCGCTCAATTTTGATCCTTCCGAAATTCTTGCAAACGAAAAATTGATTGCTGTTGCAGAAAGTTATATGAAACGGATTGGTTTTGGCGACCAGCCTTTTTTGGTGTACCGGCATTTTGATACAGGACATCCGCATATCCATATCGTCAGCACCAATATTCAGCGGGATGGTAACCGTATCTCCATGCACAATATGGGACGCAATCAATCTGAAGTTGCCCGAAAAGAAATTGAGGTTGAATTCGGGCTGGTAAAAGCAGAGAGTAAAAAGCTAATGGCGGGTGCTGTTTTAAAACCCATCAGTGTACAGAAAATAAATCCTGGCAGGAGGTCAACCAAAGCCGCCATCTCCAATATACTGGGCCTCGTTATTCCGCAGTATAAATATTGTTCGCTGGCGGAACTCAATGCTGTTTTAAAATTATACAATGTGGTGGCCGACAGGTGCGGGGAAGATTCTCATACCTACAAACACAATGGTTTATTGTACCGGGTGCTGGATGAAAAAGGAAATAAGGTTGGCACTCCTATTAAGGCGAGTTTGTTTTATATGAAACCAACGCTCAAAAATCTAGGGCAGCGGTTTGCTGAAAATGAACATTTAAAACAACCTTATGCCAAAAGGTTGAAGACGGCGATTGATTATGTGTTGCTTAAAAAACCCGGTGCTGGTTTATCGCAATTGGTAAACGAGTTGAATAAGGAAAGAATCAGTTTGGTTTTACGGCAGAACAAGGAAGGGATTATTTACGGTATCACGTATGTGGATCATCAAACCAAAACCGTGTTCAACGGAAGCGATTTGGGTAAAGCGTACAGTGCTAAAATGATACTGGAGCGTACACATCCCGGTGCTGCGGGAGTCAGCATTGATTTGGCTGGTGAAAAGAAAAATTCCCGGCAATCCGAAGATGTTGCACAGGCGGCAGGAGTTGCTAAAGTGCAGCCCGGTGAATTAAATATACCGGACATACTTCATTCAACCGCTGGGGCAAATAATCCCATTCCTTTTCAACTGAAGAAAAGAAAACGTAAAAGAAAAAAACAATTAAAATTTTAAGTGATGAATACTGGTGAGAATGAACAGGGGTTGAGAAAGATTACAGACATGACAAGGCTGATGAGCATTGTTGTACTGGCCTTGCATTTTTATTACTACTGTTACCAGGTGTTTAAGCAGTGGGAACTGACCGCAGAAATTTCTGACCGGTTGCTGAGTAACATTCAAAATACAGGATTGTTCCGCCAATTCAATAATTCAAAATTGATTGCACTGGCACTGCTCATTATATCGTTATTCGGTGCCAGGGGAAAGAAAGATGAAAATATCAATCATAAAACTGCGTTCGCCTATATCATTACAGGCACACTCCTTTATTTTTTAAGCTATTTCAGTTTACATTTTCCGTCGGCATTGCAGACCCGTGCCATTACTTATATGTTGATCACCGCTATAGGTTATATACTCATACTTACCGGCGGCAACCTGATATCACGGGTTATCCGGCAAAAACTAAACAACAAAGATATTTTCAATAAGGAAAATGAAACCTTTCCGCAGGAAGAGCGGTTGCTGCAGAATGAATACTCCATTAACCTGCCGGCCGAGTATCATCTGAAAGGAAAGGTGCGTAAAAGCTGGATTAATATTATCAATCCCTTTCGTTCATTGTTAGTACTTGGTTCGCCCGGTGCCGGTAAGTCTTATTTTGTTATACGGCATGTTATCACGCAGCATATCCGCAAAGGCTTTTGCATGTTTGTATATGATTTTAAATTCGATGATCTTTCCATCATTGCTTATAACCATTATTTAAAATGCCGCCATCTTTATAAAACTCCTCCGCAGTTTTATGTCATCAATTTTGAAGACCTCTCCCGGACACATCGTTGTAATCCGCTGGATAAGGAAAACATGTTGGACATTACCGATGCGTCTGAATCTGCCCGTACCATACTGATGGGTCTTAACAGGGAATGGATTAAACGTCAGGGTGATTTTTTTGTGGAGTCGCCTATTAATTTTCTGACAGCCATTATCTGGTTTCTCCGTCGCTACAATGATGGAGAGTTTTGTACGTTGCCGCATGTCATTGAACTGATGCAGGTAGAGTATGATAAATTGTTCACCATCCTGAAGACTGAAAAAGAAATCGAAGCCCTGATCAATCCTTTTGTATCGGCTTATATGAATGATGTGATGGAACAACTGGAAGGACAAATTGCAGCTGCTAAAGTGGCGATGGCGAGACTGTCATCACCCCAACTTTATTATGTGCTCTCGGGGAATGATTTTACACTTGATATCAATAACCCTAATGAGCCAAAGATTGTATGCATGGGCAATAACCCGCAGAAGATACAGGTATATGGAGCTGTCCTTTCTTTGTACGTGTCCCGGCTGATCAAAATGGTGAATAAAAAGGGGATGCTGAAATCAAGCCTTGTCTTTGATGAATTTCCAACGATTTACCTCAACAATATGGACAGCCTGATAGCCACTGCCCGGAGCAATAAGGTTGCCACTACACTGGGTGTCCAGGATTTCAGCCAGTTGAAGAAAGATTACGGGAAAGACCAGGCCGATGTTATTATGAATATTACCGGGAATATTATTTCCGGGCAGGTAACCGGCGAAACCGCCAAACAGCTTTCCGAAAGGTTCGGTAAGATCATGCAGGACCGTACCAGTCTTTCCATTAACCGGACGGATACTTCGGTCAGTAAATCCAAGCAATTAGATACCGCCATCCCTGCCTCCAAAATAGCGGCTTTAAGTTCAGGGGAGTTCGTAGGTATGGTAGCAGACGATCCGGGCCAGAAAATCGATCTGAAAGCCTTTCACGGGGCTATTTTGAACGACCACGAAGCCCTGAAGAAGGAACAGGATCAGTATAAGCGAGTGCCGGTAGTCCGGCAGGTTACTCCGGCCATTGTCCAGCTTAATTATGGCCAGATAAAACAGGAAATCGAGGACTTGGTGAATGCGGAAATGGAAAGGATTATGAACGATCCGGGGATGGCCGGAACGGTGCTGAGAAAGAATTAGGCCTTTGTGGCTGGAGGATGTAATTATTCCCAGCCATAAATAGGTAAAAAAGTATAGTTATGGCTCCGGATAACGGCATTATTGACAGCCATAAGTCAGCTAAAAGAAAAAATTGATGTTTCATATCTGTTCAGGGACTTTAAAAGTCCCTGAACAGATTCTGGATATATGTTTTATATCCCGTTTGTGAGTTTATAGCTCACATTCCGGGTACAAAATATAACATCATAATGGAAAATATTCAGTAAATAATGATATTTAATAGAATTATTTCTCATTTTATGCTCATAGGAAAATTATGGTAGAAAAATATCCCTGTATAATATAAAATATTAGACATAAATGATACTTATAATAGAAAATATTCTTAAATTTGATTCTAAACAGGAGTGTTAATGGAAAAAAATCAATCAGTACACTTACAAGAGATTCTATTTGGATCCTCCGATAAAGCGGAATCGAGAAAAATCAGTCAATTAGTAAAAGAAAAGGCCGCAAAAAAGATTGCGCCGAAATTATACACGACCAATTTTACAGATACCCCGGAAAGTATAATTAAAAGGAATTGGTTCCGGATTCTGGCAGCTCAATACCCGAAATCTTTATTGAGTCACAGAAGTGCACTGGAGTGCAAACCTACTCCCGGCGGCCATATTTATATGACTTATTCCTACACGAAAAATATATCCTTGCCCGGCTTAACCATCCATTTTCAGCAAGGACAGGAGCCAATTGAAGGAGACATGCCTTTTTTTGACGAACTCTACCTTTCCGGGCAAGCCAGAGCATTTCTTGAAAACCTGCAGCAAACGAGAAAAGCCGGGGAGGAATCAAAAACGCTTTCAAGGGAACAATTGGAAGAAAGACTGGAAAATGTAATCAGGTTAAAAGGTGAAGCTGGGTTAAATGAAATAAGAGATGACGCCAAAAAGATTTCAGCCATATTAGGGATGGAAAAAGAATTTGAAAATCTCAATAAAATAATCGGGGCATTGCTGGCAACTAAAACTTCAAAGATACTTTCCTCTTCTGTTGCCAAAGCCCGGGCACTCGGAGAGCCGTTTGATTCCGGAAGAATAACGCTGCTGGAAAAATTATATGAGTCCTTATCGGGCCATGATTATCCTGAATTTGCGGAAAAAAATGTAAACCTTAAAGCGTACCACAATTTTGCATTTTTCGAAAGTTACTTTTCCAACTATATCGAAGGAACCGTTTTTGAAATAGATGAAGCTAAACAAATCATATTGACAGAAACACCTTTACCGGCAAGAAATGAAGATTCTCATGACGTGCTTGGAACTTATAAGATAGCCTCCAATAAAAAAGAAATGTCGGTATGTCCCCGGACGGCAGAAGAACTGATCGGGATATTGCTGAACAGACATGCGATACTTATGTCTGCAAGAAAGGACAAAAACCCTGGTCAGTTCAAGGACAAGAATAACAGGGCGGGGAATACAGAATTTGTAGAATGGCCTTTGGTAATGGGAACATTGAAAAAAGGATTTGAATGGTACAGTGTATTGCGTCACCCGTTTGCTAAAGCTGCCTACATAATGTTTTTAATCAGCGAAGTCCATCCTTTCATTGATGGCAACGGGAGAATAGCCAGGATCATGATGAATGCAGAATTATCCTCCCAAAACCTTTCTAAAATTATTGTTCCGACAGTATACCGGGAAGATTACATGGGAGCATTAAGAAAACTAACACGGCAAAATGATACAGAGACGTATATCAGAATGTTATTAAAAATATTTGAATTTAGCTCGACTGTGTATGGGGAAGATATTGATTCAATGGAAAAGTATCTTCAATCATGTGATGCATTTATGGAACCAAAGTATGGCAGACTAAAGTATAATAAGGAGCAATAATAATTGCGTACACATAGTATTTCACGACCAAATAATTAAACGTTTGCTATTGAGGTATGAAATAATCTATATTTAATTTTAAGAAAAAGAATTTCTCAAAGCGATCCAAGGATGTTGATTTACTGGTACCGTCGAAAATGGATTGATCTAAACTAATTGCTGACCATGATTACTTATCTCACCATTAATTATTCGGACATCTATCCTGGTGAAAAGCCAACGGTTACAGAACTTTTAGCTGGTATAAGTTCAAAGATTATCGTTGTGGTGATGGCAATGATTAATGCCGAATTATCCGATGAGAAAGATACAGAAGAAGTTCAAAAAAGATTAACGCTTTGGGTCGTAAACCAATTTCCCAGGCATGAGGCGGAGTTCGTTTTTAGAAAATTAAAAGCATTTGAGAGCAGAACAAATTCTCCCGTGGCGCTATGGGGCAAACGTTATGCCCTTCAAATGATGAAGAATGAATTTCTGAATTACAGAGACTTTGCGAAAACAACTAACACCCCAGAAGAATCTGTTCGTATATTCAAAGCATATCTTCTTACGGCTGAGGAATTAAATGAAAAAGATTCGGAGGAGTTAAAGGCGATTACTGGTGGGGAAGTGGTAGAAAATGACCCCTATTTCTTTGAAAAACTAGTATGGCCTTTTTTATTAAAACAATTTGATACTAATAACAGGGTGAATCCCGTATCGCAAATGTTTAAGCTTTTTGCTTTAATAAAGTATTCGATCTCCCACCCGGAACTGCTTCAATCGTGGAAGACCTTTATTAGTATGAATGGATTTGAAACGCTGCGATCTTACCTTGGGAGCGTTAATTTTTTGGTTGGCATAGCGCAAATAAGAAACCCTGAAAAAGACTTAAGAGTGTTCTCGTGGATTAACGCCGATCACACAGCACCTCATCTCCATAATCTTGCATTTGATCGAAATGAATTTGTTGCCAATCCGGCAAAGCAAGTTGATTTTCTGGGAATCAGAGAGCGGCCGTTATTGCAAACGGATACGAAAGAATTTGTCGCATTGGATTTGGATTTTCTAACGAATAAAGCCTACAACGGTCCTCTGTTTGATATGTATAGTCAAACCGATATGGCTAATACAACTTCTTTTAAAACCTTTCCTGATTTTAAAGGTCATATCGCTACTGAAGTAAGCGAGAAAATTGTTTTTAAGGGAATTCTTACTAAGCTGTTTCAAAAGAAATATGTTCAGCTGCATTTTGATGATGAAGGAAAAGATAATTATCCAGACTGTTATATTCGAATAGGAAAAAAGGTGTTTCTTATAGAGTTTAAAGATTACCTATTCCCAGGTAAATTGGTGGATCAGTATTCATTTGAGGAAATTAAAAAGCATATTGATTTAAAGTTTGTCAAAAATCAAAACGGAAAGAACAAAGGCATCAGCCAGATTATCGAACACCTGAAAATCCTATCTAAAGGGGGATTCGAGTTTGATAAGTTCAATGGAACCAAGATTGAAATTTACCCGATAATCGTTCATACCAATTTTACTTATCAAATGCCGGGTATAAACTATTACCTAAATAAGCAGTTTGGAGATTTGGTACAACAAAATGCTAACCTAAAGAACCTTTCTATTGAACCGCTGGTATTATTTGATCTTGACAGTTTGTTTGAGTTTTTACAAATTGAACATATGGATTTGAAAATGCTGGAAGGTTTCATAACACGTTACCATCATATTCTGGAAAACAGATTGAAACGTTTTCAGCAAAGAGCATCGCAGGATAACTTCGTCAGGGCTCGGGCAAGTTTTGATGAAATTTTTTCAACTATTATGGAAAGTGAATTAAAATATCTCCCTGTACCCCGGCGAGTGGATGTTTTTCTAAGCAGTATAGGAATGACAAACGAGACCCTTGATGCTTTTTAGAGCTAAATTACTGACGTGCAATTTTTTATAACTTGTGCACTATCAAAGTAATATATATTTTTTTTTGCCGAATGCAGGTGTCGCACGATTTGTACCTTTGCGGACATGAAGCAGGTAACTATAGCTGATGAATTTTTTGAAAACAAGCCTGAGCTTTTAAACGAAATTCACTCGTTTGAAAGAAGGAGAAAATTGCAGTTAATGGATAAATTGCAAAAGGAAGAAGATGCTGTTAACTTCTTCTCTACACTCGCTGAGATCCGCACTGGATTGTTCTTTGATCCTTTATGCAGTGCCCTGCGCTATAATGTCCCGCTGAACGGCAAGCGACCTGACTGGCTACTTACGCTAACCGGTCAGAACATTCTTTGTGAAGTGCTGCGGCTCAATACGCCGGAAGAGGAAAACAAAGCCAGCATGGAACGAAACCGTGAACTCGCCAGATTCCAGCAGCAAAACCCTGGTGTGCCGATCATGGAGTATAGTGGAGCAAAGGTCATAGAGACAGAATTTCTTTGCGGAGCGCAGTGGAAACTGCAAGTAAAGGAAGAAAAGTATCGCGGCATCATCACACGTCATAAACTGCCGTATATCATTTGCGTAAACCCCTCCCTACAAACCTATATAAACAAAACCGATCTGTCTGATTTTCTAACGGGTCGGCATGGATTTTTTGCCACCGATGACAATTTCGGGCGCAACATCACCGGTGTGCTGCTGCAAGGATATTTTGCTGGGCATTGGAGTTATTTTCCGAATAAACGAGCGGAGTATAAGCTGACGGATGAAAATGAAAAGGTGATGGGGGAGTGGAGAAGTTGAAAGTGTTTACTATTACTGATGCAATTACCGTTCTAAGAGGTGAAAAGGACGCGGAACCAAAATACCGGACTGAAGTTTCAGCGCGTATTGTCCATGAATACGGTAAAGGTCCTTATGATCCGGAGGTACAGAAAAAAGTATTTACATCCTTCCAGCAATATTTCATAGATAAATTTGAAAAAGTTTGCGAAGCAGAAACATCTTTTACATTTTACTGTGAAATTTTTATCTTAAATGAACAAGCTACTGACTTGCGCCGGTCAGAACTTTACCATAGTTTACCGACAGGTATTGACCAACAGTATGTATCTGTTTACCGCCGGGTATTGAAAATGATCCTGGAAAAAGGATGTGATATTGAAATGAAGCGAGGGGAAAAGAAAGGCCTTGCATTCATCAAAAGAATTCAACCTATCCTGAATGATCTGCTGTATCTCGGTGAAATGATCTTTGATTTTACTGAATCCTTCGCAGAGTTTTCCATGGTTGAAGGAATTTCGAAGATAATATTTGACGAGAATGATTTGTATAAACAAGTAAGGGAACCGCATCTAGATTATGTGTTTCATAACATCGCGACGGATATGCAAAAAAACCGTGACGAGTACATCATCGATCCCTCCGGTTCTGAAGACTTCAAAGCAGCCATCCAGCAAAGTTTCGGAATTGATTATGGTAATATTGAACTCTTAATAGCGGCTTTATATCATAAATTTAAGCTGGAGCCACCCGATTGCTTATCTGCTGACGCAGACAATTTTTTTACTGACGCTGCAAACATCTGTGATGTCGGGCGGGAGTCCATCAAGAAATTTTTATCAGGTCTTATATTGACCCGGAGCAATAAGATGGCCTTAGCAGAGCTGGTGCGCAAACCCTATTCGATGAACCGGTTCCTGTATCGTCCATTTCTTGAATGGAGCATAAATGAGGTGCCGTATTTCATATGCGGCATTTACAGCCTCGATGAAGCCAAGAACAGCCTCATCCTTAACGCAATACCTTGGGGCAAGTATCCGCAAGAATGGAAAGATGTTCCTGGAATCAAAGCCTATGTCCACCGAAAGCATAAGGAACATGACGATTGGTTGGATGACCAAGTAGAGAAAATAATACTTGGGTGCGGGTTACTGTATGAGCGAGGCGTTGAAAAAATTCATACAAAGGAGAAATCATATTCACTTATGGAAAAGTCGCTTGGGGAAATTGATTTTCTGAGCATCAGCCCGGCAACTAAAAAACTTCTTGTCACCGAATGCAAGCACCTGCTGGGAAGATATGATATGGTGAACTGGAAACAGGATCATGATCATTTTACGGTTGACGGCTCAAAACCCGGTTACAATACTAGGCTTGCTGCCAAAGTCCAATGGATCAGGGAGCACATTAAGCAGGTTGAAGAACATTTCCGGATAAAGTATAAGGATGACTCCATCAGTCTTGACGACTATCTTGTAGAAGGAGTATTCGTGATTAATACACCTACCTTTTATATGTTTAACGCACATCACCGGATTTATACCTACCATGACCTTGAAGATGTATTAACCGGTCACCATATTGATCCTGTTTATACACTTGTTGATGAAACGGAAGATTCTATTGCAACCTATTGGGTCAAGTACCCTTATTTCGCCAAGCGTGAATTGATGTATTTTGACGCTGGTGATGATGACGATGGAGAAGTGGATAAATATGGCTTCCCGATCAAGAAAAGCGAGTGAGATTTTGTCAGAAAATGTTTAATTCATCTTCAATTTTCCATTTCTGAATTCAATTCCTTATCAGCTAATAAATCAAACGGGTTTATCCGGCCAGTATACTCAGAATTAACTGTAAAGGGAGAAAACCCCTCTTTTTCAAATCTCTCGAAGAATGAAGGCATGGCCTGCTTATAGGTTTCATATACGACAGAATGTTTCTGTTTAACACGTTCATTCGGATGATTTTGTTTGAGGAATTCAATTTCACGAAAAAAACGAAGATCTTCATCTATTCTGTGATAAGTATCCGTTTCTTCCAGCATACTCAAGGGAATCGGAAGTTTGCCGGCAGTATCGTTATAAAGATTTCTCAACGATTGGGTCAGTAAAACAAAATCATATTTTTCAGTAAAGGGAACTTTATCAAATACTACGATATCGTTTGATAAACGTTTATCTACATATAAGCCAAAGCCTTCCATCAGTGATTCATCATGATAGGCATCTATTAGCGCCAAGCCATAGTAGGCCTGAATCCTTTGCAATTCAGAGAAATTAAATTCGCCAAAAGTGAGTATTCCCTTAAAATATACATTAATCAAGGAAAGTCTGTAAAAAAGTTCTTGTGCGTATTCAATAAGGAAAGTGCAATAGTAATGTGTTGGGCGGCTATCGTCTTTGTTGAATATCAAAATTGTATCCGAAAAGACCACAGTTTGCAGCGCGAAATGTTTGAAGACTTTCAGGGTGTCAAAGATTGTAAATATGTTATCGACTTTCGATGGATTGGTTCTGACGAGATGTTCAAACCCCAGAATATCGATATATAGAAATGCACGTTTCAATATGTCCTGCTATTAACTTGAAATACAAATTCTAATAAATCTTTTAGCCCATTGTTACATTAGTTTAACCAAACCGTGATTGTAACTTTAACGAAAATTGGTTTGCTCGCATCGATGTCATCAAGTTTTAGATTATTTACATCAAAGCCTTCTCCACCACCGTTCTGAAGCATCTTTGCAAAATAGTCGTATGCTTCTTTTCCATGATTGAGATCTACGACAGGAAAGATATATTCTGTTCCCTGGATCATTCTGTTTATTTCCCCATTGTTTGTTAATCGGATATTGGCTTCATAACCTTTTACACCGTTCCCGATCTCTGGCTTTACCTGTACGTCAGTCCAAGGCGTACCTTTTCGTTTCTGATCTTCTTTGATGACATTGTACATAAATTCAAACGGCAAATATTCTGACTCAGGGTTCAGGTTCCTGGATGTAGCATATTTTAACAATTGGTGGAATTCTCTTTCAGCAAATCTATACGCTTTCTGTGCTTTAAAATATTCCCCTAATTCGGTCGCGTCGCCAAATCCATTTGTAAAAGAAATCTTTTGCGTCGCATCATGCATAACTTTTGTTGCCTGTTCATACGCTTTATAAATCTCTGTATATTTTTCTTGATAAGTCATGATATAAAGTTTATGTAAATAAAATTGTTGTAATTGTGATTAAATAAAATACCGATAATCGTAGGTTACGCCTTCCTTTTTATTCAGGAGTCTGCCAATACGAGCAATAACGTTTGAAGAGTTCACAGTCGCAGGCAACTGACTATAGAGATCGAATGAATTCCAATTCATTTTCGTAAGACCAAGGATTTCAGTCGCAATCAAACCGAGATCACCTTTCCCAAAATGTTTTTTGATCCGTAATGGTCCAGGTATAAATCTTCCTCCCAGATAAAATTTGAAGTATTGATTCTCTACTGATGGTACCACTCCATGTGTCCAGAGCAATGCTTCGGTTGTATTTAACAAAATGCATGTTCCCCGGGGTAACGCATAATTATCTATATCGGGAGTACCATCCGGTTTCAGTTTAGAGGCAACATACCTCATATCCTCTTCAAACGTGACTTCAATCAAATCTATATCCTTTATAGAGTCATTCCCAAGCAAACTATCTTTTAGTCCGGCAATCTCATCTTTTGTGAAAAATGTTCTTTTATGAATAACGACTCGTTTCGGAAATTCATCCATCGTTCGGTAAAACATATCAATGATAGAGGTTCCAAATTTGTAGGCGTCGTTGTATGAAAGATGAGGATGTTTCTGCCGATCCCAGAAAAGCTGATCCTCTACTTTTGAGAGGCGGTATTTCAGACCTTGTCCCCTTGAGTTATAAATATGGCTACACCCAAGGACGATTTCCGATTGATCTCCCTTTCCGGCAACACTGTACCCAATGCCGGCGAATGCTGTGTCCTTGTCCAATGAATCCAATACCCATGGTGTTCGCAAACTCTTGACGTAATAAGACAGTGAAAGCCACCAGTTGATCTGGCACTGCAAAGGATCATCCAATGTATCTTCTTTAATAAACTGAGTGGCAATTCCTTTTTCTGCGCAATATGCTTTGATGAAGTCATGCAAATCGTAATGCTCATTGTCAATGTCATAGGAAGTGTACTCCAACCAGCGAAGGGGGATATAGATGACAAGAACCTTATGAACTCCTTTCGCAACCTGCTGATCAATCGCTGCCATTAACTGGATTCTTAAATCAGTTGAAGCTGTCTTAATGCTCTCCAACTGTGTTGGATCGTTCATGTATGACCAGTTTTCGGTTCCGGGATCAGGAATGATTAAACGTGTTGCAAATGCTTCCTGAAAACCTGGGAATGATAACAGATAGGCTTTGTTGACGCCTTTTGAATCCACTGCGCTAAGATGGCGCGACAGAAACGTTTTAAATTTTGGTGAATCAGCTGCCGGGCAAATAACTCCCAGGTTTACTGAACCACTTTCAAAAAGACTATTTCCAAATGAAAAATCATACGGTTTATTGGTAGATACACCTCTCATCGGATGGAAATCACGCGGAGGCTGTTTCATCCCGGCAATTTTGGGTGAAAATATCAGTTCAGGTTCCGGGTACTGAATACCTCTGTGCTGAATCCATTTCCTGTTAAATTTATCACTCAGTTCAATATTGGATTGGCGTTGCGTCATAATGCCCGCAAATGCGTTATCCCTGTCAATTTTAAATATAAGCCCTGAACCAGACCGGAAAGGGTACTCTATTTCTATCATTCCACCTCCTGTAGAAAACAGAAGTGCCCGCCATTCTTTTATGTAGTCGTTGAATTTACTATTCCATATTTTTTCAAAGTATGTTCGTCCAATTTCCTGGAAGATTTCTTTTTCAATTTTCCCTTCTCCGGTTTCCCTGGTTACTTTAAAGTCCGGGTTAAGTGACAAGAAATAGCTCTGTCCATCGCTCGAAAGCGAAAGTTTAATTGCGGGATGGGTTTGATATATTACATCATTGATTCTTTTTTGTGTGGCTGTTTCCTTTTTCCAAATAAGATCCCTTTTATCGCTCTCTAAATTTGACGCACTTGCGAGTAAATCAGTAATGCCGGATAAAAGCAGACTATGGAATGCAGTATCTTTTTGCAGATTAAATCCTGTTAAAGGGATTCTTGTTATTTTGCCTTTCATTCTTGCTGAAAAAATCCTATTAATATCTGTCAGTGTTCCGATAGCGTATATCATCCCCTTATGTGGTACAGCAATAATTCTTTCTTTTGCTGTAAGGCCACGCAATGTTGACCAGGGCTTTTCACCTTCTATGAATGGATATTCAAACTGAAATACTTCCTGCGGAAATCCTACCCTGAAAGAATTGCTTTTTATGACTGTGTCCAATCTTGTTTGGGAAATGGTGAATGGTGTGGTGTCTATACCGTCGGTAGTAACGCTTATGAGCTCGCGATAGCGGTCCGAAAAGGATTGCTGAGCTTTTGAACATGCGCTTGTAAGTGACACAAACAATTTATCAAAACCGTCGGTTGGAATATAATATGCTGTTCTTCCATTTGCCCTGGCCACTTCAATCAATTTTGCTACTGAAGATGGTATGTTGCGGCCGTACCCGCACCAGTACAGTCTACCAGCCCCTTGTTGCTGATAAGTAGCGGTTAGCGCTTCCATAATAGATTCATCTCTTCCACCAAATCCTGACACAATAAGGTGTTTGTCCTTTAAATAGGTGATCATTTGCTGGCGGAATGTTGCATCCTGTGTGGCGAGTTCGCCTGTCGTGTTTTTTAAGGGACCGTATTTATAGTCTCCATGAAGTTTTATAAATAGCAGTTCTTTGCTATTCTGTACGCGGAAAATTCTTTCAATCGTATCTAGTGTTATATCAATGGGGAGTAAGTTCGCTGTTATTGCAGCATTCAACCCAAGATCATCAAAATTTGTTGTCCATACTGATTGGATCAACCCCATCTCATGAAGCAAGCACAATAATTTATATCCAATTGAAGGTTGTTTTTTTTCACAAATGCGTTGAAAAAATTTTCTTCTGTCGTCTTCGATGGGATAGCATTCTTCCGCATAGAAGGAATATTCCTGGCTCGAATTTTCTGTCGGGTACGAGCCTTCTGTATCTAACCATTTTTGAATTTGTGCTTTTACCTGATCGGATTTTATGTCTAACTTTTGCGCACTGTGACTATGCTTGGATGTATATAGATTTTTTTTCCAGTCCCAAATACAGTCGGCTGCTGAAGGTATTCCTGAAGTAATCGAAGCACCTGCTCCTAACAGGACGGAAAAGACATCATTTTTACTTATTTCTACAGAGCGGATAAACTGGTCCTGTTCTAAAATTAAATTACTCATTAGCAGTCGCTTTGTTATAAGCGATTAAAGGTATGATCACAATGGATGCCAAGCCGGAAAATGGCCATTTTTTGGGTGGTTTTGGCAGGTTGTTATCATACCTGTTGGGGTGTGCGCCGTTTTGTCTTATTCGCTGTGTTTAATTAGTTTTATAAGTACCTTCTTTTCGAAATTTTATGTCTAAGGCCTTGGTATTTATGGATTAATGAAAAGTCTTTTAGTCTGGCCATATATATTATTATAGCTGGCCAAAATTGCTATATGTTGTAATAAAATGGCCAAGTATAAAATTATAACTGGCCAAAATAGTGTATTTCGTATATTTGCTTGAAATGAAGTGAGTTATGAATACCATAATCGGGCGGGCAGAAGAGCAAAAAATCCTCCATTTAAAAAAGGCCTCCAATAAAGCAGAATTAATAGCGGTTCTGGGGCGCCGGCGGGTTGGCAAAACCTACCTCATCCGGAACTATTTCGCAAAGGAAATAGCCTTCGAACTAACAGGGATGCATGATACAACGCTCAAGACGCAACTTCAGAATTTTGCCCTTGCCATGCAAAAAGCTACTAAAAATCCAGTACAGGCGGCTGCACCTGCGACTTGGCTGGAAGCTTTTACGATTTTAGATTCTTACATTGATACACTACCGACCACCCAGCCTGTTGTTATCTTTCTGGATGAGTTCCCCTGGCTACACACTGCCAAATCCAATTTCCTGGAAGCATTTGATCATTGGTGGAACAGTTCGGCTTCCACCAGAAATCATTTAAAAGTAGTGATCTGCGGATCTGCTGCGTCCTGGATGATCGATAAAGTGGTGGAAGCAAAAGGAGGATTACATAACCGTGTGACGCAGACGCTCCGCCTGATGCCATTCAATCTTAACGAAACGGAAGATTATCTGAAGAGCCAGGGTGTCATACTCGATCGTTACGCAATACTACAGTTGTACATGGCTATGGGAGGAATACCGCATTATCTCCAGCATATCGCTCCCGGAGAAAGTGCAGCCCAATGTATCGACCGGATGTGTTTCACCAAAGACGGGGCGCTCACGAAAGAATTTACCTTTTTATATGACTCCCTGTTTGATCATTCCTCGCAGCATGAATTGGTCATACGGGCACTGGCAGATAACGGAGCGGGACTGACGAGGCAGGAAATTATACAGGCAACAAAACTTAGTTCCGGTGGTGGTATCACCCGGGTACTGAAAGAACTGGAAGAATCCGGTTTTATTAAGCCCTATATTCCGTTTCAAAAAACAGCTAACGAAACGATTTACAAACTATCGGATGAATACTCCCTGTTTTATTTGAAGTTTATTGCAGGAGCTACAGCCATGGGTCCCGGCACCTGGCTTTCTCAATTCATGACACAATCCTACAAAAGCTGGAGTGGATTCGCCTTTGAATCGGTTTGCCAGAAACATACGGACCAGATAAAAGAGGCACTGAAAATAGGAGGTGTGCAAACAGGCATTTCTACCTGGAGACATGTACCACCTAAAGGAAGTAAGATGAAAGGGGCACAAGTCGATCTGCTGCTCGACCGAAAAGATAATATCATCAACCTTTGTGAAATGAAATTTTACAAAGACGAGTACACGATCGATAAAGAATATGCGGACGACATCGATAGAAAGGTGCAGATCTTTAAAAAGGAAACAAAAATAAAGAGTACGATTTTTCCAACTATGATCACCACCTACGGCGTAAAAAAAAATAGTTATTACACTGGCCGGATACAAAATGAAGTTGTCATGGATGACTTGTTTAAATAAGCTTTCGCATCCTTATTTCTATTGAATGCCTTCTGCTTATTGCTGTATAAAAGCAGCAAACTCTTTTGGATCAACTGAAAATCCTGTTCGGGTAAACACCAAAAATTTGGCCGGAACCGGATTGAATTCAACTTTTACCTTTTTATCTGTCGCAGGACGGAGATAAAGGAACTATATCGCCCTTACTGATATAAAAAACTACATATTGCATACAATGAATTCGTAATTTTTTTGATATCGGTGATTTCAGATTGTTCGTGTACAATTGTACAGAAATTTCGTTATTTCTTCTCTTTGATATTTCTTTACTAAAGAATAGAAATATTTTAAAATTGTCCGACAAATATCGACATAGTTAGGAATATCTTTTTTAGCTTTGTATTGCTCTTTTACTTTGTTAGTTGAGTATTTCGGTGAGTATGATATTTTCAGAATTATAGACTATTGATTAATAATTGGGTACGCCAGGTGTTCGAATCCTGTCTTCCCGACTAAAAGCTGTAAGTCATTGACTTGCAGCTTTTGTTTTTTATAAAATAGCAAAATATTCCTTTCTTTTAAAATCCTTTATAAACACCAGTAGGGGCAACATTTTGCTTGCTGATTATCTTCTCAGCTATCATTCTCACAATAATATTGCGAGACAACCATGTTGCCTCGTTTTGTTTCTTTAAGGAAGATAACGGTTTTACTTGCAGCACACTTTGTTGTTCAAGAGAGGGTAAGTCGAACATAATACATTCCCAAATTGCTGAATTGCTATTTTTATTAACTGGAGCAGTCTTCAAATTCCGGTAATCCCAAATATGATTGTAGTAAAAACTAGCCGGATACCTTGTTCGGGTACCTTTTTTTAAAGAGATGGTTAGTGAGGGGTCTACTTTGGCTAAAGTCAGTACAGCATCAATCCCTTTTTCGCAAAGTGCAAAATATGCAGCTTCCTGGGTAAAGCGGCTCATTTCATACACACTAAACCCATTGCTATAAGATACTGCATCATATCCGTATGATTTAAGTTCTTGTACTGTGGCTTTTTCGATTGCTTCCTGTAATGAATCATTATTGCCAGGTACTATCGCCACTACAAGTATTTTTTTATGTTGATATGGTAAAGGATATTGTGCTTTCCATATAGTTTCTACCCTTGGTGTAACACAGCCATGTAACAACGACAATAAAAATATTGATAATGCAAGCTTACGCATAGTATAATTATTCTATTACAAAATAGAAGAATCCAGGCAGGCTGGCTATGAGAACCGTTACTTGTAGAAGTGATTATTATCAGATACTAAGGGTGACAAATAAGTTGATCAACTGGTGATTGTTGTAATTCAGGACTTATAAAAGGAATTCCCAGATTCATTCCTCTTAATACCAGTAATATACCCATGGCAGTTATGAATACCGGCACCAGCTTTTGCAGGGAGATTCTCCAACCAGGCTTTATCATTTGCCCGGCATAGCCTGCTAACATCATAGCAGGCAATGTGCCTGCACCAAACATGGCCATAAAACCTACGCTCTGAAAAACTTCTGTAAACGAAAGTGTAGCAGCAAGAGCGATATAAATCATACCACAGGGAAGTAAACCATTGGCCATTCCCATTAATAAAAAACCAGAAGGCCGGATAGCAGATTTTAATAAAGTTGCTATTTGACGCTGAACAAAGAAATAAAATCGATTAAGAAATTTTAAATGAATTGTTTTATGCCGGAGAAAATACAGAATTGAAAGCCCAATTATAAGTGCTCCCATAATAATTGAAAAGTATTGCTGATAGCCAGCGATGTAAATTCTTCTTCCCGCCAAACCGAATACTAAACCGATGGCTGAATAGGTAATGATTCTACCAAACTGGTATAGCAATAACGAAAAAAACTTCTTTGCTCTAGATAAATGTTGAATTGGCAAGGCCAGGCTTAATGGGCCACACATGCCTATACAGTGGAGGCTGCCTGCAGAACCCAATACAAATCCGGATATCAATACAGGCCATAGCATTATATAACGGTTAATAATTTTTCAGCGTAAAAATTTTTACCCTCGCTTATCCAGTTAATTTTCACGGTGTATTTACCCGGCGTAATAAAATCTGATTGAAACTGCTGTGCTGCATTGCCATCAAGTTGCAAAGCAAGTCGTTTGTCTTTTTTTTCATCGTAAGAACAGTAAAACCAAATATTACCATTTATAGATTTGTTTTTCATTTCATCTGGTAATTGTAAGAGTATTCCATCATTAGTTTGCTCCAGCGTTACAATTGAGGCAAGTTCATTTACATTCATAGTGCCATCAATAACTTGCTGATAGCGGAGTTCGCTTTTGTAGTATTCTTTTTCTACCAGTTCAAAGTTTACATTCATGGAGCGGTAAACGAGATATCCCATTCCCGAAGCAAATACAATAAAAGTGAGCAGTAACTTATTTCCCCAATTCATACTATTAGTTTTTTATATTAAAGCCGGTTGAATGGCCCCATAAAGTTTGTTTTGATACTCGTAATTCTTTTATCACCCTGGTATAATCCTACCCGAACACTTATTTTTCTTTTGCTGACAAAATTTTTGGGTAATACGATAAAGAATGAACCTTTTCCCTGTCCTTCTTTTTGTACCAAAATATCTTTCCCATCTGCCTCGATGATACGACCAGGTGCATTTTCCAGCCGAAGTGTAAGCGGAATATCGTTGATTGTTTTGTTGATTACTTTAATGGTGTACAAATTTGACAAGCTGTCCATTCCTCTTTCCTGAAATAATTGCCCCTTGGCTCTTACGATTGTTCCGCCTACATCTTTTCTGGTAACAAGCAACACTGTAAGTACACCCGTTAATAATATAAGAATAGCTGTATAGAATTTCATACGACCTGTGTACCGTAATTTTTTTCCTTCCGCTATTCCATTTTCTGACGCATAGCGTATCAGGCCAAGTGGCTTGTTAATGGCTTGCATCATTTTGTTACAGGCATCTATACAAGCGGTACAACCCACACACTCCATTTGTGTACCATTACGAATATCAATGGCCGTGGGACAAACTTTTACGCATTGAAAGCAGTCAATACAATCGCCGGTTATTTTTTCCTGTACTACTGCTTTTTTAAATTTCCCCCTTGGCTCGCCTCGCTGATAATCATACGCTACAACCATTGAGTTCTTATCCAATAGCACACTTTGTAATCTACCATATGGACAAACTACAGTGCAAACCTGCTCCCTGAAAAAAGCATACACACCATAGAATATGGTTGCAAACCCCACTATAGACAAAAAACCGCCGATATGATTGCCTAAAGGCTCACTAATGATTTTTTTAAGATCATCCATTCCAATGATGTAGGCCAAAAAGAAATTAGCAATAATAAATGCCAATAGATAAAAGAGAATATGCTTGATTACTTTTTTCGCAATCTTAGTACTTGTCCAGGGTGAGCTGTTCAATATTTTCTGTTGCGCTGCATCTCCTTCTATCAAATATTCAACTTTACGAAAAAGCATTTCCATGAATATTGTTTGCGGACAAACCCATCCACAAAACAATCTTCCAAAGGCAGCTGTAAAAAGAACGATAAAAATGATAAACGTAACCATCGTTAACCCAAAGATGAAAAAATCCTGGGCCCAGAATATTTTTCCGAAAATGATGAACTTTGTTTCGGTAATGTCAAAAAGAAATAGTGGCCTGTCATTTACTTTGATAAAAGGTAAGGCGAAAAACAAAGCAAAGAATCCCCAGCTTACCCAAGAGCGGATATTATAAAACCGACCTTGGGGTTTTTGAGCATACACCCATTTTCGTTTTCCCTTTTCATCTACCGTTGCTATTCTGTCACGGAAGGATTCTTTTTCCACAGGCGAAGTGGTATCAGTTTCTACGTTACTCATAATTTCACAGCTTTCAAATATCCTTTCCTATTTTATCGCTTTTATAACAGCAGAGTCGGCAGCAGCATTTGCAGTTGGTGCTTCATCTTTCATTTCAGTTCCCTGTGGTGCTTTTCCATTAGGAGGGTTTGTTCCTACTAACGTTTTGATATAGCTGGTTACTTGCGCCAGTTGCTTATTAGAGTATGTATTTTGCCATTGTGGCATCGCATTTATACCATACCGAATGGTTTTGAAAACACTTTTCACATCATTTCCATGTATCCAATAATTATCCGTTAGATTTGGACCTACATTACCTGCACCTGATTCAGTATGGCAAGAAGCACATGATTTCATATATATAACTTTACCAGCAGCCATGTCTTCTGCACTTGTTAAAAGTGTCACAGTATTTTCATCTACGGCATCCCCTTTTGCCTTCAGGTATTCTTGTATTTTTATTTCTGCTTTAGCTACCGACATTTCATACTCCTGTTGGCTTGATGGCCCCGTGTGAGATACATGAAATCTCCATAGGTAAACAACTGCAAAAACGATAGAAAGATAAAATCCATACAACCACCATGGTGGAAGCTTATTGTTTAGTTCCCGGATGCCATCATATTCATGGCCAAGGTCAAGTTCTGCTTCCTGGCTTACAGGGCGAAGCTTATTCATCCTATCCCACCAGCTTAATTTATTTTTCTTTGCTTCAATTGCTTCGGCCTCTTCCAGCACTACCAATTTTTGCTTTTCATTTTTTAACAGGAACCTGATATTGATAAGCATTGCTATGATAAGCCCAAGCTCCAGAAATATAACTGTTGCCATTACATAAAAAGTAGAAGCAGGCATACCGCCAATGGTTTTGGCAACCGCTACTGTAGTTGTTTCAGCCGGAACTTCTTGTGCAAATAAAGATGTTCCAGTAAGCAAAAGGAAAATCAATAGTACGGATGTAACGGCAACTCCTTTTTCGTTTTTTCTTTTCTTCAACTTCACATCAGCTGCGCCGACTAGTATTCCGGCAAGTATGGCTATTATGATCAATAATAAAATCATGAGAATGATTAGTATTAGTGCCAGCGGATTGCTAAACAGCGATGGCGCAGGCGGACCAGCAGCCCAGGCCGGCTGAAATGATATAAGAAAAGCAACAATCAGTACCAGGATATATTTTGTTTTTTTGGTCGTTGATAAAAACATGGCAGTTGATTTTAATTATCTAATGGAATACGGCTGATATCAGTAAAGGTTTTTTTCTTGGTTTTAAAAACCCAGGTCAGCATAACTGTAAAGAAGAGTACGAAAATGAGTAGCGAAGCCAGACCGTATATATCTATGCCGCTTACTTTTTCTATATAATGGATGAATTTCATAACGTTTATTTAATTGTTTCAGTAATGGGTTGTTTAGGTGCTGTTTTTATATCTGTACCTAATCGTTGCAGGTATGCAATCAGTGCAATGATCTCTTTATCCGGTGCGGTTTCAATCTTATCTGCTTTCAGATTTGCTGCAATTTTTCTTGCCTGCTGCATCAAATCAATATTCGCCAGCTTATCATATCCATTTGGATAAGGAACACCCAGTGTAATCATAGCTCTAATTTTTGCTGGTGTAGAAGCGGTGTCAATTTTATCATCCAACAACCATACGTATTGCGGCATTAAAGAACCGGGTGACATTGAACGGGGATCATACATGTGATTGTAATGCCAGCTATCAGAAAACTTACCGCCTTCTCTTGCTAAGTCTGGCCCTGTTCTTTTGCTTCCCCATTGAAAGGGGTGATCATACACAAATTCACCTGCTTTTGAATATTCTCCATACCTGGCCACTTCATCCCGGAATGGTCGTATCATTTGTGAGTGACAGGTATAACATCCTTCCCGCACATAAATATCCCGTCCCTGTAATTCAAGCGGAGTGTAAGGTTTTACACTGGCAATAGTTGGCACATTCGATTTAACAAGGAAAGTTGGAATAATTTCAATCAATCCTCCAAGTGCAACTAAAATAAGGCTCAGCACAAGCATCATAGTTGGTTTTCTTTCTATCACTCTGTGCCAGTATTCTTTTTTCTTGCTTACTTCTTTTACAATTGGTGGTGCTTCAGCCGCTTCATTCGCTATGAATTTTCCTTTCGCAATTGTTTTATATAAGTTATAGGTCATTAGTATGGCACCAACCAGGTACAATGCACCGCCAATGCTGCGGCTCACATACATACCTTTAATATTATTAACTGTTTCCATGAAGTCGAACTTCAGTTGTCCTTCCGGAGTAAAGGCTTTCCAGTTAAGGCTTTGTTCAAACCCAGCCCAATAAAGAGGAACTGCATAAAGAATAATACCGATCGTTCCTAACCAAAAGTGATTGGCCGCCAATTTTTTTGAATACAAACTTGTTCCCCACATTTTTGGAATCATATAATATAGAATAGCAAAAGCAAGGAAGCCATTCCAACCCAATCCGCCAATGTGTACGTGGGCTATAGTCCAGTCACTAAAATGTGAAATAGCATTTACGCTTTTCAAACTAAGCAAAGGGCCTTCAAGTGTAGCCATGCCATAACAAGTAATGGCTACCACCATAAATTTTAAAACAGGATCTTCTCTTACCTTATCCCAGGCACCACGGAGCGTAAATAATCCATTCAGCATACCTCCCCAACTGGGAGCAATCAACATGATAGAAAAAACAACACCGAGTGACTGTGCCCAATCGGGTAATGCGGTATATAATAAGTGGTGAGGACCTGCCCAGATATAAATAAATATTAATGCCCAGAAGTGAATGATAGAAAGCCGATAAGAATAAACCGGCCGGTTAGCCGCTTTGGGTAAAAAATAATACATCAACCCAAGTACCGGTGTAGTCAAAAAGAATGCCACCGCATTATGTCCGTACCACCATTGCACCAACGCATCCTGTACACCTGCAAACCAACTGTAACTTCCAGTTGCAGAGTAAGGCAATTCAATAGATCGAACGATATGCAACAAGGCAACTGTTACCCAGGTAGCAATGTAAAACCAAATAGCAACATACAAATGCTTTTCTCTTCTTTTAATTATGGTACCAAACATATTGATACCAAATATTACCCATACTAACGTAATAGCGATGTCTATCGGCCAAATTAATTCTGCATATTCAGCTCCTGTTGTTAAACCAAGAGGTAATGTGATAGCGGCTGCAACAATAATTAATTGCCATCCCCAAAAATGTATCCAGCTCAGTTTATCACTAAACATTCTTGCTTTGCACAATCGCTGCAAGGAATAATAAATACCTGCAAACGAGGCATTGCCTACAAAAGCAAAGATGATCGCATTGGTATGCAATGGACGAAGACGGCCAAACGTAGTGGCAGGAAAATTTAAACTGCTTTCGGGGTAATAAATTTGAATAGCTGCCCAAAGTCCGGCTATCATCCCAACCAGTCCGAAAACGATAGTAGCATAGCCAAATGCTTTTACAATTTTATTGTCGTAATAAAATTTTTCAACTTGTATCGGTTGATTTGTTTCTTGCATACCTGAAGTATTTATTTTGTTTTGGTTTTTGTAGTTGGCTTGTCATCAAATAGTATCCGGGAAGAAGGCGAGAAATCATCTTCAAACTGCCCTGATTTTACACTCCATAAAAAGGCGATCAGGAATAATGCGGCTACAGTAATGCTGGCAATCAGGAGAATAATAATGACACTCATGTTCTTTTTTAAGGTGGCGTAAAAGTAAAATCCAGTATAACGACAATACATAACAGGTGTCAACAAGAAAACTGATTTTTATCATCTAAAAAAATGATACAAAACAAGATTACAGGTTCATGCGGCGGGCAAGTAAGCTGCTGCTGCCAAATGTGATCAATAAAATACTGAGAGAACTGGTTGGCATCAGGATAGCAGCAATAAGTGGAGATAGGTTTCCCTGCACAGCAAAGAATAATCCGATTACATTATACACAATGGATAGTACAAAGCTTGCTACCACAATATTTTTATTAGCATGGCAAAGCCGTATAAATTTGGGAAGCAGGGCCAATTGTTTTGCCTCAATGATACCATCGCTGGAAGGAGTAAAATTATTTGTTTGCTCTGCGACAGCTATACCAATATTACTTTGTTTCAATGCCCCGGCATCATTCAGACCATCGCCGATCATCATCACTTTTTCCCCCTGATCTTGCAGGTGTTTAATATAGCGTAGCTTGTCTTCTGGTTTTTGATGAAAGCGAAGGGTAGCTTTTTTTCCCAATAGATGTTGCAGGTTGTTTCTCTCGGTATCATTATCACCTGATAAAACAGAAAGCTGGTAATCCTTTTTTAATTTGTGCAGTAATCCCGAAATTTCACCCCGGTAATGGTTGCTGAAATGAAAAAACCCTTGTAATCTATTTTCGATACTAATAAATATGGCTGTCCCGGTTTGCCGGCTTGCCAACCCGGTTACGAAATGATAAGAACCCAGCTTAAATAAATCATTTTGCACAAAACCTTCAATACCCTCTCCTATTGTTTCCTTAAACCCGGCAACTGCTGGTTGCTTTCCCTGTGCAAGATGTTTTGCAAGTGCCTTACTGAGTGGATGAGAAGAACAGGCAGCCAATGCGGCTACCTGTTGCAGTTGATAAGCAGTGAGCCTGGCTCCTTCATAAGTAATATGTTGATGTTGGGTGGAAGTAAGTGTTCCGGTTTTATCAAAAACAATATGGGTTACTTTGGCAACTTCTTCAATAGTTTGTGCATTGCGCAGGTAGAAATGATTACGTCCCAGAATCTGCAAAATATTTCCATTGGTAAAACTGTTGGATAATAATAATGCGCATGGACAGGCAATGATGAATATAGCAGTTACAGCAGGCCACAATTTGGAAGGTTCACTTATTTGCCAGTAAATGGCAGCTGAAATAGCAATAGCGAAAACGATATAGGTAAAGTAGCGGCTTAGCAAGTGAACAAAGGAAAGTTTTTTATCGCTGTCATTTTTTTTGAATTCATCCCTGTTCCAAAGCTTGGTAAGATAACTCTGCGCCACTTCTTTTACTACCAGTATTTCAATATTCCCTTCCTTTTGTTTGCCACCGGCATATACCAATTCTCCTACTTCTTTTAATACGGGCAGCGACTCGCCTGTTACAAAACTGTAGTCAATAAATGCTTTTCCTTTTGTTAGAATACCATCGGCCGGAATCAATTCTTCATTATGAATAAGCAAAGTATCTCCCGGTTTAATATCGGGTAATGCAGTTGGCATTTCTTGGTCATCTTTAGTTACAGAAACAGCAATCGGGAAGTAAGATGTATAATCTCTTTCAAAAGAAAGCTGCCGATAGGTTTTGTCCTGCAGAATTCTACCGGCAAGCATAAAGAACACAATACCTGTCATAGAATCAAAATATCCACCACCGGTACCACTCATCACTTCATAAGCACTGCGGATAAATGTAATAATTATAGCGAGGGCAATCGGTGCATCAATATTCAGGAATTTATGCTTTAAACTTTTGAGCGAAGAAATATAAAAAGGAAGCGCCGAGTACAGCAAAACAGGAACGGCTAAACCAAAATTCAGCCAACGAAAAATAGTCCTGAGCCCTACTTCAGTAGTATCAATACCCAGGTATTCCGGAAAACTCATTAGCATAATATTACCAAAGCAAAACCCTGCTATGCCTAACTGCAGTACCATGCTTTTATTGATGGCAGGTCTTTTTTCCTTCAGATCATTCAGGCTGATGTAAGGTTCATATCCAATGCTAGTTAGTGTTTCGGCTACTTTTCGCAATGTGGTTTTATTAACCAATAAAACAATATCAACTTCTTTTCGTGTAAAATTTACTTTGCTGGAAATAATGCCTTCATCAATACGATGAAGATTCTCTAATAAATAAAGACAGGAGCTGCAATGCATTTGCGGCAGATAGAGTGTTACATGCACTTGTTTGTCGTTCCTGAAACTAATGAGTTTGTTCTGTATTTTCTCATCCTCCAAAAATGCAAATTTGTCCTTCCGCACTTTAATACGTTGACTAATACCCGGATTTTTATTCATATCATAGTAATCGCAAAGATCACTTTGGTTTAAAATCTGGTACACCATTTTGCAGCCTTCGCAGCAAAAATTCTTTTCCTGGATATTAATTTTATCGTTGGTACATGATTCGCCGCAATGGTAGCATTGTATTTTATTGTCGGTAAAATTTGATCCGGTCATAGCTATATCCAAGATAGGAGGCTAAAATACGGGGCTAGTATTTTTTAGGGAGTGAGCAAGTTCAAAGATGCAACTGATTTTTGTCAGGTATAGCAGAAAATGAACTGGCTGAGCTTTATCGGAAATAAAAACCCAGCCAGTAAAGAAAACAATTCCTTAGTTCAGCGAACTATGATTAGGGTGTTCAAACATTTTTAGTGCTTTTGGAAAAAGCATATTGTTCTCTAAATGTACATGCTGATGCAAATCCAGCTCAAATGCCTGTAATGCTGCTAAGCATAACCGATAAGTAGTACAGCCATCAGCTGGCGGGTTATAATCTCTGGTGAGTTTCCTTATTTCTGCTAGTAGTGTACCTGCATGGTCATGCTCCTGTTCCATTATACTGATTGGAGAGCCCAGAAATGAATTGCTAATGATCAGTTCTTTGCCCTCATTCAACTGTTTTTCTATTTCTTTAATTCTGGGAAATAGAATAAGCTCTTCTTTTTGCATATGCTCTTCCATTTCTTCCTTCACAGCAGTAAATAGTTGAAGCACTTTTATCATCTCTGGGTGACTTTCGCCATGTTTGGAAGCTACTTTTTGTAAATATCCGAGTATAGCAGGCATTTCTTTTTTTACATAGCTGTGGTGGGTGGTAACAATATACTCTGCTAATTGTTCCAGGGACATTTTTGCATAGTTAACCGATAAGGAACCTGTAATGGATTGTTCAGCATTTTCCAGGTCGGCAACTACATCGGCCAGTTGTAATTCACCTTCTGTACAAGCTTGTTCCAACGTACGCTTTCCTTTACAACAAAAGTCGAGATGATATTTTTCAAATACCGGTGCAGCCCGATGATTTCCGTTTACAATTTGTGCCAGGCTCATTGTTACTAATTCGCTCATGATAATTTATTTAATAGTCATTAAAATTGTTTATAAATCCTTTTTTCGAAATTTTCTTACGGCCAACCAAAGTGGAAGGATGATCCACAAAAGCATAATGCCGGTGGTAAAAAGAATACCAGTGCCGCTACCGAAAAAGTCTTTGTATAAAGCCCCCGTATATCCCATTAATGCACTGATATCCATTTTAAGCATAATGAAAATGCGGCCCAGGTCGATGGGATTAAGGGCAGAAAGCAATAGTGTAATTTTTTCAAGCGGATAATCACTAAAAGAAAAAAGTATGAGTAATACAAGGCTATCGTAGATAAGTGCAAAATAAAACCAGAGTAATAAGGCAAACCCGATACCTCTTGCTTTATCCCGGGCTACTACAGCAGCATAAAATGCAATTGATGTGAATACAAGAGTTAATGAAACGCCGGAAAATAGCAAAGCAAAACCAATTTCATTGGGAGCAAATAATAAAACAGGAATACCAACGCCAATAAAAAAGGCACTAAGTAGTGAAATGGCAACACCAGCGTATTCACTTAATAGTATTCTTGTACGGCTCATTGGTTGAGACGACATGAGTTCGATAAACTCATAGGAATTATAGTAATGAATAGTGGTAAAGACAAGACTTACCAGAGGCAAAACGATCAGTACAATATTCAAAAGGCTTAACATCGCTTTACTACTATTGTCTTCCATTTGGAACATACTGAGTGAAACCACAAAAAGGAAAATGGTATAGGCGATCACAATCTTGCTTCGTAGAATATCGTAGAGCACATATCGGGATAGCTTTAGCATATAAACAGTTTAATAGATTTTTTCGTCATTTTTCGGCTCAAACATTTTATCGATCCATTCAGAGTTTATTATATCCCCCTTCATTATCCTGGCAATGGCCTTTCCCAGCCTCAGCTCTCCAGTTTCCTCCTGCAGTGTACCCATGTCTTTGATGAACTGCATTTTACCTTCCTGCATATACATGACATGAGTAGTTATTTCATCGAGATCACTAAGTATATGCGAGGTAATTAAAATCAGTTTGTTCTTTTTCTTTTCAGCAATGATTTTTTCTTTTAATATTTCGGAAGCTAATGGATCGAGACCTGCTGTTGGCTCGTCAAGTATAAGAATAGCAGGGTCGAATAGAAAAGCGATAGCGGCACTTACTTTTTGCCGGGTACCGCCACTAAGGGTACGCATGGGTTTTTCAAAAATTTTTTCCAGCTCAAATTTTTTGATAAGCTCTTCATCCGTTTGACTAGTTTCTGTTTTTCGAATTTGCTTTAGCATGCTGAATAACTGCCCTATTTTCATATTATCCGGGTAGCGGCCAATCTGTGGCATATAGCCAATTATTTTTCTATAGCCAGGGTCGTTGTCAATAATCTGCTCATTCACAAAAATTTTACCGGTATTGGGTTTTACCATTCCCAGGATGGATTTTATCAGGGTTGTTTTACCCGAACCATTAGGCCCTATCAGGGAGATCACCTGACCTTTTTCAAACACAACTGAGATATTATCGAGTACCTGTAATTTTTTAAATCGTTTGCTGATATGGTCTATCCGAATCATAATTTATTTGGTTTCATCATTGGTTGATTATCTACCAGGTTTGCAGGAGTAAGACCCGGAATTGCTTTTTCAGCTTTATCCAATAGGGAAATAGTAAAACTTCTCATTAATAATAATGCATGTGGATTTTGTTCTACGATCATCGAGTACATGCTTACTGGATGATACGGTATATCACCAGTTCCGTCCTTATTTATATCATACCCTTCATACTTATCCCAGTAGTTACTGGAAAAATAATTCAACATCATGGAGCCATTGGTTGCCAAATCGAAAGAATTCCCATAGAAATTATTGAAGCGAAAATTATTTTCATCACAACTGGACTGCACTTTAATTCCCCATCCGTTCTCCTTGAAAATATTTTTCTCGATTTGTATCCGACTACTCCCTTCCATATGGATGGCAATAGTATTTTTAAAAAAAGTATTGTACTGAATACGGCTATCTGTAATATCTTTTAACAGAATACCATAAGCAGAAGCCCCCCAGTTTTGCTCAAAATGATTGTTGAGCATGATTACCTTTTTGGAATACATAACAGCTACTCCGGCCCCGTTATTTCTAAACGTATTACTGAGATAGGAGTTGTCACTGGAAAACATAAAATGTAATCCATACCGGATATTCTTTTCACTCCAATTTTTCCTGATCGTTGAATGGCTTACAAATTCCAGGTAGATGCCATCCCGGTGTCCTTGCAGCATATTGTTTTCAATAAGCATCCTACTACATTTCCATAGGTGAATTCCATTGCCGGACGAATGTTCTGATTTATTAGTGCCTTTGATCGAATTATTGCGGATAGTACAATGCATAGAATTAGCAATATGAATGGCAAATGAAGTGTTGCTGAATATATTTTTTTCAATTAGAATATTAGTTGCATCAATGATCTTAAGACCAGCAAAGTCGTTCATTGAAGAGTAGCCAGCATTGGCAAAGTGAATACCGCTGATAAAAATATTTTTACCAGTTAAGGTTAGTATCTCGTTTTTGCTTTCCCCATCTAATATGGGTGTATTTACACCGATCAGGTGAATGGATTTATCAACAATGATATTGCCTTCTTTATATGTTCCTGCATTTAATAAGATAGTATCACCGGTTTTTGCAATCTTTATCGCTTGCTTTAAACTGGTTATGACCTTATCTTTTCCCACTATTATTGTGCTGGCAAAAGAGGTATTCAACGCAAAAAATAATACTATTGAAATCAGGCACTTCATTTAATAAGTATATTATAGAGAGTTGCCCAATTAGTGATCCTGCTGCCTTCAATCTCATCGGCTTTCTTTTGTGCAGCGGCTTTATTTTTAAACGCAGCTGCATTGCCACCCATCGGACTTTTTAACTGACTGCTTACCACAAACTCTGCCGTTTTTACTTCAATAAAATCACCATTGTTATAATCAACAAATAATGTTTTTGAAATACTATTGAGTTCTACACCGCGGCGTTTTAAAAAAGTTGCAACACAGTGGGAGTCATCAAACTTATACACTTTGCCTTTTTTTGTTACGATCTCAGCACCAAATTTGGTATCCATGATCGTCATTTTGCATTCTGCACAGTTGTCCTTGCCAAAATTTATTTTTTCTGGCTTTGGGTTACAGCTTCCTAGGAAAAGACCAATTGCTAACAGTGAAACGATGGTGGGCATTTTGTTAATCGATGTCATGTTGTTTTGTTTTTTATATTTCCGCCATTCAAAAAACCATATTATGAAAAAGATGAAGGTTACGGCTACTATTACCCATCCACCTGTATCAGGATAAGAATAGGAATCAAAATTCAATAATTTTTTATGCCCGATCAAAGGTGGTTGATAGGATAAACCGGGAACCTGTATAGCAGCAGTAGGATCAAGATTATGTCCATAATCATAACCCCACAGGTAAAAATCTACCATTGCGGCTATGCCACCCAATACAGAAAGTATAAGATAGATAAATAATAGTCTGCGACTTCCTATAATAGCAATCGCCAATCCGAATAACACAAAAAAGCCCAAAATATAGATAAGGAAATCAAATTCAGGAAACATACTGGCTTCAATATGCTTCATACCTATATAATGATTCAGGCCATTAATTATCTCTACCTGCCCGGTTATTTTATATAGCCATATTTGCATCGAAAGGCCTTCGGGATATTGCGGTGCTATCAGGTAAATAGACCATGCTGGTACAAAAAACATGATACACATTGCCAGCGAACCGATAAAAACAATAATCCTTGATGTATTGCTTAGTTTTCTTTTCATAAGATATCTAATTCGTTTAAGAAAATCCAGGTATGCACAAAAAGAAAACTTTTATTTGTTTGCAGGAGGTAACAACACTCCGTCAATTACATGGATAATGCCATTTGAAGCAGGTATAGAAGTTATTACAGTTGCGGAATTATTGACCATTACTTTGCCATCTTTTTTAGTGATAGTAATATTTCCACCATTTACCTGGTTGAAGGTTTGTCCATCTTCCATCATTTCTATTTTCAGGCTTCCTACATATACATGGTATTGTAAGATGTCTTGCAGCTGCGATTTATTTTTATCTTTCATCAGGTCGTCCAATGTTTCTTTTGGAACTTTATCAAATGCAGCATTAGTTGGTGCAAAAACCGTAAAGGGGCCAGCATTGGATAGGGAGTTAACAAGGTCTGCTTGTTTTAAAGCAGCTACCAGAGTACTATGATCTGCAGAGCCCACTGCTATTTTTACCACATCTTTTGCAGACTCATCATCTTTTACAGCAGACTGCCCCCCGCCAAGGATAGTTTCTGTTTCTGCAGTAGTTGTTTCGTTGGTTTCCTCTGGCGCATCATTGCAGGAAAAAAAGAGAAAAGCGGATAGTACTATTGCAGTACCAAGTATCTTTTTCATAAAAAATATTTTATTGTTTAAAGTGAGCAGACTTACTTTAAGTCTGCTCGCTTCGATAATTATTTTTTTGTAGTATCTGTAGCTGTTACAGCTGGCTTATTGGTGCCAGTACTGAAAAGAAGCGGAACATTTGAACCTGCTGGTGAAACTCTCAGGTAGCCTTGCATTTCCTGGTGTAATGCTGAACAAAAGTCTGTGCAATAGAACGGCACGATACCTGTTTTTTCTGCCACCCATTTTAATGTTTGGGTTTCACCAGGCATGATGAGTATTTCAGCAGTATTAGCACCCTTAATTGCAAAGCCGTGCGGCACATCCCAATCCTGTTCAAGATTCGTAACATGGAAATACACTTCATCTCCTACTTTTATTCCTTCAATATTATCAGGAGTAAGGTGAGAACGGATCGCCGTCATCCATACATGCACCTGGTTCCCTTTACGTTCCACCTTTGATTGCCCTTCGCCTTTCGCAACATACGGATGTGTATTCTCTTCAATTTTATAGATCTTTCGTTGCTTATTCATGAGCAGGCTGGCAGGTATTGCTTCTGCATAGTGCGGCTCCCCGGTTGTAGGAAAGTCAAGTATCAACTTCATCTTATCTCCACTAATATCATAGAGCTGAGCACTTTGTGTTAACTCTGGACCGGTTGGTAAATAACGATCTTTTGTAATTTTATTATAAGCAATTAAATATTTGCCGTGGGGCTTTGCGGTAGGTCCACCTGGTATTGACAAGTGTCCAATGGAATAGTAAGTAGGAACTCTGTCTAATACTTTCAAATCACTGATGCTCCATTTTACTACTTCAGATGAAACGAACATGGATGTGTAAGCATTTCCTTTTCCATCAAACTCTGTATGTAAAGGTCCAAGACCTGGCTTGGCAACTTCTCCATGCAAGGCAGCCTCGTATTTAATAACAGGAATACCATCGTATTCACCATCAAAAGCTTTATCGGCAATTGCTTTTTGCAATTTTGTGAAAGAAAAAACCGGAATGCTGGCTGCTAATTTTCCAGATGCAACAATATATTCTCCTGTAGGGTCAACATCGGTTCCGTGTGGTGATTTAGGACATGGTATCAGGTACAACATATCCGGGCAATCTGCAGGGTCAAGAACCAGTACTTCAGTTTTAATAGTGGAAGTAGCGGTATGTGTATTCTCATCATAAACATTGTGTGCATATCTAACGGATTGCTTTTTTGCTTTACCAGCTTTTAGGTATTCTTCTGCTTTCTTCCAGTTTACGGCCATCACAAAGTCTTTATCTTTTTGTGAAGCATTTACTTCCAACAAAGTATTTGCTTTCTCTGAGTTATAACAACTGAAAAAGAACCAGCCATGTGATTTGCCTTTTCCGGCCCGGGAAAGATCAAAGTTTACACCAGGAGTACGTATCTGAAAAGAAATATTCATTTCGCCAGAAGTAGGATTTACCGAAACAAAACTTATTGAACCTTTGAAATTTTGTTTGTAGGTATTGATGGGAACGTCTCCATTCTGGTCATCCAGCGGCACACTAAAACGGGTAGCGGCTACAATATATTCCGAATTCTCGGTTATAAAAGGTGATGCATGGTTACCAGCACTGTTAGGTATTTCCAAAATCTCCGAAGTACGGAAAGTGGTAAGATCTATTCTTGCCAGTCGGGGGGTATTGTTGCCATTTGCAAAAGCCCACCGGCCATCATGCTCTCCTTTGGTTTGAGATAATGCAATGTGGTGTTGATCATCCCATGGCACAAAACCATGCGAAGTGTTTAACATCGGTTTAGTTTCTTCGCTAAAACCATAACCGCTTTCGGCAGCTTGTGAGAAAACGGGGATGATGCGGAATAAACGACCCGATGGAATACCATAAACAGCCACCTGGCCATTAAAGCCACCAGATACGATATTGTAAAATTCATCGTACTTGCCGGGAGCAACGTACGATTTAGAGGCATCACCAGTAGCAGCCGATTGCGCCGTCTTTGGCTTGCAACTTTGTAGAAATAAAAGGCAAGCAGAGGTCAGTATCAAAACCGCAAGGGTTTTGAAGGAATTGCGTTTCATATTATTTGTTTATTTAAATGAAGGGAATAATTGCTGATTTTTTATTTAACCCCATCGTTTGAACGCATAAACTCTAACAGCTGTCGGGATTCATCTTTTGATATATTCTGGTTTGGCATGCGTACCAAACATTGCTCTAATAATTTTTGTGCTTCAGGGTCTGTCTCCAGCATCATTTCTACATTGGTAATCATATTCATTACCCAATGTGGCTCTCTTTTTTGCGTTACCCCTTTCCAGCCCGGTCCTACTAACCGCTCATCAGTTAATTTATGGCAAGACTGGCACTTCAATTCATAAATACCTTTTCCTGCAGTTACCCAATCGGCATTGAGTGGAGTGGTAAGAGTAACATCTTCAGGCTTAACTTCTGTACCATGAGCTTCAGCTTGCTCTTTGGGTTGTGCTTCTATTACCGGGGAGTTATCTTTTTTTTCTTCGCTACCACCACAGGAGCTGATAACTAAAGCGGATGAAAAAAATGCAATGACGATAGTACTTGAAAGAAGAAGGTTAATGCGTTTCATGTTGAATTTATTTTGTGAGGAATCAATGAAATAATTGACATCCTAAATTTACTTCAAAAAAGACATTAATGTCTTTTTTAGTTGTACAAATGTATTCGTGTAAATTTCTTCCCAAAATGAGGTTTGTCAACTTGTTTTGTGATATTCATCAGCTAATCTTAAAGTCTGGTTTGTATCTTCACCGTTTTAATCCAAAACGAGATGTTTCTTTCAAAATCATTTGGTTATGCCCTGAGAGGAGTTTTGTACGTGGCCCTGCTGGAACCTAAAGGAAAAAAGATCAAAATAGAGCAGATAGCGGACAAACTAGCTGTGCCTCGTCATTTCCTGGCCAAAATCATGAAAAAAATGGTACAGGAAAATATTCTCACTTCTACAAAGGGTCCTTATGGCGGGTTTTCATTATCTCCGATAACATTACAAACTAAACTCCTTCACCTGGTAAAAATTACAGACGGAATGGAACAGTTTAATACCTGTGTATTAAGCTTGCGAAAATGTAATAGCAAAAACCCTTGCCCACTCCATTTCCAAATGCTCCAGATACGAGATGGCATGCTGGCCGAATTTTCTAAAACTTCCATTGGAGATTTATTGGACAAAAAAAACCCTGACTTTATTAAAAGTATTTCTGTTATTTAAACTATTTGTAGTTCATTTCCGGCTAACTGACTTAAATCATATATATAGATAAATCATCCATTTAATTTGCCGCCTGGATTTATCATTATGTATTTACAACCTTTTGAAATTGACCGCCAATCCTCGGCTGCTGATATTGTTGCAAAAGATTACCGTACTGCTGTTGTATTTAGGAAACACGGTATTGGTTATTGTTGTGGCGGCAAGTGGCCGATGGAAATGACTTGTGAACTACAGGGCATTGATGCAGATATACTTCAACAAGAACTGGAAGCAGCCATTCGTACCATACCGGTTTCAAACCAGCTTGATTTCTCCAACTGGAGTATTGATTTTCTTATTGATTACATTATTAATATACATCACCAATATTTACGGCAATCGTTTCCCGAAACAATGCAAATATTGAATGATTTTATAAAAGAGCATATCAAAAAATTTTCCTGGCTCGCTGAACTTGAAACTAAATTTGGTTTATTGATAGAGCAGCTTCATCCATCTATGAGGCGGGAGGAAGAAGTGCTATTTCCCTACATCCGGCAGATCGCACATGCACACAAAGACAAAGAGCCCTATGCTGTACTACTAATTAAAACACTCCGTAAGCCTGTGGAAGATACCATGTTCAACGGGCATGAAACAATGACCGATATTATTAAATCAATCCGGACAATTACAAATCAATACAGTATTCCTTCCAATGTTTGTACTAACCATAAAGTAGTTATGGCAAAACTTAAAGAATTGGACAATGATCTTATGCATCATTTATACCTGGAGCAATCGATTCTTTTCCCAAAAGCTATGGCCATAGAAAAAGAAGTTTTGTCTATATAAGTATTTTTTTTACAATGCTCCCTTTTATTCGTGCAGGCACAATACCGGAATACGAGACTGGAAAATCAACTGTTTCGTACTACTGGGTTTAAAAATGCCATCCAATAGTTTATGTTTTTGTGGTATTGCAATTATCAAGTCAAGGTGATTAGCCTCTGCAAATTCATGAATTCCATCTTCCACATCCGGATTGTTGATAAAATGATAATCGGGATTTACATCTTTAAATAATTCATTGAGCAAATACATTTGCGAAGGTGTTTCGCTATCAAAATGCTTATTACCATGGTCTACATTGAGTATGTGCAACGTAGCGTTCAGTTCGCCAACTATATCTTTTATTCTCTGAACTGGAGTTGTTTTTTTTATTTGCCTGAAATCACAAGCAAAGCCTATTTTTTTAATCCCTGTTCCATATTCTTTTCCGGCCGGTATGCAAATCACTGGCCACTCAAGGTGTCTAATAGCAGTAAGTGCAACACTTCCAAACACTATATTTTCAATATTAGATTTCCCTTTCGCTCCAATAACTACAGCAAACGGCTTGACTTCCTTACAAATGATTTCCATCTCATCTACCGTGTTCCCTAACCTGGCTTCTGTTGCTATTGTTATGCCGGCAGGTAAGATCTGCTGCAAACTGTCCTTCAAGTCTGCAAGCTTCTTTTCACTTTCTTGCTTTAATTCTTCTACCGAAACCAATACAAGCGGTACATCTGAATAGGTTACCGGAATGCTATAAACATGGAATAATAATATATTGGCTTTGATGGCAACAGCCATATCCGCTGCAAAATTTACAGCGTTAAGTGATACGGGTGAAAAATCGGTTGATGCTATTATTGTTTTCATTTTTTTAGCTTATAGTTAAAGTTAAAAGTGATTACTCCTTATTTAACTGATTTTTGTCAGTGCAGCAGTTGATTTCTAAAATCTTTAAATTTTTTGCGCAAATCATTCGGGGGCCTGATTACAGTCAGTTAAACTCCGGTCTATACAACCTAAGTTTGATTCATAAAACTATAATTACATGAAACAGAATATGGGAAATACTGACCGTATTGTCAGAATACTGGCAGCTATTGTAATAGCAGTTCTTTACTTTACAAATACCATTACCGGTACGCTTGGTTATGTGCTATTGGGTGTTGCCAGTATTTTCTTACTAACAAGTCTTATAAGTTTCTGCCCTTTGTACTCCTTGTTGGGAATGAACACCTGCCAGGTAAAGAAAAAAGTATAATTTTTTTTTTAAGCTGAGAATCAGTATCAAATGGTAAGGCTATGAAAGGGCTAGAAAATCCTTCTTATCTGTTTATGTTAATTGCTTTTAATGTGCTGGCATTGATTTTTTTGTTGGCAGCAGTTAAATGGCCACGAATAAGCAGGCTCTTGTTTTTCTTCTTATTCAGCTGGGCATGTTGGATGAATTGGACCACATCACAACGTTCGCCTGCTGATTACCTTCAATATGCTGATTTGAATTTAAGTAGCTGGTACAGGAATTTTATTAACGGTTGGTTTAGTAAGCACATTCCCTTGGTTGTTGGTTTTATTGCAACTTGTCAGGGACTGATAGCAATATCCATGTTGTTAAAAGGCTGGATCTATAAAATTGGATGTTTAGGAGGAATTGTTTTCCTGTTGGCAATAGCACCATTTGGTGTTGGTTCCGGCTTCCCTTGCACCATCACATTTGCAATAGCACTTGCCGTATTATTTAAAAAAGGCAAATCGTATTGGTGGAAAACAGGAAATTGAATGGGCATTACCAGTCTAAATAATTATATATGCAAGGTGTAATAATATATAAAGGAAAATACGGCGCTACCCAACAGTATTCAGAATGGCTGGGAGAGAAGTTGAATTTACCAGTTATACATGCAGCAAACATAAATGGGGAAGCGTTAAAAAAATATGACTTCCTTGTTATTGGAACCAGCGTTTATATTGGTAAGCTGCAAATGGAAAGTTGGCTCAGGAATAATCTTTCTTTTATAAAGCAGAAGAAAATATTTTTTTTCCAGGTAGCAGCCACTCCAGTTGAGCAAAAGAAAAAAAGACAAGCCTATAATAGTGCAGGAATCCCCAAAGAATTACAACCAAATTGCGACTACTATTATTTACCTGGAAAAATGACAATGAAAGATCTTACCTGGAAGGATAAGTTTATGCTGAGAATGGGGGCTATGCTTGCCAAGAGTACTGAAGAAAAAAAGACCATGCTTACAGACTATGATAGTGTTGCTACAATACATATTAAAGAAATACTTGAAGCGGTAAGGAATCATACAAAAAACTAAGCCATCGCTGTTTATTAGATGTATTCCTTAATTTACTACGGCATATTGTCGTTCAGAGAATATCTTTTCACTTTCCCTACTATTTGCTATTTTGGATAAGAATAAACCCATCACCCGTATGCTGGATCAGGTACACATGACATCATTGTTTGAAAATGCAACAGAAGGAATCATTCTCACAAACGGACAAGGAAATATTGTTATGGCCAATCCTGCTGTAGAGAAGATGTTTGGCTATAATAGCGAAGAACTGATAGGCAATCCAATAGAAATATTAATACCTGACAAATTCCGGCCGCATCATCACCAACTAAGAGAAGGATTTTATAACAAACCATCAAACAGATCAATGGGGCATGGCCGGGATTTACATGGAAGAAAAAGAGATGGCTCCGAGTTGCCGGTCGAAGTTAGTTTGAGTCATTATAAACGGGACGATGAATTGTTTGTGATCGCTTTTATTGTGAATATTACCCAGCGAAAAGAAATTGAAATAAGTATGCTCAAACAGAAAGCAGAGTTAGAAAAGATCACCGACAAGATTCGCCAGCTAAATGCAGATCTTGAAATAAAAGTAGAAGAACGTACCTTGATCTTACGGGAGGCACTGCAAAAACTGGAACAGTCACAACAAGAACTTAGCGAAGCGTTGGATAAAGAAAGACAATTGAATGAGATCAAAAGCAGGTTTGTCTCAATGGCATCCCATGAGTTTCGTACGCCCCTTACTACAGTGCTTTCCTCGGCAAGTCTTTTGTCTAAATATACAGCTGCCGAAGAACAGGAAAAAAGAGATAAGCATATACAGCGGATAAAAAATTCTGTCAACAACCTGAATGATATACTGGAAGATTTCCTTTCACTAGGAAAACTAAATGAAGGAAGAGTGGACAAAAAATTGGAAGAGGTGAATGTGAAAGATATACTAACGGAAACAGTGGATGAAATGAAAAACCAGTTAAAGAGCAATCAACATTTTGTAGTGAACTGCAATGAGAATTGCCATTCTATAACGGATAAAAAGCTTCTTCGAAATATATTGATCAACCTGATTAGTAATGCTATTAAATTTTCGGAAGAAGGGAAAAATATTACGATAGATGCCAAAACTGCAAATAACAGGATTGTGATGGCGGTTTCCGATGAAGGAATTGGAATCGGTAAGGATGATCAAGAGCACCTGTTTACCAGTTTTTTCAGAGCTTCCAATGCTGTGAATATACAGGGAACCGGTTTAGGTTTGCACATTGTAAAACGTTATATAGATTTGTTGGGCGGTGAGCTAAAATTGGAAAGTGAACTAAATAAAGGAACAACCATTACTTTTAGTATTCCAATAAATGAATAGTATTATGAAATCAGTTTTAGTTATTGATGATAACCAGGATATTCGGGAAAACACCGCCGAAATTTTAGAATTAGCAGGCTATAAAACATTTACCGCCGAGAATGGGAAAAAAGGAGTGGAAGCTGCACAGCGGGAAAAACCTGATGTAATTGTTTGCGATATTATGATGCCTGAACTGGACGGCTACGGCGTACTTCATCTTTTGCGTAAGAATACAGAAACACAACATATCCCATTTGTTTTTCTTACGGCTAAAACTGAACGAAGTGATTTTCGCAAAGGAATGGAAATGGGTGCCGACGATTATATTACTAAACCCTTTGAAGATATTGAGCTTTTGAACGCCATCGAGATCCGGCTTAAGAAGGCTGAAGTGTTGAATAATAAATATGCACCTTCTAAGCAAGGTATCAACCAATTTATTAAAGATGTAAAGAATGCAGGTCTGGTAAGTCAGCTATCCGAACAATATAATACAGACAATTATGCAAAAAAACAAGTGCTTTACCAAGAGGGCAAGCGACCAAGAGTCTTGTTTTATTTAGTAAAAGGAAAAGTAAAGGCCGTTAAATCGCATGAAGATGGGAAAGAATATATTACGGATCTGTTTACTGATGGAGATTTTATAGGGTATACTGCTTTGATTGAAGATAAAAACTATGACGATTCTGCTATAATACTGGAGGAAGCAGAAATCTTACAGTTGCCACGGGAAGATTTTATGCAAATGATCTATGGCAATATGGACGTAGCAGCTAAGTTTATTCAAATTATTACCCAAAACGTAAAAGAGAAAGAAGACAGGTTACTAAGTCTTGCTTATAGTTCGCTTCGCAAAAGGGTGGCTAAGGCACTTGTTGACATACAATCAAAATTTAATGCGGAGAGTCCCGATAAACCTATTGAAATTTCAAGGGAAGATTTTGCACATTATGTTGGCACAGCGACCGAATCCTTAATACGGACACTCAGTGATTTTAAGGCTGAGAAATTAATAGAAATAAAAGAAGGAAAAATTTCTATTGTTAACCTGGAAAAATTAAAAAATCTTCTTTACTAAAAGTGATACCTGTGTTTTGATAAGATGCCTTCTAAAGGCCGGCTATCCTTTACACTTCTTTTTAGTACTCCGAAGTTAGCTAAAATTTTAGCCCGTTTTTCATAGTTCAATACTCACACTAAATATTAATGGTCAGCATCCCGGTTTAAATCATAATCGTCAACAAAATTGCTCCCACCTTTGTCGGTAGACAATTCTCTGCCATGGTTGTTTTGCTGCAGTAAAGTCCAGTTGTCTGTCATGGTTGTTTCTAACCAAAGATTACCCGATTTACGGAATACCTGCACGGCTAGTTTGAACTTATCCTTAAATAATTTTTCGAGATCACTAACTTTCATGTCCTCAGAAACTTCCACGGCTGCTTCCGGTATTGACAATTTACTATCCCCAATTTTTCTATTCGCTGGAATTATTTGGTTCACAGAAAAATCAGATCGGGAAAAAGACCGGTTATTAAAAAACTCCAACTTTAGAAAAGGAAATGCACTATTGAATTCCTTTTGAATATCACTGATAAGGCGGTTAGACGAAATATGTAAGTGCATAGAATTAATGTTAATAGACATATACAGTTACCTTTTCCTTGTTTTCACTGGTATTACCACGGGGAATACGAATAATTAATTCTCCGTTGCTATAGTTAGCATGTGCAAGCACCACATCTGCATCTTCCGGCAAAGCAAATGCCCTCGTCCACTCAGTATAATTATATTCGCAACGGTCGCTTACACTACTGGCTTCTGTATTTTTTTCGGATTTTGCCGAAATAGAAATTACAGATTGCTCTATTTCGATATTAAAATCTTCCCGGTGCATTCCCGGAGAAGCAATTTCCAAAAGATATTCTGTTGCTGTTTCTATTATATTAACAGCAGGAATAGAAAGAGCTTCAGATGCACTAGTACTGCTATCATCCTCCTGCTTAAAGGGTAGAACTGGAGTTATCCCTTTTTTGATTTCTTTGTTTGTTGCTGATCCTGGATACATAATGATAATTTTATTTTACGAAAATAAAGCTGTGTTTACGCCTCAGGAATGATGTGCCGCAGAAGTTATTATGATTAATATCAGTTGGGGAGAAGTGAGGAAAATCAGTTGGTAGAATGCTGGTTGTCATAATCAGGGGGCGTTAACAGGCGTAGTTTTAGAATATGGAAGAAATAAAACCTCTAAAGAGAAGCTTGCAATTGCAACCACTAAGCCGGGAGCATCATGACGGTTTGTTATTTGTATGGAAAATAAGACAGGGACTTAATAACAAGACAGATTCTTATAAGCTCCGCCAATTTGTAGGCTGGTTTTGGGAAAACCATATGCGACCCCATTTTTTCCAGGAGGAAAAAATTTTGATGCCGTATTTGCCTGATTTACATCCGCTGGCTGGTAAGCTAAAATCTGATCATAATGAAATCAGAGAACTGGTTATCTCCATCGACAGAGAAGTTGACCGATACGATTTAAAGGATTTGGCCAACTTGGTTGAAGCTCATATTCGGTGGGAAGAAAGAGAATTTTTTCAATTCCTGGAATCAACTCTTTCTTTAAAGGATTTGGAGGATGTTTCTGAGCAAATAAATAATCACCCTGTTATTTGCGAGGTAGACTGGACGGATGAGTTTTGGGTACAAGCTGGCAATGTTAAATAAGTTGTGAGGCCCAATAAAATCAATCGTTTATCTCAGGTAGTTTTACAGAAAATATTTCATATCCAATAGTTAGCTAATGAAAGATTATTCCGATCTTCAAAAAGAGAAGCTCCGAATAATCAGAGCTTCTCTTTTTGCAATAGCTATTTAATTTATTTAATGCGTTATGCTCAGCGGATTCGTAGTTGAAAAGTACATCAACTTATCCATTTGTTTATTCGCCACATCATCGAGGTAAACAGCAAAAACAACCATTACTTTCTTTCCATTTACATCAGGAATCTGATCAAATGGAATAAAAATTTCAAGATTTTTCTTAGTTCCTTTATTATAGCTCACTTTTGAGTTTGGCAATAAATTCATTTTAAGATAACCTGCTGCTGTCCCACCCCAATTGTAATAGGTATTATTTGTTCTGATATAATATCCGTCTTCATCAGCCAACCGGGCTACAAAATATACTTCTCCAAGTTTAGAATTTGTCTTCAAATCAAAAGTTGGTTGAATAACTATGCCATTGCGGGTTGTGCTTGTCACCACATTTAACTTACCAAAGTTTGAAATATCCACTTTAGGTACAACATGCACAGAGGTTTTTAAATTTTTGGGATATAATGCTGCAATAATAGCTTTATCTCCTGCAGAAAGTTCAAAGTTGTTTTTTACTGAATAACCATCTGTTGTTTCCCATGGCTGAATTGAATAATGCATGATCGACTTTGGATCGTAAGTGGTGCCATTGGTATAAAACTGATTGGATACTTCGAATACATTAAAATCAACTTTTGCTTTATCCCAGCCCTGGGTTTCTTTATAATATTTATAAACAGAATCTGTTTTTTTCCAATTAACAGCTCCGGGGTAGCTCTGCTCATGTAACAGACCTAAGGCATGTCCAACCTCATGCATAACTACCCTGCGTAGTTCAGCATTATTCCATCTGTTAGGATCAGCTTTCATTTCAGCCATTAGCTGATTAAGATTGTATGGAGGCTGAATTCCCTTTCTTTTAAGACTAGCGATATAGTAGTCAGCATCGGCAAAATACAAGGTATCAAAATTCATTGTTTGTGTGGTTTGCGATCTGAATTTAGCTTCAGTTCCCACTGCTGAGTTGTGGCCTAAGCCTTTTCCAAGCTTAATTC